>ERZ650302.129-NODE-129-length-35763-cov-46.209029_pt1 | contig 35763 bp, 37 predicted proteins | sample MGYA00376238_ERZ650302 | MGnify/ENA primary metagenome ERZ650302 (study PRJEB26733, sample SAMN07839298) | wastewater metagenome | biome: urban; feature: wastewater treatment plant; material: waste water | place: USA: North Carolina | collected 2016-04-28 ... | reverse complement strand
TTACGAGTATTTTCATGAAATTGGCGCTATTTGATCTCGATCACACCTTGTTAAACACCGATTCAGATCATTCTTGGGGAGAGTTTTTGGTGAATGAAGGCTTGGTCGACCCAGTTCGCCATCGCGCCATGAACGATAAATTTTATGAAGACTACAAAGCAGGGCAGCTCGACCCGATTGCCTATAATGAATTTGTGTTTGAATTTTTAACCCAACATGACAATACCTACCTCATTGAACTGCATGAACAGTTCATGCACAAAGTGATTCGCCCGCAAATGCGTCCCGAAGGTTTTGCAGCCATTGAAAAACACCGCGATGCTGGACATGCTTTGGTTGGCATTACCGCAACCTCTGATTTTATTACCGCACCGATTTTCCGTGAGTTTGGGATTAGTGAAATTATTGCGACCAATGCTGAAGTGGTTGAGGGTAAATACACGGGCAAAGTGATCAACACGCCGTGCTACCAAAAAGGCAAATTGACGCGTTTAGATCAATGGCTTGCAGGGCGTGATGTCAGCGAGTCTTGGGCGTATTCAGACTCCATCAATGATCGCTTTTTACTTGAATATGCTGACCATGCCATTGCCGTCAATCCAGATGATCGCCTAGAAGCATTGGCTAAAGAGCAGGCATGGGAAATCCAAGACTGGTCGATTTAAGTATCTGTCTTTCGTTGTTTAAAAAGGCTGCTTTCGGGCAGTCTTTTTTATTTGAAAGGCATCGACTTAAAAATGAAAAGTGCGTAAAGCGATAATAAAATATCGGGCTATAAGTGGGCTGATCTTGGAAAAATAACCAAATATGCTATGTTGAACCATGGCTAAAACTATTTTGACTATGAAAAATTAGAACATAAGCGTGGAGAAAAATATGAGTGTACGACCAAGAATGACCCATCTGTTTGAGCAACTCGGTTTAGATGCGAGTGAGGAGGCCATCGCCTTGTTTATTGTAACGCATCAGCTCAATGCACAAACCACGATTGTTGACGCGGAGTATTGGACTGAAGCGCAACGTCAGTTTTTGGCAGAAAAAATTAAATCGGACGGTGAGTGGGCCATTATTGTAGATCAGCTGAATGAATCCCTGCATGAAGATTCACTCATCCAAAAATAAGTAGAACTCAAAGAGGCTGAGCGTCGAAGCTTTGCCTCTCTTTATAAAAATAAGATAGAAGTAGAAATTTATGTCTTTCGATCATCAAGCTTTTTCTGACTCTACGTCTTTAGACTCTGTAGCTTCAGTTAATCAACCAGAACAAGATCGTGCCCTGTTTGTCGGTTTGAAATATGAGTCTTACTATCAAGCTCAATTTGAAAAAATCACGCCAAAGAAACAATATGCAGGCTTTAATATTGCCGCATTTTTCTTAGGTGTGGTCTGGTTATTTTATCGAAAAATGTACAGTTATGGCTTTATGTCCATTGGTTTGATTGTGGTCATAGGGATGGTTGAAATAATTTTAGGGATTGAAAGTTCTGGTGCAAATATCGGCTTGGCCGTAGCCTTTGGAATGTTTGGGAATACCTTGTACAAGTATCATGTCGATCAGCAGATTGCCAAGATTCACCAGTTGGGAAGTGGAAGCGTCCATACTGAATTAGAAAATCGCGGTGGTACAAATCTCATAGCAGGTTCGATCTTGCTGGTGATGTGGCTTGGGCTGGTTGCATTGGCTATAAGTGCTTCTTAATTCGCTCGAGCAAAATAAAAAACCATCCTTGTGGATGGTTTTTTAATGCTTGTAAAGCTTAGTTCATCATTGCAATCAGCTCTTGCACCGCACGAGATTGGGTTCTGCCCGGATGCCAAACCATACCGAGTTGACGGTTCATTTCGAACTTCACATTCAACTGCTGTAGGTCTTGGTTAATCATCGTTTTTGGAAGCACTGACCAACCCAGTCCAATCGATGCCAACATACGAATCGACTCGAGTGGATTATTACTCATGGTGATTTTAGGTTTCAGCCCTTGTTTTTCAAACTCTGCCAAGGTGATTTGGCTGGTATAGGTTTGTGATGCAGGCAATAAACTTGGGTATTGAATTAGGTCTTCGAGTTGTAGGTTTTGCATTTGTGCTAGCGGATGAAACGGTGCTGCTACAAAAACTAAAGGATCTTCCCAAATGGTGACGTACTGCAAACGCTCATCGAGTTTGGGTGGAAGGGTTAAAAATGCCAATTCCAAATCACCCGCCAGTACTTTTTCATGCGCTTGCTCGGAGTCGACAAAGTGCACATCTAAGGTGACATTTGGAAAGCTTTGCACATAGCTACGTAAATGGCTTGGCAAGTGATGCAAACCAATATGATGACTGGTGCCAATTTTGAGTTTGCCTTGGACCATGCCTTGTTCATGACTCAAGGTATGGTGAATGTCACCTAGTTCATTGAGCCAGTTTTTAACTTTAGGCAGCAGTGAATGCGCGGCATGTGTGGCTTGTACACCACGACCAGCAGACTCAAACAGTTTCACACCAAAATATTCTTCTAAACTATGAATACGTTTGGTTACAGCAGGTTGCGTAATGAAGAGCTGATCTGCGGCTAAAGAAATAGAGCCGGTTTCCATGACTTTTACAAAAGCTTCGAAGGCTGCAAGATTCATAAGGATAATCTAGTTATGAAAGTATAATTAAATTATAAAATAATTTTATATGAATTGCGATCTTTAAAATGAATAGTAGGTTATTTGGTCTGGACTGAAATAAAAAAAGATCACTTGATGTGATCTTTGGAGAGTTGAGAGGGTGCTTGATATAAAGGCTTAAGCGGGAATATTTTCTTCGGTGGTACGGTTCTTTTTCTCCCAAATACGTTCATGGAAAAAGAATGCGAAGGCTTGAACAGTTGGTTCTAATAAGCTGAGTGTGACCGCCATCCATAAGTTACCTGTGACAAAGTAAGCCACAATCATGGCCACAGTAATGTGCATGATGTAATAGCTTAGGGTTTTTTTGAATATGCGCTGATTGTTCGCTACAAATTTCTGAATGTTCGCCATGATAAATACCCTCTCAATAATGTCTTTCATTTGTAAATAGTAATTATTATCATTAATAAAGTCAAAATGAAATTTTGATTGCTCATGATTGGGTTTTTGAATGTAAGGTGACGTAGTCGATTGTTTGGGATGTTTGACGTGAGCAAACAAGCTTCTGTAGATTTCACTCTTTAGCTTATGAATAGGTCGCTGTCTTTTTATTCAGATCAACGAAGTGAGCTTCAAAAGTATTGGTCTAAATAGGGGAGATAAGCCTTGCATGGCTGAGCAGGGAAATATACTGTGAGGCCTACAACAGGTTGAGAAATAGGCGTATAGGGCTTGAATTAAAACCAACGGTGAGGGCTTGTAATCAAAGGGATTGAAACAAAGTGGTATGAATTTAAAATAATTCCAAAAAGTTTTTAAATTAATAAAAATGATAAATTAGATTTATGTGAAATCGTCGTTATAATCGATTTTAATGAAAGAATTACCCAGTCCAGTGGAGTCAATCGACATGGCAGGCGAAAACCAACAAGCAAAAACATTGTATGACAAATTGTGGGATGACCACCTAGTAAAACAACGCGATGATGGCTCGGCTTTACTCTATATCGACCGTCATTTATTACATGAAGTGACTTCTCCGCAAGCCTTTGAAGGTTTACAACTTGCGGGTCGTAAACCATGGCGTTTAAGTGCGAATGTGGCAACCCCTGATCATAACGTTCCAACATCGACCAAAGAGCGTTCAGAAGGAATCGCAGGTATTGAAGATGATACTTCACGTATCCAAGTTCAGACCTTAGACGACAACTGTAAAACCTTTAATGTGGTGCAGTTTGACATTAATGATGTGCGTCAAGGGATTGCACACGTGGTCGGGCCTGAGCAAGGTTTGACTTTACCGGGTATGACGGTAGTGTGTGGAGACTCTCATACGGCAACACATGGTGCATTTGGCTGTTTGGCGCACGGGATTGGGACATCTGAAGTGGAGCATGTATTGGCAACCCAATGCTTGGTTCAAAAGAAGATGAAAAACATGTTGGTACGTGTTGATGGTGTATTGGGTCAGGGCGTAACACCGAAAGATGTGGTTTTAGCCATCATCGGTAAAATTGGTACTGCGGGTGGTACAGGTCATGCCATCGAGTTTGGTGGTCAAGTGTTCCGTGATATGTCGATCGAAGGTCGTATGACGGTGTGTAATATGGCGATTGAAGGCGGCGCACGTGTGGGTATGGTCGCTGTCGATGACAAAACCATTGCCTATGTCAAAGACCGTCCATATGCACCACAGGGCGCACAGTGGGATGCTGCTGTTGCATATTGGAATACCTTACATTCGGATGCAGATGCGCATTTTGACACAGTAGTTGTATTGCAAGGTGAAGAGATTGAGCCACAAGTGTCTTGGGGTACATCGCCTGAAATGGTGATTCCAGTGACTCAAGCTGTACCAACTTTAGAACAAGCCAAAGATGAAGTGCAACGCAATGATTGGACGCGTGCATATAACTACATGGGTTTAACCGCAGGTCAGGCGTTGGCAGATATTCAGTTAGACCGTGTTTTTATTGGTTCATGTACCAACTCTCGAATTGAAGATATTCGTGCCGCGGCTGAAGTTGCCAAAGGCAAAAAAGTGGCAAGTACGATTAAACAAGCCATGGTGGTTCCAGGGTCTGGTTTAGTCAAAGCGCAAGCCGAAGCTGAAGGCTTAGACAAAGTTTTGATTGAAGCGGGCTTTGAATGGCGTGAGCCAGGTTGTTCAATGTGTTTAGCCATGAATGCAGACAAATTACAACCCGGTGAGCACTGTGCATCGACCTCTAACCGTAACTTCGAAGGTCGTCAGGGCAATGGCGGTCGTACGCATTTGGTGAGTCCAGCGATGGCAGCGGCAGCAGCGATTGCAGGTCACTTTGTCGATGTGCGTTCATTTTAATTCGGGCTTGGGAGCATAGACATGAAAAAATATACCGTTGAACAAGGTATCGTTGCACCTTTAGACCGTGCCAATGTTGATACAGACTTGATCATTCCAAAACAGTTTTTGAAATCCATTAAGCGCACGGGTTTTGGTGAAAACTTATTTGATGAGTTGCGTTATTTAGATGAAGGTTTTTTGGGACAAGACAATTCTAAACGTCCTAAGAACCCTGATTTTGCATTGAATCAGCCACGTTACCAAGGTGCGAGCATCTTAATTTCTCGTGCGAACTTTGGTTGTGGTTCAAGCCGCGAACATGCGCCGTGGGCATTGGAAGAATATGGTTTCCGTACTGTGATTGCACCCAGCTATGCCGACATTTTCTTTAATAATAGTTTCAAAAATGGCATGTTACCTGTGATTTTGTCTGAAGAAATTGTTGATCAACTTTTCAAAGAATGTGCCGCAACAGAAGGTTATCAGCTAACGATTGATTTGGACGCGCAAGAAGTGCGTACACCATCGGGTGAAGCCTTCACATTTGAAGTCGATCCATTTCGTAAGCACTGTTTGTTAAATGGTTTGGATGATATCGGGTTAACTTTACAGGTTGCAGATGACATCAAAGCCTATGAAGAAAAGACCAAAGCATCACGTCCGTGGGTGTTTGCTGAAATTCATGCTTAATTGAAAATTCGATGCATCTAGTGCTTGGGGCCATCTCTTGTTAATATCGAGCAAAAGAATTTTAAACGTTTTGCTACTGGTAAAGGTTGGGCTTGAACAATGGTGACGAGTTACAGTCGTATCGCTCTACTGGCGTTGGTGGGAACATTAACTGCCTGCCAAAGCATGAATACGGCAAGTATAAAGCGGATTCAGGATACCCCAGCGAGTAAAAATAATGCGCAGCTTTACTGTACTGGTACAGTGAGCTGCGAATTTGAACGATGGAATCAGATCAAAATTGTGGATGCGGACAATCATCGTGTCAGCCGTGAGGCCATTCGAGAGAGGGTTGTGCGGTTAAAACGAGATGATTTGAATGAAGCGAATGCCTTGTTTCTGTCAGTGCCAGCGGGGCAACATGAACTGGTGATTCGCTTCTATCCCGTTTCGGTCGATCGCGCTGAAACGCTGCATGTGATTCATCGTTTTAAGCCTGCGGAACGCTACACCTTTAGGATGTTCCGTGCGCGCAGTCGACATCAGGGAAGCTTGTTGAATATGTCAGCACCTGACCCTTTATGTGTCGATTTAAAGCAAAGCCAAAGAACAATTCGTCGTTTTTGCAAACCTTACAATGTCTTAAATGGCTTGGGCGAGTTTGTAGAACAAAAACTTTAATCGTGTGAGTCAGAACTCACCAACAATGGAATATTTCATGTCTAAACATATTTTGATTTTGGCTGGTGACGGCATTGGTCCTGAAATTGTAAAAGCCGCAGAACAGGTTCTTACACGAGTCAATGATCAATTCAATTTAGGTTTAACGTGGGAACAGGGCCTACTCGGTGGGGCTGCCATTGATGCACACGGTTCGCCTTATCCAGATGTGACCGCAGCACAAGCCAAAAATGCAGATGCGATTTTACTCGGTGCGGTGGGTGGTCCGAAGTGGGACAACATTGAGCGTTCGATCCGTCCAGAGCGTGGTTTGTTAAAAATTCGTAGTGAATTAAATTTATTCGCGAACTTACGTCCAGCTATTTTGTATCCGCAATTGGCAGATGCATCAAGCTTGAAGCCTGAAATTGTAGCAGGTCTTGATATTCTCATCGTTCGTGAATTAACTGGCGGGATTTATTTCGGTCAGCCACGGGGGATTCGTGAACTTGAGAATGGTGAAAAACAAGGTTTTAACACCGACGTTTATGCTGAGTCTGAAATTAAGCGTATTGCGAAAGTAGCTTTTGAAATGGCCAGTTTACGTGGCGGAAAAGTCTGTTCTGTTGATAAAGCCAACGTCCTTGAAGTGACTGAACTTTGGAAGCAAACCGTAACGGCGATGAAAGAAGCTGACTATCCAAACATTAACTTGTCGCATATGTATGTCGACAATGCTGCAATGCAGTTGGTGCGCGCGCCTAAACAGTTTGACGTGATTGTGACAGGTAACTTATTTGGTGACATCTTGTCTGATGAAGCCGCGATGTTGACAGGTTCAATTGGAATGTTGCCATCAGCATCCTTAGATGAAAATGCGAAAGGGATGTATGAGCCATGTCATGGTTCGGCGCCCGATATCGCAGGACAAAATATTGCCAACCCATTAGCCACTATTCTTTCGGTAGCTATGATGTTGCGTTATACCTTCCGTGAAGAAGCTGCTGCTCAAGCGATTGAAGATGCAGTAGGCAATGTCCTAGATCAAGGCTTGCGTACCGCTGATATCATGTCTGAAGGCATGAGCAAAGTGGGTACTGCGGAAATGGGGCAGGCGGTTGTGGCTGCACTGAAGTAAGCCAAAAATAATTTGAAAACGCAGCCATCCGCTGCGTTTTTTTATGCCCAAAATTTAATAACCTTTGCAGGCTTTGCCTCGATATTGAATTGATTGCGCAATATTATCTTTTAATAAAAAGTGGACTTGGCACTCTAACTGAACATCATAAAATGGTGTATGTGTGGGAATAGGAATCGCACCGACACTGCTGTCACTACGCATAGTGGGCATAGGGGTTGGAATTTGAATACGCCTGACAATGGTGTAACTGAGTTGGTTTGGTGTTTGAATCGGCGCACCTAAAGTTTCATAACCGAGTTGACGTAAGTTGAGTTCGCGCCGAATGCTCGATACATCTTGGCCGATATATTGTTCTAAATAGTCTGGGAGCGCAATTTTAGCGGGTGAAACGACGGTCTGGTGTTGCGTTGGAGAACTGCCACAAGCTTGAAGCAGTAGAAAGCAGATGGAACTAAAGAAACTGACAATAAAGGGCTTCATGATCATCCCCTAAGCAGAGAAAGACCCTTTTAGTATTGTATATCTGAACGTTCGTTTGAGTATGTTTCGAGTAATTTGAGATAAACGGTATGTAGGCGACTCAACATAACGCAGCCGTTAACACGCTTTGCCGATGTAGTGAATAGATTCCACAAGATCATCATGCAGTCTGAACTCAATTTTGCATTTCATTTCAATATTCAGGCTACCGCTGGAAGGTGTTGGAATGGGCGCCCCCATACTGACACTGGTTCCAAGATTGGGGGTTCCCATCGGAATAGGCATATTACGTAACAGAGTGTAGGTCAGTTTCTCTGGGGTATGTACAGGAGCACCGAGCACTTTATAGCCCATGCTATTGAGGTTGAGTTGATTTTGAACTTGATTTGACGATTGTCCGATATAGTGTTGTAAGGTTTGCTTGAGCTGCGTTTGGCTTGTTGTGGCACAACTAACACAGAGCATTGGGAACAGTAAAACTTCTCGCTTCATTGCAGTCATTTTCATTATTGTTTTGGGGTATTAGGTTGTTATCTCATTTAATTATAGTTTGATTTTTGCTTGGAATATAGTTGATTCATAACGTTTTAGTCTGAGCGCAGACATTAAAAAAGCCACTTAAAAAGTGGCTTTTTCGCTTCGCTAAAACTTAGCGCGCACGATAAGTGATACGACCCTTAGATAAATCATAAGGTGTCATTTCTACTTTAACACTGTCGCCAGTCAAAATACGAATATAGTGTTTACGCATTTTACCAGAGATGTGAGCAATCACTTCATGACCGTTTTCTAAACGTACACGAAACATAGTATTAGGAAGCGTCTCGGTGACAACGCCTTCGAACTCGATGAGTTCCTCTTTATTGGCCATAGCCTACCTGAATGAATAAATTGGAAAGGCGCAAATTATAGTCAATTTTTTTGCATAAAACAAGGCGGAATGGGCGGTTGCCTGATCATCTGTCAGTAAAATAAGCGAACAAGAGGAATAAATATTTTCAACAAAAAAACTGTATAAGTTGTTGTCAGTTCGGTCAATCGCAGTTAATCTAATTTTAATGTTTTGTGTATAAATGAAGAACATACAAGGAAGGTTCTAGCGTGGGTCAGCTAACTGATGCATCGATTGTCTTGCGATTAGGCTACCAAGCGATTCGTCGTTCAGGGTTGCCAACAGAAGAAATTTTAACAAAGGCCGGTGTTGCGTTAAATCAGATGGAAACCAATGAGCGTACGCCTTTGAGCGCGCAATACGCTTTTTGGGTGGCCGCAGAAGAGGTGAGCCGAGATCCAGACATCGGTCTACATTTGGGTGAAAATCTGCCTTTATACCGTGGCCAAGTGATTGAGCATTTGTTTATTTCATCGGAAAACTTTGGTGAGGGTTTGAAACGCGCTTTGGCTTATCAGCGCTTGATCAGTGATGCCTTTCATGCCAAGTTGGTGGTTGAAGATGACCGGTGTTATTTGACCAATGGGGAACAACCTTGGGCTGAAAATTTAGTCAATCGACATTTTTCTGAATGTGCGATGTCCGGTATTTTACGGTTCTTTAAATTTATTACTGAAGGGCGTTTTGAACCGATCTATATTGATTTTAACTTCAGTAAAGGCGCGTTTGATGATGAGTATTTCCGTGTATATGAGTGCCCTGTTAGTCTAGGGCAAAAAGAAACCCGCTTATATTTTGACCCAAGTATTTTGGCTTATCCGTTGTGGCAGGCGGAACCTGAATTATTGCAACTGCATGAGCAGTTAGCGATTGAAAAACTTCAAGAATTAGCCCGCTATGATTTGGTGGGTGAGGTGCGTCGCGCGATAGGTTCAACCTTAGAAAGTGGCGAAACCACACTTGAAACAGTGGCTTCTCAGCTCAGTATTACCCCAAGACGTTTACGAACACAGCTTAGTGAGGCGAATACTAGCTTCCAGCAAATTTTGTCTGATTATCGCTGCCGGTTGGCGAAAAAACTTTTGGCCAATACGGCTGAAAGTGTAGAGCGTATCGTGTATTTGACGGGCTTTTCTGAGCCAAGTACCTTCTATCGTGCATTTAAACGCTGGACCAATGAAACCCCAGTGGAATATCGCAAGCGTAAGCAGCGTTAAGAAATCCCCCCTAGCCTTCTTTGAAAAAGCAGGCTAGGGGGAGGATTCAAAAATAAATTATTCAGGCATATTGAGCCAGTGCGGCCCAAGCGGCTGCTTTGGTAGCTCAAACTGTACTGGATAGTCGGCATGAATGAAATACAGCCCATCAGGAGGGGCTGTAATGCCTGCGGCTTTGCGGTCTTCTGCTGCGAAAATAGCCTCAATATGCTCGACTTCATACAGACCTTGACCAATTTCAAGTAAGCAGCCCATGATATTGCGGACCATGTGGTGTAAGAAGCCATCGGCCTGAATGTCGAGTACTAAATATGAACCATGTTGAATTAAGCGACAATGGCTGACATGGCGCACAGGTTGATTGGATTGGCATGCGGCTGCACGGAAGCTTTCAAAATTATGCGTGCCTTCGAACTTTTGAGCAGCTTGCATCATCTTCGCTACATCTAGTGCGTAATAAGCGTGTGTGACTTGTTTATGCATAAGAGCAGGGCGTTGCGGGTGGTTATAAACGACATAACGATAACGACGTGCCTGCGCTTTGAAGCGTGCATGAAAGTCTTGATCCATCGCTTTAATCCATTGGATCGAGATATCTTTTGGCAGTTGGCTGTTGCTACCCATCAACCAACCGCGCTCTGAACGAAGTGCCGAGCTATCAAAATGCGCCACCATATTGGTGGCATGGACGCCAGCATCGGTACGACCTGCACCATGTAAGCTAATCGGTTCATTGGCAATTTTAGAGAGTACTTTTTCAATCGTCTCTTGTACGCTGATCACACCTGTTTGCTGGGTTTGCCAACCACGATAGTGTGTTCCACAAAACTCAATGCCGATCGCAAAACGTTGCATATGTACCTCAAATTAACCCAAATCATGCCAATGGCCGAAGCGTGCTTCAGCGGTGGGGTATTGTAAATACATTTTAAGGGCTTTGGCATACAGATCTGCATGCCCGAGGCAATCACTAACAATTATTTTGGCCTGAGTTGTCCACGCGGCAACTGCATAGCGCTGATCAGTACGGCCGAAAGGGACTTGGGTGCTTAAGATAGCAACACAGCCTTGTGCGTAAAATTCATCGAAAAGTGCTATCAACTCGGCATTCACAGCTAAATTACCCGTTCCAAAACCTTGCAAAATGAGGAAATGTGGTGGGGCTGTAAGCAGGTTTTTCAAATTCTGCAATTGTTGCGCTAAGGCAACAGGTTGCATCATCAGGTTGAGGCAATTGAACTGGTGGGATTGTTCTACATCACCTGTTTGTACTATGTGTGTTTTTAAGCTATGTGGAATCGGCTGTTCAGCCATGACGCCTGTAAAAGCATCCAGTTCTGTGGTATGTCGTTTTAACGCGGTTTGCGCATGCAATACCTGTTGATGGAAAGCTAGATACACTCCGACAGGATGTTTCATCACTGCATCTAAGGCAAAATTCAAATTACTAATCGCATCGCTAAATTCACGGGTATCTGTGCCTTGAACATTCAGCAATGGATATTGGCTACCTGTGAAAACCACACGTGCGGAATCTGCAATAAAGTGTGCCGCGACAGCACTGGCATAGCTTAAGGTATCTGTGCCATGAATCACGACAAAATGCTGGAATTGTTGCAGTTGCAATTGTTGAATCTGCTGAATCAGCAATAACCAGTCTGCAGCCGTACAGGCGCTACTGTCTTTAATGACAGGTGCAATAAAACATTCAATGTCGAGATGAATCGGCAAGACATGTGTGAGCTTGGGAATAAAGTTTTCGGCAGGCATTGGTTGTAAGGGTTCGCCAATACAGCCAAAGGTTCCACCCATATAGATAAGCGCAATTTTTTTCATTATAAAAAAAGCAGTCGGTGATGACTGCTTTAGTTTAAAACGAAATGGCTTAGGATGCTATGCGACTCAGCAACTGTTCGACTTGCTGACGTTGTTCCGTAGAGTAATTTGGTTCTTGTTCAACCAAAATTTCACGTGCAGCTTCGAAAGCGCCAAGTTGAATGTATTGCTCAGCCAATTCAAGGTTTAAGTGTATTTCATTGACTTCGTTCAGTTGAGGGAAAGACTGCACCAGAGGATCGCTTTGATCCGTCGTATTGGCAGGTGCAGTAGACTCTAGACTAAAACTGAGGCTTGGCGTAACAACTGCTGGTTTTTCTTCTATTATCGCTTCACTTGGGCTCACCGTATCGAAAGAAAAAGCAGGGATGTCTTTTGCCGCTTCAGCCGTAGATTCGCTTGAAAAATCAAATGTAAATTCAGGACGCTCATCTACAGCAGGCGGCGAAATTTCTGCTTCTGGCGTTGTTGTCGGCGCTGTGTCGAGATTGAACGAAAAATCTAAAGGTTGGATGTCGGCTGCAGCAGTTTCTGCTGGTTGAGCAGGCGTGCTTTCTAAAGAGAGTGAACCGAAATCGAGCGGTTTAAGTTCTTCAGCAGGTTTGGCAGGTTCTGCTGTTGGTGTATTTAAACTAGAGATATCAAAATCTAAGCTTTGAACTTCGATACTCGGTTCAGGTTGAGCCGTTGTTGTGGTGGTAAATGCTGAGGTATCAAAATCAAGCGGTTTAATGTCTTGAACAGGTTCAACAACAGAAGCCTGCACAGGAGCGGGCGCAGGATTATTTGATGACATCAGGGCATCGAAGTCAGCAGTATTGGTTGCTTCTACAGGTTTTGGTGCAGATGGTGCAATTTCAGTTGGTTTAAACTCAATCGTGTCACGGCTATTTTGATGTAATTGATCGTAATCCGATTTTTTGGCTTCTGCTTGCGCTAAAATATCATCCAGTTCTAAAGAACGTAAATGATTCAGCAATTGGCTGATGGCAAACTCATCTTTTTGGAGCAAGTGAATATCGAGCAGCAGTAAATATAATTCGTGTTGTGAATTGTCTTTATTTAGGGCTTGGTTGATTTGTGCTTCAGCTGAGAAGAAATTGCGGTCGCGAATTTGGCCTTCAATTTTATTACGTAGATCTGTGGCGAGTGGTGTCGTGGCTTTTTTAGCAACAACATCTTCAACGACCTGAGTTTGTTGTGGGGATTTTTTAGACGAAGTTGTTTTTTTGGCTTTATTTTTTGCAGCAACCGCTTTTTGAGTTTTTGGTTCTGCTTCTTTACTCGCCTCACGCTTTTTTAAGACTATGGCAACAACCAATAGTAAGATAAATGGAATCACATAAATAAGCATGTTTTACCCCTTTTGAACTTGTCTTTGTGCAAGTTCATCCAAAATCAAATAATCAAAATAACACTTTAGTGTGTTGGCTTTTTCTCAGTTTGTTGTGCTTTCAATTGTTGTTGCAATTGTGCAAGACGAGCGTTTAGTAATTGAATTCTCTGATCTTTCTGATTAAGTGCCACTTCTAATTGTGTTACGTTTCTCTGTAATTTAACGGTTTTTTCACGGGATGTCATAACTTTTAATGACAACTCGTTTGATGTTTGATTCTTTTCTGTCGACTTCTTGGCAGAACCGTGGCTTGAATCTTGCTCTTTCTCTGCCACCAAGCTCATCTCGGCTTGATTGAGGCGGTATTTCGCCTTGCCAGATTGCTGTGAGCTTTGTTTTGGAAGTGATGAAACGGAGACTTTTTGTTCTGATTTTGCTGTTTGTAGGCCCGTTAAATTGAGGTTAGCACCACGACGTAAGCGGTTTACGTCACCTTGAATAAAGGCATGTTCATTCTTGGCTTTAATTTGTTGCATGACTTCACCGACAGGACGGTTTTCTTCAGCAGCAATGCGCGATGCAATGCCCCAGAGAGATTCATTCGACCGAACTACATGGGCACTTTGAGGTGCGGCTTGGCGTGCAGTAGTTGCAGGGGCAGCAGGTGTTGTTTTTGCTGTCAATGGACTAGTTTTTGGGCTGGTCTGTGCAGAAATGGGTGCATCTGATTTTTGGACTGAATCGGCATACTTTTGCACCAACGGATCTGCCGATTTTTTCGCTTGCGTAATAGGTTCAACACGTGGAGCTGATGTTTGAGCGGCTGCTGCAATTTGCGTAGAGGCTACTGAAATAACTTGCGTTGGCGCTGTAATAGCGGTCGCACTCATGCTTGGTGGGGTATGGTTATTGAGTTTGAGTGGTGTCGTGTTTGTCATCGGCGCAGCTGTTGTTTTTAAGCTATTGAATTGTGTGCTGACAGGTAAGTTCAGCGCAATATCTTTTTCGTTGACAATCACCACCGGTTTTAAGGCTTTTTCATTATTATTCTTACGGGCTTGAAGTGCTGTCGAGCGTTTATTGGCTGTTTTAATATGTTGTAGCCGTGCCGCATTGCCTTCTTTGATTTTGACGACAATGTTGAGTTCTGCTTCCGTTAAAGGACGTGAAGAGGTAATCGTAATCACACCAGTACTGGCGCTGGTACGACGGGTAAAAAAGTTCAGATTACTGGGCGGCTGATGCATGACACCAAGAGACATCAAATCTTCTGCGCTGGCTAGACTGGCTTGAATCGGAGCATTCGGATCGGCATCGTGAAAGTTCAATTCTGCATACAACAGTTCCCCAGGTGCAGACTGAATTTGAATAGGATCAACAGTGATCGCATTCACATTTTGCGAAGCAATAATGGCTAAAATGGCTATCTTTAATTTGTTATTTACGGTCATCTTAATCTTTAGCTCGGTCACAGATCGCAAAGCGAAAATTATAGATTAGCGAGTTGTGTGTTATTTGTAAAACGTTAACATCAGGGTTACAAAAAAAAGCCGATCAAGTGTGATCGGCTTAATACTTTAGCGGGTAAATGCTTAAGTATTTTTGTAGTCAATCAGGATACGGAGCATACGACGTAAGGGTTCCGCAGCACCCCAAAGCAATTGATCACCGACAGTGAAAGCACCTAAGTACTCTTTGCCCATATTCAATTTGCGTAGACGACCAACAGGAACTGTTAATGTGCCTGTTACAGCCACAGGTGTTAAGTCCGTCATAGACGCTTCACGGGTATTTGGAACCACTTTTGCCCATTGGTTTGCGCTACGTAACATATCTTCGATTTCATCGAGAGGCACGTCTTTCTTCAGCTTTAATGTTAAAGCTTGAGAGTGACAACGCATCGCACCAATACGCACACAATGACCGTCAATCGGAACGATTTGCTGGTTGCCCAAGATCTTGTTGGTTTCAACTTGACCTTTCCATTCTTCTTTCGACTGACCGCTGTCTAATTGTTTGTCGATATAAGGAATGAGTGAGCCTGCTAATGGCACGCCAAAGTTTGCTGAAGGGAAACCTTCGCCACGTTGTAATTCCGCAATTTTAGAGTCGATATCTAGAATTGGAGAGCGTGGGTCATCTAACAAATCTTTGGTGTTGTTGTACAAATAGCCCATACCAGAGATCAGTTCACGCATATTTTGCGCACCAGCACCCGATGCTGCTTGATAAGTCATCGAGGTTGCCCATTCCACTAAATTGTTTTGGAATAAACCACCTAAGCCCATCAGCATCAGTGAAACTGTACAGTTACCGCCCACGAATGTTTTGGTACCGTTCACTAAACCATCTTTAATCACGTTCATGTTGACAGGGTCAAGTACGATAATGGCTTCATCTTCCATACGAAGTGTAGATGCCGCATCAATCCAATAGCCTGTCCAGTTTTCCGCTTTGAGCTTCGGGAAAACTTCTGAGGTATAGTCGCCACCTTGGCAGGTAATAATGACATCCATTTGCTTCAGACTGTTAATGTCTGATGCATCCATAAGTGCTGGGGCAGTTTTACCGCCAAACGCAGGCGCTTCACCACCTGCATTACTGGTAGAGAAATAAAATGGCTCGAAATGAGCAAAATCATTCTCTTCAACCATACGTTGCATAAGGACGGAACCAACCATCCCGCGCCAACCGACCAGACCTACTTTCATGTCACTTTGCCTCGGTGCGTTAAAAATTAAAAGGGGATTCGAGTGTATCAAAAGAGCGCTTAACTGCAAGCACTACACAATGAAAACAGCAATTATATTGTGCAATATATCTTGTTTATGTTACATGCAAAATTGATATTAATTTATGAATCTACAAAAAATTAAGAATATAAGAGTGGGTATCTATGATCTGGGTTGAGTTGCTGGCATGTGTTGTGATTTGGTTAAGCTTCTGGTCACTGATTCCACGAGATGAATGGTGGTTTCGAGGCGCAGATTTTCCACGCTTACAGATTTTGGCATTGGGGTTGATTGCATTTATCTTGATGTTAGTTTGGGATGCTCCTTGGAATTGGGTGCGTGAAGTCATTTTGCTGGGGTTGATTGCGGCAGTGGCGTACCAACTCAAAATGGTGTTGCCTTATACCTTTATGTGGAAAAAGCAGGTCAAAACGGTTGCCAAAACAGAGTTACAGCCAGAATGCCAGATTTCTTTAATTGTGTCGAATGTACTAACGCCCAATACTCAATATCACTTATTACTGCAACAGATTCGTCAGCATCAACCGGATTTGATTTTGACTTTAGAGTCGGATGCACATTGGGAACAAGCCTTGAGTGTACTGGAAGATGACTATCCCTATCGGGTTGCAGTGCCTTTGGATAATCTGTATGGCATGCATTTGTATAGTCGTTTAGCGCTTGAAGATATTGAAGTTAAGTTTATTTTGAGCGATGAAATTCCTTCAATTCATGCCACAGTCATCTTAAGGTCAGGACAGCCAGTGCAACTGTACTGCTTACACCCGAAACCACCAAGTCCGACCGAAGCCAAAGACTCTACTTTACGTGATGCTGAATTATTGATAGTCGGGGATCAGATTAAAGATTTGGATGAGAGCTGCATTGTGATGGGGGATTTGAATGATGTGGCGTGGTCGCGTACGACACGACTTTTTCAACGGATTAGTGGGCTGCTAGACCCCCGAGTCGGACGACATTTTGTCAATACTTTTCATGCCGACTATCCCTTACTGCGCTGGTCATTGGATCATGTCTTTCACAGTACGGATTTTGCCTTAGTGCAGATGCAGCGTTTAGCACATATTGGTTCAGATCATTTCCCTGTATATGTGGTGCTTCAAACTGGTCGGGTGTTTGAGCAAGTACAAGAAGAGCTAGAGCAAACCGAAGCCGATGAGCAAGAAGCGCAGGAGGCGATTGAAGATGGAATTGAGAAAGCGGAACGAGAAGGTAAGCAGGTGACAGATAAAATTGCCAAAGATTACCAGTAAACATACGGGGCGCTCGGATTTCATCAGTGTAGGATATGGCTTACAGGGATTTGGGAATCTGACGAATGGTTAGTCATTTGGTATCCCCGTATTCTAGTCTCATCAGCAGATGGAGCGGGAATGGATCATCCCAGTATGGAAGTTGAAGCTGATGGAAATCATCATGGATATGATGTAGGTATGGAATGCCACCGAATAAAACAAAAATTACGTTGAAAGCACAACCTCATGTACCCGAGTTTTGCAGGACGCAGAACTCGGGTTCTACTTTTTAAGCAGCTCTTTTTTTGTTAAGAATAAATCTTGTCATAGCCTGCAGGGCGAGTTTTAAAGCGACGGTGGAACCACATATATTGAGTCGGAGCAATACGGAGTTGATTTTCAATAATTTGATTCACTCGTGTCGCATCATCGACTTCATCTTCACTGGGTAAGTTTTCCACCGCAGGTTCAATCAACACTTTGTATTGTGGGTTTTTAATATCACCATCACGATAAAAATACAGAGGAATGGCTGCGGCTTTGGTCATTTTCAATAAACGACGGTGTGCTGTAACGGTCGCTGCGGGAACGCCAAAAAATGGCGCCATAACACCTTGTTTTAAACCAAAGTCTTGATCTGGACTATACCAAATGGCATGGCCATTTTTTAAGTTGCGGACCAAACCACGCATGTCATCATGATCAATTTGATGTGCATAAATGGTGGCACGGCAGCGGTAGATGAGCATATCCAGCAGTGGATTATTTTGTGGGCGATACACCACATCTGGTTCAAAATACTGCGCGCATAGATAACCACCCGCATCGAGCAAAGTAGAGTGGGTTCCTAAAAGCAGTGCACCTTTACCTTCTGCTTGTGCTTTTTGAATATGTTCTAAACCTTCAATACTGACACGGCCGGTAAACCACTTTGGGCTATACCACGCATTTAGCGTTTCAAATACGCCCAGCATTTGATCGACAAAAACTAAACGGGCATTTTCAAGGACTTCTTGGGCCGACCATTCAGGGAAACACACCTCCAGATTACGAACGGTGGTTTTACGTCGCGACTTCAAATATTTAAAGCTGAGGTTACCTAAGAGGGTGGCCAGTCGGTGTTGAATTGCCCATGGGAGAATCGCCAATATCATGAGAAAGACGATACCAATCCAAACGCCCCAATATTTGGGATGTAGAAAAGACCACTGAAATTCACCGGGTTGATAGTCTGGCTTCGAACTCATAAATTGCGATAAAGGCTGAAAAAAGAATGTTTCGAGTTTAGCATGAAGCAAGAATGAAGATGCAATCTTCACCATGAACCTGTTGTACAGGACCTTCTCATATCAAGTTGTGATGGTTTTTATGAGGTGGGCGAAGATGTCTTCATGCTCAGTGGAGAACATGGTCTAAATATCTCGCAACATTTGTTTTGTTTTAATTTGGGTGAAATTCACAATACTAAGAAGAAAGATAAGAACAGGGGGATAAAAATGCTAAAAAACATTATCAGTTGCGGTGTGCTATTCATTGCTTTAACGGGCTGTGTCTATAGTCCATATGATGATTATAATCATTATTATCACGGTTTTGGTTGGACAGGGTATGCTCCCTTTCCACTAGAAGACAATCGTCCACCACCTAATGGTCATGGCGGTGGACATCCAGGGGGGGCAACATCCTGATCATATCCATCCAGGAGGAGGGCAGCCTGGTGGAGGTGGGTTGCATCCAGGAGGTAGTCATTCAGGTGGTGGTGGAATTCATCCTGGCGGGGGCGGGATACATCCAGGTGGAGGTGCTGGCATACATCCTAGCGGAGGTGGGCATCGTCAGCCACGTTAAATATAAAAAACTCCGCATTGTGCGGAGTTTTTTTATGGAATTTACGAAAAATTATTTGGTTAAATTTTCCAGTTCTTCCCAACGTTCCAGTTTTTCCAGCAATAGCTCATCAATTTCAGTCAAACGATTCGACAACGTCATCGCCTTGTCTGCATCTGAAATAAATAATGAACCATCTGCAAGTGAGGCATTGATTTCCGCTTGCTCTTTTTCCAGTGCTTCCATTTCGGCAGGCAGTTGTTCAAGCGCACGTTGATCTTTATAGCTGAGTTTGACTTTTTTAGCAGGTGCTGCGTTCGCTTCAGCTTTCGCTGCTGCTTTTTTCACAGCACTTTTTTGATCAACCGCAGTTTGGTCTGGTCGCTGTTGTAAGTAATCTTGGTAACCACCGATGTATTCATCGATATTGCCTTTACCATCAAACACCCAAGTTGAGGTGACCACGTTATCCATAAAGGCACGGTCATGCGAAATAAGCAGTAAGGTGCCTTTGTAGTCGGACAACATTTCTTCTAGCAGCTCTAGTGTCACCATATCCAAGTCATTGGTGGGTTCGTCCATCACGATTAAGTTCGATGGCTTAAGTAGTAACTTGGCTAAAAGAATACGGTTACGCTCACCGCCTGAAAGAGCTTTGACTGGTGTACGCGCACGTTCTGGTGAGAACAAGAAATCTTGCAAATAGCTGTAAATGTGACGACGGTTGCCATTCACATCGACATGGTCAGAACCTTCTGACACGTTATCTTTGACAGATTTTTCAAGGTCGAGAGCATTACGTAATTGGTCGAAGTAAGCCACTTCCAATTGCGTACCTGTTTTCACCGTACCCGTATGTTCTTGTTCGCCTAAAATGGCTTTAATGAGGGTAGTTTTACCGACACCGTTGTCACCAACAAGACCAATACGGTCACCACGGAGCACCAATGCAGAGAAGTCTTTGATGATAGGTGCATCATGACCAAAGCGAACACTTAAGTTTTCAATTTCAAAGACTACTTTACCTGAACGGCTAGCGTCTTGTGTTGCCATGCTGACTTTGCCTTGCTGCGAACGGCGCGCTTTCGACTGTTCACGTAATTCTTTTAAGGCACGTACACGACCTTCGTTACGGGTACGACGCGCTTTAATCCCTTGGCGAATCCACACTTCTTCTTCAGCTAAACGTTTGTCAAACAGTGCATTCTGCTTTTCCTCAGCTTCCATTTGCTGTGCTTTCAGCTCGAGGTAACGTGAGTAGTTACCTTCATAGCTGCGTAGGGTGCCGCGGTCGAGTTCAACAATTCGAGTCGCAATGCTGTCCACAAATGAACGGTCATGCGAGATGAACAGTAAAGTTAAATTATTTTGATCAAGTAAAAACTTCTCGAGCCATTCAATACTTTCAACGTCCAAATGGTTGGTTGGTTCGTCCAGTAATAGCACATCGGGTTGAGTAAGGAGCGCACGAGCAAGCAGCACACGGCGCTTACGACCACCCGATAAATCGGCCAAATCGGCATCTGGGTCTAGGCCCATTTTACTTAAAATAGAATTGACTTTGGTTTCTAAAGCCCAGCCATCCAACTGATCTAGTTTGTGTTGCAAATTACCCATGCGGTCACATGCTTCCATGTCTCCAAGTACACAAGCATCACTGGCTTCATGATAGGCTCTGAGCACATCAGCGGCTTCACCTGCGCCGTCTGCCACGATATCCGCCACTTTGCCCGAGTCCATCGGCACGTCTTGCGCCAACATCGAAATGGTGATGCCATTTTGTAGAGAAACTTCACCAGAATCGGGTAATAGGCTTCCCTCGATCAGTTTAAGTAAAGTAGACTTACCTTCACCATTACGACCAATTAAACACACTCGTTCACCGCGCTCTAATGAAAAGTTCGCGCCGTCGAGCAAGGCAGGTCCACCAAACGCAAGTTGGACATCCCTTAAAGTAATATAGGCCATAATGTTTCCTGAAAAATCTCAAATGAGGACTTGAAGTGTCTAAACAACAAAATATTGATAATCAAGCGCCATTGTCCGCACCCATTGAAGATTTGCAAGTCCGAATTGCATTTTTAGATGATTTAGTTGAACAACTCAATGAACAATTGGTGATTCAAGGACTGGAAATTGCTGATTTAAAAAAACAAATGCAAATTTTGTATCAACGTGTTGAATCTTCAGATTTGTCCGATGGGATTGCGACATTTGACCCGATGGCTGATCGTCCACCACATTATTAAGTTCATTTGCTGTCTTGGGCTAAAAAATGCTGTGATGTGGGTTATAGATATTGCTGAGTCTTCTCTCTTTTTTTTGTTTTACCCAACTCAAAGCTCGATTTGACTGACGAAATCATTTGACCTTTGATGCAGTTCCTACTCTAATACCCGCTTTCTGGTGCATCCCATAAAAATTGTCCTATGACTCAAAAAGTTGTTCTTCTTGACCTTGAAAATAATGTTCCGACGGCCAAATTGTTGCGCGAGATTGTGGAGCATTATCCGACTTTGTATTTGTTTCATTGCCAAGGTCAATTTGAGTATGCATTGCAAGATTTGACGGAACTGGCTGCTTGGATCAGTAGTGGTCAAGTGGTGATTTTAGACACGCCCAAAGCCGAGCAAAAAGAGTTCGAATATGCTGTTGTGGTGGGGCAGTTAATGGCTTTGCTTGAACCAGAGACGCAAGTTGAAATTATCTCTGCGGTCAATACAGCAGAAATACTTTTGGACTTAATGCAATCTTCGGATATTCAGAGCAATTTGATCCTCATTCAGTCTGAAGCGTTACCAAGTCAACGTCATCTTCCCAGTTTAGATAGCATCAAAAATCAGCCTTATTTAAAAATGGTCAAAAAATATTGTGATGCTTTGGGGAAAATGTCAGGTAAGCCGAACACATTGGACGGTCTAAAAAATTCAATAAGTAATATTTTGCAACTCGTACCTGAAAAGACGCAGCGGGTGGTGGGGATGTTGATTAATCTCAAAATCATCAAACGCTATGATGAGCAGATTCGCTTTCGTAAAAAAGTGTTGAAGCAGTGGTTGGCACTGAATTTAGATGAACAAGACCCAATTTCACAGCCGCAAAGCATGCAACAAGCGCTACAGCAACTGCAAAAAGACAGCGTCGTGGATAAGCTTGAACCAACTGCAGATACGCAGTCCGCGCAACAAGAGTTGTTTAAAAACTTTGCACAGATTGACCCTGTACAGCTTGAGGTCGCACGAAAACTGCGCGAGTTAAAAACCAATAAACCCAAAGATATCTATGCACTACGTGATTTGCTTGAGCAAATGTTTCCGAAGTCAGATGTGCGTATGTTACTGAAAGAGTTACTCGATAAAGGCTATATTTACTGGAATGGACATGAAGTTCTATATAGTCATGAAATGTTCTTAAATTAATTTTATCGTTCAAACTTGCGTTTTATATTGTGCTTATGCAACTCTAATAAAGGAATAAAAAGGTTGTGCTATGGAAAATACTGGAATTTGGGTTGTCGGATTTATCATCTTATTCATCCTCGGCTCGATTTTTGGACTTCGTGTAAGTCCAAGAGAGAAAGCTTTAGGTGAAATGCGTGATAAAGCGCGCAAGATGGGTTTACACCCGCGTTTAGTCGCAGCACCTGACTGGACGAAAATACCAATGGCTTCGGAAAACCGTGCCAGCATGGTGGCGTACTACAGTGTCCTGATTCCAGAAGCACGCCTACCTTTAATGCGCGCTCGCGTTGTTGATCAGCAGCTTGAGCTCATTACAGGTGATGACAAGTTTAAACATTTACCCATTGAATTAAAGGGTATTTATGCTATTGATATGCAAGCAAACTGCGTGGGACTCTATTGGGATGAGCATTCTGACTTAAGAGCAACCCAGTTAGATGCCATGAAAGCATATTTACAGTCTTTGGCTGAACTTTAATTTTACAGACCCATTGAAACAGGATTAACGGTTAATATGGCGAAAGCTCCTCGGTCCACATCCAAAAGTACTACAGCAGATTCTCCTGAGGCTGGGAAAAAGCGTGCTTTAGTGATTGTGGAGTCGCCTGCAAAAGCGAAAACAATCAATAAATATTTAGGCTCGAATTACATTGTGAAGTCGTCTGTGGGTCACGTGCGTGATTTACCTACAGGTGGTTCTAGTAAGACTGCAGAAAAGAAGCCAGCAACACGAACCAAACTGACCGATGCTCAGAAAGCTGAAAAAGCACAAAATGCACTGGTCAATCGTATGGGGGTTGATCCTGAGCATGACTGGAAAGCACATTATGAAGTGCTTCCAGGCAAAGAGCATGTGGTTGCTGAACTGAAAAAGCTTGCTTCGCAAGTTGACGAGGTCTATCTCGCAACGGACTTGGACCGTGAAGGAGAAGCAATTGCTTGGCATTTAAAAGAAGTGATTGGTGGGGATGACTCACGTTATCAACGTGTGGTGTTCAACGAAATCACCAAAAATGCCATTCAAGATGCATTTAAGCATCCAGCACGCCTTGATATCGATAAAGTTAATGCGCAACAAGCACGCCGCTTTTTAGACCGCGTCGTCGGCTTTATGATTTCGCCCTTACTTTGGGAAAAAATTGCCCGTGGTTTATCGGCAGGTCGTGTTCAGTCTGTCGCAGTTAAACTGGTGGTTGAGCGTGAGCGTGAAATTCGTGCGTTTATTCCCGAAGAATACTGGCAAGTTTTTGCAGACACCAAGTCACAGACCGATGAGATTCGTTTAGAAGCCGTCAAACAAGCAGGTAAAGCCTTAAAGCTACGCAATAAAGCCGATACCGATGCTTTACTGAAGCTCATTAAAGACGCAGATTACAAAGTTTCAGCACGTGAAGATAAACCGACCAAGGTTAATCCGAGCGCGCCGTATATCACCTCGACTTTACAACAAGCAGCCAGTACACGTCTGGGTTTTTCTGTGAAGAAAACCATGATGTTGGCGCAGCGTTTGTATGAAGCGGGTTTTATTACCTATATGCGTACCGACTCGACCTTTTTGAGCGACGATGCGGTGAATATGGTACGTCATCATATTGAGACCGAGTTTGGTGCGAAGTATCTGCCTGCTAAGCCGAACCGCTATGGTAACAAAGCGGGTGCACAAGAAGCCCACGAAGCGATTCGTCCATCGAATGTAGCTTTAAAAGGCGACAGCTTGGTGGGTGTGGAACGTGATGCACAACGTTTGTATGATTTGATTTGGCGTCAATTCGTCGCGTGTCAAATGACACCAGCAGAATACTTGTCATCGACTATTTTAGTGGATGCCAACGGTGTTGAGCTTAAAGCCAAAGGTCGTACCTTAGTCTTTGACGGTTTCACTAAAGTCCGTGGTCAAAACAAATCCGATGATGATGTGCTATTGCCCGCGGTGAAAGTCGGTGAAATTCTGAAGCTTGAAAAATTAGATCCATCGCAACACTTTACCAAGCCACCTGCACGTTTTACTGAAGCGTCATTGGTGAAAGAGCTTGAGAAAAAGGGCATTGGTCGTCCATCGACCTATGCGGCGATTATCTCGACCATTCAAGACCGTGGTTATGTCAAACTGGAAAACCGTCGTCTATTTGCTGAAAAAATGGGTGAGATTGTTACTGATCGTTTAGATGAAAGTTTCAATAACCTCATGAACTATGACTTTACCGCGGACTTAGAAGGTCAGCTCGATAAAGTGGCTGATGGCGAACGCAATTGGAAAGAGTTGCTTGACAGTTTCTATGGCGACTTTAAAAAACGCCTGACCAATGCGCAAGGTGAAGGCGGTATGCGCCGCAATCAACCTGTAGAGGTGGAAGCGGTTCACTGTAAAGAATGTGACCGTCCAATGCAGATTCGTACGGGAACCACAGGTGTCTTCTTAGGGTGTTCGGGCTATAACTTACCGCCGAAAGAGCGTTGTAAAGGCACGTTGAACTTAACGCCAGTTGAATCACTTGCCGCACTTTCTGATGATGACGCAGCAGAAACAGCAGATTTGATGTCGAAAAAACGCTGTCCAATCTGTGAAACTGCGATGGACAGTTATGTGATCGACGGTGGTCGTAAGCTACATGTCTGTGGTAATAACCCAGACTGTGCTGGTTTTGAACTTGAAGAAGGTGAGTTCAAAATTAAAGGTTATGATGGCCCAACCATTCCATGTGATAAGTGTGATGGGGAAATGCAGCTGAAGACGGGTCGTTTTGGTCCTTATTTTGCTTGCTCAAGCTGTGATAACACACGTAAAGTCTTAAAAAGTGGTCAGCCTGCACCTCCGCGTGTAGACCCGATTAAGATGGAACATTTACGTTCAACCAAGCATGATGACTTTTTTGTGCTACGTGATGGGGCAGCAGGTTTATTCTTGGCGGCAAGTAAGTTCCCGAAAGTACGTGAAACACGTGCACCTAAAGTTTCGGAACTTCGTAGTGTTGCCGATCAACTTGATCCAAAGTATCAGTTTATTTTGCAAGCACCTGATGTTGACCCTGAAGGGAATCCAACACTTGTGAAGTTTAGCCGTAAGAATCAAGCGCAATATATTGGTTCTGAAACACCTGAGGGCAAACAAACCAAATGGTCATTGGTGTTCAATGATGGAAAGTGGGTTGAAGCTTAAGTTTTAATTGCTTAGAAATAATCAAGAAATGCTCACTTTGGTGGGCATTTTTTATGTCACAATCCCTTAATCATAATTTCTAAAAAATAGCATATTGGGGTATACGTGGACATACAAACAAAAAAGTTTGCCGTATTAATTGATGCTGATAATTCATCAATTGGTGCTATTCCTTCTGTGCTTGAAGAGGTTGCAAAATATGGTATTGCTAGTGTAAAGCGTGTGTATGGGGATTGGAGTAGTGAAACTCTGAAAAATTGGCGTGAAGTGCTTTTACCACATGCGATTACACCAGTTCAGCAGTTTGCCTACACAAAAGGTAAAGATGCTACAGATATGATCTTAATCATTGATGCAATGGATTTACTTTATGCAGGGGCTTTGGATGGATTTTGTATCGTCTCCAGTGATAGTGACTTTACGCCTTTAGCATCTCGGATTCGTGAAAATGGTTTGAGTGTTTATGGCTTTGGAAAAAAGAAAACACCAGAAGCATTTAAGAAAGCATGCGATAAATTTATTTATGTTGAAAATTTGATTGTGGATAGCGATCTTAAGAATATTGAAGAAGAGTATCTTTCTGAGCCTACCGACAAGAAGCTAACAGAAACATTAAAAACCGTTGAACAAAAAGCATTAACTCAGTCCAAGGAATATTCTCCACCTGAAACAGTTGATCGGGCAACCTTAAATTTAATTTATAAAGCAGTTAAGGATAATGCAGATGAAAATGGTTGGGCTAATTTGAGTATGGTTGGACAATATATTAGCGCTGTAAAGCCTGACTTTGACTCCCGAAATTATGGTCGAGCAAAACTATCAGGCTTAATCAAAACACTTAACTTATTTGAAACTAAAATAGAAATGAGTCAGATGTATTTAAGAAAAATGAAAAAACAGAGTACTTCATAATATGTGGAAAAAAATTCGTATTTTAATCTTGCTGTTGATTTTGTTGGTAGTGGCGCTAAATGCATATCGAGATCAAAATCAAGATTGGAGCAAGCCAATTATTGTATTACTGCATCCAGTGAATGCAGATGGACAAGGTACAACTCAGCAATATATTCAGCAATTGAACCTTGGAAACTTACAAGCCGTACAAGGCTATTTAGAGCAGATGTCAGCACAATATCGTGGTCAACCGATTTCAATCTATTTCCAACTTGGACGTGAGCTTAAGCAGTTACCCCCTAAAGTACCTGAGCAGGCGAGTTTGCTGGATACTGTTCTGTGGAGTTTAAAGTTCCGTTATTATGCGTGGAAAAATCATCAAGGTTCAGATGGTGCACCAGCTGTTACTTTGTATTTGAACTATTATGACCCTGCATTGACGAAAGAACTGAAACACTCGACTGCTCTACAAAAAGGACGTATTGGTTCGGTGAATTTATTTGCATCGACCAAGCAAACCGAACAAAACAAAGTGGTGCTTGCACATGAGCTTTTACATGCCTTTGGTGCCAGTGATAAGTATGATTTAGCTACTGGGCAGCCGATGTATCCAGTGGGTTATGCATATCCAAATCAACAACCGCTGTTCCCTCAAGCCAAAGCTGAATTAATGGCCGGGCACATTCCAACCTCACAAACACAGAGTAAAATGCCTGAATCGATTGATGAAACATTGGTGAATGAGATCACTGCGATTGAAATTGGGTGGAAAAAGTAACTGTGGATAATCCTAAGTTTATCCACAGCATGGATTGATTGTGTGGATAAACTCAAGCCTATAAGTTCGATGCAAAACATGTTAAAACTAAGTGAACGAAAATCAAACTTGAGAAGAAGATGAAAACAGTCGGTAATGATTTAGTTCGCCATCAACTCCATGAAAATCGTAAATGGTATTTGGGTTTAGGGATTTTATTGGTGTTGTTTGGTTTCATCCTTTTGGTCGCTTTGCCTTTTGCCACCTTATCGGTGGTGTATATCTTTGGCGTGCTCATGATGATAGGAGGTGTTCTACACTTCATCGCCGCTTTTAAGATTTTTGAGGGTGGCTTCCGTTGGCTATGGGCATTGTTTGGTGTGTTGTATTTGGTCGCAGGCTATTACGCATTTAGCACCCCTGTGAAAACAGCCATTGTTTTGACCAGTGTTTTAGCGGTTTTTCTGATTATTGCTGGGGTCATTCGTATCTTTAATGCAATCTTATTTCGAGCATTCCAAGGTTGGGGCTGGACACTTTTTTCTGGTGTTTTAACTCTGCTGGCAGGCATTATGATTTTAACTACACCAGATGCTCCATTTTGGGTGCTGGGCTTATTCCTTGCTTTTGATATTTTATTCCAAGGGATTAATTATCTTACTCTTGCAGCAGCCATTAAGCAGATTCCACCAGCAAGCCAATCTGAATAAAGCATGATTAAAAAAAGGGAGTCTCATGCAGGCCCCTTTTTTCGTGTGCTTTATATCACTTGCAAAGCTGAATGGCAGGTTTACGGATTGACGGCATATTGACTTGAAATCGCAATACGATTCCACGTGTTAATCACAATCGCGATCCATTCAATAGCGGCAATTTCTGCATCGGATAAGATTCTTGCTGCTTCTTGATACGCCGAATCGGGGAAATGCTGCTGAGCAATGAGTGTGATTTCTTCAATTAAAATCAGTGCGTCGCGTTCTTTTTCGGAAAAATATCCACTTTCTTGCCATGCACTGATGAGGGCAATCCGCTCCATTGATTCACCTGCTTTCATGGCATCTTGCGTATGCATACGCACGCAGAATGCACATTGGTTAATCTGTGAGGCTCTCAGTTTCAACAAGTGTGAAAATCCAATCTCAAGACCTGCTTGTTGGACTTTTTGCATGGATAAGTTTTCGAGTTCTAAAACCGTTTATACAGTTCAGGTGCGGCTTTTCCCAAGTTAATTCGTTGCATACATCACCTATTTTTTAAGAGCCTTGAATGTTTAATGATGATTTTATCGGCTAATTGATTCGCACTTTGTTTAATTTATGCATTAAAACCAAATGAACTATGGTGGTCGTTTTGGTGACAGCACAGTAAAGCTCTTCTATGTTTAAAATTAAAAAATCATTGAGGTTATTTTGACTTTATCGAGATGTACTCAACTTCAATGATAACGAACTGTGTCAAGGACAATGAAAAGAGAAAAATGCGGGCGGGAAATTTATAAATCGTGTTATTAATAAATTAAATTTTCTAAAAAATGATGGATGATGACAACTTTTATTTTAGCGCCCGATTCATTTAAAGAAAGTATGACAGCAGAACAGGCCTGTGCGGCGATGCAGCGTGGGATTCAAAATATAATTCCTGATGCTGTATGTATACATGTACCCATGGCCGATGGCGGCGAAGGCACAGTCGATGCTTTATTAGCATCTTTAGCAGGCCAAAAAGTCGAATGTGAGCTGACAGGGCCATTGCCATCACAACGCGTTAAAACGTATTGGGGCTTATTTGATGGAGGGCAAACGGCTGTTATTGAAATGGCAAAAGCCAATGGTATTCATCTACTTGAGCCCGCACAGCGAAACCCACTCCTGACCACAACTTTGGGAACGGGGCAAATGATTCGACATGCCTTGGACGCAGGTGTGTCCAAAATTATTTTGGCACTTGGAGGCAGTGTCACCAATGATGCAGGCAGTGGCATGGCACAAGCACTTGGAATAAGGTTTTTAGATGCACAAGGGCGGGAAGTGCCCGTTGGTGGTGGCCATTTACGAGATATTGAACGGATCGATATGCAGGCTTTAGACCCACGCTTGCAAAAGATTCAAGTTTTAATTGCCTCCGATGTCACTAATCCGCTGTGTGGAGCACAGGGTGCATCGCATGTGTTTGGCCCGCAAAAAGGGGCGAGTGCAGAGATGGTTGAGCAGTTAGATCAAAGTTTGAGTCACTTTGCGGATGTGGTGGAAACACAACTTAATCTACAGGTACGTAATATTGTGGGGGCAGGCGCCGCAGGAGGGCTAGGGTTTGGTCTAATGGCCTTTACGGGCGCTCAGCTTCAGTCTGGCGCTACGTGGGTGATTGAGCAAACTCAACTGGCGGAGAAAATAAAGCAAGCCGATTATGTTTTCACGGGTGAAGGCAGTATCGATTTCCAAACCAAGTTTGGCAAAACGCCGTGGGCGGTGGCTCAGTTGGCCAAGCAGTTGAATAAACCAGTGATTGCCTTTGCTGGACGTGTCGGAGAGGATGTTGAGGCATTATTTGATGAAGGGTTTAGTCAAATTGTTTCGATCAATGAGCCCAACTGCGATTTAGCAACAGCATTGAAAAAGGCAGAACAGAATTTGCAAAACAGTTGTGAGGATATCACTCGACTTTTGCTTTTAAATCATACTGAGCAAGCTTAATTTTAAATTTTTGAGGCAGCAAGCGATTCGATCATGAAGTCTTAGCCCTAGATTTGAAGGTGTATTTTAGACAGAAATGGATAATCATTGCTGTAGTCTCATATTGAAGTCATAGATTTGTTAAACTAGTAGCATCCACGAATTGATGAGTGATTATGAGTTTAGCCAGCCTAATTGATGAATTAAACCCGCAACAAAAACAAGCTGCCACGACTGAGTCGCAACACAGTCTGGTGCTCGCAGGGGCTGGCTGTGGCAAGACGAAAACCATTGTGGCACGAGCTGCGTACCTGATTGATCAAGGGATTCCTGCCAACCAAATCCAAATTCTAACCTTTACTCGTCGTTCTGCCAGTGAAATTGTGGCGCGAGTAGAGTTGGCTCTAGGTGACCAAGCCAAAGGACTCCGTGCTTCGACCTTTCATACTTTTTGTATGTATCTGTTGCGCCGCATTCCTAAAGCTTTTGGTTTAGAACAATTTTCAATTATTGATCGTGATGATCAGCTGATGATGTTCCGCCTGATTCGTGGAAAAGATGACAAGAAAAATCCCAATCAGCTGCCTAAACCGCAAGAACTGTGTGACCTATATTCTTTTGCACGAAATACGCGTCAAAAGTTGAGCGATGCTTTAGAAAAACAGCATCCTGAGCATTTGGCTTTTAAAGATCAAATTGCAGAAATCATGAAAGAGTACGAGACACGCAAGCGTGCCCGCAGCTTTTTAGATTATGACGATATTCTTGCGATCGTGGCCTCAGCACTCGACCAGTCAGACGGTTTAGCCGACTATGTGGCATCGCTCTGCAAACACATGCTAGTTGATGAAATGCAGGACACCAATCCTTTGCAGTGGGCCTTGCTTGAGCCCCTTAAAGACAAAGTGAGCCTGTTCTGCGTCGGTGATGATGCACAGTCGATTTATGGTTTCCGTGGGGCAGATTTTGAAAATATTCACCATTTTAAAGACCGTGTGCCGAATGCTCAGGTGTTTAAATTGGAGCAAAACTATCGTTCAACCCAAGAAATTTTAGACCTTTCAAATTGGCTGCTCGATCAATCTGAGATTCAATATAACAAACGCCTAGATGCTCATCGGGGTGAGGGCGTGAAGCCTCGCATGCACATTTTCCCAAATGAGTTTGATGAAGCAAAATGGATCGCGATCGACATTAAAGAGCGCTATTACTTACAGGGACAGCGCTGGTCGGATCATATGGTTTTGGTCCGTTCCAGCTTTGCAGCACGGCATATTGAGGCAGCATGTATTGCAGCCAATGTTCCCTATCGATTTATTGGGGGCATGAAACTGCTTGAAACCGCGCATGTGAAAGATTTACTGAGCTTACTGCGCGTGATTGCCAATCCTCTCGATGATATTGCATGGATGCGTTTTCTCACCTTGTGGAATGGGGTGGGGGATGTGGGTGCAAGCCGTTTAGCGCAACAGCTTCTACTTGAGCCTGAGTTTGATTTGATCTTTGATAAATTAGAGAAATTTGGGCGAATTCCAGCGGAAACTGTGCTGATCATGAAGCAAATGACGGTACTGAAACAGGAGGTACAGGCTTGCGTTAGTTTGGGTGTTCAGGCGATTGAAGCACAATTGGCTGAAAATTATAAAAAAGACTGGAACCGACGCCAAGGTGACTTCGAACTGGTTAAACAATTGGCTTCTAAACATACCCAATTGAGTGAGTTTCTAGAGGAATATGTGCTTGATCCTGTGTCGATTTCTGAAATCGAACGCCAGTCCGATAGCGATGTCGTCACTCTGATTACCATTCACTCGGCCAAAGGTACAGAGCAAAAGGTCTGTTATGTGGTCAATGTCACTCCGGGGCAATATCCACATGCACGTGCTCAAGGTGATTTTAATGATGTCGAAGAAGAGCGTCGGGTCTTATATGTGGCACTGACCCGGGCTCAGAATGAGCTGATTTTAACCAAGCAAAATTTAAGTCTGTGGGCGCGAGACGTGATTGATGAGCAAGGGCGCAAAGTCGAAAGTTATTTTTTGAATGATCTGACACGAAATTTGTGTAGCATGGAAACCCATCATAAGCCTCGTCAGCAAACGGTAAAGAGTGCTTTAATTGAGCGCCAATCGATTAATTTAGATTTTGGTATTAATCTCGATTAAACTAAACAGATTACATTGTGGTATTTGTTGTGCAATGTTCAGAAAGTAGCGTAGGCGATTGCTTTTTGATGATTTTGCCTATTTTTGAAGGTTGTAAGATGAAAATTTTAGTTCGTAATTTAGAGCGTACAGTGGTTGAAGCTGAACTGCTTGAATTATTTAAGCAATATGGCACAGTTGCATCATGTAATTTAATCCTTGATGCAGCAACAGGTAAATCGAAAGGTTTTGCTTTTGTTGAAATGCCACACGCACGTGAAGCGATTAAAGCCATTAAAGGTCTTAATACACTACGTTTGCATGGCACTGGTATTCGCGTCAAACAGGCGGAAGATAAGCCTGAGAAGCCAGAAGCATAAATAAAAAGGAGCAATTGATGCTCCTTTTTTATGGGATAAAATGAAAAAATCTATCCAGCTTTATCGATTGTTGCGCCGATGGGACGACAAATCTCTCAAGGAAATAAAACCTTAGAGATCCGTTTTTGGCGACCAGAGCAATGGTCACTCAAAGATTTGATTATCGTGGAAAATAAGCACTATTTAACCCACGAGGACGATGAAGAGTTGGGGTATGCTGTTGCTATGGTTGATGTTGAGTCGATTCACTCATGGAGAGAAGATGAGCTTGATTCGGCGATGGCATCATATTGGGAAGAGGGATATTGGGCTTGGGTACTCACAAATGTGCGTCCAATCCATATTTCGATGCCTGTCATAGCAAAAAGAAAGATTTATTTTATTGAAATAGATCATGCATAATTTTTATTATGCACTGCTGTATAGAAAGATTACTCTTAGAATTGTTATAAACGCCAAAACTTAGGAACACCCTTCATGACTCGTGTTGCCCGTTACCATGCTGATCGCACTAACCAAAAACTCTACTTTGCTCGACTTTCATGTCAACAAGCAGAACAAATTGATCATGTGCAACAAGCTCAGGCTTACCGTGAGGCTGCTGTATTTCACTTGCATGGTGCCGTGCTTGCGTTTCTACAAGAGTTGGTCCGTTACTACCGCTTAAATGACTTAAACCCAACCTTGAAGTCTATAGAAGAGCATATGGCAGCTAAGGGCCAAGTCTCGCCTGAAGTGACTGTAATGCAACAACTGTCGAAAGAAGGTTTCATTGCCGAGTTAAAACGTGCTTATCGCTTGTGTCAGTATGCGCCAGAGCCGAGTACACCTGAACCTGAGTCAGAAACTTCATCCAATCTGATCATCAAAGTGACTCAAACCCCTCAGGCATGGTTACCCGATACCAAAATTTTACGTGAGTGGCATCGAGACTTAACGGCGTTGATCGATGGCTTTCGGAATGAGATGGTTGAATTCTAAAAGCGATGACCAACGCTTGAAGTTTGAAAATTTGTCCTTATATCAATAAGTCTAAGCGAAGCAAAGTGCAACTGCCTTTGCCACCATGTTGAACATGGAGGAAATATGTCTATAGAACAATTGAAAGAATTATTTGGAAATCAAGAAGCCATTTTAGAATTGGTTCAACTTGAAGGTGGTGAGCTCGCACTACGTAACGCAGGTTCGGAGAGTGCGCCTTTAGTCACGATCCAGTTTAATGAAGAGCTCAAAGCATTATTGGGCGACCAGACAACAGTCGTCGCTCAGCAGATGGTGCAAGCGGCTTTATACGGCTTACTTGAAAAACAAGTGAGCGAGTGGCAAGCGGAAGTGGTGGATGAAAAGCCACAGTTCTTCAGCTAAGTCGAATAAGAAAAAACGCACTGAACAGTGCGTTTTTTGTATCCAGTGTTGGTTCCTTAGTGGGTGGGTGCTTGATGATGTGCAATCTGAATTTGATTTAAAATATGATTGCTCATATTTTTTGCCATTTCCTCTTTTGCAAAATAAACTTCACCAATTTGATCGCGGCGAATCACTTCGGCTTCTTCTTTGCTTTCAGCACATACTAAGACCTGAATCTCAGGATTGAGGGTTTTGGCAATATCCACGATTTTATGAATATCTAAAATATCCATCGGGGAAAGTACCAACAGGCGCGCATGTTGAATATGGGCTTGAATCAGTACGCCAGGGTCTGTCGCCATCCCAGAAACAGCCGCAATGCCTTTTTCACGCAGGTTTTCTACAATTTCACGGTTTTCTTCCGCAATCACCACTTTAATGTCTTCGGCCATCAATTGTTTGGTAATTCGACGCCCCACTTCACCATGCCCAACTATTACCACTTGATCACGTAAGTAGTCTTGTGAAACTTCATCAGGCAGCATTGCCAGTGGGTCACCACTACGCTCCAGTAAGCGTGCTAGATGCGAGCGCTCACGAATCCAGCGTTGTACAGGCTCAATTACGGAGAACACAAAGCTGTTTAAGGTGATGGAGATGAGTGCTCCTGCCAAAATTAGGTTTTGCCCTTCTAGGGACAAGAGTTTAAGTGAAACCCCGAGTGTGGCTAAGATGAAGGAAAACTCACCAATTTGTGCCAGTGAAGCACCGACGGTAAGAGCTGTATTGATGGGGTAACGGAAAAAGAGCACCAGTGCCATAGCGGCAATAGTTTTGCCGACCATAATAATTGCAATGACAGCAAGCACATGCACAGGTTGTTCCACTAAGATGCGCGGGTCAAATAACATGCCCACTGCAACAAAGAACAAAATGGCAAAAATTTCACGTAGAGGGAGGGTTTCTTCTTCGGCACGGTGGCTAAAGTCAGACTCTTTAACGACCATCCCTGCAAAGAATGCGCCCAGTGCCATGGAAACACCGAAAATTTTGTACGCGCCAAAGGCGATTGAGACAGCAGCAGCCACCACGGTTAAGGTAAACAGTTCACGTGAACCAAGGCGAGCGACAAATTGCATGATCATTGGAACGAGACGTTTCCCGATGATCAGCATAAAAGCGATGAAGCCTACAACTTTGAGTAAGGTAATGCCTAAGGTAAGCCAAATGTTGTCGTTAGCACTGCCTGCAAAAGCTTCTCCACCGAGTAGAGCTGCTGTTGCGGGTAAGAGTACCAATACCAATACCATGACCAGATCTTCAACCAAGAGCCAACCTACAGCAATTTTACCGTTGACCGAATTGAGTAGACCACGGTCTCCCAGTGCTTTGAGTAATACCACTGTACTGGCACAAGACAGGCTTAAGCCGAAGACCAAGGCAGAGCCAAAACTCCATCCCCAGATCATACTGACGCCTATTCCGAGCAGGGTCGCGACAGCAATTTGTAAAATAGCACCAGGCAATGCAATGCGTCGAACTTGTAATAAGTCATTGAGGGAAAAATGCATGCCCACACCAAACATGAGGAACATGACCCCAAGTTCAGCCAATTGGTTCGCCAGATGAATGTCCGCGACAATACCAGGGGTATTGGGACTAATAATGATACCCGCAATCAGATAACCAATGAGTGGGGGAAGGCGTAAGCGTACGGCAAGATAGCCGAAAATGAGCGCAAGCCCAAAACCGACAGCAAGTAATATAATGAGATCTACGTCATGAGGCACTAAAAACTCCTTAAGCAAAAGTTAAGGGTGAAAAAGAAGCAAAGCACAAATGGTGCCAAAAGAGATTAAAAGTTTAACAAGTCGAACGAAAAAAAAGCAAAAAAAAACGACCTAAAGCAGGTCGTTTTTTCCAAAAAACTAAAATTATTTAATTTTAGCTTCTTTGAAGATTACGTGTTGACGGATTTT
>ERZ650302.126-NODE-126-length-36264-cov-11.625839_pt1 | contig 36264 bp, 34 predicted proteins | sample MGYA00376238_ERZ650302 | MGnify/ENA primary metagenome ERZ650302 (study PRJEB26733, sample SAMN07839298) | wastewater metagenome | biome: urban; feature: wastewater treatment plant; material: waste water | place: USA: North Carolina | collected 2016-04-28 ... | reverse complement strand
CTTCGTAGGAAGTTCAGTGGTTAAAATCCCTGCCTGCGTATAGCTGAGAACCGTTGGCAGACATTTTGCGTGAGAAAGGAGAATTCAGTAATCCAATGAAAATAATAAATCAAATAAATGAAAGCAGAAGAAAAATCTATATCTGAAATTTTTGCAGATAATAATTCATATGAAATACCTAATTACCAAAGACCATATTCTTGGAATCAAGATAACGTAAGCGATTTAGTAAATGATATAAATGATGCGTTTGAAAATGGAGTTAAAGAATATTTTATTGGTTCAATAATTACAATTGAAAAAGATGTAAAAAAACAATTTGAAGTTGTTGATGGTCAGCAACGATTAACAACAATTACATTAATTTTTTCTGCATTACGAAATTTGATAAAAAATGAAACAGCAAAGAGCGAGTTGCAGAAAAAAATATTACCTATAAATGCTTTAACTGACGAACCTGAACAACCAAGGTTAAAAGTTAGAAAAAAGGAAGAAATGTTTTTTTATGATTATATTCTTTTAGGGAAAGAACTCGAAAATGATGTTGATTTATCTGAAATAGAAAGAAAATTCATTAACAATGTAAAAACAATTGAAACTTTACTTGAAGAGTACGATGAAATACATTTGAAAAAATTTGCTAATTATTTACTTCAAAATGTTTATTTAGTTCTTGTCAGAACAGAAAGTTTTGAATCAGCATATAGGCTTTTTAATGTTTTAAATGCTCGTGGACTTGCATTGTCAAATGCTGATTTATTAAAAAATTTACTTTTCGGACGTTCTTCAAGTTTAAACGAACAAAAAAGAATAGAAACTTATTGGAATTCATTAGAAGACATAATTACATTGAAAAATATTGATATTTTTTTAAGCCATTACAGAACTTCTTTAAAAGGTAATAATAGAAGCATAACTTTGAACAGATGAATAACATTTTTAAAGGACTAATTGCTGGCTACGGCGCTAAGAGATTGGGTGGTGGCTGTTTAGGTACCATACTAATTTTCATAATTATATGGGTACTCTTAGGATATTTATAAAATGAGTATCACAATAAAACTTAGAAGCCATTTCGCAACAACGAATTGGCTTCTTTGCTTTTATAAGAATAGCAAAGAACTGATGGATATAAAAACACAATCAATATGACTTAAAAAAAACAATCCATATCAATATTTCTGTTCAACTTTCTTACATTGCGATACACTTTTCTTTTACATCATAAAAAACAATTGATTATCTCAGAAAAGTTTAGGTTCATAAAACTTGTGTCTCATTCAAATTAATTAAATGAGCCTAACAAAAAACTTTGAATTAACATTTTCATTAACCATATCAAAAACAATGGTCGGAATTGTACTAGTTTTTATTGCTTTAGGGATTTTAATCAAATATGGTAAAATGTATTTCCTCATTGCAGGTTACAATACTTTGTCCAATGAAGAACAACTTAAATTTAAAATCGAAGAAATGGCAACCTTATATAGAAATGTAATGCTGGGAATGGGAATAGTAATTATTATTGGTGACTTCATCGCAGATTATCAACAAAATCCTGCAATTGAAAAGTATACTTTTTTTGGAGCACTAGCCATCGGGATTCTTTATTTAGTGGTACAATCAAATTCAAAGAAATATAAGAAAAATCAATAGGAACATTTCTAAAACGAAATAGTACATCAATTGTTTTTCCCTTTAAAGAAAACGCATAAGGATAACATAACCCTCACAAAAAACTTTAACCTGAATCACCATAATATGAGAAAAACAATACTTACTTTAACTCTAATCTAGCTGACTTTTGCAGCAAAATCTCAAAATGCCAGTGTAGAAAAATCCGCCTTTGTAATACAAACTGGACTTTTGGGAATATGATCGCACAACGAAGAAAACTAACCAATCAATTGGTCTTGAGAAGTGAAGTGGGATTTGATAGCGGTATTTGGACGGGCTCGTTTTATGAAAAAACAGGGTTTTTAACGACACCCGCTATTACTGCGGAACCACGATGGTACTACAACTTGAAGAAAAGAGAGCGTAAATCGAATAGAATTGATGCTAACAACTACTCTTATGTTTAGACATTTGGCTTACACAAGAGAATAATCTTAATTTAGTCCCAAACTACTACTTGCAAGGCTACTTTCTGAAAAATAAATAACTACAATGGAAAATGTAATCACTAGAAGAATAACTTTAGACGACTTGGAAAAGTTGCAAAAGATTGGACGAGCAACTTTTGAAGAAACCTTTTCAGAATCAAATTCTGAAGAGAATATGAAAAGCTATCTAGAAGAAGGTTTCTCGAAAGAAAAACTAACAGCAGAATTGATTGCTACTGACTCTGAATTTTATTTTGCACTATTGAAAGAGGAAGTTATTGGTTACTTAAAGGTAAATTTTGGAGCATCACAAACCGAATTGAAAGACAACAAAGCACTTGAAATTGAACGAATATATGTTTCAAAAGCATTTCACGGCAAAAGCGTTGGACAACTACTTTACGATAAAGCAATTGAAATTGCGAAAGAGAAAGGTTCGGAATACATTTGGTTAGGAGTTTGGGAAGAAAATCCAAGAGCGATACGTTTTTATAAAAAAAATGGTTTTGTTGAATTCGACAAACACATCTTCAAATTGGGAGACGATGAACAGACGGATATAATGATGAAGTTACAACTGGTAAATTAAAAAAGTAGCCACTAAGTCGACAAACCAATTGAGCTATTAAAGAAGTTATGAAATAATTTTAGCGTAACTAAAGAAACATTTCGAATGAAAAACTTCTTAACTACAATTCAACGGCAAACCTATTGCTCAAGGGATATTTGCTATACTTTTTTAGGTCTACTCCCCTTTCTCTAAAGTTAGAAAAGCTTTGCCAAGATATTTGATAATGGTCGAAGCAATAAACGATTGATAACCTGTTTTGGGCAAAGCGATATCGGCGGTCAATCCGTGTAGATAAACACCTAAAATTGCCGCATCAATTGGAGCATACGATTGGGCTAGTAAACTCGTGATTATTCCGGTTAGGACATCGCCACTTCCTGCTGTAGCCAAAGCTGGATTGCCAGTAGTGTTTTCGTAAAAGTCGTTTCCAAATACGATTTGGGTGGGTGCGCCTTTAAGCACCATAATTATTTGATACTGCTTTGCAAAAGCCATAGTTTTGGTTAGTTTCTCCTCGTGACTCTGCCACTTCCCTATCAAGCGTTCCAGTTCTTTGGGATGAGGTGTTAGCACAGATTCAGGAGGAAGAAGCGTTATCCAAGTAGGGTTTTGTGCCAAAATGTTGAGCGCATCGGCATCGACAACTAGCGGTTTTGTAGTAGTGGAAAGAAATTTATGAAGTGCTTTTTGAGTCGCTGCTTCTTGCCCCAAACCCGGACCAATTCCGATAGCGTCAGGTACTAAACAGAATGCTATTTCTGAAAGGTAGTTTTCATTTGTATCTGTGAGCACCATCACTTCGGGATTTGCGATTTGCAGGATTTCATAGCCACATTTTGGAACCAAAGCAGTCACTAGGCCACAACCGGATTGTAAAGCCGCACGAGAAGCTAAGGTAATTGCACCTATTTTGCCATAACTTCCACCAATAAGTAACGCGTGTCCCTGAATGCCTTTGTGGGTATCGAACGGAATGGCGTGGTGTCTTTTTCGAGCTTCGGATATGTCAATATAATTGGGTGCTTTCATGGATTTTGTATTTTACTTAAAGGTACAAAAACCCAAAGATTTTATTGTTATGCATTATAGAGTCTAGTATAAAAAATAACACAAATGATTATCATTGAAATGAATAAATACAGATTGCGCCAATTAGTACAGATTTGACTTACCTAAAAGTAAAAAACGAATATCACAAATTAATACGAATGTAAGCAATGCAAGCAGATTTCAGAGATGACAAAGATTTAAGTTACTTAAAATGAAATAAGCTAACCCGTTGGGTGAAATTCTAATAAAATAAAAACTAAACCACATAGAGCCATAGATTAATAGCAAATCAACATAGAAAAAAACAGAAATAGCACTATTTCTCACATAGATGAGCTATGTGAATAGTAAAACGTCTATTTATTTCTCTTAAAAAAACTACAAATTCTATGATTCTATGTGGTAAAAAATAATTTCACCCAACGGGTTAAGCTAATATAATTGTTTTAGTTTCTCTTTGTTATATTTTTACATAAACGTATTGATTGAAAGTTTACGAAAAGAATTACTTCGCCAGTTCCCTTCGCTCGTGTAGAACGACATTCTTTTATAGCTTTCGTTTTTTCGACAAAACTAACAGATTCACCCAAATTATAAACTATTAAACAGATTGACAGCTATGTCTCATCAAATTACTTCCCAAATCGCATTACACTTACAACAAGTGTATTTTGGTGGGAATTGGACCACCTCAAATTTTAAAGACCAATTGGTTGACGTGAGTTGGCAAGAAGCAAATTTTGCTTTGAAAGAAGGGAATAGCATTGTCACCTTACTGTTTCACTGCAATTATTATATTGCTGGATTGATTCCGGTTTTGCAAGGTGGAACGCTAGAGATTAAAGACAAATTTAGCTTTGACAGCCCGAAAATTACTTGCGAAGCAGATTGGGAACAATTGAAAAATAAATCGTGGGATGAAGTACAACTTTTTCCACTAATAGCGCCCACCGAAGTCGTTTTAAAAAAACCATCCGAAATAGGAAACCAACTTACTCCCATGTCTTGTGTTTTCCATAAACCACCTCCTGTAGTTCCCATATAATAGGTCGATGGATCTGATGTAACTCCAGTAGCTGTAACGGATCGTCCACCTCGAAAGGGACCAATGGAACGCCATTTGGCTGCTTTAAAATGAGCGTTTAAATCGGTTGCAACTGCAGTTTTGCCTTTTTGCGCCGATACAGCCGTGCTTAAAACTAGGGAAAGAATTCCTAAAAGAAGTTGTTTATTCATACGAGTACTATATTGTGTTGTTTCAAAAATAGACATTGTTTGGATAACAATTGCATTCTTACTAAAAATCATTTTTTGCTATCTTTTAAATTTAAACTTGAGGTAACAGTGAATTCCTAAAAAACCTATATTTGAACTTTCTAAAACGATACTATCATGAAAGCGTCTTTTTCTCTATTACTGCTGTCTTCTTTGGTTCTTTTTTCATGTAAAAAAGAAGAAGAAACTTCTGCTACCAACGAAAGAACCAATGTAGTTCCTTTTACACAAATGGCTGCCGCTCCTGCGACTGCTACTCCACCAGCTACTTCAAGTAACACTGCTTATGTTGGAAAAGAAGAAAAAAAGGAAAGTGTCATGTATCAGTACAAATACACTATGGTGAAAAATCCAAATGCGGTTGCTACAACGACCAAAATAGTTACTCCTCCTGGTATGAATCCGCCTCACGGACAACCAAAACATAGATGTGATATTCCCGTAGGTGCGCCATTGAACTCTCCAGTAGCCAAAACTACCACTGCTCCCAAAACTACAGTCGTTACAACCCCTGCCGTAGCTAGTGGTAGCAATGTACCTGCGCTTTTAGCTACTACACCAGAGGCCACTCCAACTCCAGAAGGTATGAATCCACCGCATGGTCAACCCAAACACCGCTGCGATATTGCTGTTGGCGCTCCTTTACCCAAAGAATAATAATTCAAATACTAATTACAACTCATGATTACTCAAGCTACTATAGCAGATGCTGCTGAATTATCGGCACTAATAAACTCGGCCTATCGTGGCGAAACTTCCAAAAAAGGATGGACGACCGAGGCTGATTTGCTTGAAGGAACGCGTACATCAGAAGAAGAATTAATTAGCATTATTGCTTCTTCCAATCATTATATATTGAAATTTATCCGTGATGAAAAAATCATTGGAAGCGTCTTACTAATTGCAAAAAAAGAAGTGTTGTATTTGGGAATGCTAACCGTTTCACCAGAATTGCAAAATAGTGGGATTGGCAAGCAATTGCTACAAGCAGCTGAACAACTCGCACAGCAACTTGAGCTTTCAAGAATTCAAATGACCGTAATTGGCATCCGAAAAGAATTGCTAGCTTGGTATATGCGAAACGGTTATGAAGATACAGGGGTGCGAGAACCTTTTCCTTTTGGTGAAGGAGATAAAGCCCTTACTTCGGAACCATTGGATTTTATAGTTTTGGAAAAAAAACTATCCTAAATCAATTACTTTCTTAAAAAAATGATAACCAAATCGAAAAAGATAGCTCAGACAAATAAAAAAAATCATCAATTAACAAAAATCACAGTAAAAACATTTTTTTAACATTTTTTATCTACATTAGCAATTGAACGCTGCAATATTTTTCATTAAAATTTAGAAAAAGATGAGATTCTTTTGTTTTGTATTTTTTTTACTTTTCGCCATCAATACCCAAGCTCAATTCTTTCGGAAAAAGAAAAAAAAGACCATACAATACGAAAATATCATCATTAGTGATTCTGCCACACAACACCTAGTTAATGCCATCCAGTTTGAGACTGTCTCCAAAAGAGATTCCTTGACCTTTTATAACACTGAGTTCAAAAAATTCAAAGCTTTTCTCAAAGCAACCTATCCCTTGGTTTTTGAAACCTGTACCGAAATCCCCTTCAACTCCCACTCCATTCTATTAAAATGGGAAGGTACGAATCCATCTTTAAAACCAAATTTATTTATGGCGCACCAAGATGTTGTGCCTGCAAAACACCAACAAAACAAGTGGCAATTTCCTCCATTTGGTGGAGTAATCAAAGACGGAAACATTTATGGAAGAGGGACGCTTGACGACAAATCATCTTTGATAGGATTATTGGAAGCAGCAGAATATGCTTTGAAAAATAATTTTGAACCCCAAAGAACCACCTATTTTGTTTTTGGAGATGATGAAGAAACCTACGGCAATGGCGCTAAAGAAATTGCCGATTGGTTTATAAAAAACAAAATTGAATTTGAATTAATACTCGACGAAGGACCAGGAGTTGGGATGGATATCATTCCAGAAGTACCAAAACCCATTGCCTTTATTGGTATTGCCGAAAAAGGATATGCCACAGTTGAACTTACTGTAAATCAAGAAAGCGGTCACTCGTCTATGCCTTCAAAACATACTGCCATAGGAATATTAAGTCAAGCAATAGCCAATATAGAGAACAAACCTTTTAGGGCGCATTATCATGGATTGGCCAAGAAAATGTTTGATGAAATAGCCCCTGAAATGGATTTTTCAAAAAAAATAATTTTTAAAAACAGTTGGCTATTTAGTGGCATGATAAAAAAAGAATTGTCAAAAAAATACTCGACCAATGCTTTGATAAGGACTACGGCAGCAACTACTATGATTTCTTCTGGCGAGTCCGAAAATGTCCTTCCACACAAGGCTTCTGCAACGATAAACTTCAGATTGATTCCAGGTGATTCTATCAAAGATATCATGCCATATCTAAAAAAAGTAATTGATAATCCAAAGGTAAAAGTAAGCTTTAAAGGAGAAGCCGTTAATGCCTCACCTATTGCTAAAAAAAAATCTGTTGGTTACCGTGCCTTGGAGAAAAGTTGTAACGAAATTTTCCCTAAAACCATTGTCGCTCCTGTTTTGGTCATTGGTTCGACAGATTCAAGACATTTTAATCTTACTTGTAACAATATTTTACGTTTTATCCCAATGCGTTTTAAAAATGCCGATTTAGAGCACATTCATGGTTTTGACGAACATGTTGAAATAGAAAATTACCACAATATGATTCGATTTTACATACGATTATTTCAAAATCTTAATGATTTTTAATTTTATTGCTAATAATTTAAAACTTAGACCAAATTCGTTGATTGAATATCCTTAGCAATTCTTTGCCACGAGAAATAAAATCAATAAATTAGCCCCACTAAATTTTATATAAAAAACACAATGAAAAATACCGCGCTTACGCACATACACGAAGGTTTAGGAGCAAAAATGTTGCCTTTTGCAGGGTACAATATGCCAATTCTTTATGCAGGAGTAAATGTAGAACACGAAACCGTTCGTAACGGTGTAGGTGTATTTGATGTTTCGCATATGGGTGAATTTATGCTTTCAGGACCTAATGCTTTGGCTTTGATTCAAAAAGTAACTTCAAATGATGCCGCTACCTTAACCATAGGTAGAGCACAATATTCTTGTTTACCTAACAATGATGGTGGAATCGTAGATGATTTAATCATTTACAAAATGGAAGAAGAAAAATACCTTTTGGTAGTAAATGCTTCAAACATCGACAAAGATTGGGATTGGATTTCCTCTCATAACGACCTTGGCGTAACAATGGAAAATCTATCTGATGACTATTCATTATTAGCCATTCAAGGACCTAAAGCGGTTGAAGCTATGCAATCATTGGCTACAATTGATTTGTCTGCAATTGCTTACTATCATTTTGAAGTAGCTGAATTCGCTGGATTTCAAGACATAATCATTTCTGCAACAGGATATACTGGTTCAGGAGGATTTGAAATCTATTGTAAAAATGACCAAGTAGAAGCCATCTGGAACAAAGTTTTTGAAGCAGGTGCAGCTTTTGGTATACAACCAATCGGTTTGGCTGCAAGAGACACTTTGCGTTTGGAAATGGGATTTTGCTTGTACGGGAATGATATCAACGATTCTACTTCTCCTCTTGAAGCTGGTTTAGGATGGATTACTAAATTCACTAAAGAATTTACCAATTCTGAAAACTTAAAAAAACAAAAAGAAACAGGAGTATCCAAGAAGCTAGTTGCTTTTGAAATGCAAGAACGTGCTGTTCCTAGACACGATTATGAAATTGTTGATGCGTCTGGTGCTGTAATTGGTGTTGTAACCTCGGGAACAATGTCTCCTTCTATGAACAAAGGCATTGGTCTAGGCTATGTAACTACTCCAAATAGCGCTATTGATAGCACTATTTATATCAGAATCAGAAAGAATGATGTTCCTGCAACAGTTGTAAAACTTCCTTTCTACAAAAAATAAAGAATCATGAAAAAAATTTTACTGGTAGCCTTACTTGTTGGTGGTCACCTAATAGCTCAAAATAACGCTTCACCATGTAAAATTCTTTCCAAAATAAATGCTTTAATTCAACAAGAGCATGTACAGCCAAAACCGGTAGACGACAGTCTATCGGTTTTTATTTTTGATAATCTAATTAACGATTTAGATTCCGGAAGAAATCTATTTTATAAGTCGGAGTACGATAGTTTATCAAAAAATTACCGTTTACAAATTGATAATTTAGTACAAAAAGAGGATTGTCAGTTCATTGCTACCTTTGAAGACATTTATCAAAAAGCGCTTCTTCGCAACAAATCACTATTAGAAAAACTCAACAAAGATTCTCTAAATTTCAATACTCCGGACACCATCAGGATGTACAAAAAAGCCTTTCCTGTTTATATGACTGAAAAGGAGTTTGAAAAAATTTGGAGAAAAAAAATTCGCTTTGATGTCCTAAATGAAATTGCTGCAAGTAGTAAAAATCTTGATTCTATTCAATCCAATTTCAAATCACTAACCAATTATTATAAAGAAATTGCTATTCAAAATGAACTATGTAAGGTTAGCGCGCAACTAAAGAAAACAAGCACTATTCCTGAAAAAGTCTTTGGTTTCTTTTGCACGTATTTTGACCCACATACCAATTACTTTAGCGTTAATAGCAAATCGAATTTCGTTTCTTCTTTATCGAAAGAAAAGCTTTCTTTGGGTTTTTTAGTGTCTTTGAATGAAAAAAATCAAATCATCATTGATGAAATAGACCCCAATGGACCCGCTTTTAAAAATGGTAAACTAAAAAAAGGCGACCAAATCATTTCCATTGCCAATGAACAGGAAACGCTAAAAGTCACTTGTGCCTCATTAGAAGAAATAGGAGATTTAATTGTGTCTGATGCTAACAAAATCATCACGCTCACCATCAAAAGAAAAGGAGAAAAAAACTTTAGCGTCACCCTTGAAAAAGAAGTTTTAAAAGACGAACAGAATAGTGTTTATAGTTACCTTGTTGAAGACAAAAATAAAATTGGCTATATCAAAATTCCAAGCTTTTACACCAATTTTGAAAGCAAAGACAATAATGGTTGTGCCAATGATGTTGCCACTGAAATTGTAAAACTACAAAACGATGACATAGATGGATTGGTCATTGATTTAATGGATAACGGTGGTGGTTCTATGGAAGAGGCCATCAAATTAGCTGGTTTATTTGTCCATCATGGTCCTATTTCTATAGTAGTAGACAAAAGTCAAAAACAACAAATCATTCAAGACCCTTATCGAGGCTACTTGTACAAGGGGCCTGTGATTATTTTAGTCAATGGAAATACAGCATCAGCAAGTGAGTTTTTTGCCACTATACTACAAGATTACAACAGAGCTATGGTCATTGGAAGCAGCACCTTAGGGAAAGCAACAATGCAAACCATACTTCCAATAGATAGCAATGAAGAGAACTTTGTAAAAGTAACGATTAACAAATTTTACCGCATTACTGGCAAAAGTCATCAAAGTATTGGTGTACTTCCTGATGTTCAAGTACCCGTACTTTATGAATCCATTATTCAAAAAGAAAGAGATTACCCCACAGCATTTAAAAATGATGTTTTACCAACCTCAATTCCATTTACTCCCTATGTAAAGAATAAATTGATTCATCATTTGACAAAAAACAGTCAAAAACGAGTAACGGCAAGTTCCTATTTTAACAATGTCGTTAGTATGAATAAAAGAATAGATGAATTGATTAAAAATCCGAAAACTATAATTCCAATGCAAATTGAAACTGTCTTTGAGGAACAAAAATTGGTCACTAATTTATGGGAAAGCATCAATTCTTTCAAAGATGAAAGTATTAGTTTGAATGTAAAAAACTCTTCGTTTAACGAATCGCTATTAAAAGTATATCCTTCTGAAAGAGCGTTTAAAGAGACACAAATTTTGGCCTTGAAAAACAATCACTACTTAAACGAAGCCATACAAATCATCAATGATTATTTTGTACTAAAATAATCTGGTGCCTACTAAAATTACAACAAAAGAATTGAAATCAATTTGGTAAAATAAGGAATAACTGTATTTTTGCAGTTCAAAATATTTATAGAAATGGGAAGAGCTTTTGAATTCCGAAAAGGTAGAAAAATGAAACGTTGGTCTGCAATGGCCAAAGCCTTTACTAGAATTGGTAAAGATATCGTAATGGCAGTAAAAGAGGGCGGTCCAAACCCTGATGCCAATTCGAGATTAAGAGCCGTAATACAAAATGCTAAGGCAGCTAATATGCCTAAAGACAACGTAGAACGTGCGATAAAAAAAGCAACTGATAAAGATACTGCTAACTATAAAGAAGTGCTTTTTGAAGGCTATGCGCCACATGGTATTGCTCTTTTAATAGAAACGGCTACTGACAATAATAACAGAACTGTTGCTAACGTTAGAAGCTACTTCAACAAATGCAATGGTGCACTAGGTACACAAGGTTCGGTTGAATTTATGTTTGACCACACTTGTAACTTTAGAATTCCAAAAGAAGGAATTGATGCCGAAGAGTTAGAATTAGAATTAATCGATTTTGGTGCAGAGGAAGTTTTTGAAGACGAAGACGGAATATTGATTTACGCTCCTTTTGGTAGCTTTGGAACTATTCAGAAAGAATTAGAAAACAGAAACTTAGATATTTTATCATCTGGTTTTGAGAGAATCCCTCAAATCACCAAAAAACTTACTGAAGCTGAAATGGCTGATGTAGAAAAATTGATTGAAAAGCTAGAAGAAGATGATGACGTGATGAACGTTTACCATACTATGGAAGAATAACTTCCTATAGATTCAAAAAAAAACTCCATTTATTAAAATGGAGTTTTTTTTTGCGGTAAGATTATTAAAATTATTTAACAAACTCTATTTTTTGCTCTTCTTCTTCGTTGACACTATCAAAAAAGCCTTGATCGTTCATCCAATCATCACTAAACACTTTACTCATGTATCTAGATCCGTGGTCTGGAAAAATAGCAATAACATTACTATCTTTATCAAACTCCCCTTCTTCTGCGTATTGCTTTATAGCTTGCATAACTGCACCAGAAGTATACCCTACAAAAAGGCCTTCTTTTCTAGCCAATTCTCTAGTTGAATGAGCACTTTCCTCATCTGTTACTTTCATGAATTTATCAATAACATCAAAATCTGTAGCTGTTGGTATTAGATTTTTACCCAATCCTTCAATACGATAGGGATAAATCTCACCACTATCAAATTCTTTGGTCTCGTGGTATTTCTTTAGTACAGAACCAAAAGCATCCACACCTAAAATTTTAATTTCTGGATTTTGTTCTTTTAAATATTTTGCCGTTCCAGAAATCGTCCCTCCTGTACCGCTACACGCAACTAAGTGGGTAATTTTACCATTGGTTTGTTTCCAAATTTCTGGACCTGTAGACAAATAATGCGCGTCTATATTTAATTGATTGAAGTATTGATTAATATAAACCGACCCTTTTGTTTCTTCATGTAGCCTTTTAGCAACATTGTAATAAGAGCGTTCATCATCTGCTGAAACGTGTGCTGGACAAACATATACCTTTGCGCCTAAGCTTCTCAGCATGTCAATTTTATCTTTTGACGATTTGGAGCTCACAGCAAGAATACAATTGTAGCCTTTTATAATACTAACCATTGCTAAACTAAATCCTGTATTTCCTGAAGTAGTTTCAATAATTGTATCACCTGGTGATAGAATGCCCTTTCGTTCAGCTTCTTCGATTATGTATAATGCAATTCTGTCTTTTGATGAGTGTCCTGGATTAAAAGCTTCTACTTTTGCATAGAAATTACCTTCTAATTCCTGAGTAACTGTATTTAGCTTAATAAGTGGAGTATTACCTATTAACTCTAAAACATTATTGTAAGCATTTATTTCTTCTTTCATAAAAAAATAGTTAATCTAAGCTGTTAGCAACCCCTTAGATATGTTGCAAAAATAACAAAAAAAATCCAATTACTTTTTAATTTTCTCCAAATCTAGTAAAAAACTAAACTCTCTGGCTAATTCTTTTAAAGATTCAAATCGACCTGAAGCTCCACCGTGACCTGCGTCCATATTAGTCACTAAGTACAAAACTGTATCGTCATTTTTCATTGTCCTCAATTTGGCTACCCATTTTGCTGGTTCCCAGTACTGTACTTGCGAGTCATGAAGCCCGGTTGAAACAAACAAATTAGGATACTTTTGTTTTGTCACATTATCATAAGGAGAATAGGATAACATATAATCATAGTACTTTTTATCGTTTGGATTACCCCATTCGTCGTACTCTCCCGTTGTAAGCGGAATACTATCGTCTAACATAGTTGTTACGACATCAACAAAAGGAACTTGAGCGATTACTCCATTGTACAATTCTGGAGCCATATTTACTACTGCTCCCATGAGCAAACCACCTGCTGAACCTCCTTCTGCATACAAATGTTCTGCAGAAGTGTATTTTTGTTGGATAACAAATTTTGAACAATCAATAAAATCAGTAAAAGTGTTTTTCTTTTTTAGTAGTTTCCCGTCTTCATACCATTTTCTTCCTAAATCTTCACCTCCACGTATATGAGCTATAGCATATACAAATCCTCTATCTAACAATGTTAATCTTGTAGAAGAAAAATAAGGTTCCATGGTATTCCCATACGAACCGTAAGCATAAAGCAACAATGGGTTTTTACCATCTTTCTTAACAGACTTATGATATACCATCGAAATTGGCACTTTTGTACCATCCGCAGCCGTTGCCCAAACACGTTCTTCTATATAGTTATTTTTATCAAACTTGCCGCCCAATACCTGTTGTTCTTTTAATACCTCTTTGGTTTTGGTTGCCATATTAAAATCAATAACCGAAGAAGGCGTTGCCATTGATTGGTAACCATATCTAAGAATATCCGTATCAAAATCAACATTTGTGGTAGTATAAGCACTGTAGGTTTCGTTATCAAAAGGCAAATAATAATCTCCTTTTCCGTTCCAAGGCATGATACGAATATGATTTAAACCATTAGAACGTTCTTCAACAACTAAGTAGTTTTTAAATATTTCGATGCCTTCTAATAAAACATCCTTACGATGCGGAATTAAATCTTTCCAATTTTCTTTTGAAGTGGCATTTTCAGGCGTTTTCATCAATTTAAAATTGGTTGCCTTGTCCTTATTGGTCAAAACATAGAAAGAATCTCCATAATGAGAAATGCTATACTCCAAACCACGAACTCTTGGCTGGAACACTTTAAATTCCCCCTCAGGTTGGTCAGCATTCAAAATCCTGTACTCACTCGTTAGCGTACTTCCTGAACCAATTACAATATATTTTCTTGATTTTTCTTTGCTCACATAAACATTAAAGGTATCGTCTTTTTCGTCAAAAATCAATACGTCACTTTTAGCATCCGTACCTAATTTGTGTCTAAAAACCTTATCTGCTCTTAAGGTAACTTTGTCTTGTTGGGTATAAAAAATAGTCGCATTATCATTGGCCCAAACAGACCCTCCAGTAACATTTTCTATTTTATCTGAAAGAATCTCGCCTGTTTCTAAATTCTTAATTTGAATGGTATAAATCCTTCTTCCTTTAGTATCTACTCCAAAAGATGCATATTTATTATCAGGACTGATACTCATCCCTCCTAACTGAAAATAGGATTGTCCTTTGGCTAATTCATTACAATTAAAAAGAATTTCTTCAGCAGCAGTTAAACTTCCCTTTTTTCTAGAATAAATAGGATAGTCTTGCCCTTTTTCGTAACGCGTTATATAAAAATATCCGTTGTAAAAATAGGGAACCGACTGGTCATCTTCTTTAATTCGAGCTTTCATTTCTTCAAAAAGCTCTTTTTGAAATTCCTTCGTATCTGCTGTTTTAGCATTGTAATACTCATTCTCTTGATTCAAATAAGTTATTACTTCAGGATTCTCTCTTTCGTTTAACCAATAATAATTATCAATACGGGTATGATTATGTTTTACTAACGTTTTAGGAATAATTTTAGCTATAGGTGCTTGTATATTTTCAGCCATTTTTTGTGCGTTTGCCATTGAAATTGTTAATGCAAAAATAACACAAAGCAAACCCAATCGTATCGATTTTTTCATTATTTTTTTTATTGATTATCAGTCAGCAATATAGTAAATTTGCCTCAAATAATTTAAAAAAATCAAAAATGGATTTAATGGGAATGATGGGTAAGTTAAAAGAAACCCAACAAAAAATAGAGGACACAAAAAAAAGATTGGACACCGTTTTGATTGATGAACAGAGCTCAGATGGTTTATTGAAAATTACGGTTACAGCGAATACAGCTATAAAATCAATCACAATAGCTGATGCGCTACTAGAAGACAAAGAACAACTGGAAGACTATTTGATTTTGGTACTCAATAAAGCTATTGCAAGAGCCAATCAAGTAAATCAAACAGAACTAGATGCAGTTGCCAAAATGGATATGCCGATGATTCCAGGAATGGATAACTTGTTTAAATAATCAAGAAAAAAGGATTTAAAGTACAACTCTAAATCCTTTTTTTTATGCTACAAATAAACGCTGCAAGGTTTCTATTACGTAAGAATGCATTACTTCTCGGTAATCTAAATGCGTTACAATTCTAAGTTTCCCTTTTCCAAGTGAACTAATGGCTATGTTTTTTTGACGTAATTTTTCGATTAAAAGTGCATCGCTCAAACTTGGAATCACTTTAAAAATCAAGATATTCGTCTCAACAGGCTCTACTGATTCTACCCAAGGAAGTCTGCTCAGTAGCAGTCCTAATTCTTTGGCTCTGCGATGGTCTTCTGTCAATCGCATAATATTATTTTCTAAAGCATAGATTCCTGCAGCCGCTAAATATCCTACTTGACGCATTCCGCCTCCTAAAATTTTGCGCACTCTTAAGGCTCTATGAATGGTTTCTTTATCGGCCAACAAAACCGAACCAATTGGTGCTCCCAATCCTTTAGACAAACAAACTGAAATGGTATCAAACAACTTTCCGTATTCCTTAGGATTTTGTCTTTTGGCTACCAAAGCATTCCAAATTCTGGCGCCATCCATATGAAACTTTAAATTATTGCTATCGCAAACTTGCTTGATTTGCTGTAAGGTTTCGAGGTCATAACAAGCACCACCTCCTTTATTTGTTGTATTTTCTACACACACCAAACTTGTTTTCGGACTGTGATAAAATTCGGGGTCATTGATAGCTTCTGCAACTTGATTGGCTGTTATCATTCCTCTATTTCCATCCAATAAACAGCAAGAAACACCGCTATTAAACGAAACTCCACCACCTTCATAATTATATACATGGGCATATTTGTCAGCAATTAACTGCTCACCAGGTTGGGTGTGTAATTTTATAGCTGTTTGATTCGCCATAGTACCTGAAGGAAAAAACAACCCAGCCTCCATTCCAAACATTGCGGCTACACGTGCTTCTAATTCAATTACTGTAGGATCTTGTTTGTAAACATCGTCACCAACAACTGCTCTAAACATATATTGCAACATTTCTGGAGAAGGTTTGGTCACAGTATCACTCACTAAATTAATTTCCATAAGTAGTATTTATATCAGCCACAGCAAGCCCTTAGCTTGTGCTGTGGTATTTTTTTTATATTTTTGCAAAACAAAATTAATAATAATTTATGACAACTACCGAACAAATTAAAGGTATTGTGGAGCGCCTTGGTGCGTTGAGGAGGTATCTTTGACGTTGATGCTAAACTCATTGAAATCACCAACGAAGAAGAAAAAACTTTTGCTCCTGACTTTTGGAATAATGCAAAAGAAGCCGAAATCATTGTAAAAAACTTACGTAATAAAAAGAAGTGGATTGAAGATTATGACAAAGCGGCTTCTCTTACTGAGGAATTGCAGCTTGCTTATGATTTTTATAAAGAAGGCGAACTAAGTATTGATGAACTCGATGAACAATACACTTTAGCTGAAAATCATATCGAAGCTATTGAGTTTAAAAATATGCTTTCGGATGAAGGAGATACCCTAAGTGCTGTTTTGCAAATTACTGCAGGGGCAGGTGGAACCGAAAGTTGTGACTGGGCCGAAATGTTGATGCGTATGTACATCATGTGGGGCGAGAAATACGGTTACAAAATCAAAGAACTGAATTTTCAAAAGGGCGAATCGGCTGGAATCAAAACCGTTACTTTAGAATTTGAAGGCGACTATTCTTTTGGCTATTTGAAAGGAGAAAATGGTGTACATCGTTTGGTTCGTATTTCCCCTTTTGATAGCAATGCCAAAAGACATACTTCTTTTGCGTCGGTATATGTATATCCTCTCGCAGATGATACTATTCAAATTGAGATTAATCCTGCTGATATTTCATGGGAAACTATGCGTTCGAGTGGTGCTGGAGGACAGAATGTAAACAAAGTGGAGACCGCAGTACGTTTGCGCCACCACCCAACCGGAATTATTATTGAAAATTCAGAAACACGCTCTCAATTAGATAACAAAACCAAAGCCATGCAATTGTTGAAATCGCAATTGTACGAAATTGAATTAAAAAAGAAGCAAGCGCTACGAGATGAAATCGAAGCTAAAAAAATGAAAATTGAATGGGGTTCGCAAATCAGAAATTATGTGATGCACCCCTATAAACTGGTTAAAGATGTCCGCACTGGCCATGAAACAAGTGATGTCGATAGTGTTATGAATGGCAATATCGACCCATTTTTAAAAGCCTTTCTGATGATGATGGGACAAAAAGAAGAAGAATAATTCTTTGTTACACTAATAGAACGATTACTTTTAGAGGTAGTCGTTTTTTTTTATGCCTTTTTCATACAATCGGGTAATTTTTCACAACATCTCTTTCTAATACGTTAAAAAATTAGGTGTCGAGACTGTAATTTACTTTATTTGGAAAATAATATCATAAAATTCACATCTCATTTAATGAAAACCTATTCCATTCAAGAAATTAATAATGTTCTAAAAGGCTCTCTAATTGGCACATTATCCCAAAACATTACTTCGCCAGAACAATTAGACCTAGCCTCAGAAAATCAAATTTCTTTTATAGGTAATAAAAAATACGAAAAGTATTGGAGTACTTCAAAAGCAAGTGCCGCTATTGTAAATGAAGATATCAGTATTGAACCTGGCACAAACAAAGCCTTCATAAAAGTGAAAAATGCCGAATTGGCCATGTCCCAATTATTGGCTCTTTTTGCTCCACCGCCTCCACAATTTGATTTTGATGTACACCCAACTGCTACTATAGATGATAGCGTAATATTGGGTAAAGGTGTCAAAATTGGAGCTGGTTGCTATCTTGGTCCGAATGTAATTATTGGTGACAATGTTACTATTTATCCCAATGCAACGCTTTTAGATTTTACAAGCATAGGTAGCGGAACTACCATTTGGTCAGGAGTTGTAATTAGAGAACGTTGTCATATTGGTGCTAATTGTATCTTACACCCCAATGCTACTATTGGTGCTGATGGATTTGGTTTTAGCTTTTGCAATGAAAAAGGCTTAGTAAAGATTCCACAAATAGGAAATGTTGTGATTGGCAATAATGTAGAAATTGGAGCCAATTCTTGTATCGACAGAGGAAAATTCAGTTCCACAGTTATTGGTGACGGCTGTAAAATAGACAATTTAGTTCAAATTGGTCATAACAGTAAATTGGGACGTTTTTGCATAATGGCAGGTCATAGTGGTCTTGCTGGCTCTGTAACTTTAGAAGACGGAGTTGTCATTGGCGGGAGTGCCTCTATTAAGGACCACACTACAATTGGCGCTGGAGCTACTGTTGGTGCTGGTTCTGGAGTAACTTGCGATGTACCTGCAGGTAAAGTTGTATTAGGTTATCCTGCAATTGCAGCCAAAGACACCCTAAGACAATGGGCTTTATTAAAACGATTAGTCAACGACACTAGGAAATAGACTCTATTTTGAGTAATTCATAAAAAAGCAGATTTAATTTTCTGCTTTTTTGCGTTATACATAAAAAAAGTAATTATTTTCTAACCAAATCATCTATGTCCTATACTATATTTCAATCCTTTTCGTAAATTAGCTTTCTTAAAAAAACCAGCCACTACCATTATGGATTTAACTTTTAACCAAAACGAAGACCACAATAAGTTACTCTTGTCGCAATTGAAGCATAAATTTGCAAAAATTAAATTAGGAGGAGGTGAAAAAAGAATTGAAAAACTCCACTCCGAAGGCAAAATGACCGCCAGAGAACGAATTGATTATCTATTTGATTCCTCAAAACAAAGCATCGAAATAGGCGCATTTGTTGGAGAAGGAATGTACGCAGAACACGGAGGTTGCCCTTCAGGAGGAGTTGTAATTAAAATTGGATACATACAAGGCAAACAATGCATCGTTGTAGCCAACGATGCAACAGTTAAAGCTGGTGCTTGGTTTCCGATAACTGGTAAAAAAAATCTAAGAGCGCAAGAAATCGCAATGGAGAACCGACTTCCTATTATTTATTTAGTGGATAGCGCTGGTGTTTATTTACCCCTTCAAGATGAAATTTTTCCAGACAAAGAGCATTTTGGACGTATTTTTAGAAACAATGCACAAATGAGTAGTATGGGCATCACACAAATTGCTGCAGTAATGGGAAGTTGTGTTGCAGGAGGTGCTTATTTACCCATAATGAGTGACGAAGCATTGATTGTTGACAAAACCGGCAGTATCTTTCTAGCAGGTAGTTATTTGGTCAAAGCCGCCATTGGTGAAAATATAGACAATGAAACATTGGGAGGAGCGACAACACATTGTGAAATTTCCGGAGTTACCGATTATAAAGCCAAAGATGACAAAGATGCTTTGGATAAAATCAAAAATATAGTTGGTAAAATTGGTGATTACGAAAAAGCTGGATTCAACCGTATTAAAGCCGAGCGACCCGCATTGGACGAAAAAGAGATTTATGGAATTTTACCAAAAGCTCGAAACGAACAATACGATATGCTTGAAATTATTAAGCGATTAGTTGATAATTCTGAATTTGAAGCTTACAAAGAGGGTTACGGACAAACCATCCTAACTGGGTATGCAAGAATTGATGGCTGGGCAGTAGGAATTGTAGCCAATCAACGTAAAGTTGTCAAAAGTAAAAAGGGAGAAATGCAATTTGGCGGCGTTATTTATTCGGACTCTGCAGACAAAGCAACCCGATTCATAGCGAATTGCAACCAAAAGAAAATTCCATTGGTTTTCATTCAAGACGTTACAGGATTTATGGTTGGCTCAAAATCCGAACATGGCGGTATCATAAAAGATGGAGCCAAAATGGTTAACGCGGTATCCAATTCAGTAGTACCAAAATTCACTGTGATTGTTGGTAATTCTTATGGTGCAGGGAACTATGCTATGTGTGGGAAAGCCTATGACCCTAGACTTATTTTTGCCTGGCCAAGTGCAGAATTAGCTGTTATGGGTGGAACGCAAGCTGCAAAAGTATTGGCTCAAATTGAAGCCTCTTCATTGAAAGCAAAAGGAGAAGTCGTAGATACTGAAAAAGAAGCTGAATTATTCGAAAAGATAAAAGCCAAATATGATGATCAAGTTTCTCCCTATTATGCTGCTTCACGATTATGGACTGATGCAATCATTGACCCTTTAGATACCCGAACTTGGATTTCAATGGGAATTGAAGCTGCTAACCATTCCCCTATTGAGAAAAAATTTAATTTAGGTGTCATTCAAACATAAAAAAAAGAGCTGAAAATCAGCTCTTTTTTTATTTATCAAAATCAATTCATTTACAACGAATCAATACTTTCTTTACGAACTATTTTACCAGTTGCGGTAACTGTAAACTTAGGAATAAAAACGATATTTTTTGGTTTTTCATATTTATCCAAAACACTAAAAACTTCTTCATCAATCGCAATTGGTTCTCCTTCAACGTAAAGAACCACTTTTTCGCCCAACACATCATCAGCTTGTCCGTAAACAAAATAACGTCTCGGAATATGTGTTGACAACTTCTCTTCGATTTTTTCAGGAATCAGTTTAATTCCTCCACTGTTAATCACGTTATCAAAGCGACCTAACCAAACAAACTGTGTGTCCGATACAATTTCAACAATATCATTGGTAACAATTGGCTCAGGGTTTATCTTTTTAGCATGCACCACCAAACAATTGTTTTCATTACTAGAAACGGTAACATTTGGCAATACCGTAAATGCTCTTTCCCCTACTCTTTTAGCAGCAATATGCGTTATGGTCTCGGTCATTCCGTAGGTTTCATAAATTTCATTAGGTAATTTTACCAATTCTTGTTCTAATGACTTATGAATTTTTACACCACCAATAATTATTTTTTTAATGTTAGTTAGTTTTGCTAATGAGTTTTTGGCTTGTAAAGGAACCATTGCAGCAAAATCATATTTAACATCATTATATTCTAATGGATTTGAATTGGGTTCTACAAAATCCATATCTAATCCCAAGATAAACGAGCGTACAAACATCATTTTCCCTGCAACATAATCTACAGGCAAACAATGCAAAACTTTATTTCCTGGATTCAAATCAAAAAAATCTCCAGTTGACAAAGCAGAACTTACCATTGCTTCTTTTTCAACTCGAATCAATTTTGGTGCCCCAGTAGTCCCTGAAGTATTCATTTCGATATAGGTTTTATCATCAAACCAATCAATCAAAAAATCTCCAAGCGCTTTTTGAAAATCGGCACCTTCTTTAATAAAAGAATAGGCAACTGTACAAAGTTGTTCACGGCCTAAGTGAACGCCATTAAATTTAAAATGATTATGAACATTCTTATATGTTACTGTTTTCATAGTAGTAGTAATTTATTCTAGTGTATATTAAATCTTTATATTTCCTGTAAGTTTTTCTTTCCAATTATTCCATTTGTATTTCCTCCCAAAGATAAGCAAAAGTATCGGGTATATTAGCACTACTGGCAAGATAACATCAAATCCTAAGGTAGGTTCTGAAACATCTTTCAATATAGAATTCGTTTGAAAAGCAGTCCAATTAGAAGTGACCAATAAAGCTCCTATCAAGTTATTTGCGGCATGAAATCCAAGGGCTAATTCCATACCATCATCCATTAAGGTAATAACACCGAGAAATAAACCTGTCCCAATGTAAAAAATCATAATGGAGTTTCCCATTTTCCCAACTTCGGGATTAAACCAATGCAACAAACCAAAAATAAGAGAAGTCATAAGTAAAGGAGCCCATTTATTGTGAAACAAATTAGCAAAACCTTGCATTAAGTATCCTCTAAAGATATATTCTTCTGTTGAAGTTTGAATTGGAATCAATACTATACCAATTAGAAATAGAACAATGAACGCGTCGAAATTAAAATTTACTTGAAAGAAACTAGGATTCAAATACCATTCAATTCCTGTAGTTATTACTCCTATTACGGCCCATAATCCAAAAGAAAAAAACACACGTTTCCAATCTATTTTTGGTCTCGCTGTAGTTACAGATAGTATGGTTTGATTATGAAACAATCGAATTACCAAAAACATAGCACCTAATGCAAAAACAAAAGAAACTAACATTAAAAATAAAGTTGTATTGGAATCAAAGAAATGCATAATCGCTTCATTTGTAGAAGGAAAAGCGACCTCTTTATTAACAGCTTTAAAATAGATTGCTATCAACATGGGCAATTGACCAACTGATGATGCTATAATCACAGCAAGTGACCCTAGTAAGTACTTATAGAAATGATTTTGGGGAATAACTCCTTGTTCTAAAAACATAGTATTAACAGTTTGTTAAATAGATTTACAATATAGTTAGCATACATTTGCACTCCCTAAAAGTACCTATTTATTTTGCATTAACTATACAAAAAAATCAAAAAAATGTTACAAATTTTTCATAACAATCGCTGCGGCAAATCCAGAAATTGTCTATCAATGCTTGAATCTTCTGGAAAAGAATTCGAAATCATCTCGTATTTAACAACACCTCCAACAGCAGCAGAATTACAAGGAGTAATAGAAAAGCTAGACATAAAGCCAATCGATTTGGTTCGACAAAAAGAAAAAACTTGGATTGACAATTTTAAAGGAAAAAACTTTACAGACGAAGAGCTCATTAAAATAATGATTACCAACCCAATACTAATCGAAAGACCTATTTTGATTTCTGAAGAAAAAGCAATAATTGCCCGAGATGAAGAGAAAATCATCAACTTTCTTAAAAAATAATCTCTTTTTTTAACAAATTTTTACCATTTGTAAATGAAACCTATTACCCTTTTACTAGTCTAAAGGTGTAAACAAAAAATAAAAAATGAAAAAACTTACCAGTACCATTACCCTATTATTGTTCTGTTTTAGCTTATTGGGCTACGCACAACCAGGCAAAGCCAAACTAAAAGTTACAGGAAAAGTAATAGAAAAAAATTCTAAGCAACCCCTTGAATACGCAACAATTACTTTAAAAAACACCACCAATCCAAAAATGATTGCAGGTGGAGTAACCAACAATAAAGGTGAGTTTACCATAGATGTAAGCTCTGGAACTTATGACATCATTGTTGAGTTTATCTCTTTCAAATCAACTACCATTAAAGAAAAGAACATAACAGAGAACCTTTCATTAGGAACAATTGGTTTAGCAGAAGATGCCGCACAATTGAACGAGGTAGTAGTTCGTGCAGAAAAAACAACTGTGGAAATTAAATTGGATAAAAAAGTATACAACGTAGGTTCTGATTTAATGGTAAAAGGAGGAACGGTTAGTGATGTTTTGGACAACATCCCATCGGTTTCTGTAGATGCTGAAGGAACCGTAAGTTTAAGAGGGAATGAAAATGTAAGAATCCTTATTGATGGAAGACCTTCTAATGCCATCAATATTACGGAAGCATTACGATTAATTCCTGCAGACGCAATTGAAAAAGTAGAGGTCGTAACCAATCCTTCTGCTAGATACGATGCTGAAGGCGGTGGAGGATTATTGAATATTATTCTTAAAAAAGGAAAAAACCAAGGCTTTAACGGAACTATTATTGCCAATACTGGCTACCCAGACAACCACGGCTTAAGTGGAACTTTGAATTATAAAACAGAAAAGCTTAACTTGTTTACTACTCAAGGTTACAGTAACAGAAATAATCCAGGAAACGCCTTTACTAATTCAAAATACTTGAATAGTGACGGCTCACCGAAGAGCTATGTATATGAAAATCGTGAAAACGACCGATTTAATAATGCTTACAACGGAACTGCTGGTATAGAATGGTTCATAGACAAATCTACTTCATGGAGCAACAGTATTAATTACAGAAAAAGTAATGGTGACAATACTGATAATGTCTTTCAAGATTATTATGATGCCAATTTTGTTTATGATTACACCCGTAATCGAATAAATAAAGAAAAAAGTGATAGCGAAAACTTAGAATTTGCCTCAAACTTTATCAAAAACTTCAAAAAAGAAGGACACAAATTGAGTTTTGACATTTCTATCTCCAGTAATGATGACAAAAACACTGCTTTCATTACAGATACCAATACTAGTAATTCAAATTTAGGATTAGATAACACAATCAATAATCAAGACCAAAAGAGAAATTTATTCGTTGTTGATTATGTTTTACCTCTTGGGAAAGGACAACAATTTGAAGCAGGTTATCGAGGAGATTTCACCAATTTAACGACTGATTATCGAGTTGAAACCGGTGGTGTTGTAAACCCAAATTTTACAAATACTTTAGAATATAAAGAAAAAATAAACGCTATTTATACTCAGTACGGAATCAAAGTAAACAAGCTTTCTATGCTTTTTGGTTTGCGTTTTGAAGATTCAAATATTGATATCAATCAGTTAGTTACTAGTGATTTCAATACCAAAAAGTACAATAACTTTTTTCCAAGTGCCTTCTTTACTTACGAGTTATCAGATTTGAGCAGTACGTCTATTAGCTATAGCCGAAGAATTCAAAGACCAAGAGGAAGAATGTTGAATCCTTTTAGCAACCTTTCTAGTAACATCAATATTTTTGTTGGAAATCCAGATCTAGACCCCTCATTTACAGATGCTATTGATTGGGGATACATCAAAAGATGGGAAAAAATCACACTTAATACTTCTCTTTACGTAAATAAAACCACAGATGTATTTCAGTTCGCAAGAAGAGAATCGGGAGATTTTGTAAATGGCGTACCGTTAATTATTAGTTCTCCAATCAATATTGGTGAGGAATACCGCACTGGATTTGAATTTACTTTAAACTATTCTCCATACAAATGGTGGAAGTTGAATAGCAATTTTAACTTCTTTGCTGTGCAAACAAGAGGCGACTTTACCTACACTGATTTCAATGGCAACAAAGTAGTTCAGAATTTTGATAATGATGCTACTTCGTGGTCTACTCGATTGACATCAAAAATTACTTTGCCTGCAAAAATTGATTGGCAAACCAATATGTCTTACAACGGACCACAAGCCAATGCTCAAGGAAAAAGATTAGGAGTTTTTGGAATGAATTTAGCATTTAGCAAAGACGTTTTAAAAGATAAAGGAACCGTAGCTTTCAATATAAGTGATGTTTTCAATTCAAGAAAAATGATTTCAGAAACTTATTTGCCAGGAATTGTAAGTTCCTACTCAGAAATGCAATGGAGAGAAAGACAGTTTACGCTTTCTTTTACTTATCGTTTCAACAAACCTAAAAACGAAAGAGAAAAACCTAAGAGAAATATGAATGAAGGCGAAATGGAATTCCAAGGTTAAACATAGATACTTGATTAAAAGAGAGACTCGTGAAAACGAGTCTTTTTTTTGTTTAGCAGTCAATCGCATGCATAAAAAAAAGGACTCGTTGCGGAGTCCTTTTTTTATAGAGATAATTAGATTATACTAATTCTTCTTCTTGCTTCTGTTTTGCTTTTTTCTCTTTGTATGCTTCCCAAGATGCTCCACCTACCCAATAGGAAATGAAACCAACTAAGAAAAACATTAACCAAAATCCCATTGTTAGGATGGTTAAGAAAAGTAAGAAGCCTAAGTACTGTGAAAATTCAAACATGTTTTCCGGAATTTTGAATGTTGCGACAAATATAGTGGGAATATTTTTTTAAACCAATAAAATCCTTAAAAACTCCACTATATTTTTAAATCTATTTTGCCTTGGCTCAAGACTACGCTATACTATTGCTACTCAATAAAAACCGACTACTTTTTTGCGACATAATCATGCAAATAGTTAAAACGTTCTGTTAACACACCGTTTTCAGTCATTTTTGCCCTTGCCAAGATTCCGTCAGCATCATTATTAAAAAATGCTGGAATTACGTGTTGCGTAAACATTTCTCCAAATCCTTCACTCGCATCTTTGGGCAATTCACAAGGTAAATTATCTACAGCCATTACCACAATTGCGGCAGGATGAAAAACATCAACCTCTTTGTTTTCGCTTGGCAAATAACCATACAAGGGGTCTTCTATAGTTGAAGCTCTCAAAGTACAAGCAATAGGACCATTGACATCACAAGAAACATCGGCTACTATTTTGATTGCACAATCATTGGCTTGTAACATTTTCTGAGATAGAATTTGAGGCGCAGCATTGGCATGAAAATGCCCCGAAATATAAATATCTGCCACTTTTGTAAAACGCTCAAAATCGGACTCATACTCTGAAGGGTTTTTATAAAAATCTTTAGTATCAAATTTTTGACCATCCATTCGTTTATTGTACTCTAAAACATCTATTTGAGTAAATACGGGTTGCGTAAAATTTTTGGTTAAAAAATTTTCAACAGAAACCTCTTTGATTTTCATCGCTAACAGCATCTCCTTCACTCCACTGCCCACTTTTCCTGTACCCGTAACTACAATTTTTATAGGAGGAATGATTTGTCTTTTTACTTGCTGTACCAAAGCATCTCTCCCTTTCAAAGCAGATGCTTTAGGCATTTTAAACAATTCAAATTTAATTCCGAAAGCACGAATGGCATTATACGCTCCTACGATACCTGCATAACGACCAAAACCAATTAGTCTTTTATTCGCAGCATCAACGATGGTTTCATGATCGTATAATTCTATGTTTTTCTCTAAAACGGCTTGCAATAACTTTTGATTGTAAGGTTGTTTTTTGATAGTATGCGAAAAAAAGAAGTATTTTTTATTAGGAATTAAAGCTTCTACAGGAACTTCTTTGACACCAAATAAGACTTCGCAGTCGGACAAATCATCAGTAACTTCGATTCCTAAGTTTTGGTATTCTGCATCCGAAAAAATACGAATATCAGAAGGCTCTACTTTAAAAGATACTACAGGAAATTGTTCTTGAATGGTTTTGATTTCATTTGGAGAAAAAACAACTCTTCTATCTGGTGGGTTTTTTCTTTCTTTGATAATTCCAAACTTCATTTTTATAGTATTTAAATTACGTTATTATTTAACTTTATTGAATTTATTTGTTACAAATATAACAATATAATCGAAAAACAAGCATTTTTCAACTATTATTGTCAAAATGCCTTTTCATTAATTATTGAACTCCAATACTCTAAACTGAAGCCTTATTTTTATGAGGATGAAAAGTGAGATATTTTGAAAAAAACTAGAATTAAAAAGCAATTGATTCTATATATTTGTTTTTTTCAATTTTCCAACAAATGACTCTTATTAAAAAAGCAAATATAGCACAATTACTTGTCCTTTTTTTGGCAATTACCTCCTGTGCAAAAGAAATAAAAAAAGTAGAATTAACCGATGCACAGCTCCCTAAAAACGTACTTCCGATACTCAAACCAGCTGCAAAAGATAGTACTGAATTAACAGCCACTTATATTCAAGAAAAAAGAGCAAAAATTGACGCTTTTTACAAAAAAAACTGGCCCAATAACACTATGAACGGAAGTTTTTTAGTGGCGCAAAATGGCCAAATTATTTATGAAAAATACAATGGCTTAGCAAACCTTAGGGATAAAGATACAATTACAAGCGAAACCCCATTGCACATAGCTTCAGTAAGTAAAGTTTTGACTGCGACAGTTATTTTGAAATTGGTGAATGCAAAACGATTGGATTTAGACCAAAAAGTAACCACTTTGTTAGATCGATTTCCTTATCCTGATGTTACCGTGAGAACCTTATTAAATCACAGAAGTGGAATACGCAACTATTCGTATTTTACAGACAGAAAGGCCAATATTTGGGACCGACACAAAACGTTGACCAATCAGGATTTATTGGATTTAATGGCAACAAAAAATATAGGTTTAGAATTTAGAACAGACAGTCGTTTTGCGTATTGCAACACTAATTATGCGATGCTTGCTTTAATTATAGAAAAAGTTACCAAACTTTCTTATATAGAAGCCATGAACAAAATGCTGTTTCAACCTTTGGGAATGACACACTCCTTTGTTTGTGACATCAAAAAAGACAAGAAAAGAATTGTACCGTCTTACAAAGCGAACAAAGTAGAAATCGGAATCGATTATCTGGATGGCGTTTATGGAGATAAAAACATTTATTCCACTCCGAGAGATTTGCTCAAATTTGATTTGGCAAGAAATGCTAAAAACTTCTTGGAACCTGGATTATGGGAACAAGTTTTTAAACCGTATAGCAATGAGCGAAAAGGAACCAAAAACTATGGCCTTGGGATTAGAATGATCAATTGGGAAACCGGTCAGAATTTTTATTTTCACAATGGTTGGTGGCACGGCAACACCTCTTCCTACATAACTTTGCCAAAAGAAAAAGTTACTATTATTGCTTTATCCAATAAAATGACTAAAAACACCTATGCGGTTAGAAAATTAGCAACTTTGTTTGGCGATTATCCTTTCAAGTTAGACGACATAGAGTAAAAAAGCCTCTTTTAAAAAAAATGAACCCCCTTCAGAGATCAAATGAAGGGGGTTCTTTTGCAAAAAACTAATTCAATTACTAATTCGAAATGATCATTTTTGAAGTAAGCACTTCACCGGATCGAATCACTTTCACGATATAATGGCCAGGAACCAAACCATTGGTTGTTGTTCTAATTCTATTCGCCCCTTTTTCAGATTTCACTTCTATATTTTTCTCTTCATTGCCATTTAAAGAAAAAATACGAATCGATACCTTGTCCTCTTTTTCACTATCAAACTCAATAGTAAAATCTTCTCTTGCAGGGTTAGGATACACAGCTATTTTTTTGGAAGTTGCATCATTCTCAACCACAACAGTATCTTCATTGATTGCCTCTTTCAAGACTGTAGCTTTGGCTGCAGAAGTAGTAATGTTTAAGGTGTAATCTTCTGTCTCACCATAGTTGTATGTCCCACAAGGAGAAGTAATCGAATTGTAACTAACAATAACACGCATTCTTACTGCACCTGTAACCGCAGACGTAGGAGCTGTGATTGAAGGTGTTAAAATATTTCTACTAAAAATACTGTATACTTCCTCACCAGCATCAGTAAATAAACCGTTGTTGTTATAATCTATATAAACTTTCCAGTACAAACTTCTTCTAGCACTATAACCTGGTGTCAATGTTAATGTAGCTGCAGTTCCTTTAGTTATTGTAGCCGATTGCGCAGAGAAATCAGCATAGCCTCCGTTGATTCCAGAAGCATTGTTTATCGTTCCGATAGCTACTTTATCAATCCATTCACTAGTAGCACTATTTCCTTTAGAGGCACAATAAGTAACTGTTGGTGTTCCTCCTGTAGTTGTAAATGAAGTTGTTCCAGCCGAAGAAGCTCCCGATGTACAATTCCCAATTACCTCCACATTATACGCTGTTCCTAAATTAAGTCCCGATAATGTTACTGATGTAGCAGTCGTATTTGACAAAGTAGTCCAAGTAGTGGCAGCTGTTGTTTTGTAACGAACCGTGTAGCTTGTTGCCGCAGTTGATGACCAAGAGATGGTTGCACTAGTATTAGTAATTGCACTTGCCGCTACTCCTGTAGGAGTTGCACAAGAAGTTGTTCCTCCTGGAGGTGTACCGCCAAGTGTTTCTGTCAAAGTACCGCTAATTACTTTGATATTACCCCAAGAGATTCCAGTTCCCGAAGTCGTAACCCAATTGTTTAAATCAAAAGTATTGGAACCAGCGGTATTACCCGGAATCTTAACAATCTTAACCCCTTTTCCGGCATTATTCCAAGTTAAAGGCGTTCCTGAAACAACCGTTTCTGGAGTAGAATTCGATTCGATTTGGTAGAAATAAGCAAAGCTTGCCGTGGTTGGAGCAAAAACGCGCGCCAATCCGTTTTGGTCGATACATACTGCTGTTTTTTCAAATACGCCAATTCCTTTTGCATTCAATCCAGCGCCTAAATCTTTCCACATTCTAGCTAAAAAAGTCGTTTGTCTTCCTCATCGGTCAGGATTATCATAATGTGTATCTGTAATTACATTGGCCAAGTATGGACTGGACAAAAAATCATTTACACCTATTGTAACTCCGCTAGCGTAAGGATTTGCTAATGCTTGTGCAGAAGTAACACTAGAATTTGCTGCACTATAATAGTATTGTCCCAAAATAGCACAGCCGGCACTAGTTCCACCAACTGGTACTTTTTTGGTATTGATTAAATAATTGATTGCGTCTTCTACTGGGGTATCTTTCCAGTAGGAAACATAAGTCGCTTGATCGCCACCAGCAATAAATAGCGCTTCTGCATTTCTGATTTTGGTCGCTATCGCTGCAATACTTGCTTTTGCTCTAGTATCTATAATTATCGTCTCTACTGAATTTACCGGCACACCCAATTCAGAATACATATAAGTATTATAACCATCGGTTCCCGCGGAACGCAAAACAACCACATCTCCTCCTCCTGCTTTTTGAAACATCCATTTTATGGCATCATCGTTATCTGTTCCACCACCCATTAAACAAATTCCCCCAGTGGTAGTTGTGGTTACATCTGTAGTACTCCCTACTTTCCAACTTGTGTAGGTTTGTGCTTGAACTGTCAGTCCAAAAAACAAAGCGAAACCTAAATGCCGAAGGCTTTTTAAAGCAAAATATTTTTTTCTCATAATAAATGGTTTTTGGTTAATTAATTTTTATAAAAATAACAATTAAAAAAAAATTCATTTTTTTATCTTAAAATTAAAGTCAAATTGATTATTTTTACCAGATTAACAAAAAAAGCTATTTAACACCCTATTCGTTTGAGTAATTCTTAAAAACAATAGCTATTTAAAACTAAATTTTCTATATAATGCCTCAATAAGAATAATTTTAAACAAAAAAGAACAAAATAAAACTATTTATCACTACATACAACCATTTAAAAGTCAAACACCTAAAAACCACTTCTTGAATAAATACACACTTCTTATACCATAGAAGTCCCTTGTAGCGTCGATTTTAATAGCAACAAAAAATTTTTATTTGGCTATATTAGTTTATATTTGCAGTCCAATAAATGGGGTCGACTGGTTTTGACAGCAAGTCGAATTGAAAAGTAAGCACGTCGAGCATTGAGACCTTGCTCGTAAATATAAGATCTCACACTTTTACACGGCGAAAATAACTACGCTTTAGCTGCATAATCCGAATTATAGTACGATTGCGCCACGTTCCTACAAGGTAGGAAAGCTGGATTCTCCTTGAAAGCCTTGGTTTGTGGCGGTCAGTACAGGGGAACCGTAAAAATAAACCTAGATTTCCATAAGCTTCGGGTGGATTTCGAAACTAAGAAGATAAGTGTTGAGTGGTTGTTTCTGACCTAGCTTAACATCGAAAACCCAATCAGGAAATAAGCGTGTAGAAAGCCTTTTAGTTGCTTGTTTGGACCCGAGTTCGATTCTCGGCGACTCCACTGGATGGGATGATTGGAAAATCATCCCTTTTTTTATCGTATACAAGCAACCCTTTTTCTTTCATTATCAAGTGATTACGAGACAGCGAATCAATCATTGTAGGTGTTCGATAGATACCATCCTGATAGTATAAATTGCTGTCGAACACCAGTTTTACAAATTCTCTTTTTTGAATAATATTTGATTGAGTATATATCTCTTTTATATTTCCTAGCATATCTAAATTTTTCTGTAAAATTGTATATGCATAATTTTCAGTTTTAGCAAGACGTTCAAGTGAAGCCTTGCAAGAAAGGATAGTGCTACTATAAGTAGAATGCCATCTATCATAAGTATCTTTAGAAATTTCATTTTTTATCCATTTTTCTTCAACAGAAAACATTTTTTCTTGAGCCTCTTCAAGCATATGCTTCTTTTCAATTATTTTTTCCTTACCAGCTTTTATATTTTCTTCAATGGAATGATATGCAGAACTCCTAATTTCAGATAGTGCCTTTTCTGGAATACTCATTAATTCCCATATTTCTAAAAGTTGTTTATGGGATTTAATTGCACTAATGTTATTATGCTTTGAATGCTTACATTTGTAATAATAGAAATATTTGCCCGATTTGCCTCTTGAAGGAGCTCCTGTCAGGTAATTTCCACAATGACATTTTAGAACTCCTCGAAGCGGAAGATCTTCGTCTAAAACATTTCTTGAATGGACTGGCTTTTTCATCTTGCTCTGTACCATTTGCCAGTTTGTACTATCTATGATTGCTTCATGAATACCTGGAAATATACCCCCTGGAAACTCTTTATAACCTTGAACCTGCAGCATTCCCGCATATACCGGATTTGACAAAACTCTCTCAACAGAGGTATTTCCCTTTCTTGTAAAACCAATAGCGCGAGCTTGTTCCTTTATTATGTAAAGTGGCGTATCTTGTAGAAAAGCATCATAAATAAATTTTATTATTTTTGCTTCTGTTTCCTCAATCACTAATTTTCTGTTTTTTTCTTCTCCAAATTTCACATAACCAAAAGGGGGTTTAATCCCAATATAACGTCCCTCCTTTGCTCTGGCTGTATACAGCCCTCCCCTAATTTTTATACTTCTGTTTATATTATCTTCCTCAGCAAGAAGAAGTTGTAAACCAGCCCTAAAAAAGCTTCCTGGAGTATCATAGTCAAATGTTATTCCCTCAGTTACACTGACTACCTGGATATTATATTTTCTCTGAAGTGACTTCACCATACTCATTGCCTCACCAGCGTCTCTACTAAATCTGTCCATTTGATCCACTAAAAGGTAGTCAACACTTTTAAAATGTTTAGCAATAAATTCTTGAAGTTTTATAAAATCAGGCCTATCAAATGTCTTTGCTCTTTTACCCCTATCAATAAAGGAATCTACCAGTTCAACATTATTAAATTTCAACCATTGATCTGTATATAACTCTTGTCTTTCAATTGAACCATTGCTTTGTCCCAATTGACTAAATCTTAAATATCTAGTCGCTCTTTTCATACAATTCTCTTAATGTTATAGAAACAATAATTTCAGTTAACAAAATTACTAATTTATGTTCCTTTTCTTCTTCGATATTATTTTTTAATTCTTTTATCTTTCCTTCTATCAAGTCTTTAACATTATCTTCCATCTTTTACCTCCTTATCTTGCTTCGCAAAACAATTTTGCTTTGTATTGTTAATTATTTAAAAACACATTTTTCAAATAAATTTAACAACCTCACAATTCAATAGGACACTATGACTTACGAAGTCCAGTTTTGTCTACCAATGGCATTCAATAAAAGATTTAAATCCTCAAAGCACATTTATTTTCCAACGCAAATCTCACTGCTAATAAAAGAGCTTTGATTGGATACTTGATAAAGCATATTGAAAAAATCTCCCGTCACTATTTCTTGATGATATTTTTTAAATACCCTTTCAGTGGCTTCCCTAGCCACCACCAAAAACAATAGTTGTTTAGAAATTCTCCTGAAAGGATGCAGGTTTTGTAACCACATAGACCATTCCCTAAATGCCTTTTCCATTGGCTTCCACATAAGTTTTATTCAAGAAGCCGGTATGCTGTTTTGTCCCATTTCAAGAGCAAAGGTATTTCCGTGTTCTTAACGCAGAAACAAGGTCTTGCCCTCCGGGTTTGCAAAATAATCTCCACCCATTCGGGTCGTATTTTTTTGACAAAACCTTGTTTCTTCTAAACACGAACCTTTTATGCTCGTGAAACGAAACAAAGCATACTCCGGCTCTTTAGACGAATAAAAAAAATGTCAGCAATGAAAAATAAAATATTAAAAATGGTAATGATGAAACAAAACAGCACCTCCTCTCATTGCCGAATAAATAAAATTTCAAAAAAAAATTAATTCACTAAAAAAGCAGAAATCATGAACATTATCGGAAGAGTGACAAAAGATGCGGAAGTACGCACATTGTCGAACGAAAAACAGGTAGTAAACTTTTCAGTAGCCATCAACGACAGCTACAAAAACAAACAGGGCGAACGCATAGAGCAAACAACCTATTTCGACTGCTCCTATTGGATAACCCCGAATGTAGCCAAGCTACTCACAAAAGGCACTTTGGTAGAACTATCGGGACGAGTAAGTACAAGAGCGTGGACAGGTAATGACGGAGAACCAAGAGCAGGACTGAATTTCCATACCTCACAAATCAAATTGCACGGAGGTGGCAAAAAATCGGAAACAGCACAAGCAACCACAAGCATAAACAATACCAAGGCAGAAGACGACCTCCCATTTTAATCAAGAACATTCAATAATTTTTTAACATCAAAATTTTTAACATTATGGCACATAACATCAATTTCAACGAGAGAACAGGACGTTATTCATTCTTTAGCGTACAACAAAAAGCGTGGCACAACTTGGGGCAAATCGTGGAGCAATACCCGACAAGCGAGGAAGCTATCAAACACGCAGGATTAGATTACGAAGTCGTAAAATCCCCACTATTTACCAAAGGTTCGGGCATTATCGAAACAGCTAACGGCATAGAGATAGGCAGTAGCGAATTGGAAGTACCTAACTATTTCGCCAACATACGCACCGATAACAATGCAGTATTGGGAGTAGTCGGCAAGGATTACCATATCGTACAAAACCGTGAAGCCTTTAATTTCTTTGATGCTATTGTAGGTGGTGGCGATGGTATTCTGTACGAAACCGCAGGAGCATTAGGCAACGGAGAACGCATTTTTATCACAGCCAAACTGCCTGACTATATCCGTGTAGGCAATGGCGATGATGTAACGGAGAAATACATTTTCCTTACCACTTCGCACGATGGTAGCGGAAGTATCACAGCCGCATTTACACCTATCCGTATCGTTTGCCAAAACACCTTAAACGCTTCGTTACGCAATATGACCAATGTAGTCCGTATCAAACATACTTCGGGAGCAAAACAGCGTATAGAGAACGCTCACAAGATTATGGGACTTGCCGACACATTGAGCAATCAATTAGAGGGGATTTTCAATGAGTGGGCAAAGGTAAAGGTAACAGACCAAGAGGTCAAAAAGTTAATTCAATTGGCACTTTGCCCGAATAAAGAAACATTGGATTTACTTAAAAAAGGTGCGGAAGATGAAATTTCAACCGTGTTTAAAAACACCGTTGAAGATGCTTTTGCCTATGCGATGATAAGCGATACACAGCAAATGGACACCACAAAAGGCACTTTGTTTGGCGCATACAATGCCGTTACAGGCTACTATCAGAATGTACGCAATTACAAAAATGATGAAGCCAAGTTGCAGAGCATTGTATTGGGTGGTACTGCTCAACTCAAATCACAGAAAGCATTTGAATTGTGTAATGGTTTTGCTTTAGATGGTGCAGAAATCCTAAACCTTAATTAAATAACAACAGGCTACCGCTTTAATCGGTGGTAGCCTACTAAAAACAAAAGTTATGGCAAATTGGTGCAGTAATACAGTTGTATTCGAGGGGAAACCCGAAACAATCACAGCAATACAGGAACTTTTTCAATCAATGAAGGAAAAGGAAGAAAAATCCGAAGAAGGGCAACTACCCGAATTTATTTCTAAAGATAATGGTGGTTATTTCTTCAATATCTATTGGAATGAAGGCGATGAAGGACAATTTCAATATGAAACAAAGTGGTCACCAAATATGGAAATCATTCAAAAGATAGCGGAGCATTACGAAGTGAATTTCACACACGACTATGAAGAAATGGGCAATCTTGTATATGGCAGGGCAACATTTTATGACAAGCTACTCACAGATGTTTATTTGGAAGACGTGGATTTTGAGCAATACGAATTTGATGAAGAAAACGAAACCTACCATTTTGAGGGTAATGATTACGAAAGCGATTACGAGAGATCGGAAGAGCGTCGTGTAGGGAAA
>ERZ650302.125-NODE-125-length-36335-cov-4.647464_pt1 | contig 36335 bp, 35 predicted proteins | sample MGYA00376238_ERZ650302 | MGnify/ENA primary metagenome ERZ650302 (study PRJEB26733, sample SAMN07839298) | wastewater metagenome | biome: urban; feature: wastewater treatment plant; material: waste water | place: USA: North Carolina | collected 2016-04-28 ... | reverse complement strand
TTGAAAATATTGAAGTTTGGCGAGACATTGACCTTTCTACTTTATACTTAAGTTTAAAACATTTAAATGCTAAAGAAATCTCTTATATCCTTGATCAATTTTTAATTGATGGACATGTTATTTTCAATTCCTTAAACCATAGAACACGTTTTTCACATGTCGCATACCACGCTGTTGCAATCTTGATTTCAAAAGGTTATAAAGAATTAGCACAACATACTCTCGCACACGTTGATAGCCATCACTTAAAACAGACGATGTTCATCAACAACCTTCGAAAACTAGTAGAAGGTTACTGGGTAGCAGTATTTGAAAATTCTGAACAAGGCAATCAACAAATGGACGAGGCCTTAAAACGTTTTGATGAACTTAGCGATTATAAGGTGTCACAATATTACAAACGTCTCTATCATGCATAAAAAATCAGCACTAATATAAAAGCTCCAATAAAAGTCAGATGCTTCAATAGAAAAGCAAACTAAGCCAATCATGCTCTAGTTTGCTTTTCTATTGCTTTTAATAAACGAAATTTTTTATCCTTTAAAAAATGATACAAAAATAGGCGATGAACATCCCCAATCAATATTGGAAATTGTTCATCACCTATTTTTATCAGCCAAACATCGCTGAAATACCGGCGTAGACTAACAAAATTGCACCAAGTACGATACGATACTTCCCAAAGAAAGTAAAATCATGTTTTTTGATGTAGTCCATCAGGAATTTAATGACCACGATAGATACCAGAAAGGCTGTCACACTAGCGACCATTAAAATGGCAAACTGAGAAAAACTAAAGCCTACCCCGCTGAACATGAATTTGACGATCTTCAAGAGACTCGCCCCAAACATGACCGGAATCCCAAGGAAAAAGGTAAACTCCGTCGCCACAAACCGTGATGCGCCAAGAATAATCGCACCAAGAATGGTCACACCTGAACGAGACGTCCCTGGCATTAATGACAAGACCTGAATTAAGCCAATATAAAAGGCAAATCGGTAAGACATCCGATCGAGATCAGTCAACGTATCTGGTCGTGTCTTCGCCCACTTCTCTACATAAATGAAAGCAAAACCATAAATGATTAGCATCAATGCGATAGGGACAAATTTATGAAAATTCGCATCCAACCAGTTATCCAAAGGCAGACCGATAATGACTGCCGGTATACACGCAATAATCACTTTCAACCACAGTTGCCAAGTCAACTGCGTCTCACGTGGTGTTTTACTTGCGTCAAATGGGTTGAGTTTTTTAAAATAAATCACAACAACCGCCAAAATAGCCCCTAGTTGAATCACGACGTTAAACATATTCATGAATTCAGTGGATTGTTTGAGCTTGATAAATTCATCAGCCAATATTAAATGTCCGGTCGAGCTAATCGGCAGCCACTCCGTGATCCCTTCAATAATCCCTAAGATAATTGCTTTAATAAATTCCATTTTATCTACTTTCTTATTCTGAATTTTACAACTGTTTGATTTCATTATAACAAAACCAACTCGAATTTTGTGTATATTATCTGTTTTTTAACGATAATCCTATCAGCAAGCAAAATACTGACTGATTTATATTGAACATTCAGTCAATTTTTAGTAGAATTAAGAGATAACCTATAGAGATTAGAAAGAGACCTATGAAAAAAATATTTTCACTTATCTTTGCGACACTTCTTGTCCTCAGTCTTGTGCCCACGACACTTGTCAGTGCGGCCAGCGATGACAATGAATTTCGTGTCGGCATGGAAGCAGGCTACCCGCCCTTTAACTGGACCCAAAAAACACAAGCCAATGGTGCTGTCAAGATTGACGGTAGTAACCAATATGCTAACGGCTATGATGTTCAAATCGCTAAGAAGATTGCCGACAAACTAGACAAAAAATTGGTGATTGTCAAAACGAAATGGGACGGCCTCTTGCCTGCCCTGACCTCTGGTAAAATCGATGCAATTATCGCTGGGATGAGCCCGACTGCTGAACGTAAAAAAGAGATTGATTTCTCCCAAAATTACTACACGAGTCAATTGGTTGTCATGGTCAGAAAAGACGGTAAATATGCCAAAGCGACGTCTATCGATGATTTCAAAGGCGCTAAAATCACTGGTCAACAAGGCGTTTTCCATTACGATCTAATTCCTCAAATGACTGGTGCCACACAAGAACCTGCTATGGGCGATTTTTCGGCCATGCGCGTTGCCCTTGAAGCTGGTACCATTGACGGTTATGTCGGTGAACGTCCTGAAGGGATTACAGCTGAGTCTAAAAATTCGAAATTTAAGATGATTACGTTTGCTGAGGGCAAGGGGTTCAAAACCAATCCTGAAGACACGCAGACAGCTGTCGGTCTACGCAAGGGTGATAAAAATCTTGATAAGATCAATGAAGTGCTTGCAGGCATGAGTCAAGCTGAGCAAACTAAGATCATGGATGACATGGTTGGCCTTCAAACACATACGGATAAAGAAACTGGTTTCTGGGCACAAGTCGGCTCAATTATCAAGGACAATGGTGGTGATTTCGTTCGTGCTGCTGGTATGACGCTATTCATCTCGATCATCGGGACTTTTATCGGAACCTTTATCGGTCTCTTGATTGGTGTTTTCCGTACTGCTAAAAAATCAGCCAACGGCGCGCTTGCTTTCTTGCAAACCCTTGTCGGCTGGCTCATCAACATTTACGTTGAAATTTTCCGTGGTACGCCTATGATCGTACAAGCCATGGTCATCTACTACGGTTCAGCTCAATTCCTTGGCATTTCTATGGATAAAACCTTAGCCGCTCTCCTCATCGTCTCAATCAACACTGGGGCATACATGAGTGAAATCGTGCGTGGTGGGATCTTCGCCGTTGATACAGGTCAATTTGAAGCCGCTAGTGCTTTGGGGATGAATCATGGTCAGACCATGCGCAAGATTGTCTTGCCACAGGTTATTCGTAACATTCTCCCTGCCACAGGTAATGAATTTGTCATCAACATCAAAGACACGTCTGTCTTGAACGTTATCTCAATTACCGAGCTTTTCTTCCAAGGGAATACGGTCGCGCAACAAAACTACCAATATTTCCAAACATTTACCATCATCGCAGCCATTTACTTCGTCTTAACCTTTACCGTCACACGTATCTTAAGATTTGTTGAGAAGAAACTTGATTCTGAAACGTATACGACAGGCGCCAACCAAATGCAAGTAACACTAGAAGAAGCAACTGCTGAGTTAGGAGGCGAAAAATGAGTGATATCGTACTTGAAATTAAAAATCTCAAAAAATCATTCGGACAAAACGAAGTCCTCAAAGACATCCACATGACCGTCGCTTCTGGTGAAGTGATCTCGATTATCGGAAGCTCAGGTAGCGGTAAATCAACCTTGCTTCGCTCCATCAACTTGCTTGAGCAACCAACATCTGGTGAAATTCTCTACAAGGGTGAAAACGTCCTTCAAAAAGGTTATGAACTCAACAACTATCGTACCCATCTGGGCATGGTTTTCCAATCTTTCAACCTTTTCAATAACCTTGATGTCCTAGAAAATGTGATCGTGGCACAAACGACCGTACTGAAACGGCAGCGTGATGAGGCGAAAAAAATTGCCATCGAAAACCTGACAGCTGTTGGTATGGCTAAATTTGTCAATGCCAAGCCAAGTCAACTCTCAGGTGGTCAAAAACAACGTGTGGCAATCGCCCGCGCCCTGTCAATGAATCCTGATGTTCTCTTGTTTGACGAACCAACTAGTGCACTAGATCCTGAAATGGTCGGTGAAGTTCTAAAAACGATGAAAGAGTTAGCTGAAAGCGGCTTGACCATGGTAATCGTAACGCACGAAATGGCCTTCGCCCGCGAAGTGTCTGACCGTGTCATCTTCATGGATAAAGGTGTCGTCGCTGAAAGTGGCACACCAGAAGAAATTTTTGTCAATCCAAAAGAAGAACGGACAAAAGAATTTTTGACACGTTTCTTGCAGGATTAAATTATTAAAAAAGACTATCTCTTATGAGATAGCTTTTTTATATCAATTTTAGATTATCAATCCTCAATCACTTCAACCACATCACCAAATAAGGCTTGGGCTTGATTGACAACACCATTTTCTTCTGGTGCTGTTTCAGCTTGCGGTGTCTCATCGCCTCCCGCTGCTTGTTGCTTACGAAGTTGCGCATATTCTGTTCTGATTGATAGCCAATCCGCATCAGTCAAGGCGATAATTTCCGGTGCAAAACCGACGATGTTAGACATGAAATTACCGAACTGGACTTGTAAATCTTGACTTTGTGTTGCTTTTTGAGCTGTAAATTCACTCTTGAAAGTCACGACGACAAATTGCTGAGAGGCTGCCACGGCTGAGGTATTTTGAAGCATAGACTTGCCAAAACCACTATCAAAAGAGTTAATGACTTCTTCCCAAGCGCCTTGAATCGCTTGACGTGCTTCATTTGTTGCCTCAGATAAAGCTTTGAAAACGAAGTCTTTACTGAAATAATTACCACCCGCTTTTGGTGCAATTTTTTTCTCTGGCAATGCTTGCTGAGGAGCTTGCGTCGACTGAAACTGACCAGATTCGAGTTGACGTGTTAAGGCTGACACTTGGTGTTGCAAATCAGCGATCACTTGTGAGTAGTCAGCGGTTTTTAGGGCTTCTGACAACCGCATGGTCATCACATCTGCTGCAATTTTTTCCTGCGTCGTATTTTTCAGCGTTTGCAAAGTCTCCGTTGCAATATCAATCCAGGCAAAAACTTGAGCCTTACTCACATTCACCGTAGGTGTTTCAGCTAAGAGCATGTCACGAAAATGCGACATCAGATCTTCGGTGAAGCGGATCATGTTCTTGCCGTCTGCGAAGATAGTATCCAGCTGGGTGAGGGCATCTTCTACCTGCTGGTCAGCGATGGCAGTGATATAGGCATCCAGGGCTTGCTTAGAAATGGCACCGGTCACTAAAAGCGCGACGTCCAGGGTCAAGCCATTTTCTGCGAAACTCAGGGCTTGGTCTAAGGTCGAGAGCGCATCACGCATGCCGCCATCGGCTGCATTGGCAATTAGGGCGACAGCAGCTTCGTCGAAAGTCACACCTTCTGCTGTCAGTACTTCTGATAAATGTTGGGTGATATCATGGCTAGTAATGGCGCGAAAGGCAAAACGCTGCACCCGAGATAAAATCGTTGCTGGGATTTTTTGAATCTCGGTCGTTGCTAAAACAAAGACGACATTTTCCGTCGGTTCTTCCAGCGTTTTCAAGAGAGCGTTAAAAGCCCCCGTGGTTAGCATATGAACCTCATCAATGATGTAGACCTTGTACTTAGCACGAGATGGTGCGTAGGTTGACTTATCCCGAATGTCACGGATTTCTTCGACGCCGTTATTCGACGCCGCATCCATCTCAATGACATCTTCCAGCGAGCCGTTAGTTACAGCCTGACAGATTTCGCAGGTATTACACGGCTCACCATCTGTTTGGTTTGGACAGTTGATAGCCTTGGCAAAAATTTTCGCGGCAGACGTCTTCCCTGTCCCACGTGGACCCGAAAAGAGATAGGCATGGGAAATCTGATCCGTGATAATGGCGTTTTTTAAAGTTCTCGCCACCACTTCTTGACCGACCATTTCGTCAAAGCGTTGGCTACGATATTTACGATATAGGGCTTGGTAACTCATTTTACTGCCTCATTTTTTAAGGTGAACTGGCTAAACTGCCAGTCTGTTCTCTGGATTAAAATCTCGGTAAATTGTTCTAAGAACGCTTGATCGATCTGATCATAGTCAGCAACGACAGCTGAATCTAAATCTAACACACCGACGAGTTGACCTTCTTTAAACATGGGAATGACAATCTCAGAACGGGCTGCCGAGTCACAGGCGATATAGTTTTGATGCTGCGTGACATCTGGCACAATCATCGTCTCCGCTTTTTCAGCAGCTTCACCACAAACGCCTTTACCTAAGGCAATATTAACGCAGGATACACCACCTTGAAAGGGACCTAAGACAAGTTTTTCACCGTCAAAAAGATAGAAGCCGACAAAGATAGAACGGGGTAAAACACCGCGCAATAAGGCACTGGCATTACTGAGATTAGATAAAGCATTGCCTGTTTCATCAAGCAGGGCATCAATTTGTCGGAGTGCTAAGTTGTACTTTTCCGTTTTCGTCATTTTTTTCACCTATTTTTTGCTATAATATAACTATTATAGCAAATTTTGGAGATAAACATGAACCTTGATGACATTCGCATAGATATCGATACCTTAGATGCCCAAATCGTTCAACTTTTAGAAGAGCGGATGACCTTAGTTTCACAGGTCGCGACTTTTAAAAAAATGACCGGTGGGCGAGTACTGGACAATTCACGTGAACTCGTGATTTTAGACCGCGTCGCAAGTCGAGTTGTCGATCCTGATTACACAGAGACGGTGGTCAATACCTTTAAAGATATCCTTAAAAATTCACGCGCTTACCAAGAGAAAGTGTTAAAAGATTGAAAAGTTATTACCGAAATATCCTAATTTGGTCTGGCTTGGCCGTTATTATCGGCTTAGTTGTTGGATCTCTTGATGCTCTTTTTGGTCGAGTACTGATAGGCGTGACAAACTTTCGACTCGAACACTTTAACTATCTGATTCCTTTTTTACCAGTGATTGGTGTATTGATCGTCTTTTTCTACAATCGATTTGGCAAGACAGCTGGTCGTGGCATGGGCTTAGTTTTTAGTGTGGGTCACCAGTCAGATGAGGTGATTCCGAAGCGTCTCATTCCGCTTGCTATGGTCGCAACCTGGCTGACACATCTATTTGGTGGCTCTGCCGGTCGTGAAGGCGTTGCTGTTCAAATTGGTGCAACCTTCGCTAACTTTTTAGGGGATGTCTTCAAGGTTAAAAATCGTCATATCATCGTGATGATCGGGATGGCAGCTGGTTTTGGCGGTCTCTTTCAGACACCATTTGCTGCGACTTTGTTTGCACTTGAAGCCTTAGTAGCTGGTGCCATCTACTACCGGGCAATTGTCCCTGCTCTTATTGCAAGTACTGTTGCTGCTCAGACCTCGCATTTTCTGGGTCTCGAAAAATTTACATTTGCACTGACCAAGTTACCAGCACTTGACGCTAGTTTAATTGCTAAATTATTACTTGTAGGTACGATTTTTGGGCTTACTGGCTTCACATTCGCTTGGCTTTTAACACAGGTCAAATCACGCTTGACGACTTGGTTACCAAATTCTTACCTTAAAGTTGCCGCTTGCGGCACTATTCTCTCCATCGCCTTCACCATGTTAGGACATGGCCGTTATTCAGGACTTGGGACTAACTTGATTTCTGCAGCCTTTAGTGGCGGGCAAATATTGGCTTGGGATTTCGCCTTGAAACTACTGTTGACCGTCCTGACACTTGCAATCGGCTTTCAGGGCGGTGAAGTCACGCCCTTATTTGCCATTGGCGCAGCACTTGGTGCAACACTCGGATTGGCGTTAGGCCTTCCCGTCACCTTTGTCGCCGCACTCGGCTACGCTGCTGTCTTTGCCTCAGCCACCAACACCTTTTGGGCACCGATTCTGATTGGCTGCGAAGTCTTCGGCTATGCGCTCATGCCTTATCTCATGATAGTCGTCATCATAAGCTACATGCTCAACTTTAACAAATCCATCTACACCGCACAAAACATGCTTCAGAATATGTTTGAGGCGAAAAAGAAAGACTGAAAAATAAATAAAAGACTGTGAACAGATCCCCTGACTTATTGGGGGTGTTGACAGTCTTTTTCTAATTTGGGGAACTAAACAGTAATCTCCACCTTATTCCCATCAGGATCAAGGACGATAGATTCATAATAACCATCACCCGTTGTACGGGGTTGTCCGACAATTTCAAAACCTTCTTGAGCTAGGAGATTTGTCAAATCATCTACCTGCTCTTTTGTACCAACTGACATGGCTAGGTGGGCATAGCCAAAATCATCTTTTGCTGTTCTTTCTGCAATATCTGGACGTGTCATAATCTCTAAACGCGTCTCATCATCAAAGCTAAGGAAATAGGACTTAAACTCTGTTTTCTTGTTATGATAAAGGTCAATGCTTTTAGCTCCGAAATAAGTCGTATAAAAGTCACGCATTGCCTCTAGGTTACGCGTCCACAATGCCAAGTGATTAATTTTCATTTCAATTCTCCTACCAAACCAAAAGGATCTCAAAAGTTTAAACTTATGAAATCCTTTTATTTAATGACTTCCTTAGACTTCAAACAACAAGTCGCCATAAGATGGCATTGGCCATGCTTCTTTGTCAACGATCATTTCCAATTTGTCAACCGGTGCACGAAGGGCATCCATGGCTTTAAAGACAACTTCATTAAAGAAGCGGGCTTGTACTTTACCTTCTTCTTGTTGTGCTGCTTCTGCTGCAACTTTTTCAAGTTCAGAAAGGGCTGCTTTCGCTTCTTTCAACAAATCAGAAACTTGAGCCAAGATACCTGCTTGAACATCTGCATCACAGCCAGCTGCTTTAACAGCAAGGACCGTGTCTGCCAATGATTTCGTATATTTGATGACAGCTGGGATGATTTGTTTTGTCGCCATGTCAATCATGGTAAGGGCTTCGATATTGATGACCTTACTGTAATTTTCATATTTAACTTCTTCACGCGCTTTTAATTCAGTTGGTGTCAAGACGCCATATTTGTTGAACAAGGCAACAACATCGGCTTCACCCAAGACTTCGGTTGCATCAACCATGTTTTTGAGATTTGGCAAGCCACGTTTTTCAGCTTCTACAACCCACTCATCAGAGTAGCCATCACCATTGAAAATGATACGTTTGTGTTCTTTGGCGTATTCCGCAATCAAAGCATCAACTGCAGCATCAAAATCTTCTGCTTGTGCCAAACGTTCTGATGCATCATCAAAGGCTTCAGCGACAATCGTATTCAAAACAATATTTGGTGAGGCAATAGAATCACGTGAGCCAACCATACGAAACTCAAACTTATTACCTGTGAAGGCAAATGGTGATGTCCGGTTACGGTCAGTCGCATCTTTCGAGATATCACGAAGTGCAGAAGACCCCGTCGCCAACACGCCACCCTTAATAGAGGTTGCAGCTGATCCACTCGCCACGTACTGATCCATGATATCTTCTAATTGCGAACCAAGGAAGATTGAGATGATAGCTGGTGGCGCTTCATTGGCACCTAAACGATGGTCATTACCTGGATCAGCAGCTGATTCACGGAGCAAGCCAGCGTATTTATCCACTGCTTTAATGATACACGCAAGAACTAACAAGAACTGTTTGTTTTCATGTGGTCGTGAGCCTGGTTCAAGCAAGTTTTCGCCTTTATCCGTCACGAGTGACCAGTTGTTATGTTTACCAGAACCATTGACACCGGCAAATGGTTTTTCGTGCAAGAGACATTTCATGTCATGACGACAAGCAATGCGTTTCAAGGTTTGCATCACCACTTGGTTTTGGTCTACGGCAACATTGGCATTGGCATAGATTGGCGCAATTTCATGTTGAGCAGGTGCCACTTCGTTATGTTGTGTTTTGGATGTCACGCCAGCTTTCCAAAGTTCTTCGTTAACATCTTTCATGAAGCCAGCAACACGTTGGCGGATAGTCCCAAAGTAATGGTCATCCAATTCTTGACCTTTAGGCGCAGCAGCACCAAACAAGGTACGGCCAGCGTAGATCAAGTCTTTACGTTTTAGGAAAGTCTCTTCATCGACCAAGAAATATTCTTGTTCCGCACCAACAGAAGGTGCTACACGACTTGCAGACGTATTACCAAACAAGCGAAGTAATTTAATAGATGAATCTGAGATAACTTGCATAGAGCGGAGCAATGGCGCTTTTTGGTCCAATGCTTCACCGTTATAAGAATAAAATGCCGTTGGAATCAAAAGCGTTGTACCAGCCGCATCGTGGCGAACGAATACTGGAGAAGTCGTATCCCAAACTGTGTAACCACGCGCTTCAAAGGTCGCACGCAAACCGCCTGATGGGAATGATGACCCATCTGGTTCACCTTTGATCAATTCTTTACCAGAAAAGGCAGTCAAGACACTACCGTCAGCTTTTGGTGCTGTGATAAACGAATCTTGTTTTTCAGCTGTTACGCCTGTCAATGGCTGGAACAAATGCGCAAAGTGAGTTGCACCTTTGCCAATCGCCCATTCTCTGATCTCATTTGCAATGACATCTGCTGTCGCAAGATCAAGATCTTTGCCTTCTTCAATTGATTTTTTAAATTGTTTGTAAATGCTCTTTGGCAAACGTTGCTGCATGACCGCATCCGTGAAAACATCTTCAGCAAAGATTTCCGGAATATTGACTTTCTCCATCGTTAAGTTCTCCTGACATTTTATATGTTATAACTTCTAACACCATCATTATACATTATTTTTTTATTGAATGCAACAATAGTTGTAATTTTTAGAATTTTCTTTTTACTAATGTTCATTTTTAACAATTTATAAAAAAGCACACCAGTTCTCATATACTGAGTACTGATGTGCTACGGTCTATTTAATAAAGATAGAGATAGTTGTCGATCTCCCATTGAGAGACGAATTGGGCGTAAGAGGCCCACTCTACTTTTTTCGTTTCTACAAAGTTGGTGTAAATATGTTGACCTAAGGCAGCCTTTACCACGTCATCTTCACGTAGGGCTTTCACTGCATTATGCAAGGTTGACGGTAGGTCTGTGATGCCGACTGCTTTACGCTCATCACCTGACATCATATAGATATTATTTTCAACTGGTGCTGGTGCTTCAAGTTTCCGCTCAATTCCGTCCAGACCACATTCTAGCAAAACAGCTAATGCCAAGTAAGGATTCGCTGTTGGATCAACTGCTCGAAGCTCAAGGCGAGTTCCTTTCCCACGTGAAGCAGGAACACGAACTAGCGGTGAACGATTACGGCCTGCCCATGCGATATAAACAGGGGCTTCGTAGCCTGGGACGAGGCGCTTATAGGAATTCACCGTCGGGTTAGTAATGGCAGTGAAATTATAGGCATGGTCTAAGATACCACCCAAGAAATGGTAGGCAGTCTCTGATAACTCCAACTCACCTTTTGGATCGTAAAAGGCATTGTTGCCTTCTTGGTCAAAAAGGGACATGTTACAATGCATGCCACTGCCATTGATGCCAAATTTTGGCTTGGCCATGAAGGTCGCGTAAAGACCATGCTCACGGGCAATCGTTTTGACGACCAGTTTAAAGATTTGGATGTTGTCGCAGGCTTCCAGGACGTTGGTATATTTGAAGTCGATTTCGTGCTGACCAACGGCTACTTCATGGTGACTGGCTTCGACTTCGAAACCAAGGTCAGTTAGGACATTGACGATTTCACGGCGGGTATTATCCGCTGTATCCGTTGGTGCAAGATCAAAATAGCCGCCTTGATCATTGACTTCAAGCGTTGGATTGCCTTTTTCGTCGAGTTTGAACAGGAAAAATTCAGGCTCAGGCCCCAAGTTGAATGATTTGAAACCAGTCGCTTCCATGTGCGTTAAAGCACGTTTGAGGTTACCACGAGGATCTCCTGCAAATGGCGTCCCATCGGGATTGTAGACATCACAAATCAAGCCTGCGACTTTGCCGTTCTCATCGCCCCAAGGGAAGATAATCCAAGTATCAAGGTCGGGGTAAAGATACATGTCTGATTCATTAATGCGGACGAAACCTTCAATGGAAGAACCGTCGAACATCATTTTGTTGTCTAAAATTTTCTCTAGCTGTTCTTCTGTTGCAGGGACTTCGACATTTTTAAGTGTCCCTAAGATGTCTGTAAACATCAGGCGCAAAAAAGTGACATTTTTCTCTTTGACTTCGCTAAGAATGTCTGCAGGTGTGATAGTCATATTGTTCTCCTTTACCCCAAAACGCTATTTTGAGTCTTTGTAAATCTGTAAGAAAAGCGTGCTGAACACGCCGCCTTTTTTATTTCACTCAGTTGCCTTATGGGTCATTATCTTAAGTTTGTATTGGGTTTGTTAAATCTTGATTGTTGCATGATTTCTTGTTCTAAGATTCTGCGTACTTCTGCGTCAGAAATGGACTGACTTTTGACTTTAGCCAGGTCTTCCTTACTCTGTTCATAAACACGTTTAATACCTGCTATGTTTAAGCCGTCATTGAGGTAGTCCTTAATTTCAAGCAGGACATCCATATCGTTAAGCGAATACATGCGGCGGTTGCCATCATTTCTTGATGGAAAAATCAAACCTTGATCCTCGTAATAACGAATTTGACGCGCTGTCAGATCTGTTAACTGCATAACTGTGCCAATTGGAAAAACAGCCATTGACCGTCGTAGTTCACGTTCTTTCACTAATAGATACCTCCTTTACCTTCTCATTATATAAAGACTTGTCAGAAAAGTCAACGGCTAATGTAAGATAAAATCACATCTTACATTGACCGTTTTATGATGACGTTTTCTTGGTCTAATAATCGTCATTATTCCGAATAATGTCACCCTGATAATCAATCATACCAGGTGCGACCATTTGGATATTTAGACCAGCATCTTCAAAAACATGACTGGCACGATAGGCTTTATTGGTCGTCCGACAAATGACATAATAAGATTTTTCAGGATCCAGCTCAAACTTACAATCTTCCACATCATCAATCGGAATGTTGACGGCTGTTGGAATATGAAAACTCTCAAATTGCTCACGTGGGCGAACATCCAAAACGTTTAAGTTGGGAATATCAAGTTTTTCAAACGCTTCTAATGGTATCAGGTTAAAGGTCATCACTCAGTCTCCTTTATATTCATAACCAAAATGCTCATAGGCCTTGGCAGTCGCACAGCGTCCTTGACGGGTCCGAACCAAAAAGCCGGACTGGATCAAATATGGTTCGTACATATCTTCCAGTGTTTCGCGTTCTTCCGATATGTTAACCGCAAGCGTTCCTAGACCAACTGGTCCACCATTGTACATCTCGATCATCGTTTTAAGAATTTTTTGGTCAACATAATCAAGGCCTGAGGCATCTACATCTAACATGGTCAAAGCTTGGCGGGTGATGTCATCGTCGATGAGACCTGTTCCCTTAATTTGCGCATAGTCTCTGACACGTTTGAGCAGGCGGTTAGCGATACGCGGTGTCCCACGACTCCGACGGGCCATTTCAAAAGCGCCATCCCCTGTGATGTCAACTTCAAAGATATCAGCGGTACGCTCGATGATTTCGGTCAAATCTTCCAGATCGTAATAGGCCATATGGGCATTGATCCCGAAACGCGCCCTCAAGGGATTTGAGAGCATGCCTGCGCGCGTCGTTGCACCAATCAAGGTGAAAGGTGGCAACTCCAAATGAACGCTGCGAGAGCTGTCCGAGCCTCCAATCATGATGTCAATGTAGAAATCTTCCATCGCGCTGTAGAGCACTTCCTCGACGGACATAGGCAGGCGGTGAATTTCGTCAATGAAGAGGACGTCACCAGCTTCTAGCTCATTCAAAATCGCGACCAAGTCGCCCGCTTTTTCGATGGCAGGTCCAGACGTCTGTTTAATATTGACGCCAAGTTCATTTGCGATCACGAATGCCATGGTCGTTTTACCCAAGCCTGGGGGACCAAAGAGTAAAACGTGGTCCAATGATTCTTCGCGCATTTTGGCTGCCTTGATGAAAATATCCAGCTGTTCTTTGATTTTGTCTTGACCGATATACTGATTGAGGTATTGCGGTCTGAGGGTGCGTTCGACTAAGTTCCCGTCTTGTTCCAGATCGTAGTCCTGTAACTCCCCTGATGTTAATTTGTCGTTTTCCATATCTTTATTGTATCAAAAAATAGCGATTAAGTCGTTAATCATTAGCCATATGACATGGTTACACCTTGTCATATACGTACCACACAACTCCAACTCTATTAGCGTGACGAAGAACTTGCCCTTTCTACAAGAATTTGATAATATGGACGTATAAAAAAACGCCGAGAGTACTACTCTCGACGTTTGATAAGCTTTGGAGTATTTTTTGATTAACGTCTCTTTTTAGAGGCGTTTTTTATTATCTTGAACGCACAGGCAAAATTGATACAATACTTGCCAAGCGCCGTGATAATCATCGCACTTGCTATCGCAAACTTAATCACGTCGGATACTCCTTATAGCTTATCAGCCTGATCAAGAGAGCTACCCTTAATCTAACATGATTCGATTGTAACACAGATTTAAGTTGACCTCAACTCTTTACTTGTGCTATCAAAATAAAAAACTAATCTTGCGATTAGTCATTTCATCATTAATTTTAAAGCTGTTTTGATAAAACCTTCGGTTGTATCTTGTGTGCCTTCCAGCTTTTTTTGGACTTTCTTGAGTTCAGTCGCTTTGTAGCCCAAGGCGACTAAGGCTTCTAAAGCATCGTCCAACTCTGTACTTGCTGGAAGCTGTGGTCTTGCGACATCAGCTGCAACATTTTCAAACTTGCCTTCGAGGTCTAAGACCATTTGACTGGCTGTTTTCTTGCCGACGCCTGGAAATTTGGTCAGATATTTGATATCACCGCTGTCAATGGCGGTGACGAGGCCGATATTATCATCGGCTGCGATGATGGCGAGCGCTGATTTGGGGCCGATGCCTGAAACAGAAATCAGCTGTAAAAATAGGCGTTTTTCTGTTTCATCCGTAAAGCCATAAAGCGTGTGGGCATCGTCACGGATGACTTGGTGGACATAGACTTCGATGTCAGCGTTCACGAGGTTTGAAAAGACATAGGGGTTGGCGACATGGAGCAAGTAGCCAATGCCTGAGACGTCAAGCACAATATAGGTCGGTGTGATCTTGACCAAGGTGCCCTTAAGATATTCGTACATAATTTCCTTCTATAAATATGAGGTTGATTTAAAACTGGGTATTCCAACCACTTTTGTGTGTTTACCAACTCGCAAGCTCGCAGGTCATAAGTTAATTTGGAACGACATAAAGATTATGCTGATTTTTAGAACTGAGTATTCCAACCACCTTTGTGAGTCTGTTGAATGCGTCTGAACATTTTTTCTAGATCTGTATTTGAAAAGGCGACGAGGGCTGGTCTGCCGTGGGGACAGTTATAGGGATTTTCACATTGTGAAAGTTGCTGTAATAAATCACGCGCACTAGCGGCATCAATATACATATTGGCCTTAATCGAGCTTTTACAGGCAATCATAATGGCCAAATCTTCCCGATACTTTTTAACCGAAACTTCACGCCCATCTAGCAGGAGATCAATCAATTCATAAGTGGCAGACTCAATCTCGTCATCCTGCATCCAAATCGGATGTTCCCGTAAAATCAACTGATTGTCGCCATAGGCATCCAAGAAGACGCCTGCTTCGGCAAGCAAGTCTTTTTTCTCAAGAACAGTCAACAAGTCATTTTGCGGCAGGTTGATAAAAATCGGCGCTAAAAGTTGTTGTTGGTCATAGTTGACTTGACCGATTTTATCGCGGTAGTATTCGTACTTCACACGTTCTTGTGCGGCGTGCTGATCGACAATATACAGTCCTTCTGGCGACTGACATAATAAATAGGTGCCATGCATTTGCGATAGAAATTCGAGCTCTGGGAAAGTCTGGTTGGCTTTCTCGTCTGCTTCAGGTGCTAGGGCAACCGTTTCTGTCAGCAAAACTTCTGCTTGTACCGGCTCAGGATCAGACTGCGCTGTTACGATTGTCGATGTCTCTAACTCCGACAAGGTTTCTGGCACTTTTTCAAAGGTCGCCTTTTCTTTCACATAGAAATCCTGGCGATCCGTATCATAATATAGCGTTTTGTTTTGCAGTGGCAACTGTGTCTGCTCATGTTTTGGTGTTGGAAAGACTGGCTTAGTCTGCTTCGTTAAATTCTCCAAAGCATCTGGAATCAAGGTTTGCGGCTGCAAAGCTTGGCTAATGGCTTTAGAAATCAAGACCATTAACTCGCGCTCTTTTGAGATTCTGACTTCTTGCTTGGTTGGGTGGACATTGACGTCGGCCAAAAATGGATCAATTTTAATGTCGATGACCGCAATCGGAAAGCGACCCACCATGAGTTTCGAGCCGTAGCCATCGACAATTGCGCGGTTGATCAAAAAGTTTTTGATGTAGCGACCATTGAGCAAAACGGTGATGTAATTTCGATTGGCGCGAGTCAGCTCAGGTAGGCTGACATAGCCCGTCACATCAAAGTCCAGGTCTTGAGCCGAAATCGCAATCATTTTTTTGGCAGTCGAAATGCCGTAAACACCAGCCAGTGCTTGCTTCAAGTCGCCCGTTCCAGCTGTTTTCATCATCTCACGTCCGTCGTTAATCAGCGTAAAAGCCACCTCAGGATGGGCAAGACTCAGGCGGTTGATAATGTCCGTGATATGGCCAAGCTCCGCTTGTAAACTCTTGATGTACTTGAGGCGGGCGGGTGTATTATAGAAGAGATTTTCAACTTTTATCCGTGTTCCGATGCGTTTGGGGGCTGGACTGTTTTGGATGATCTCGCCACCTTTAGCGACAAGCAAAGTCCCACTCTCATCTCCATTATCAGCTACGGATGTATTAATCGTTAGCTCACTCACACTAGCGATAGAAGGCAAAGCCTCGCCCCTAAACCCAAGCGTCCGAATACGAAAGAGGTCATCGACATCTTTGATTTTACTTGTGGCGTGGCGCTTGAGGGCGAGCGCCACTTCATCGTGGGCAATCCCTTCACCATTATCGATGATTTCGATTGATTTCAGACCTGATTCTTCAATCTTGACCGTGATTTGTGTTGACTTGGCATCAATGGCGTTTTCTAGTAATTCTTTCACCACACTAGCCGGCCGCTCAATCACTTCACCTGCTGCGATTTTATTGGCTAAATTATCATCTAACTCAATGATTTTTTGATGTTTCTCCTGTTTTGTCATAGGTTTATTATATCACAAATCTATTGACTGCTTGATACCACAGACAAAGTCTTTAATCAGCCTCACCTAAAATTTGTCGGATACCAGAATCAATCGGTGTGATCGTAAATTCTGGAAAGACTGCTTTAAATTTATCAGAACTAAAGTGATTGTCAACCTGATAGCGTGGCAATAGTTCTTGAAGTTCTTTTAGGTTATGATTGACATAGCTACCTAATTTGAATTGCCACAGCTTAATGACTGAATACTCCAGCTTTTCGTCTGTTATAGACTGTGCTAGGCCGATCATCTCTTGATAGGTTAAGCTATCCTCACAGGGAAGATGCCAGGTTTGACCATAGGCGCTTTCCGTATTACCAAGCAAGGCCATAGCACAACTAGCATCTGGTGTCCAAATCAAGGTTCTTAGCGTTAACGCACTGACTGGCACTTTAATGCTTTTTTTGTTTTTTATTGGGTTAAAGATCATGGTGTTGGTGATACTCTGTGTTTTTCCAGGTCCATAAAATTCAGGTGCGCGACAGATAAGCGCCTGTAAGTCACTTGTTGCCATTGCTTGCAAGACCATTTCTGCCAATTGGGCACGTACTGCTGATTTCCTGCCTACAGGTTCAAATGGGCTATTTTCATCTTGAATTGCTGCTGTTTTGGCGTACATATAGGTGTTATCAAAGAATACAAGTTTACTTTGGTTCACTTGACAGGCTTTGATGACATTGGCCATCATTAATAGAAATTGTGCTTCCCACAGCTCTGAATCCATGGGCAATCCAGCTGTCAAGTAGACGATATCACTGCCGGCGATGGCCTTGTTTGCCTCTTCGTACTTCAGTAAGTCAGCTGATACTAGCTCATCAGTAGCATTGACCCGTATGGGTTTACGACTGACCAAGCGGATATCTTTTGTGTAGATTTGATGTAAGGCTTTCGCCAGTTCTTGGCCAATCTGACTGTTGCTGCCTAGGATGGTTTACATGCGTTCAACTCCTCTATGAGTAATTTAGCGACAGCACGGACTGAAAATGGGTTTTGACCTGTGATGAACTGGCCATCCTGTAGTGCGTGGGATTTGTAAAATCGTTTTTTCTGGAAGTTAGCACCGTGTGTTCTTGCTAAGGTTCGATTTAAAAAAGGGACGACTTTTTTCTTGCCCGCAATGATTTCTTCTGATGTTGTAAAGCCTGTTATCTTTTTGCCTGCAATGAGATAATGGCCTTGCTCATCTTTAAGGTTCAGTAGACCTGCAATGCCGTGGCAGACAGAGGTTAGATAACCACCAGCCTTGTAAATCGAGCGGGCAATGGCTTGGATCTCTGAGTTTTCTGGAAAATCCCACATCACGCCATGCCCACCTGTAAAGTAGATAGCAGAATAATCAGTAGGATTGATTTGATCTGGTTTCAAGGTATTTCGGAGTCCTCTGTCTAAGAAATCCTGACTTTCATAGATTTTCCAGATTGACGCATCCATATATGTCATGCTTCGTGGGTCAAGCGGGACTAAGCCACCTTTTGGACTGACAAAATCATAAGCAATACCTTGCTTTTGAAGTTCCGCTACAAATTCTGCGCTCTCACCTAACCACAATCCTGTTGCTTCATTTGTGCTTTGGTAGCGGCTGACATTTGTTTCTACGATCAATACTTTTATCATGCGTTTCTACTTTCTTGTGTCATGATCGTTGTGACTTGGGTTAAGAAGTGTTGTAATTTCGAAATTTCGGTGGTGTCATGATTCAGATAGTAAAAATTCTTGGTGCCTTCTGAGCGATAGGCCACAATTTTAGCTTGTCTCAAAATTTTTAAATGGTGTGAAATTGCTGGACGCGATAAACCAGTCGCTTCAATCATTTCTCCTACTTGTATTCCCTGACACGTCTCCTCCTCCAGTAACCTAATAATGATGGCTTGCCTTTTCTCATCCCCTAATGCGATGAGAAAATCGCTCACGTCTGTTAGCTCTTTTTTCATATGATGATACTTGTTCACTTTTTCTCCCTTTTTTGTTCGTTTATATTTTTAAACCATTAAACCATGTTTTGTGATGTGACACAAAAGATACGGCTTATTTTTCTGAATTTTTATAAAGTGAACTGAAGTTCTGCATAAAAGATAAACCTATTGAGATGAATGATGCACTACAAAATATGATAAAATAAGCTATTGAAAAGTTGCTATATTTTATTGGTCTGAATTCATCCTAGAAAACGAAAGGCTTGTTGAGCTAAACATGAAAATCTATATCATCGGTGCTGTTGCTAGTGGTAAGACCACTTTAGCCAAAACACTATCGGACAGATTGGATGTCCCTTACTATTCACTAGACAATGTCGTCCATCTACCCGATGCCCAATCACCAACAGGTAATACCAAGCGCTCTGTCACAGAACAAGCACAACTTTTTGCCCATATTTTACAGCAAGACCGTTACATCATTGAAGATGTTGGCCGCCCTCAGTTTACCAAGGGGTTACACGAAGTAGATCACATCCTGTTTCTTGATTTTCCAGTTTACCAACTCTATAAACGCGTTATTTTTAGATGGTTGAAACAAGGAGTTGGTATCGAAGCCTCAAATTATAAACCAACCGTAGCCATGTTAAGCAAGATGCTAAAATGGGCAACGACAAGTTCCAAAAGGCAAATTCAACCTTTTTTGGCAAAAACGACAATACTTAGGAATAAGAGAGACAACCAGAATTATAGCGATCAATTTGAAGTTTAGATAGCCAAATCTTCATCCTATCACGCCAAAAAAGTAGCTTAGATGTTCAATTCTAAACTACTTTTTACAATCTGAATATTAGAACCATTTGAAACTGATGATTTTAGCCCACAATGACCTTTTTTTGTATGTCGTTTTCTTCTCTTTTTTTACTTTAACGACTTCTTTATTTGAATCATTTTGTTTAGATTCGTTTACATATTTTTCAGCATCTGCACGAAGTTCATCTGTGATGACTGTTGTTTTGGACGCATCTAATTTTTCAGCAATGTATTGAATATAATCATATGCTTCTGCTGGGACAATATCGGTATGATTTTCAGATTGATATTTGTCAATATATGAGAAATATTCAGAGGCTTCTTCTTGTGTCATTTCTCGACTTATTTCATCAGGCGAATTTTTATATGATTTTTTTCTTCGTCTGTTAATTTTCTCCCCATTTTAGGATGCACAACTTTCCCTTTTCCGCTTGCTACCGCTTCTTTCGCATCTTCTAGGGTGGCAGCATTTACTGAGCTACTCAATAATAAACCACTGGCTAGAGTTATTATTACACCAATTGTTATTTTCTTTAATAAAGTGTTCATTTCACATCTCCTTATATTTAAGAACTTAAATCATTTCCATTTTATTGACGAATGGTACCTGATTTCCCTAAACCTTTAACACTAGCAGGCATATCGTACCTCGTGAACCACCACTCTTGTTTTGAGTTGCATCATGCTCCTTTTAAATTGAAAACGCTTTATATAATTTATTTTATTCTTTTTTTCCCTTAAGTCAAGAAGATAAAAACAATCCTTTTGTTATTTTTTATCATTTCGCTTCATTTTTGATGAATAATTTCATAAAAGAATCATAGGATAAGCCCACGCCTCACCTTATCACACAAAAAAGTAGCTTAGCCATATAATTCTAAGCTACTTTTTTAATCTGTTACAACTACCTTACACCATCTTCTTCAACTCATAAAGCTGGTTCATGGCTTCCATCGGTGTTAGATTCATGATATCAAGATTTCGGACAGCCTCTGCTAACTCATCTGATCCTGCAAACAAATCAAGTTGCTGCATCTCAGTTGGTGTTTCTTGAACAACCGTCTTAGTCTGCAATTTCGGTGTATCTGCTTCTAATTCTGACAAGATAACCTTGGCACGTTTTAATAGCGGACTAGGCAAGCCAGCAATCTTCGCCACATGGATACCGTAAGATTTATCGGCTGGTCCTGGCTCTATTTTATGGAGGAAGGTCACCTCACCATTCGCTTCGAGCGTCGCGACATGCACGTTCTTCAAGTGCTGCAGGCTATTTTCCAGTGTAACAAGTTCATGATAATGTGTCGCAAACAAGGTTTTAGCACCGACATGCTCATGAATGTACTCGACAATCGCCTGAGCCAGCGCAATCCCATCATAAGTTGCAGTGCCACGACCGAGTTCGTCAAATAGAATCAGCGAATTTTTCGTCGCACGACGAATGGCGTGATTGGCCTCCATCATCTCAACCATGAAGGTCGACTGACCACTGATCAAGTCATCCGCCGCACCGATTCGGGTGAAAATGGCATCAAAAATCGGTAACTGCACCTTTTCTGCTGGAATAAAGCTGCCGATCTGCGTCATGACAACAGTCAAAGCAAGCTCCCGCATATAGGTCGATTTACCTGACATATTTGGGCCGGTAATCAACTGAATCATCGTCTCCGCATCAAATTCAATCGAATTTGGCACATATTCCTGAGCGCCCATCACCTTTTCAACCACCGCATGGCGACCATTGATGATATGGATTTCTTGCCCATTTTTAATGATGTCAGGCTGGATATAATGGTTGTTTTCGGCGACAACGGCTAGGGATTGTAACACATCTATTTCAGCGATGGTTTTTGCCAATTTCTGGATGCGAGCGATAAAGGTTTCGGTCTGATCTCGAACCTGTAAAAAGAGGTCATACTCTAGACTAGCAGAGTTTTCCCGTGCATCCAACATCTGACTTTCTAATCGTGATAAGGCTTCAGTACCATAGCGCTCAGAATTTTTCAGAGTTGCCTTCCGAAAGAAATGGTCAGGCACTTGCTCGCGGTTTGAATTGGTTACATGGAAATAGTAACCATCTTTTTTATTGTAATCAATTTTGAGATTATTAATCCCAGAGTTCTCACGTTCCTTGGCTTCAAGCTCCGCAATCCAAGTCGTACCATCACGCATAATAACACGATAGTCATCAAGCGTTGCATTAAAGCCATTTTTGATGATATTACCTTCTGTAATCGTGGCAGCGGCATCCGGATCAATGGCACTTGTGATCAATTCATGTAAATCAGGCATAGGATCCAACTGATTAATGAGATGGTTCAAAACTTCCGCCTGCATATCCGTCAAGACACCCTTAATCGCAGGGACATTGGACAGCGTTTGAGCCAGCTGCAACAAGTCCTTAGGATTAGCCTTGCCAAAGGAAACGCGTGATGCCAGACGTTCAATATCGTAAACCCCTTTGAGTGTTTCCGTCAAGTCAGAGCGCTCAAAAAAGTGGTCCAAAAAGGTCTGAATAATCGCTTGACGTGTCTGGATAGCTGAAGCACTGACCAAAGGTCTGTCGATCCAAATCCGCAGCATCCGCGTTCCCATGGCCGTCTTGGTCTCGTCTAGCAACCAGTAAAGACTGCCGTGTTTTTTACCTGTTCGCGCATTTTGGAGCAAATCCAGACTTTTTTTGCTGGCTACATCCATGAGCAAGAAATCCTTGATTTCATAATGTTGAACCGCCTGCAAATGCGTCAGATGACGTTTCTGCGTTGTCATCACATAATTCAAAAGTTTTGAAGCCACAGCAATTTCTAGATCAGCTAAACTGTAATCAATCAAGTCGGCATTATCAAAGCCTATCAACTCTTGTGAGACGAGGACGTTGAGCTGTGTTTCAAGGATTTTGCCTTGCACATCCTCAGATGACAAAGCGTAGCCTGTAACCACTTCCCGAGCTTTAAGGGCAGAGATTTCATCGACTACGGCTTCAAAATCAGAAAGTGATGTGACAAAGAACTCCCCCGTTGCCAAGTCCAAGTAACTGAGGGCGTAGCTTGTTTGATCCCGATCAATAGCGACGAGGAAATTATTCTCCTTGCCGGTGTTGAGGGCATCAACAGCTGTCCCTGGTGTAACGATTTGCACGACATCGCGTTTGACCACGCCGACAGCTTTTTTGGGATCTTCCATTTGCTCCGCAATCGCCACCTTGTAGCCCAAGTCGATCAGGATATCAATGTATTGCTGAACGCTGTGATGGGGCACACCCGCCATAGGAATGGGATTATCGGCATTTTTATTGCGCGATGTCAAAGTAAGCTCTAAAATTTGCGCTGCTTTAACGGCATCATCATAAAAGAGTTCATAAAAGTCTCCCATCCGAAATAGCAAAAAAGCATCTGGATAATCTTGCTTAATATCCAGATACTGCTGCATGCCCGGTGAGATTTTTTCAGGTTTTTGTGCTGCTTTACTTGTCACGATAAAGTTCCTCGTTAATTTGTGATTCTAAGGTTTGTAGGAGATGCTGCAAGAGATCGTTTGCGACAACCAACTTGCGGCGGTAGTCCATAATCAAGGGTGATTCATTAAGTTGCGCTTCGATGATTTTGGAACGTGCCATAGTTTCTTGATATGCCTTGACCTTGTCAATTTTTTTATACAAGACGGCTTCTTTAGCCAGGACTTTCATCTCAACTTCAAGCGCATAGAGATCCTCAGCTGCTTTCAAGCGTTCTTCTGCTGCTTGAAAGGCTAGGACTGCTGGATGTTGAGAGACTTGGGCTAAGAGCGCCGCAAGGGCTTGATCATATTCAGCACTTTGGGTATCAGTGAGGTTGGATGGCATTTTGGATTTCTCTTTCAAAGTTTGCGGCACTTGCTTCATCTTGACAGGTGATCAATAAGGTATCTGCACCAGCAATCGTACCCAAGACATCTGAGCGATTAGACGTGTCAATGGCATCTGCAACTAAGTCTGCTTCACCTAGACCGGTACGAACGACAAGGATGAACATAGCGCGACTCACACTAATGACATAGGCTGACATGGTATCCATTAAGCTCATGGCCGTGCGAATCAAACCACTATTTTCAGGCTCACCCTCATAATCGAAAACGGTATAGAAACTGCCTTCTTCATAACGATTTTTAATGATCCCAAGCTCTCGAATATCTCGTGACAAAGTCGCTTGGGTCGTAGTAATCCCTTTTTCTAAAAGATGTTGGGAGAGCTCTTCTTGTGTTTCTATTTTGTTATTTTGGATTAACTGTCGAATAATCTTTTGACGTTCTAATTTCTTCATAATGTATATTATAGCATAAGATGAATATTTATGCTTTTATCATTTCTAGCAACAAGCCTTACATTTCTTCAGGTGCATCAACACCCAAAAGTCTGAGACTTTCTCTCAAGACGATGCCAGTGGCGTAAGCCAAAGCGAGACGCGCGTCCTTCTCCGCATTCTCATCCAAAATCCGCGTGTGGGCGTAGTACTTGTTGAAGGCTTGGGCGAGGTTGATGGCGTATTTGGCAATGGCAGATGGCTCGAAAGTGCGTGCTGCTCTTGCGATAACGTCAGGGAATGCTTGCAATAACTTGATGATTTCCCAGCTTTCATCGTCCGTTAGGGCAAGGGTTTTGCCTGCCACCGCATCTGGTTGAAAGTTTGCCTTGCGCAAAATTGATTGAATCCGCGCATGAGCATATTGGACGTAAGGGCCAGTTTCACCTTCAAATGAGACCATTTCCTCTAAGTTGAAGTCGTAACCGTTGAGGCGCTCGTTTTTCAAATCGTAGAATTTGATGGCACCAACACCGACAGCGTGGGCGACTGCGGCTTTGTTAGGTAGATCAGGATTTTTCGCATCGATTTGCGCTTGAGCGCGTTTGACTGCTTCATGTAGCGTTGGTTCTAGTAAGATGACATTGCCCTTACGGGTTGATAATTTCTTACCTTCTTTTGTCACTAAGCCAAATGGCACGTGGTAGATGTCGTCCGCCCAGTCATAGTCCATTTTCTTAAGAACAGCTTTGAGCTGTTTGAAATGTCCTGACTGTTCTTGACCAACAACATAGAGTGATTTAGCAAATTTATAAGTCCGTTTGCGGTAAAGGGCCGCAGCCAAATCACGCGTGATATAAAGCGTTGCGCCATCTGATTTCTTGATTAAAGCTGGGTTTTCAAAACCTTCAAGCTCAATCACAGTTGCCCCTTCAGATTCTGTTAGTAAGCCTTTTTCAGATAGGATATCAATGATTTCATCCATCTTGTCATTATAGAAGGCTTCACCGTTCATGCTGTCAAATTCAACACCTAATTCTGTATAGATGCGGTCGAACTCAACCAGAGATTCATCACGGAACCATTGCCACAATGCCAAGGCTTCCGCATCTCCGTTTTCAAGTTTAAGGAACCAATCACGCGCTTCAACATCAACTGTCGGATCATCTGCCGCTTCAGCATTAATTTGCACGTAGAGTTTGAGCAACTCAGAAATCGGATTTTGACGGATAGCTGCTTCGTTACCGTATTTTTTATAAGCCACGATGAGCATGCCAAACTGCTTACCCCAGTCGCCCAAATGGTTGATCTTGACTGGATTGTAGCCTATTTTTTGATAAATCTTAGCCAAGGCATCCCCAATCACAGTCGAACGCAAATGGCCGATTGAAAAAGGTTTGGCGATGTTGGGTGATGACATATCAATGGCAACATTATCACCTGTTTGGTCTAAAGTCGCATAAGCTGTGCCTTCTGATAAAATTTCTGACAAGACTGCTGTCGCTGTCGCTGATTTATTTAAGAAAAAGTTGACATATGGGCCCATTGCTACGACTTTTTCAAACCCTTCTGACGAAATCTTTTCAGCGATGTCAGCTGCGATCATGTTAGGTGCCTTACGCAAGCTTTTCGCCAAGGAAAAAGCAGGGAAAGCCAAGTCACCCATTTCAGATTTTTTAGGTGTTTCAAGTAAATTACTGATGGCTTCATTACTTAATGCATCACCCAAAACAGCTGCTAGTGCTTGGGATACTAATTGTTTATCATTCATAGTTTTAGTCAAGTCCTTAAAATAGTGTATTTATTACATTTTACCATATTTTTGAGGGGATGAGGGGATAAAAAATGACGCTCTCACCACTTGCCGATGTTGACGCCATTTTTTAATTCTTTACCATTATCCCTTTCACTACATAGCAAAGGATGATAATGGTCAATTTGTTTCATCAAATTCATTTTCGAATTTCTAGTCTGTTTAAACTTAATTTTTGATGTGTAATTTTATATTAATGATTATGCTCACATAACTGAAAAAAATCACTAACCCAATCCATGCACCTAGACTTAATTCCAAGTTGCCAACTAAGGTCCAAGTGGTGCTGATGGCAACTAGCCACCCGCCTAATGTGACACCACTCCAACCGTTGACCTTCAAAGCATACTTATATAATCTTTCTTGGGTTTCATCCGATAATTTGATATCGGCATAGGTCCTTTGAATTTTTCTTATGCGACGTTTTTCAAACAAGACTTTGAGAGGCGGTAAAAGCCACCACCAAAAAGTAACCAGGCACCTAATGTTTCTAAAACTAAAATCAGTCTATCCATCTCTTATCATCCTTATCAGCGAAATGACTTGATCTTTACTCAATCAGACATTTTCAATACTTGTTTTTATTTGAATTGTTATCATTATTCTATCACATTTTAAAATAACTTGCTTTTTCATTATCTAATCAAATAAAAATAAAATCCCTCTGGCTAATCAAAACCAGAAGGATTTTTACTATCACAGCTTAAAACTTGGTTTCACCTAAAGCGGCTTGCGCTGCTAAGTTCAAGAGTGACCATTGACGGTCAAAACCTGGTTGGAAGAAGAAATCTGCTTCTGCAAGATCTTCTAGGGTTAAACCAGTTGTAATGGCTAGTGCTAGTGCATTAATCTGTGCTGTCACGTCATAAGTGGACATGACTTGACCGCCAAGAATTTTGTGCGTATCTTGGTCATAGTTTAATTTAACGTAAACATCTGTGTTGCCATCGTTTTCCACAAAACTTGGGCGCAAGGTATCTTTGAAGAAGCTACCTGTTACGGCAACGTCAGAGCGGGCAGCTGAGAAATCATTGAGCCCTGTCATGGCGAATTTATAGTCAAAGACTGAAAGGGCACTTGTGCCCAATACACCACGGAATTTTTCAGTTGGTGTGTCTGCTTCAATATTGCGAATGACATAACGCGCTTCACGACGTGCTGTTGATGCCAAAGCAACAGGCGCATGTTTACCGCTTGCAATATTCAACGGCAAGATAGCATCTCCGACTGCGTAGACATCTTTTGCTGAGGTCCGCAAGTAATCATCCACTTTGATTTGACCACGAGGTTCTAGATCAACTAAACCTTTAAGCCATGCTGTATTTGGTGTGACACCTGCTGCAACAATGACGAGATCCGCATCAATAGTACCAGTCGCCGTCTCAACGCCAGTGACTGCATCATCACCGGCAAAACCTGTGATGCTAGCACCGAGTGCTAAGGCAATCCCATTCCCCTCAAAAACGGGAGCTAGGATGTCTGTTAAATCTTTGTCGAGGTAGTTACCAAGAACGTCATCGATCATGTCGATGATTGTCACTTTTTTACCTGCTTTGGCGAAAACTTCTGCGGCTTCGACACCGATATAACCAGAGCCGATGACTGCGACGTTTTTGACTGTCGGGTCTTGCATTTTTTCTTTGATTTTAAGGGCCCAATCACGACCGCGCATGAAGAAAATGTTTGCCTTGTCTGCGCCCGGAACTGGTAAAGCAGCTGGTGTGACACCGGAAGACAGAATGAGTTTATCGTAAGTATCTGTCAGGACGTCACCAGTTGCCAAGTTTTTAACTGTGACTTCTTTTTTATCGGCATCAAAACTTAAAACTTCATGTTGAGATTTGACTTTGCCACCACGTTTTTCGATGTCTTCTGGTTTGAAATTTCGAACATCATCAACACCTGAGACTTTGTCTTCTAAAAACAACTGCATCCCGCATGACAAGAAAGAGACGAAATCTCCTTTTTCATAAATCGTCACATCAGCGTCTGGGTACTTATCCAAAAGTTCCAATGCTGATTGGTGTCCACCGTGGCTTGCGCCAATGATAATAACTTTCATGTTGTTCTCCTTGTGTGATTTTATGACAACTCTAAAGACTGAAAATCACGAATTCAGTGAATAGAGAAAAGGCTTTCCATCTTTAGGATACAAAAATGAAAGCCTTTTTACTATTATTTTGTTTATAAATTTTGATCAGATTATCTACCGATATGACGACGTGTGTTATTAATTAGTCCCTTAATTTTTGAGGTGATCTCATCAGAAGCTAGGAGCGCTTCATTAGATAAGTGATTCCGGAAACGCCAGTAATGGAAAGGATTTTCTGGCTGGTTAATCCTCTCTAGACTCTCGTCTGGTAGACATTGTGAGGTCATGGCAAGCAGATCTTGAAGCGGGAAGATAGCTAGCATGGCATCAGAATTCATGTGGCGCTGGATAATTTCAGTCGCAATCTCTTGCGTCATATAGCCTGGTGCAGACCCCCACCAGTGCATGACATCGTTATAGTATCTTTGCGTGAAGCCCGCATCTTCTTTCCACCATTGACGCAAGGTTGATGTGTCATGTGATGAGGTAGAGACAACGGACAAATACGGTGCCCAGTCTAGATTATTGACAGCATGTGCACTATCTGACGGCATCCGCTCAATCATTAGGCGTAAAATTTGCAAATGCCACATGACATCTGGTACATTATCAGGGACCATGCCTAGGTCTTCTCCGCAGGCCAGCATATCTGTTGCGTTTTTAATCACGGGTAATTTTTGGTAGGCTTTTTCCTTCCAAAATTCATTATGGCGTGTATAGAAATAATCGTTATGTAGTCCCATCAAGTTTTGCTTGACTTGCTCATCGCCAAACTCACGGAAGCTCAAGGTGTCCATGAATTTGATCCGCGGATGATAAAGGCCAGGTGTTCGATGATCTGCTAGGAACAAAACATTTTCTTGCAGGGTAAATAAGATATTTCGTAAAGACTCATCTGAGACTTGTGTTTCTATTTTTTTCTGCGTGTTGTATTGCGCTTTAAATTGATAATTACCATTGCCACGAGACTCTAAAAACTCAGCGAAGATTTGGTCGTTATAAACTCCTGCTAGCTCCCTCACGACCCAGTCTCTGATGAAAGGCTGGACAAACCGCTCTTCCCCACCCCAACTGCTGAAAGGAATATGATAATTATTTTCAATTTCTTCAATCGTTAGACCAAGCGCGGGTGAGAATTGCCCCAAAAGCGCTCGAACACTGTGATTAGGAATCTCCCAGATTCTAAAGAAGCCTAGAATATGGTCCAAGCGATAGGCATCAAAATACTCACGCATGACGGTTAGGCGTTGTTGCCACCAGGTAAAGTTTGTTTCTGCCATTTTATCCCAGTTATAAGTCGGAAAGCCCCAGTTTTGACCGGTTGCCGAAAAAGCATCTGGTGGTGCACCGGTTTGCTTATCCATGTGATACAAGCTTTCGTCGGACCAGGCATCTGCAGAATCGTGGGCGATACCAATGGCGATATCACCTTTGAGGCCTACCCCTAGTGTGTGCGCGTAATCTGAGGCGGATTTGAGCTGCTCATGGAGTAAGAATTGGACAAAGTAATGGAGGTTAAGACCGGATGTTGATAATTTTTTCAGCTTATCCTTAGAAAACTTGGCAAACTCACCCCATTGTGAGAAGTCAGCTGTCTGATTCAAGTCTCTTAGGTAGCAAAAAGCTGCGTAGGGCTCTAACCAGTTACGATTTTTCGCAAAAAAGTCCAAAAAAGCCATACTGGCAAAAACAGTTTTGCTCATTTTTTCATAGCCAATCTTGATATAATGCCATTTGGCAGCCAAAACAGCTTCATAATCAATGGCATCTAGGGCATTCAGCGTTTTTTGCTGGGCATCAAAGTCCACTTTTTCTGCAGCCGTTAATACGTCACGAACAGCAGCCATGTCGAAATAAATCGGATGCAAGGCAAAAACAGATATCGCCCGGTAAGGATAACTATCTCGCCAGTCCATAAAGGTTGTTGTATCATTGATCGGCAGAATTTGAATTAAATCCATGCCTGATTTAGCTGCAAAATCGGCAAAACTTTTTAAATCCGAAAAATCGCCTACACCAAATGATTGCGCACTACGCAGTGAAAACACAGGTATAGCAACCCCTGTGTGGTAGGGGATACTTGTATGCGGTTCAAGTCTGTAATCTGTTGTAACCATGCTCTTTCTCCTTTGCCAACAAGGCTTTCAGACGGTGCATAAGCTGATCTGTTAGATGTACCATCAAAAGTCTCGAGTTGTTGCTTCATTTGACCAGCCATTCTTTACCTATCTTTTAAGGCAATTATATCACAAAATGTAACCGTTTTCATATATTTGTATTATTTTTGTTACTTCTGATGCTTATTAGTGATTTAGAGCGATCAATGCCAGACGGTTTGTCCGAAAAAGCTACAAAAAAACCGCCTGACGACGATTTTTTAGTTTAATATTATTCAACTGAGAAAAGATATGGATAAACAGGTTGTCCACCTTCAAAAATCTCAACTTCAACATCTGGATACTTGTCCTCAAGTTCTTCTGTCAAGGTTTCAACCATTTGGCGGTTACCATCAGCTCCGATATAGATGCTGATAATCTCAGCATCTTCATTATCGGCTAACATTTTATCAAAGGTCTCTGTCAAGACGCCGTGCATGTCTTTGTCTGATACGACGATTTTGTTATCGATCATACCAAGCCAGTCATTCTCATGAATTTCTAGACCATCAATGGATGTATCTCTGACGGCATTGGTCACTTGACCGCTGATGACTTCTGACAGATTATCTGTCATATCCGCTACATTTTCTTCTAACGTTTTACTTGCTTCAAAAGCTAGTAGAGCTGTCAAACCTTGTGATACTGTCTTAGATTCAACAACTTTAGCAGGGATATCAACAACATCTGCAGCTGATTGTGCAGCCATGAAAATATTTTTATTATTCGGTAAGATAATCACATTGTGCGCATTCACTGTCTCAATCGCTTTGACAATATCTTCAGTTGATGGGTTCATCGTTTGCCCACCAGAAATCACGTAGTCTGCACCCATATCCTTAAAGATTTTAGCTAAGCCATCTCCAGCAGCAATCGCAATCACTGCGAATGCTTTAGGGGCAGTTGATGCTTTAGGCGTAGCGCTATTGGCTTCCTTGATGACTTGCGCATCGTGTTGCTCACGCATATTATCAACTTTAACTTTGACAAGCGCACCATATTTCAGACCTTCTTGCATGACAATACCAGGATCTTCTGTATGGACATGAACTTTAACAATCTCATCATCATTAACAACGAGTAATGAATCACCAATTTCATTTAAGTAATTACGGAATTCATCATAATCAAAAGATTTAGACACAGTTGGTCCTTGACCGATGCCAACCATGATTTCAGTACAATAACCGAATTTGATATCTTCTGTTGCAACATAACCTGCCACTGACTTGTGGTGCTCAGCATTAACCATTTCATCCATGACAGCTGGTGTCGCTTGGAATTCTTCAGAGGTTAAATACTCGCCCGTAGCTGCTGCGACAAAGCCTTCTAAGATATAGACTAAACCTTGACCACCAGAATCGACAACGCCGACTTCTTTCAGTACTGGCAACATATCTGGCGTTTTAGCCAAGGCAACTTTCGCACCTTCAAGCGCCGCTTTCAGCACGTCAACCGCATCATCAGAGTTTGCTGCTTTTTTGCCCGCAAATGCTGCAGCACCACGAGAAACAGTTAAAATTGTTCCTTCGACGGGCTTCATCACTGCTTTATAGGCAACTTCGACCCCATTTTGGAAGGCTTTAGCTAAATTTTCAGCGGTAAAAACATCCTCATCTTTAATTGCTTGACCAAAGCCACGGAAAATCTGTGACAAGATAACACCAGAGTTCCCTCGGGCGCCCATAAGTAAGCCTTTAGACAAAATAGCTGCAACTTGACCGACTGTCTCACCAGTGTTGTCCGAAACTGCTTTAGCACCATTGGTAATCGTCATGCCCATATTTGTTCCTGTATCACCATCGGGTACGGGAAAGACGTTAAGCGAGTTGACATACTCCGCTTGGTTATTTAAACGTGTGCTCGCTGCTTGGATCATCTCCTGAAACAGACTTGCATTGATTGTATTTGTCATCTTATTCAGCCACCACTTTCACATTTTGTACGAAAACATTAACTGAATTCGCTGTAATGCCCAGTTGGTTTTCTAAATTAAATTTAACACGTTCTTGCACATTTTTAGCAACTTCAGAGATTTTCACACCAAATGAAACAATCACATAAATATCAACATCAACACCGTTGTCATGAGCTGAAATCACAACACCTTTGGCATAGTTCTCTTGACGCAGAAGTGTTTTAAAATTATCTTTTACAGCATTTTTACTGGTCATGCCGACCACACCAAAAATTTCTGTCGTTGATGCGCCAACAATTGTTGCAATCACATCATTTTCGATGTCAACTGTCCCATTTTTTGTATTAATTGTCACAGCCATAATTTTTTCCTCGCTTTACAATCTAGCTTGTTATGAGTGGACCTAAATCTTTCGACTAGGCATGCTTTGTGTCTTGATGTCTACTGACAACACTTGGTCGCTATTTCCTACCAATCAACACCTTTTCTCTCATTTTATCACAATCCGGCTAATAAAAAAACCGTGAAGTCTTTTCACGGTAAAATAGATCTAACCAAACAAAGAGCTTTTGAATCATTTGGCCCAACGTATCGTAGACTCAAATTAACGCAAAAGCTTTTCTTTTGTTTTTCATTTGATCAAACACACGTCTTAAACGCGTTCAACTGAAAGGTTTTTAAGTGCACGAGCTGAAGCCCATACTGATTTCACTTTACCATTTTCAACGATTTTAATTTTTTGCAAGTTAGGTTTAACTTGTTTTTTCGTTTTGTTCATTGCGTGTGAACGGTTGTTAGCTGATGAAGTCTTACGACCTGTAAAGTAACATACTTTAGCCATGATATATCTCTCCTCGATGATTTTTTTGTTAGTCAAATTCATAACATACTAGAATATTATACCATGTTTTGACTTAAAAGCAAGAGATATTGTTGAATTATTTTTACAAGCCCTATCAGTTCTTATCTGGTTTACTTCCCCATTTTTTGATAACGGTATCATTTTTTTAAAATCAGATGTAAAATCAAGCATTTTCTGTTAAAATAGGACTATGGAAAATTATATTGAACAATTAACAGCTAAAAATAGCGAATACATTCACGTGGTGACGCGTGAACTTGTCAAAATCGGCAAGTCTGATGAAGAAATCAAAGCCATTTTATCAGATATTCTGCCACAAATTGTTGCCGCTCAAGATCAACGTGTGTTGGCTAAGGATATTTTAGGCACACCGTCCGAATTCACTGCCAAATATGCGCCTGCGGTTGTTGGAGGCAAATCTGGTAAAACAACGGCGAGTCAAAACGACAACGAGACACCTGTCCTCATGTGGTTAGACAGTTCTCTACTCATGCTTGGGGTTTTGGCCTTAATGAATGGGCTTATGGCCATCTTTAGTAAAAATGCTAAGACCTATGGTTTGATTACACTCATAACCATGAGTTTAGCGGCTGGTTTCGTGATGTATCTCATGTTCCGCCTCATCTATAAACCACAGAGCGAAGGCAAAAAAACAACGAACTTCAAAACTTTTGCCACTTTAACGCTTGCCTTTCTAGGCTGGATTACCGTCTTTAGTTTAACCATGTTGATTCCAAAAGAAATCAACATTTCGCCAGTCGGCTATGTTACAGCAATTATCGGTGCGTTGGCACTGGGTATTCGTTACTTACTCAAACGTCAATACCACATTAAATCAACCATGGCGACACAACCATCTCAAAAAGCCTGAGCTTTCCAAATCCTAAAATGAATCGTCTGAGAAATTTTTCCTAGACGATTTTTTTGATTGAATAATCCCAACTAGACTGGCACCTATATTATAAAAAAAAGAAGCGCTCCTAAAGCTCTTCCCTTCATTTTACTTGCTTAACAGACAAGCTTTACATCTAACTGTTTGTCTAGTTTCAAAAAATATTACCGATTATCACTCATATTTACCAGCATTAGCACGGGAGACCTTGCGCACGCGCCCTTTAATCTTCTCAGCCTGCAAAGCCTTGAGAACTTGCTTGCCTTTACCGTTCAAAATCTCAACAAAAGTCGACACATCAATAATCGAGATAACCCCGATATCATCGCCAGTAATCCCCGGGATATTGGTAATCGCGCCAACCACATCACCTGCTCGCAACTTCGTTTTCTTACCGGCATTGATATGCAGTTTCATGATATCAGCCTTAAAAACAGCACTTTTCGCTGTTTTGACGATCATTTCACGTTTTTGCTTAGCGGTAAATGTAGGTAAGCGCTTCTCGAATAGGCTGATACTTGGCAGTTGCATCTCAGCGATTTCAGCATCGATAGCCAGCTGCTCAGACTCAATTTTAGCAAAATCACTTCTTTGGGCACTGCTGACCAAAGAAACAGCCTGTCCCGTTTTTTCAAAGCGTGCTGTCCGTCCGATACGATGTGTATAACTTTCAGGATTATCAGGCAAATCATAGTTATAAACTGCTGCGATATCGGCCACATCAATCCCACGCGCCGCAACATCAGTTGCAATCAAAAATCTAAAATAGTTGTGTTTAAAGTCGTTAATGACACGCGTTCTATCGCGCTGTTCCATCCCGCCATGCAAGGTCTCTGCCTTAACATTTTTCTGAGCCAAGAAATCTGCGATGGCATCAACTGCTGCCCGAGTATTGGCAAAGATGATGGCTGAGTCAGGATTACCAAGCACTAAGAGTTGATAGAGGTTCTCTAACTTATCTGCTTTATCCACCAAGTAGAAAGTCTGATCAATCCGTTTAGCCACGGTATTTGTCGCCTTTACTTCAATCAAAGCAGGTTGCTTGATATAAAAGTCCGACACATCCATGACCGCTTGCGGTAGGGTCGCAGAAAATAGCGCAACTTGACGCTTGACTGGCAACTGCTCAAAAATCGCATCTACCTGCTCCATAAAGCCCATGCTGAGCATCTCATCGACTTCATCTAGGACGACGAACTTGACTTGATCAAGCTGAATCGTGCCCTGGTCGATATGATCCAGCAATCGTCCAGGTGTCGCGACAACGACGTGCGTCCGCTCTTTTAGGTTACGCGCCTGCGCTTGAAAAGAAGAATGACCGATTAAAGTTTCGACTTTAATCCGCTTAAAACGTCCAATGTTAAAGATTTCCTCGCCAATTTGTAGCGCCAACTCGCGTGTTGGTGCTAGGACAATAGCCTGCGGGCGACGCTCTTCCCAGACGATGTTTTCAACCAAAGGAATGGCAAAAGCCGCTGTTTTGCCGCTCCCTGTTTGTGATTTGACTAGCAAATCTTGGCCTTTGGCGAATGTTGTAATCACTGCTTCTTGCACCTGAGTAGGTGTCGTATAGTTTAAGGCCGTCAGAGCCTTCTGCGTTTCTGCACTAATCTGTAGTGCTTCAAATGTATTTTCCATATTGCCTGATTATACCATAAAAAAGGACTACTGACGGCTCGCATTCACTGTAAAATAAAAAAGAAGATCATCTTCTTTCAAATATTTAATGGAATAGATCAAACTGAATCAACCGGTCAACCCCAAACAGCTGTAGGATAAATTGTATGGCAATGACAACTGAGATAAATGCCAGAATTTTTTGCTTTTGGACTTTTCGTGTCGCAATCTGTGCTTTATAATTATCTAGTAGACCTTGTCTATCTAGTAAAATTGAATCAACGTATGGCACTTTTTCGGACAAAATTTTCCAAAATTCATCCCAAGACTTGTCCTCTAAGACTGAAAAATTTAAAATTAGTAACTTTTGACCCGCCCTCGTTTCAAGTAAGTTTTTCTGAACTTTCTCAGGCAATGTGGCTGCTAAGACATCTGAAAAACCTAGTAAAATTTGATAGCCGTTCCCATTATCCTCAAAGGTTTCGTCGTAAGCCAAAAAGTCTAAATCATCAAGTCTGACAGACTTTAAAGCTTGTTCGGAAAACATTAATGTCTCTTGCTCAAATTTAAGAGCATACGGATGAGCTAGCAAGCGTAAAGACAAACCGATTGCGAGAATGATAACTAAAATAGCACAGATAATTGGCAGGACAATCCCCACCCCATCTTGACCTAACGTATCCAAAATAGGTGACGCAAAAAATAGGAGTACGAAAAGAATACTCCCCAAAAATAAAACTATCGCAACACGCGAAAATAAGTCTCCTCGATCATAATTAACTGTCATGATTTTTCCCTCACAAGATGATAAGTTGTGACCGTCTTACCTGTCTGCCAATCACACACAACGAGTGAGGCAAATTTATTTTGATGTGCAGGATAAATCCAAATATATCTGAGATGTCTATCTTCTTTATTTAATTTAAATCCAAGCCAACGCATCTTATCATCTTTACCTTTACTGATTGTATGATTATGGCTCGCATAATCATATCTGAACCAGATCTCACGTTCATCATCAGAAACACGAATTTGCTTAATGACGTTAGCCTTTCGGCTATCAAGCACAATCGAT
>ERZ650302.124-NODE-124-length-36408-cov-12.601243_pt1 | contig 36408 bp, 31 predicted proteins | sample MGYA00376238_ERZ650302 | MGnify/ENA primary metagenome ERZ650302 (study PRJEB26733, sample SAMN07839298) | wastewater metagenome | biome: urban; feature: wastewater treatment plant; material: waste water | place: USA: North Carolina | collected 2016-04-28 ... | reverse complement strand
TATGGCTCTATGTGGTTTAGTTTTTATTTTATTAGAATTTCACCCAACGGGTTATTATATACTTTTTCATCACTAAAAATTAATGCGTTATTGTTTTTACCCAGAGAAAGGGCAAATCATAAAATATAAAGCGTTGATTTAAACTTGTATTTCTAATTTTTTTCAGGTATCCTCATTAAAGAGTATACGTTCGAAGTAAAAAAAACACCATTAAAAATTAATTCATCTTGCAGCAGTAATGAAAACGAAATACAAGTTAAATCAACTACTAACTCCTTTATTATTGGGCAAATTGAAAATCTGCCTGTAATGTTTGTGCTGAGCTTCCGCCAACAAACACTTTAAAATCACCAGCTTCAGCTTCCCATTTTGCATTGGCAGTATAGAATTCGATTGTTTTTTCATCAATCGTAAAAACTACTTTTTTGGATTCATTGGGTTGCAACTCTATCATTTCAAACCCTTTCAATTCTAAAACAGGTCGAGTAACACTAGCAAATAAATCCCTGATATACATTTGAACCACTTCTTTACCAGCCACTTTACCAGAATTAGTAACCGTAACTGAAACTTCAATTTTACCATTCGTTGTAAATGAAGGTGACGATAATTTCAAATCAGAATAGTCAAATTTGGAATAACTCAATCCGTAACCAAACGGGTAAAGAGGTGCATTTTTCTCATCGATATAATGCGACCAAAAAACACTTTCTGGCTCATTTGAGGATGGTCTTCCTGTATTTTTATGATTATAGTAAATAGGAACTTGAGCTACATTTCTAGGAAACGTCATAGGTAATTTTCCGCTAGGATTGTAATCGCCATATAACACTTGAGCAATTGCGTTACCGCTTTGTGTTCCTAATTGCCAAGCTTCAACAATCGCTGGAATATGTTCGTCAGCCCAAGGCAATGCCAGTGGACGTCCATTATTTAAGACTAAAACAATTTTTGGATTTACCGCATAAATCGCCTCAAGCAATTCTTGTTGCACGCCTGGCAAACCAATATCAGTTCTACTACGTCCTTCTCCAGATTGCAATCCGTGTTCTCCAAGAACCATTACCACAACGTCTGCATTTTTGGCTGCTGTAATCGCCTCTTCAAAACCACTCTTGTCTGTAGTATTGATTTTGGTTTCAAAAACAAATTTAGGCTCCCCTAAAGCTACATCAGCGCCTTTGGCATACGTCAACTGGTTGTCTTTATAAGCTTGTAATCCTTCTAAAACAGAAACAGCAGTATTGTCATCTGCTGCAATACGCCAACTGCCCAATGGACTTGTTTTATCAGCCGCAAGTGCTCCAATTAACGCTATTTTTTGACCTGATTTCTTAAGTGGCAAAATCTCATCGTTGTTCTTTAACAATACAATTGATTTTTTGGCCATTTCTAAAACCTGCTGATGAAATTCAGGTTTACCAACAGTCGCTTTTTCATATTCCTCGTCACAATATTTATAAGGATTATCAAATAAGCCTAAAACAAATTTGGTTCTAAGGATACGTTTTACAGCTTCATCGATGGTGCTTTCTTTCACTTTTCCTTCGCGAACAAGCTGAACCAAATGCTCTACATAAGCACTAGACTCCATATCCATATCAGAACCCGCATTTATAGCCAACTCAGCAGCGTGTTTTAAATCTTTTGCATAGCCGTGCGCTTGCATTTCCATAATTGAACCCCAATCAGAGACCATAAAACCTTGAAATCCCCAATCTCCTTTTAGGATTTTTCGTTGCAAATAGGCATTACCCGTTGCAGGAATTCCATCCAATTCGTTGAAAGAGTTCATAAAGGTTCTTACGCCAGCATCGACCGCAGCCTTAAAAGGTGGAAAAACAATATTTTGTAACGTAGATTCGCCAATATCGACAGTGTTATAGTCTCTTCCCGCTTCGGCAAAAGCATAACCAGCGAAATGTTTAGCACAAGCCAAAATGTTTTTATTGCTACTAAAATCGCCTTGAAAACCAACTACTCTAGCTTTGGCAATCAAACTTCCAAGATATGGGTCTTCTCCAGCACCTTCCATTACTCTACCCCAACGTGCATCGCGAGAAACGTCTACCATTGGTGCAAATGTCCAATTGATTCCAACAGCTCCAGCTTCTTCTGCTGCCATAGCTGCTGATTGCTGGATAGCTTGTAAGTCCCAACTTGCCGATTCTGCCAACGGAATTGGACTGATAGTCTTATACCCGTGAATTACGTCAAAACCAAATAGCAAAGGAATACCCAATCGGGTTTGTTCTACGGCAATTTTTTGTAGCGTTCGAACTTCTTTTACTCCTTTTACATTGAGCATCGAGCCTACTAATCCTTTCTTTAAATTTTCGTATTTTTTAGCGGCTTGACCTTCTTGTGGTGAAGGACCAGTAACATCCCAAAAACCATTGTATTGGTTTAACTGTCCAACTTTTTCCTCCAAAGTCATTTTCTTTAATAAAGAAGTAACTTTTTTATCTAAGATAACTGCAGAGGCCACGGGTTTAGTTTGAGCAGTTATAGAACCGAGGTGCAAACCTGCAATAACTAAAGCCATTACAAGTTGTTTTTTCTTTGTGAGTATCATAAGCTCGCTGTTAAAAAATAGAAGATTGATTATGAATCAATCTTCTATTGGTATTAGTATTTTAAATTATTGGTACACTCTAATGTAATCCACTTCCATAGTAGATTGCGTAAAGGCTGGGTCAATTGTTCCTCCAAAATTTCCACCCATAGCCACATTCATAATCAAGAAAAAGTCTTTATTGAATGGCACTGTGTTGCTGTTTGCAAATGAATGAAATAATTTATCATCTACATAAAACTTTATAGACGATGGGGTCCAAATGGTTTTGTATACATGAAATTCAGTGGAAGCATTAGCAATTGTTGTACTAGCTGTATTGGCATTCCCTCCAGAATTTCCAGGATAATGCAAGGAACCGTGAATTACATTCTGTGAGTTTCCTACATGTTCCATAAAATCAATTTCTCCACAAGCAGGCCAAGAATTTGTTTTATAATCTTGCCCTAAAGACCAAACGGCAGGCCAAGTTCCTCCACCAGCAGGCAATTTAGCTCTAAATTCAATTTTTCCATAAGTAAACTCATATTTGTCCTCAGATTTCAAACGAGCTGAAGTATAAGTAGATCCTTCTTTTTTTGCTGTAATTTTCAATACTCCACCTTGAACAACAACATTCGAAGCGCTATTTGTATAGGTTTGAGATTCATTATTACCCCAACCGCCAGCACCTAAATCAAAGCCCCATTTGGTTGCATCTGGAGCTCCATCAGTGTTGAACTCATCTGACCAAACTATAAAAACCGTTCCATTGTGTTTGTATCAAAAGCCCTTGGTCTACGGCGAATACATTGATGATTTTATTGTTTTTCAGTACAGGGTCATTCGAAACCAAACTTTCTTTTCCACTAACAATTTCAAAAAGTCCATTAGAAACGGTCTGGTAATATATCCCATTTGATGTTCGATAAGCTTTCAAAATACCGCTTTGGGGAGCAATTACTCTAAAAGCTTCTTTTTTTGAATCATAAATAAAAATTTTATTCAATGATTGAAAAATAATCCATTGGTCATAATTCAAAATATTCCAAAACTGCTCATCCTCTTGAATTTTACTTTTAATCTTTTTGCTTAATGAAGTATAGTGCAATTGTCCATTTTTCTTGCGTACCCAATAACCAAACTCCATATAACAACCAGTGTAAATTCGATGTCCAATTACTTTTACTGAACGTATAATTGTTTCATTGGGAGATGGGTACAAATCCCATTTAGAGCCATCAAAAGTGAGTAAACCCTCATTATTGGCAAAATATAAGTATTGATTTTGGTCCTGAGAAATCATCCAATTCTGATTGCCAGCACCATAAGTATTAGGTGCGTATTTTACAATTGGTGGCAATTCTTGAGCAAAAAACTTGATGACCGAAAATAGTGTTACTAGTAGTACTGCTTTTTGTAATCGCATAGGATAAATTATTTATGTAAAACTATAGCTTAATATTATAAATTCTAAATAAATCAGAAGAAACAAAAGAATCAAACTACAAAAAACAATTACAATAGCGCATCATTTATATCAAATAGAACTAAAATTTGTGATTCGTTCAACCTCAACAGACAGGGCAAAATTGATTACTTTTGTGCAAATTCATTTTACTATGCCGATTGAACTTTCTACTATAGACCCAAAGCAAAATATCATCATTAAAGGTGCTCAGGTTCACAACCTAAAAAATGTGGATGTTGTAATTCCAAGAAACAAATTGGTCGTGATTACAGGACTATCTGGTTCAGGAAAGTCAAGTTTGGCTTTTGACACGCTTTATGCAGAAGGACAACGCCGATACGTAGAAAGCTTATCTTCGTATGCAAGACAATTTTTAGGGCGATTGGATAAACCCAAAGTTGAATACATCAAAGGAATTGCTCCAGCTATTGCTATAGAACAGAAAGTTAATACAACCAATGCCCGCTCAACTGTAGGAACCTCAACAGAAATCTATGACTATATTAAGTTGTTGTATGCACGAATTGGAAGAACCTACTCTCCTATTTCTGGTCAAGAAGTAAAGAAAAGCACAGTAACCGATGTGGTTAATTGTGTTAAGGAATTAGCATTGGACAGTAAATGGTTACTCCTAGCACCTCTACATATAGAGGAAGGACGTAAACTACAAGATAAATTAAAGATACTACAACAACAAGGCTTTGCAAGAGTACTTGTCAATCATGAAATGCTTCGTTTAGACGATTTCATTACTTCTATTGCCGACAAAAAAGAGAAAGAGTTAGAAAAACTAACCATCGAACTTATCATAGACAGGATTGTAGTAAAGAATGAAGAAGAGTTTTACAATCGATTGGCGGATGCGATTCAAACGGCTTTTTACGAAGGAAAAGGAGAATGCTTTTTACAAGAACTTAACCAAAATAATCGTTTTAGCTTTTCTAATAATTTTGAGTTGGACGGCATTACGTTTTTAGAACCAAATGTTCATTTATTCAGCTTCAATAATCCTTATGGGGCTTGTCCTTCTTGTGAAGGTTACGGAAACATTATCGGGATAGATTCAGAACTTGTTATTCCTAACACCACACTTTCTATTTTTGAAAATGCCATTTACCCTTGGCGAGGAGAAAGTATGAGTTGGTTTAGAGATGAACTTGTCAAAACCGCTTACAAATTTGATTTTCCAATTCACAAACCTTATTTTCAACTCAGCGAAGAACAAAAAGAGTTATTATGGACTGGCAATCAATATTTTCAGGGGCTTAATGATTTTTTCAAAGAATTAGAAGAAAAAAATTATAAAATTCAAAATAGGGTCATGCTTTCTCGTTATAGAGGCAAAACCAAATGCCCTACATGCAAAGGAAAACGCCTTCGCCCAGAAGCATCCTATGTCAAGATAAATCAAAAGACAGTATCAGATCTTGTTGATTTACCAATAAAAAATCTAGTCGATTTCTTTAAAGAAATTCAATTGGATGAATATGAAAAACAAATAGCAAAACGTTTATTGATTGAAATTAATAATAGATTGTCTTTTTTGACCGAAGTAGGATTGGATTATTTGACCTTAAACCGAAACTCGGCAACTTTATCAGGTGGAGAATCACAAAGAATTAATCTAGCCACATCTCTTGGAAGCAGTTTAGTAGGGTCCATGTATATTTTAGATGAACCCAGTATAGGCTTGCATCCTAAAGATACCGAACGTTTAATTAATGTGTTGCTTTCGTTACGCAATTTAGGAAATACAGTAATCGTGGTAGAACATGATGAGGATATTATGAAAGCCGCCGATATGATTATTGATATTGGTCCTGAAGCAGGAACATTGGGAGGAAACTTAGTAGCCCAAGGAACGTACGCAGAAATCCTCAAAGCAGATTCGCTGACAGCTAATTATTTAAGTGGCATTAAAACTATTGCAACTCCTAAAAAAAGACGTGCTTACAAGAATTACATAGAAATAATTGGAGCAAGGGAAAACAACCTGCAAAATATAGATGTCATCTTTCCATTAGATGTACTCACCGTTATTACAGGCGTATCTGGAAGCGGAAAAAGTACTTTAATCAAAAAGATTTTGTTTCCTGCTATGCAAAAAAAGCTAGAAAACATTGGTGAAAAAGCAGGGCAATTTTCAGAAATGAAAGGTTCATTTTCTCATATTAAACATATCGAATATGTTGATCAAAATCCAATTGGAAGAAGCTCTCGTTCAAATCCAGTAACTTATATCAAGGCTTATGATGACATTCGCGATGTATTTGCAAAAGAAAAATTATCAAAAGTTAGAGGATACCAAGCCAAACATTTTTCTTTCAATGTAGATGGTGGTCGATGTGAAACTTGTAAAGGTGAAGGAACCATCAACGTAGAAATGGTTTTTATGGCTGATGTGCAATTACCCTGTGAAACATGTAATGGAAAACGATTCAAAAAAGAAATTTTAGAAGTTACCTTTGAAGAAAAGAGCATTCACGATATACTTACAATGACAATTGATGATGCCATTGCCTTTTTTACAAAACATAAACAAAATAAAATCATTCAAAAACTGCAACCTTTACAGGATGTTGGTTTGGGTTATGTACAGTTAGGACAATCCTCTTCAACTTTATCTGGTGGAGAAGCACAACGTATAAAATTAGCTTCTTTTTTAGTAAAAGGTGCCACCAAAGAAAAAGCCTTGTTTGTTTTTGATGAACCAACCACAGGTCTTCATTTTCATGACATCAAAAAATTACTAGCTTCATTCAACGCTTTGATTGAAAAAGGGCATTCCATACTTGTAATCGAACACAATTTGGATTTAATAAAATGCGCCGATTGGATTATTGATTTAGGTCCAGAAGGCGGAGAAAACGGAGGAAAAGTATTAGCCGTTGGAACACCAGAAGAAGTAGTTAAAAATAAAAACTCAGTTACAGCAAAATACTTAAAAGAGAAACTATAGTAAAACTGAAACACATTAAAAAAGCCACGAATCATGTACCTAAGTACAAATATTCGTGGCTAATTTTTTATAAAGTAATTGATTAAATCTAACCCATATAGCAATTTTCTTGAAATACATTTCCATCTTCATCTAGGCCTACAACAATTTTTTTAGCCTTTGAAATGTGATTCAAATAAAGCCAAACAATAGACCAAATTCCTAAAGTAATACAAGATAATTTAAAGTTTAATCTGTGGTCTACCTTTTGTGGCTTTTTAGATAAAACAGCGAAAGGCAATGCGTCATTACGTTCCTCTAAGATAAATCCTTCTTCTAATTTAGAATTAATAGATTTTGTAAAAATGGTTAAATCTTCTTGGTTTAATAGTTGGTTACTTTTCATAATTCTAAGGTTTTAAAGCTAAAACTCAATCAAAATTAAATTTTAATACTTGACAAATTTACCCCAGAATAACAGTATTCACAATACCCACATTTAGTGATATTTGTTATAAAAAAACAAATAATTCACAACTAACTGTAAAGCAGATAGTTAAAAAAGTCACTCGAAAAAAAATAGATGAATGGTAAAAAAAACTGATTTATAATTATTCCCTATTCTTTCTTAGATTTTACTTGAAAAACGGACGGCTGATAATCTCTAGATAAGTAAGACTCTGGGATAGTTGTACGATTCCCATCTCGAAGGGCTTTATAATGCGGTGACATAATTTCGATGCCTGCTTCATTAAAACAATCTTGAATGTTTTGATGCAAATTGGAATAAATGCGCGGTTGTTTAGTGGCTTCTTTGGTAAAAGCATTGATTTCATACGAAACATAAAAATCATCCAAACTGGTTTGTAATACAAATGGTTTGGGTTCTTTCTCAATCAAGTCTGTACGATTTGCTGCTTCGATTAGGGCTTTATGCACTTCACGCCAAGGTACATCATAACCAATCGTTACCGTTGAATGAATCACTAACCCGTTAGTATTGGTTCTCGTATTGGCTGAAAAATTTATTGATGAACTCGATAAAACAGTGGCATTAGGAATAGTAATATCTTCCATTTTGGGGGTGCGAACCCTAACTACCAAGGCCGTTTTTTCTATCACCTCACCGTTTACTTCCCCAATCTTGATAAAATCACCAATTTTAAAAGGACGCATATAAGTGATTACTAATCCAGCAACCATATTGGCAATGGCATTCGAAGAACCAATGGAGAACAAAACACCAACAAATACGGTAACTCCTTTGAAAATGGGCGACTCAGAACCTGGGAGGTACGGAAAAATGATGACTAACATAAAAGCATACAACAATACTTTTACAATATTAAAGGTTGGTTTAGCCCAATCGCTGTAAAACCCATCAATGTTAATGTTTTCTTTTTGGATTTCATCTACAAAATATTTGATAATTTTTAGAGCATAGCGAAACAAGACTACAATAACAATGATAGAAAATAGGTTGGGTAGAAAATCAATAAAACTTACCAAAGCAAACTTGGCTGGTTTCATAATCCAATGAATCAGCGTCGTTGTGTACCCCACAGTTGATGGAAAAACGCTAAAAAGCAAGGGTAACGAAAGATATATTATAAAAATAAAAACTATGGTACGAATGATACCTATAAATCGCAAGGTAAAATAAAGTTGGTTGGATGGCGATAAAATATGAAAATTCTTGATTAAAATACCTTTGAAAAACTTTTCTTCATTGCGGATTAGAAAATATTTAAACTTTCGAAAAATGACGTTTATACCAAACAATAATAAAGCTATACATCCTATAAAAAGAAGTTCTAGTGCAATGCGTTTCATCCACTTGATTGGGGCGTTGTTTTCTTTCTCTTTTAGAATTGCCTTAGCAATGATAGCTTTATTTTGTTTTGCTAAAAATTGGCTGTCTTCTCCCACAGATTTAGCATCCTGAGTGGTTATAGACATAATAATAAAGGCATCCTTGTAAACAATATCAAGCGTTATATCTGCAGGAACGATTTTTAAAGAATCTGCTTCAAATAAAGGGTCGCTGTAAATTTGTTGAATTCTTTCAGCAATGGCTTTAGCTCTTTTTTCTGGAGAAAAACTTCCTATTTTATTATGGATAAAGAATAAAGTGTCCTGAAAAGGAGCTACTGGATAACGCTCTTTTATAGCCGGAACAGTATCTGACTTTATGGTTACAGCGGTCTTTCCATCAGGTTTGGATGCTGAATTTTGCCCCCACAAAATGGTAGTAAAAATCAATAAAATGAAAAGGATTCTAAAGGCTTTCGTGTGGTTCATAGTAGTTGAATGTCTTTGAATTAAACTATACGATTTCATTGTAATGCTAGCAAGAAAGCCAAATACTTCCTTTTAGCCCCGACAGTAGCGGCATCCTTTGCTTTTTTTCTTTAAAAAAGCAAAGATATAGCGGATGGCGGGACGATGTGACCAAAAAATCCTTTGACCACTGCTCCTAAACATCATTTTTATGAAATTTTGCTTAACAAATATAACGACAAAACAACATACTTTTCACAGAATTACCTCTATATAAAACAATTTAAGTGTTATTTTTTTATTTTTAATTTAATAAAAAGCGTATCGATAGCCTGATTGATTTCGGGAGAAATAACCATTTTGTAGTTGGCATAAACATAGACTATTGTAAGCAAAATCGACTTTAACATAATCCCAATTATCGGATGAAATGGAAATTGCCAAAAGTAAAACAGAAGAAAAATAACCACCGTAAGACCTAATGACTCTAAAGTTGGTTTGCTAAATGGATATAGATGCATTCGATTGACCACAAAATACAATTTGGCAATACTGTAAGCGGTAATTGACAACAAAGTAGCAAATGCGGAGCCAATTATGCCATATAAAGGAATAAAAATCCAATTGAGTAAAAAGGTTAGTACCGCCAACATTACGCCCAAAAACAGCACCATACGATAGTATTTGGAGTTGAAAATAATGGCATTATTGTTTCCTAAAATCAAATCGAAATACTTTGAGATACCAATCATAAAAACAACCATAATTCCGCCCGCATATTCTTGGGGCAACAATTCATACAACTGATTGATGTTGACAAAGATGCACAACATTACGAATCCGCCCACCATTTGCAGATTGATAGAGGTTTTTTTGTACAACACATTCAATTCGTCGTATTTGTTGTCGTGCATTAACTTGGCTGTAATTGGATACACGATTTGATGCATAGCGCGACTAGGAACTGAAATCACCAAAGCAATAAAAGTAGCTACAGAGTAAATCCCAATAGCTCCAATATCTAGATACTGGTTCAGCATAATTTTATCTCCGTCGAGCAGCAAATTTGCAACACTACCTGACAAAATAATATAGAAAGAGTATTCAACAATTCCTTTTACGTGTGCTGGAATAACCCATTGAAAAACAGGTTTTTTAATTCGGAAGGCGTAAAACATAGTAACCAAAAAGGCTATAAAATAAATTCCTGCCGTAAGATAAATAAATTGTACCGCAGTAATCCACTTAAAATACATAGCCAAAAGAGCCAGCAATGAAAACAGTCGCAAACCGACTTCTTTGATAAAATTCCCAAAGACTGAATGCATATGTACTCTTGCCCACGCATAAAATATTTCGAAATATGCCATAGACAAGCCTACAAAGGGTATCATCCAAATAAAATCTTTTACAATTGGATTCTTTTTGGTTACGAAAAATAAAATTTCATCATAGAAAAACAAACCTATTAAAAGTAGTGGAATACTGAACAGTAAGGGAAACAAAACGGTAAAAGACAAAAACTGATTTCTTTCTTCCTCGGTTTTACACTGCGAATAAAACTTCACTAAGGTATTTTGCATTCCGATAGCGAATAAGGGCATCAATACATTGGCACAAGACAAAATGTAATTGGATAATCCATAATACGTTTTACCCAAAATAGGTGGAAATAAAAATAAGGTACTTATCCCGCCTATTCCAAAACCGATGTAAGTGATTATAGTATTCTTTAATGATTGATTTAAAACAATGCCCATTATTCGAAGGTAGAATTTAGAGGTTAGAGGTTTGAAGTTACTATTTTAAGGTTAAAAGAGTAGCTAACTCTTTGGTTAGACTCTTTCTGGAATATTTTTGTAAACCTACTGGATTTGACTGTAATTTTCCATCTAAAAATTGTTGATAGTAGGCTAAAATCGTAGCCTTTAACTGCTGTTTTTTATCGTATTCGAAAAATACTCCTGTATTTGTACTTGTAATAATCTCGGCAAAATCAGAGTCTTTTGGACCAATAGCGATAATGGGTCTTCCAGAAACCATATATTCGAAAAGTTTCCCCGGAATAATGCTTTTGGTATCTTCAGAATCAATTTCGATTAACAATAATACTTGCGATTTACGTTGATGTGCTACAGCTTCATCGTGTGATACATAGCCTAAATTATTCAAATAGTCATTAAGTCCAAATCGCGTAATCGTATCCAATACTTCCTGACTTACGGCTCCCATCAATTTAATTTCAAGCTGATTCTTAAAGTCAGGTATTTCGGCAAGTAACTCTACTAAACTTTCCCAAAGAATCAGTGGATTGCGTTCGGATAAAAACGAACCAATATGTGCCAAAGTGAATTTGGTATCTAACTTTTGTGGCGCAACATTTTCCGTATCATACCCATTCGTAATAACTTCAATGGGTTTTGAAGTGATGGCCTGAAACTCCGTTTTAGTCGTTTTGCTAGTTACAATAATGGTATCTGCAGCATTCAGCACTTGATGCTCTAATTTTTTATGCTTTTTGGCAGCATAACTAGACAAACGCAAAGCTTTGTGATAGCCAATAGTTGTCCAAGGGTCACGAAAATCGGCGAACCATTTTACGTTTCCTTTTTTTTGCAACTCCAGTCCTATCAAATGCAAACTGTGCGGAGGACCTGAGGTAACGATAGTGTCAATATTATTTTCAGCAATGTATTTTTCTAAATAAGAGACGGAAGGTTTCACCCAATAAACACGGGCATCTGGGATGAATAAGTTCCCACGTATCCATAATAAAAACGCTTCCAAAAAGGATTGCTTTTTTTGATTAGGAATGATACCCGAACTTATTTTTTTAGTTTTATTTTTAGAAAAAAAGGAAGCCAATTGATAGGGTTCAAAAATGCTTTTTTTCAAAATAATGACTTGTTGCGACACTTCTTTTTCTAAATGTGCATCGACTATAGGATAGGTTGGATTTTCAGGGATATAAACAATAGGCTGTATATCAAAATCAGGTAAATATTTTACAAACTTAAGCCAACGTTGCACACCAGGCCCTCCGGCTGGCGGCCAATAATAAGTGATGATTAAGAGTTTTTTGATATCTTTCTTCAAGTTATTTGTTATTCAATTTATTTAATTCCTCAATATCCAATTGATCCTTTAATCGATTGGTCGCTTTTTTGGCCAGTATCAAACTATCATAATCAATGAAATACACAGGAACTTCGTTCAAGTAAACAATTGTTGCATTTTGAAGTAGTTCATCAAAATTTGCATTTTCCAATCCCTTAATTGATGTCATTACATCCAAACGTAAATCATAAGAAATTGTAAAATCTGTATATCCTGCTACAAATTGCATCGTTTCAATTTGAGGAAAGTCTCCTATTCCAATTTGTTTAAAAGCGGCTCTTAGGTTGATTCTGTTTTCAGTAGTATCTTCTAATAATATATCAATATCACCAGTGTTTCTTGTATAGCCATAAATATTTACAGCAAGACCTCCAATAGTTAGATAACGAACATTTTTTTCGTTAAATATTGTCCAAATATTTACAATTTCTGGAAGCATTATTTTTTCTGTATCACTCGTGGTGAGTGTTTTAAAACATATGAAAGTTCAACTAATGACATAAATCGTTCCAATCGCTCCAAATATATTTTTTGCAATTCAACCTTTTTTGCATCAATTTTAGCTTTAGATTTCATCTCTTTCTTTACTCTATTTTCTTGATTTTTTTTCGCTCTATATATATCCCTCCTACCAAAAGCAATAGCATTCCAATAGAACTAACCAAGGCTATGAGACTTCCTGTTTGAACCACTTGTGGCTCGAATTTGAATTCCACTTGGTGTTTCCCCGCTGGAATTTCAATGGCCCTCAATACATAATCCGCTCTGTAAATTGGCGTTTCTTTACCATCAACGTAAGCTTTCCAACCTTTAGCATAGTACATTTCAGAAAACACCGCTAAACCAGCATTAGTATTAGTTGAAGTATACGTTAGATGATTCGGTTTGTAGGCATCCAAAGTAATTACCGCTGAAGCATCTTTTACAAAGTTTTTATTTTGAATGGTAAACTCTTTTGTATTGACAATTGCTACGTTTTTAGAATCGAATTTATCCAAAGCTTTCATTTCTTCATCGGCAGAAGAAACTGTTTTTATTTGACTTACAAACCAAGCGTTGCCATTGGCATTAGGATTAACGGTTGGGAATTCTTTACCTTCTTTATCGGTTTGAATGATGTATTTTACATTTAAAAAATCTAAAACCTCAATATTATTTTTAGCGATTTGATAATCGAATAACTGCTGAATTCTCCTTGGCTTAGCCGCGTGATAACCTCCCAAAGATTTATGAAAATAAGAAGCTCTTGCGCTTGATAGATTCCCGCTTACCTCAAAAACTCTGTAATTAGAAGGGTCTCTCAAAATTTGAATATCAGCAGGAGTTTCTTGAAATGGAGCTGCCACTTCTCTACCATTCATAAAATCTTTTCCTGAAACATATTTTTTATCCACGAAGAAAAGATCAAAAATCATCAAAATTCCAACCAAAATTATGGCTGTGTTTTGTGCCAAACGCTTTTGGGTATACAACCATAAAACCGCAGCGATAACGACTATAAAAAAGGCAGAACGCAACAAATCGGCAGTATACAAACTCATACGATCTGCTTTTAATGCGTCTACAAATCCCGGACCATAGTTTTGCAAATACAATCCATCGTTGCTACCTGCATAACTCCAAGCACCTTTGCTTACAAATAAAATTATCATAACACCTAAACCAAATAGTACAGTGTGCAAAATTCCTTTAGTTTGTTGTGGCTTTTCTAGAATAAAAAAGGATTGTAATCCCATAATGGCTAATACTGGGAAACATAATTCCAGAATGACCTGAATAGACGAAACGGCTCTAAACTTATCATACATCGGAATGTAATCAATGAAGAAATCTGTCAATAAAGAAAAGTTTTTTCCCCAAGACAAGACTAACGCAAACATAGCGCCTCCAAAGAATACATATTTAATTTTTCTTTTATCAATAAACAATGCTAAAACCGCCAAAAAGAAAACCACAACTCCAATATATGCTGGAGCAGCCACTATCGGCTGATCACCCCAATATGTTGGCAATCCATTAGCAAAATCGGCAGCTTGATCTTCAGGAACACCTTGACCCACCATAAATTCAAACATAGCACTGTCTTTCCCAAGAGCTTCACTATTCGAACCACCAAAGAGTCTTGGAGCAATCAAATTGAAACTCTCCATAATACCATAACTGTATTCTGTAATGTATTCGCGAGACAAGGCGATGTCTTCCGTTTTCTTTGAACCGTCTGGATTAAACGTCAATTCACTTTTCCCACGAGTACTAAAAGCAGCATATTCAGAAGTAGCTAGTAAATTGGTAGCATTGGCTCCAATGGCTAATATTCCAGCAATAGCTAATATTCCAAAGCTTTTACCAAGATCCTTATATTGTTTTTCTTTGATGGCTTGATACGAATAATAACCCACCAAAATCAACAATAACAACAACAAATAATAGGTCATTTGAAAGTGATTCGCATTAATTTCTAGAGCTGTGGCAAACAACGTAACCAAACCACCTAGAATATATTTACGCTGAAAAACAAGTATAAAACCTGCAATTACCATAGGCATATACCCAATAGCGTGGGCTTTGGCATTGTGCCCCACTCCTAAAATAATAATCAAATATGTAGAAAAACCAAAGGCAATCGCACCAAAAAAAGCCTTAAGCGGGTCGATTTTTAAAACCAATAAAAGACCATAAAACCCTAGAAAGTATAAGAATAAATAATCGGCTGGTCGAGGTAAGAATCGGATAGCATCATCTAGAGCACCAATATAATCGTGAGGATATTTTGCGCCTAATTGATAAGTAGGCATTCCACCGAAAGCAGAATTTGTCCAATAAGGTTCTTGATGTTCGATGGCTCTATAGTCGTTTTGCTCTTTGGCCATCCCAGTAAACTGAGCGATATCGGACTGGAAGATTTGTTTTCCTTGTAGAACAGGATAAAAATAAATTAAAGAAATAACTACAAAACCTAAAATAGCTAATGCGTGCGGGTAAAATTTATTTATAACTTTCAATGGATTCAGATTTGAATTAGATTAAAAAATGGGCTTCAGCGCACAAATTTAATCTATTTCTTCGTAATCCACATATTCTCCCACTTTTTTGGTTTCTTTTGGGTTTTTGGAGCGAGCCGTATCTACAATAATCTCGTCTTGATTATTGTATCTTCTATTATTTTGGGAATATTGTTGCTGTGTATATTGCTGCTGCGCATATTGTTGTTGCTGCTGAAAATTTTCACTGGCTTTCTCTACCGCTTTTTTAACTAAAATCGGCAAAAAAAGTTTAGCCAAAAATTTAAAAACATAGTAAAACATAATCATGTAAAACAATGTTTTTACAAATCCACTAAATGAAGCTAGTTGCATATCTAAAAATTTTTCCAAAATTAGTAAATCAAATGGTCAAATTTAAAATCCTAATCTTAAATAAATAATAAAATATAGTACATTTGGTTGCGTTACTATTTTAAATCAAAAGAATATAACTATGTTCCCAATCAAAAAAACTCTTTTAATCGCTTTATTTCTAACCCCTTTTGTTCACTACGGGCAATATACCGATCAGATTAACTCCAATCGCCCTGGAGAAACCATGTCGGCTTATGGTGTGGGCAAACATGTCATTCAACTAGAAACTGGTGTTTATGGTATTCAATCCAATCACAGTTTATTGAACTATGATGTCAATGGCTTCGGTCTTGACGCCACGATTCGTTGGGGAGCATTTTTGGAAAGATTAGAAGTTATTGCTGATATTCAATATCAAAATGATCAGCTAAAGACTGAACTCACAACCACAAATCGAGCTAATTTCAAACAGACCAATTTAGGAGCAAAATACTTAATTTATGACCCATTTAAAAATTATGAGAAGAAAATCAATTTTTACAGCTGGAAAGCCAATCAGCGTTTTAACTGGAGACAGTTCTTACCCGCAGTTTCTTTATTTGCTGGAGCCAATTTTGTTTTCGAAGGAAATCCTTATGCCTTTACATTAGAATCTAGCATTTCTCCAAAAGTGATGTTGATTACACAAAATCATTTTGGCGACGGAAGATGGGTTTTTGTTACCAATATTATTGCTGATTACATTGGAACCGATTATCCAACTTATGGTTATGTGATTACTTTAACTCGTGGTTTTAGTAAAAAATGGTCAGGATTCATTGAAAATCAAGGATACAAAAGTGACTTTTATAGCGATGCAATTGTAAGAGGGGGCGCCGCTTATTTACTGAACAATAACTTTCAAATAGACGCTTCTATAAGTACTAACTTCAAAGATACTCCAACTCTTCTCTATGGAGGATTTGGCGTTTCTTGGCGCTATGATGGTTTTTACAAAAACGGAATAGCAAAAATGAAAAAAGAAGACAAAAAGAAAAAAGCTACCGATAATCAAGAACAAGAAAGAAAAAGAAAATCCAAATACGACTAACAAACAAGCCCTTAATTGGGCTTTTTTTATGGACAAAAGTTGGCTATATTCGCACCTACACTTTACACTTTATAATCCATGATTACGATTCAAGAAGCCAAAAGCAAAAAAGAAATCACCGAGTTTATCAAATTCCCATTTTCTCTATATAAAGACAACAAATATTGGGTACCACCATTGATTGCAGATGAATTAGAAACTTTTGACAAGACCAAAAATCCTGCTTTTGAAAATGCCGAAGCGTATTTTTTTGTCGCCAAAAGAAACGAAGAAATTGTTGGAAGAATCGCCACTATCATCAATTGGGATGAAGTTAATAATCAACAGAAAAAAAAGGTTCGTTTTGGCTGGTTTGATGTTATTGATGACATAAAAGTAACCCAAGCACTACTTGAAAAAGTGTATGAACTGGGGCGCAAAAACAACCTAGAATACGTAGAAGGCCCGATGGGTTTTTCTAATCTTGACAAAGTGGGCGTGCTAACCGAGGGTTTTGAAGAAATTGGCACGATGATTACTTGGTACAATCACCCATATTATGCAGAACATTTTGAAAAATTAGGCTATGTAACCGAAAAAGAATATGTAGAAAACAAATTTCCTTTTTCGAATGTAAAACTAGAAACGTTCGACAAAGCACAGGAATTGATTAAAAAGCGATACCAATTAAAAGCCATTAATTTCACCAAAACCAAAGACGTACTTCCTTATGTGGACAAAATGTTTGATTTATTCAATGAATCGTATGCAAAACTTTCCTCGTTTGTAGCGATTACGGATATACAAAAGGAATATTTCAAAAACAAATACATCAACTTCATCAATCCAGAATACATCAAATATGTAGAAGACAAAGACGGAAATTTAGTCGCTTTTGCCATAGTAATGCCAAGTTTTTCAAAAGCACTTCAAAAAGCAAAAGGCAAATTATTTCCTTTTGGTTTCCTTCATTTATTACAAGCAAGAAAAAACAGCAAAGACGTTCTTTTTTACTTAATTGGTGTACATCCCGACTACCAAAATAAAGGAGTTACTGCGGTAATTTTTAAAGAATACCATAAAACTTTCACCGAAAAAGGCATTCAAAACTGCATCCGTACACCCGAATTAGCAGACAATCTCGCTATTCAATTGCTATGGAAAAACTTCAACCCCACCATTCATTGCAGAAGAAAAACCTTTAGAAAAGAACTTCTTTAAGAAAAGAGTTGTCAGTTTTCAGTCCTCTGTGGTCAGTTTTAAACCGCAGTAAAACAAAAAAAATCCATTCGCCAAAACGAATGGATTTTCTATATAAGTGAAAACCTAAAAAAATTAAGCTTCCATATCTACTGTAGTGCGTGCTGCAATTTCTTTATACGTACCGTTAACTAGTTTCTCACGAATCGCTTCGAAAGCCGCCAAGGTTTCTGCAATATCTTCTAAAGTATGAGAAGCCGTTGGAATCATACGCAACAAAATAATACCTTTCGGGATTACTGGATAGACAACAATCGACAAGAAAATACCGTAGTTTTCTCTTAAATCATTCACCATCACCATCGCTTCTGGAATACTTCCTTCTAAGTAAACAGGAGTAATACAAGTGTTGGTATCACCAATATTGAACCCTTTTTCTTTTAATCCGTTTTGTAACGCATTTACGTTCTCCCACAATTTATCTTTAATTGCAGAAGATTCACGTAACAACTGTAAACGTTTTAAAGAACCAATCGTCTGAATCATTGGCAATGCTTTGGCAAACATTTGAGAACGCAAGTTGTATTTCAAATAATCTATTACATCTTTATCAGCAGCTACGAAAGCTCCAATATTTGCCATAGATTTTGCAAACGTAGAAAAATACACATCAATTCCGTCTTGACAACCTTGCTCCTCACCTGCTCCAGCACCTGTTTTTCCAAGCGTTCCAAAACCGTGTGCATCATCAACCAATAAACGGAAATTGTATTTCTCTTTCAAGGCTACAATTTCTTTCAATTTACCTTGTTGTCCACGCATTCCAAAAACACCTTCAGTAATGAACAAAATTCCTCCACCTGTTTCTGTTGCCATTTTAGTAGCACGTTGCAGGTTTTTCTCCATACTCTCTAAATCATTGTGCTTGTAAGTAAAACGTTTACCCATATGCAAACGCACCCCATCAATAATACAAGCGTGTGAATCTACGTCATACACAATAATATCGTTTTTAGTCACCAAAGCATCAATAATAGACACCATTCCTTGGTAACCAAAATTCAATAAATAAGCTGATTCTTTCATCACAAAAGCAGCCAATTCTTGCTCCAATTGCTCGTGATATTTTGTGTGTCCGCTCATCATACGTGCACCCATTGGGTAAGCTGCACCAAACTGAATGGCTGCATCTGTATCTGCCTGACGCACTTCTGGATGATTGGCCAAACCTAAATAGTCGTTCAAACTCCAGTTCAATATATTTTTTCCTTGAAATTGCATTCTTGGTCCCAATTCTCCTTCTAGTTTTGGAAAAACAAAATAACCTTCTGCCTGAGAAGCCCATTTTCCTAAAGGACCTTTATTGTTTTGGATTCTTTCGAATAAATCTTTTACCATAATATAATGACTTAATACTACATTTTTATTAAGGCGCAAAATTAAATATTTAAAATTTATAATTACTCCCAAAATCCTTTTATTTTACTTAAAAAAATAGCCTTTTCAAGAGGATTATTTTTAGTAGCAAAATCCTGCTCTACATTACAAGCTCTTATGACTCAACCGTATTTTACTAAAGCACTAGCAGGAGCTTCTTTTAGTCGCTCTGCTAGTACAAGTAAAATATTCGGTTGAGCCACAAGAGGCTTTTCATTTCGATCAGGGCTAGGCAAAGTGCTAACCATAAAGTTTGTATCTTTGAACACCAAAGCTTCAAAAATGTCAAACAACACCAAAGAATTAAAACTAGCCGTCCTTATTGACGCCGACAACGTTCCGTATAGCAACATCAAAGGTATGATGGAAGAAATCACCAAATACGGCACTCCCACCACCAAACGCATTTATGCTGATTGGACAAAACCCAATGCTAATGGTTGGAAATCAGTTTTATTAGAACACGCCATTACACCTATTCAACAATACAGTTATACTACGGGAAAAAATTCCTCCGACTCCGCTTTGATTATCGATGCGATGGATTTGTTGTACTCAAACAAAGTTGATGGATTTTGTATCGTTTCTAGCGACAGCGATTTTACCCGTCTGGCCATTCGGTTACGAGAATCAGGGATGAAAGTCATTGGCATTGGCGAAAAGAAAACCCCAAACGCCTTTATTGTTGCCTGTGACCGTTTCGTGTTCATAGAAGTTTTAGAAGGTGCTACCAAAAAGAAAAAACCAAAAGCCACCACCACTACCACTCCATCTGACACCAAAAAAGTAGTAGAAAAAGAAACGGCAATCAAAATAGACAACCCAACTATTGACCTTATCGAAGATGCAATCGATGCCATAAGCGACGATGATGGCTGGGCATTTTTAGGCGATGTGGGAAATCTAATCGTCAAAAACAAACCCGAATTCGACCCTAGAAGTTACGGCTTTAGCAAACTTACCCCAATGCTCAAATCACTAACCGACATTCTCGAAATCGACGAAAGAGATTCTGATAAAAAAGGAATTAAGCACGTCTATGTAAGGCTTCGTTATTAAAAACAAAAAACTGCATTTCAATAGAGATGCAGTTTTTTCACTTAAAACAAATAATTCTAAAGTTAGCTTTTCAAATTACTTAAATAATTTTCAGGAAGAAATTCAACTTTACCCGTTTTTAAATCATACACAGCGCCTACAACCATAGTACTATTATCCTTAGTAGACTTGGTCAAAACGGGTTCTAAATTTTTCAATTGCTCCACTTGCATCGCAACGTTAATCTTTACTGCATTTTCAATCTCGTCACCGTGCTGATGTTTAGCCAATTTTGCAGCAGGCTTTATAGCATTGATTAAGCTTACTATATGCCCTGGAACTTCTGGTAATTTACAAGCTGCCGCTACAGCACCACATTGGGTATGTCCTAAAACCACAATTAATTTGGCTCCCAAAACCGCATTAGCAAATTCAACACTACCAAATGAAGCATAAGAGGAAACTTGACCAGCGGTTCTTACAATAAACAAATCTCCCAATCCTTGGTCAAAAATAATTTCGCTAGGCACTCTAGAATCAGAACACCCCACAATAACCGCAAAAGGTTTTTGTCCAGTAGCTAATTCTTTAATTCTATTGACATCTTGGTGAGGCTTTATACTCTTTCCTGCAACAAACCTACCATTCCCTTCCTTCAAGGCAATCAATGCAGTTTCGGGAGAAACTTGTGCACGAATAGAAGAAAAGGAAAGCATAAAAAATAATCCTAAATAAACATTAAATTGTTTCATCTCTTTTGGTTTTAAAATTTGACGTAAAACTAGAAGATATAAAAACATAAACATAGTTAATGTTTTTGATTTTAATCATAAAAATATTTAATGTATAAGATTTCAGTAATGAAGAAGTTCATTAATTACCTCTAACCCGTTGGGTGAAATTATTTTTTACCACATAGAATCATAGAATTTGTAGTTTTTTTAAGAGAAATAAATAGACGTTTTACTATTCACATAGCTCATCTATGTGAGAAATAGTGCTATTTCTGTTTTTTTCTATGTTGATTTGCTATTAATCTATGGCTCTATGTGGTTTAGTTTTTATTTTATTAGAATTTCACCCAACGGGTTTACCTCTAGAAAATAATATCTTTGGAACTAAAAATTAAAGAAATGAAAATAGTATTCGCCACCAATAACGAAAACAAAATAAAAGAAATCCAAAGTATGCTTCCCAATAACATTACCATTGTAAGTCTTGAAAGCATTGGTTGTTTTGAGGAAATTCCAGAAACTGCTCCTACTATCGAAGGAAATGCCATTATGAAAGCGAATTACATAACCGAAAAATATGGATATGATTGCTTTGCCGACGACACTGGACTTGAAATTGAAGCCTTAAACAACGAACCTGGTGTTTATTCTGCCCGTTATGCTGGAGAACAACGTTCAGCAGAAGACAATATGAACAAAGTATTACACCTTTTAAATGATAAGAATAACAGAAACGCTCAATTCAAAACGGTGATTTGTTTGAATCTTAAAGGCGAACAATACTTATTTACTGGCATAGCCAAAGGAACTATTACATCAGAAAAAAAAGGCGAGGGTGGTTTTGGATACGACCCTATTTTTCAACCTGAAAATTACAAAGAGACTTTTGCAGAACTTTCACTTGAAACCAAAAACAAAATCAGTCACCGTGGCATCGCAACACAATCATTACTTGCATTTCTGAATACAACTCATTAACAATCAAAATTGTATCATTTTTTATAACATTTTTTACAATTTCTCGCCATAATTTCACATCTAAAAAGACTATTAAAACATAAAAATCAAAAATCAAAAAGCTAACTTTCTGACAATCAAATCACAATAATTCATTAAAACTTAAAATAGCATTAGTTAATCTGAGAAATTAACAGTAATTTTGCACCCTATTTTAAAAATACATAATGAACAAATTTGAACAATTAGGATTGAATGAATCGTTACTGAAGGCGATTTTAGATCTAGGATTTGAAAATCCGTCAGAGGTACAGGAAAAGGCGATTCCCCTATTATTGGAAAAAGACACAGATATGGTTGCGTTGGCTCAAACAGGGACAGGGAAAACAGCAGCTTTCGGTTTTCCGCTAATCCAAAAAATTGATGCCGACAACAGAAATACACAAGCATTAGTTTTATCGCCAACACGCGAACTTTGCCTACAGATTACCAACGAGTTGAAAAACTACGCAAAATACGAAAAAGGTATTAACGTAGTAGCTATTTATGGTGGAGCTAGTATTACAGAGCAAGCTAGAGAAATTAAAAGAGGAGCACAAATTATTGTAGCTACTCCAGGAAGAATGCAAGACATGATCAATAGAGGTTTGGTAAACATCAAAAACATTGATTACTGTGTACTTGATGAAGCAGATGAAATGTTGAACATGGGATTCTACGAAGACATTTGCTCTATTTTATCAGATACTCCAGACGAAAAAAGCACATGGTTATTCTCTGCAACCATGCCAGCCGAGGTAGCAAGAATTGCAAAACAATTCATGAGCAGCCCAGTTGAAATTACAGTGGGAACTAAGAACTCAGGTTCTGCAACGGTATCACACGAATTTTATTTGGTAAATGCAAGAGATCGTTACGAAGCGTTAAAACGTTTGGCAGATGCTAATCCAGACATTTTCTCAGTAGTATTTTGTCGTACCAAAAGAGATACGCAACAAGTAGCTGAAAAATTAATCGAAGACGGATACAGCGCTGCTGCATTACACGGAGATTTATCGCAAGCACAACGTGATGGAGTAATGAAATCGTTTAGAGGAAGACAAATCCAAATGCTAGTAGCTACCGATGTAGCCGCACGTGGAATTGACGTAGACAACGTAACTCACGTTGTAAACTACCAACTTCCTGACGAAATCGAAACTTACAACCACCGTTCTGGCCGTACTGGTCGTGCTGGTAAATTAGGTACGTCGATTGTAATCGTTACCAAAAGTGAATTGCGTAAAATTTCTTCTATCGAAAGAATTATCAAACAAAAGTTTGAAGAAAAAACAATTCCTTCTGGAATCGAAATATGCGAAATTCAATTATTGCACTTAGCCAACAAAATCAAAGAAACGGAAGTAGACCACGAAATTGACAACTACCTTCCAGCAATCAATGATGTATTAGAAGGTTTAAGCAAAGAAGAATTAATCAAGAAAATGGTATCGGTAGAATTTAACCGTTTTATCAACTACTACAAGAAAAACAGAGATTTATCTAGCCAATCATCTGGTTCAGACCGTCGTGAGCGCGACGATAGAGACGGTGCTTCTAGAGGAAACAATAGCGGTGCTACTCGTTACTTCGTAAACATCGGTTCTAGAGATAATTTTGACTGGATGACTTTGAAAGATTTCTTAAAAGAAACTTTAGACTTAGGTCGTGATGACGTATTCAAAGTAGATGTAAAAGAAGGATTCTCTTTCTTTAATACAGATGCTGAACATACTGATAAAGTAATGGATATCTTAAACAATGTACAATTAGAAGGACGTCGTATCAATGTAGAGATTTCTAAAAATGATGGTGGTGGAAGACGCGACCATAACGGAAGAAGCTCTGGAGGTTTTGGCGGTAGAAGTTCTGCTCCAAGAAGAGAAGGCAACTTTGCTCCAAGAAGAGAAGGCGGATTCCGTAGCGACAGAAACTCAGCTCCAAGAGAGGGAGGATTCAGAAGCGAAAGAGGAAGTGCTCCAAGAAGAGAAGGTGGTTCAACAGAAAGAGCCCCAAGACGTTCTGAAAGTTTTGGCGACAGCCCAAGACCAAGAAGACCAAGAAGAGACTAACATTCCTTTGTTAATTTTCTTATAATAATACTGAGAAACTACAAAATATTTAATTGCGATTTACTACTTTTAAAGCTTTAAATTCGTATATGAGATATTTTGTAGTTTTCTTTTTTATGCTACTTTCAGTTAGCAGTTTCGCACAAGAAACCAACCCTACTTTAAAAGTTTCTGGAACCATCGTTAACGACAGTAATGACCAACCATTATCTTACGCTAACATCATCAACGTCAACAAAGTAAAAGGAACTACTACAGATACTAAAGGAAATTTCGAAATTGAAGTTTCACAAAGTGACACCTTACATGTCTCATTATTAGGTTTTCAATCCATCAAAGTTAGAGTTACAAACGACTGGTTGAAAAATAAAACTACCGTAATTAAACTTACAGAAAAAGCAATAGCCCTAGAAGAAGTGATTATTCGTCCTTTTCACCTAACTGGGTATTTAGAAGTAGATTCAAAATTGATTCCAGTAAAAGAAAACTTCAGATATAGTATTTCAGGATTAACCGCTGGTTACGAAGGTGGACAATATTCTCCTGATGCTTTTGGAAAAGTATTGGGCTCGATTTTTAATCCAGCAGATATGTTGTACAACTTTTTTGGTAAAAAACCCAAAGAATTGCGACGTTTAAAGGATTTAAAGAAAGACGATACGGTACGCAAAGCATTAGAATCTAAGTACGATAGAGAGATGATTGCTACCTTATTAGGAATAGACAAAAATGAGATCCCAGACATCCTAAAACGATGCAATTATTCGGACGCATTTATCCAAACAGCCAATGATTTGCAAATTATGGATGCGATAAGTGGTTGCTATGAAGAATATAAAATATTGAAGAAAAAATAACTACTCTTCTTTATTTTTTCGGAGCTTTTTGATGCGTTTAGTTGCTTTTTTAACAGCATCTTTAACAGCCGTTTCACTAAATGGTTTGATTACAAAATCAGCAGGATTATATTCCGAAGCTTTGAAGAAATATCCAGGAAAAGCGGTAGCAAAAATAATTTGAAAATCAACAGTTTCAAATTTATCCAAAACGTCAAAAATTTGTTTTTCACGCATATTAATATCCATAAAAACAATATCGGGTTTCTTAGCAACAATCTCTGAATAGGCGGTTTCCATAGTCCTGGCAATACCAACAATCTCAAGTTTTAAGCAATGTGTAGAGATAATTTTCTTTAAAATCTCAATGTTGATCATTTCGTCATCAACAAGTACAACAGAATATACGTTCATAAAATGGTTAGGAATAAATGGCGGTATTTTTATTCTAAATAGTTTTTAAATATAAATAAAAAGTGTATAAAAAAAACATGACAGCATTACATTTATTAAGAACTTATTGTTAATAGAATATCTTAATCCCATAAAACCAGAAAATTGAATTTTATGAAAGTATAATTTTGTAATCTAAAATCTTGTACTACTTTTGCTCCTCGAAAAACAATACAATTGTTGTGAAAAAAATTGGCGTATATCTTTTAACCCTCACATTGCTATTCCCTATTTTTGGGAATCTAGTGATATACACCCAATTTAAAGCCAACCAAGAGCAAATCATCAAAACCATTTGTGTACAACGAAAATTAGTTAATAATACTTGTAATGGTCGTTGTGAACTACAAAAAAGCTTAAAACAATTTGATGATAATGAAAAAAAAATGGAAAACATCCTGAAAGAAAAAGCAGATTTTGTTTACCTCATCCATTCAACACCTACATCATTTGCAAGTAACACTCCGATAACTTCAACAACCAAGTTGAACGTTTTTCATACGTCTGGAAAAACCATTTCCAAAACAAATTCAACTTTCAGACCTCCCTCCTTTTTAGTATAAATTACTTTTATTTTCAACCTTTTTGAATGTAAATTCAATGACTACCTCATTGAAAAACACTTGTTATTTTATTTATACTAACAAAAAGTCAATGCTATCTTATGTCTATACAAAATTCTTAAACAAATAAGAATTGGAAGATGCTATTTGCTTTGACTTTTAGCTAAAAACCAAATGAAAAAATACATTACAGCCTTATTACTAGTAGGGCAAATCGCTATTGCACAAAATAAAACCGAAAAAGACAGCACCAAAACCCAAGATTTAGAAACCGTTTTTGTTACCGCCAACCGTACCGCTACCCAACGAAAACAAACCCCAACAGCCATCAGCAAACTGAACGCCAAAACGATAGACGAGGCTAAAGCCGTTGCTGTATTCGAAGTAATCAACAAAATACCTGGTGTTTTGATGGTCAATTTAGGGAACGAGCAACACTCTATGGCTATTCGTCAACCTATGACCACAAATGCCTATTACTTATACCTAGAAGACGGATTACCTATTCGTCCAATGGGAATTTTTAACCACAATGCATTACTAGAAATCAACCAATTCAACCTTCAAAACATTGAGGTAGTCAAAGGACCTGTTTCTTCACTGTATGGCCCTGAAGCCGTGGGCGGAGCCATCAATTTAATTTCAAAAAAACCAACAGTAGACCCAGAGTTCAAATTCGGAATCCAAGCCGACCAATGGGGCTACCACCGTATTCAGGCTATGGCGAGTGCAACGGTTGGCAAAGTTGGTTTTCACATAGCAGGAATTTCAAGTTTGCAAAAAAACGGTTGGATGGCTTTCTCTGATTACAACAAAGACAATCTGAATGCCCGTATCGACTTCAACATCAGCCCAAAAACCCGATTAATCGGTACTATGATGTGGGGTAAATATTATTCGGATATGAGTGGAAGTGTAAACGAAGATGCATTTTACAACAGAACCTACAAAAGCACCACCGATTTCACTTATAGAAAATCCGATGCCTTACGAACTAAACTGGCACTTGAACACGATTGGAATGCCAACTCAAATAGTGCTTTGACGGTTTATTTTAGAGACAACAAATTAGGACAAAATCCTTCCTACTCTATTCGTTGGACCGCTGGAAAAACTACAGCAACAGGTGAAATCAACTCTAATAATTTCAAAAGTTATGGCGCCATTGCACAACACACCCAAAAACTATCCTTTTGGGATACCAAAATTGTAGCGGGTGTGCTTTATGACTACTCCCCAGTAACCTATTGGGCGTATAGAACCGACTTAAAAGCCAACTTAAACCCTGGAGGATTAACAGTAAACAATTACGAACAAATCGCAGAAAGACCAGACATCAAATTAGTGGACTACACAGCAGATATTTACAATTCTGCCGAATATGCGCAAATTTCAGTAAGTCCTATTGAACAATTGGTGCTTACCGGAGGCTTACGTTATGACAATATGAAAGTTGATTATGACAATGCTCTCGATAAATCCATCGGAACCAAAATATACGACAAAGTAACCTTCAAAGCTGGAGCCAACTTCAATCCTTCTACCTACTTTGGTTTTTATGCTAATTATGCACAAGGATTTGCACCTCCAGGAATCACATCTATTTTTAGAGCCAAACCCGGAACAGGCGGAACTACAGGGAAACCCGCTGAGTTTTACTATAATCTTGAGCCAGCAACTTTCGACAACTACGAAGCTGGTGGTTGGATAAATGTTCTAAAAAACAAGTTGTATTTTGATTATGCTATCTACTATATGGATGGCAAAAATGAATTGTTAAGCATCCGTCAACCAGACAATTCAACCGATTTTCAATCTGCGGGTGAAACAAGACACAAAGGAGTTGAATTTGGTTTTAGCTATAGACCATCGGAGCAATTGCATATTCGATTTGGAGGAACTGTTGCTGAGCACACCTTTATCAACTTCAAAGTATCGGATAGACCAACCGATGCATTGAAAAACTTAGATGGTAAAGAAATGCCTCAAGCTCCAAGATGGTCAGGAAACGCTGAAATCAGTTATTATCCAAATTGGTTACCTAATTTTAGAACAGCTCTAGAATGGCAATCCGTAGGAAGCTACTACCAAGACCAAATCAACACGGTAAAATATGCAGGTTATGATATTTTCAATTTTAGATTAGGCTATCACTATAAATCCCTCGAATTCTTTGGAAACATAATGAATTTGACCGATAAATTATATGCCTTCAATGTGTCTCGTGCCAATCTAAGCACCTCACAACCGTCGTATACTGCCGCCGCACCTAGAACCTTCTTGATAGGATTACAATATAATTTTTCATTAAAAAAATAATTAGGAGCTAATCCCGTCATCCGCTGTATCTTTTGGGGCGAACCCCGCCCCAAAAGGATGCCGCTACTACCGGGGCTAAAAAAACCAAACAATGAGCACAACCCACAACAACGAGAAAATATCCAAGAAAAAGGATTCGAAATTCATCAAAAAAGTAAAACAAAAAATATACGCTTGGCACAGAACCATTGGGATTATTACGATTGTGCCCGTTATTTTTTGGACACTGTCAGGGATAATGCATCCTTTTATGGCGCATTTTTTCAAACCGACTATTGCCAATGAACAAATCGAAAAAGTGACCATCGACTCGTCAAAAATCAACTATTCCCTTCAAGAAGTATTGCTAAAAAACCAAATCAGCACCTTCAAGAATTTCAGAATAGTATCTTTTGACAAGGCGACTTATTATCAAGTGAAAACCGAAAAAGATTCACTTTTGTACTTTGATACAGCAACCGCCAAAAAACTAGAAAACGGAGACCAAAATTATGCACATTGGCTTTCGCGTTATTTTTTAGAAGACCAAAAAAGTACTATCGCCAAAACAGAAGTGGTAACCGAATTCAATTCGCAGTACAAATACATCAATCGCTATTTACCCGTTTACAAAATCACATACAATCGTCCAGATGCTATGGAGATTTATGTAGAAACCGCTTCGAGCAAACTAGCTACTTATAACCCAAAATCCAGACAAGCCTTCATTTGGTTTTTTGATACGTTTCACAACTGGGCTTTTATGGATTGGATTAGCAACAACAGTATCCGAATAGTAGTGATGTTCATTTTCCTTGGCATTATCTTCTTCTCAGCCATAAGCGGGATTGTAATTTATGGCTTATTTTGGAAACAATTCAAAAAAACAGACAGTCTAGCGTCCAAAAAAGGAATTAGAGCCTATCACCGTCAAATCGGAATTTGGTTTTCGTTTTTTACCTTAACTTTTGCTTTTAGTGGGGCTTATCACGCTACAACCAAATGGGAACCTTATGTGCTAGACAAAATGGTGTATGAACCTATTTTTAAAACCAATGAGTTACCAACCGCTAATACAGCCTTAGCTTTAGATTGGAAAAAATTGGAAAACACCAGTTTGATTCGTTATAATGATAGCATTTATTACCGTTGCGAATTACAATCCAATAACAAAACCGCTACCGAAAAACCAAAATGGGGCAACAAAAAAGCACAACCCGTTAGCGAAATTGTGTACATCAACAGTGTTACCAACAAAGTACGCCCAAATTTAGATATAGATTACGCTACTTATTTGGCTAATTATTTTGATGACAACAACCAGCAAGCCGCTTGCTGTGAAATGGACAACAGCACAACAGAACCTAACTGCGCTATAAAAGAAGCTAAACTATTAGAAACCAAACAACTTACAGAATTCAATAGCAGAGAATATGGTTTTGTCAACAAACGTTTGCCTGTAGTCAAATTAGCGTATGACACTCCAAATAAAAAAACCTATTTTATAGAAACCGCCACCTCTAGATTAGCCGCTCTAGTCGAAACATCGGACAAAATAGAAGGCTATTCGTTTGCCATTTTTCATAAATTCTTGTTTATGGATTGGGCAGGAAAAAGTATTAGGGACTTGTCTACCGTTCTAGCCGCTTTGCTTATTTTAGTTGTTAGCATTTTAGGCTTAGTCTTGTTTTTGAAAAAGAAGTAGAATTTCTCTCTTTTGATACAACATTCAATCAAAAATCATTCTCCCAATTGCATCTTGTGATTGGGAGTTTTTTTTTAAAAGTTGTATTGGCAGCAAATTAACCTACCTTTACTAGATTCACTAAAGAAAGTAATTATGGCAAAAAGTCTAAATGCTAAAAAAACAGCAAAAAAAGAACCGCTAAAAACAGCGAAAGAAAAGAAAGAAGAAAAACGAGATAAAAAAAATAGTCCCAAAAGGGACTAAACTAGTATTCAGTTATCAGTTTATAGTGTTCAGCAATTCACTGAACACTATACAACTGAAAAACTAATTATTTCGCAGGAATACTTGCTAAAATTTCTAAGAAGAATTTCCAGAATTTTTGAGAAGAACTAATACTTGCTCTTTCATCTGGAGAATGAGCTCCGTGAATCGTTGGCCCAAAAGAAATCATATCCATTTCTGGATAATTGGTGCCTAAAATTCCACACTCTAATCCTGCGTGGCAAGCCACTACATTAGGTTTAGCATTATTTTGTTTTTCATAAATACCAACCAAAACATCCAAAATTTCAGATTTTGGATTAGGCGTCCATCCCGGATAAGCTCCAGAAAACTCTACTTCGCATCCCATCAATTCAAAGGCAGAACGCAACGCATTGGCCAAATCCATTTTAGAAGACTCTACAGAAGAACGTGTCAAACATTGCACGGTCAACTGCCCCTCGCCTACAATTACTTTGGCAATATTGTTAGAGGTCTCCACTAAATTGTCAAAATCAGCACTCATACGATACACGCCGTTGTGAGCTGTATACATCGAACGCACAAAATAAAACTGCGCTATTGAAGGCATTACTTTGGCAGGAACTTCGGTCAATTTTTCAAAAACAATTTCTAAGTTAGGCTCAGTCGTTTTGAACTCCGCTTTAATCTCGTTTACGATTTGTTGCATATCAAAAACAAAGGCTTCATCGTATACCGCGGCAATAATCACTTTGGCTACACTTTCTCTTGGAATCGCATTACGCAAACTTCCTCCAGCAATCGAAGCAATTTGTAATCCGAAGTTATCAAAGCCGTCAAACAACAAACGATTCATAATTTTATTGGCATTACCCAACCCTTTGTGAATATCCATACCCGAATGTCCACCTTGCAACCCTTTTACGGTAATACTATAACCAACAGAACCTTCTGGTGTATCTTCTTCGTCGTACTCGGCGGTTGCGGTTACATCGATACCACCTGCGCATCCAATGTCGATTTCGTCATCTTCCTCGGTGTCTAAATTCAATAATATTTGACCTTGCAAAATACCGCCTTGTAGGTTCAAAGCACCTGTCATTCCTGTTTCTTCATCAATAGTAAACAAGGCTTCAATGGCAGGATGTGGAATATCTGTACTTTCTAAAACAGCCATAATAGCCGCTACACCTAAGCCGTTGTCAGCTCCCAAAGTAGTTCCCTTGGCACGAACCCAGTCACCATCAACATACATCTCAATGCCTTGGGTTTCGAAATCAAAAACGGTATCGTTGTTTTTTTGGTGTACCATATCCAAATGGCCTTGCAACACGATGGGTTTACGGTTTTCCATTCCTGGAGTAGCCGGTTTGCGAATGATTACGTTTCGGATTTCGTCTTCAAAGGTTTCTAACCCCAAACGATTCCCGAAATCTTTCATAAATTGGATTACTTGCTCTTCTTTTTTAGAAGGACGTGGAACGGCATTCAAATCAGCAAATTGATTCCAAAGTGCTTTAGGCTCTAAATTTCTTATTTCTTGACTCATTGTTTTGTCTTATTTTTAAAAATAACAGTGTAGAATAATAATTCTTCAAAGTTACAAAGTTTACCAACTACTTATTTAGGTAATGCAATAGTATTTATATTTACATTAAAAAAAATTGAAAAGAAAATACCTTTTACCGCTATTCCTCGTCTTTCAAATTGTAGTATTGAAAATCATCCGATTTTTTCCAGAATTTATCGAATGTTGGTACAGCAATGGCCTCTATGTCTTTATCTCGAATAGTTTGAGAATCAGTTTAGGGAAACTTCCCTTTTCGTTGGGCGATGTGTTGTATGCTTTGCTAATTATTTGGGCGATTCGTTGGTTTTGGTTACTCAAAAAAAATAAAACAATCCAAAGTTTAGCACCACGACAAAAATGGAAAGCAATATCGCTTTCTATTTTAAGTTTTTTATCTATAGTTTATTTTCTCTTTCATTTGCTTTGGGGACTCAATTACTATCGAGAACCGCTGTATGAAAAAATGAAAATTGAAAGAGAGTATTCAGATGCAGATTTAGCTTTATTTACTCAAAAGCTAATTGCCAAAACCAATGCGATTCAGTTGGGACTAATGAAAGACAAAAATCGTAAAGTAGTTGTTCCTTATTCCAAATCTCAATTGTTTGAAATGAATAGAAATGGCTACCAAAACTTGGCTCTTGAACATTCGATGTTTCAATACAGCCATTTGAGTATTAAGAAATCACTTTTTAGTATTCCGCTGACGTATATGGGATTTGGTGGCTATTTGAATCCGTTTACCAATGAAGCACAAGTGAATAGTTTAGGGCCTTTGTATAGTTTCCCGATGACTGCGAATCACGAGATGGCGCATCAAATAGGTTTTGCTAGTGAAAGTGAATGCAATTTCATTGGTTTTTTGGCTTCGATTAAAAATGAAGATGCTTACATTCAATATTCGGGATATAGTTTGGCTTTGCGCTATTGTTTGCGAAATTGGCAAGCACGAGATGAGAAGAAAGTGGCCCTCTTTTTAAAAACAATACATCCTGGCATACTAGCTAACTTTAAGGAAAGTGAAATCTTTTGGAAACAATACGACACTTTTATCGACAAAGGATTTCATATTTTTTACGACAACTTCCTAAAAATGAACCAACAAAAAGATGGAATGGAAGGCTATAGTAAATACGTAGATTTAATGGTGAATTATTTTAAGCAGCATTCGTTGTAACTCGTATTTCTTATGAAAACAAAACACGTAAAATAGCCCCGATAGTAGTGAAAATCCTTTTATGGCAGTGTTTGCCATAAAAGATTGTAACGGATAGCGGGACGACTCGTTTTTGTACTCCTAAAAGTTGTGCTCCTACTAAAAAATATTTTTATTTGTAACAAAAATTAGTTTTGAACCACTAATGTTTATATGGCCGATAATTTAGAACAATCCTTTGTATCGCAATTGCAAGCAAACCAGAATATCATCCACAAGATTTGTAGGTTGTATACGTCTGGTGAGGATGCGCATAAGGATTTGTTTCAGGAAATTACCATTCAGTTATGGAAAGCTTTTCCAAAGTTTAGAGGCGACAGTAAGTTCTCTACTTGGGCATATAGAGTCGCTCTTAATACCGCCATTACGCTGTATCGAAAAGACAAAAGAGCAGTGACTACAACAGAATTTGAAGCAAGGCAACATTATACTCCAGAAGTTGAATATGACTATGAAGAGGAAGAACAATTAAAATTAATGTACCAAGCAGTTTACCAATTGAACGATATCGAAAAGGCTTTAATCTTTATGTATCTTGAAGACAAAGATTATACTGAAATATCCGAAACATTAGGAATTAGCGAGGTCAACGCAAGAGTTAAAATGAACAGAATTAAAGGAAAATTAAAAAAAATACTAAATCCATTAGCCTAATGAAAGAACTGGATTTGTTAAAAAAAGATTGGCAAAAGAACGAAGCTTCTTTTGAACAGGTGACCGAAAAGGACATTTACAAGATGATTCATAAAAAATCTTCTTCGATTGTGAAGTGGATACTGATATTGAGTGTTTTGGAATTGATTTTGTGGTCTGTTTTATCTATTGGCGTCAACATAGATGATTATTTCAAAAAAATGAAACACGAGGAACTATCTGTATATTTCGACATATACAATTACGCCAGCTACCTCATAATTTTTACATTCATTTATCTTTTCTACAAAAACTACAAGATAATTTCGACCACGGCCTCTACTAAACAACTGATGCGTGACATTATTAAGACCAGAAAGACTGTAAACTACTACGTCTATTACAACCTTGGACAATTAGTACTATCGCTATTTATTGGTTTTTATATTGCCTTTAAATACAATCCAGAAACAGTTGTACTCACTGATAAAATAGGCAGCAATTATACCGTGATGATTATTACTTTCTCAATATTGGTAGTATTTATTGCATTGATATTAGGAATATTTTGGTTATTCTATCGTCTGATTTATGGTAGATTACTTAAACGTTTATTGGCGAATTACAAAGAATTAAAGAAAATAGATTTATAAAAAAAGCGGTCAAATTTGACCGCTTTTTTTATATTAATATTCCCATTTTCGCATTTTATCCAATTCTTTTTGTGCTTCCAATTCTTCGGCAGGAATAACTTTCAAAAAGGAAGGGTGCTGCTCGATGGCGTATTCTACTTTTTCTACAATCTCATCTATGGTTTCGTTATCATAATCAATCTCTAGAGGTTCTTTAATGATAAACGACTGTAAGATTCCTTTCTTTTTTAATCGTAAACCTTTTTTATCAAAAGAGCGTCTAAAGCCATCAATTACGATTGGAACCACAATAGGCTTGTGTTCTTTGATAATATGTGCAGTTCCTTTACGAACGGGTTTAAATGATTTTGTTGTTCCTTGAGGAAACGTTATCACCCAACCATCTGCCAAAGCTATCTTGATATTTTCGGTATCATTAGGATTTACTTCTCTTTTTTCGGTAACATCTTTTCCTTTGGAACGCCAAGTTCTTTCTACTGTTATCGCACCTACATAAGCTAAGATTCTTGGAAGTAATCCTGCATGCATCGTTTCTTTGGCTGCAACATAGTAAATATTCATTTTAGGTTGCCACAAGTAACACACGTTTTTGATGGTATCGTCTCTTCCACTCAAACTCGCGTTAAACACATGAAACATGGCAACAACATCAGCAAAATAGGTTTGATGATTGGAAATAAACAACACATTAGTATCTGGTAAATTTCGAATAATTTCTGAACCCTCAATTTGTAATTCGTTGAAACCACGATACCTTCTGTGGGTAATAACACCAAAAATTCGGATTAACCATTTCTTTATAAAAAGGATATGACCAAAAGGATTCCTTTTAAATAATCCCATAATAATTCTTTTTTGAAATTGGAGTGCAAAGATACGACATATTTTCTTAACGTTTAGAAAACGCTAAACTTGTAATAAATTTACAATAAATCAAGAAAAACAGCGCTTATTTATGATTTTTTAAGCACAAAATGCAAGACTTCTTTTAACTCACTCAGCATCATAGCTGTAGCCCCCCAAACGATATGTTCATTGATTTTGAAAGCTGGAATTGCAATATCGGTAGCATAAGAAGTCGTCAGTTTCGTCTCATGTAAAAGCGCATCACTCAAAAAATCAGACAATGGTAATTCGATTATACTCGCCACCTCTTTCGGTTCTAAAACAAAATGCAGGGTCTCGTTTGCAATTCCTAAATAGGGATGCACTAAAAAATTACTAGGCGGAATATACAAAGGAGAAAAAGGTCTGATTACTTTTATTTGCTCCCGCGAAATTCCAATTTCTTCTTCGGATTCTCTCAAAGCTGTAGTTTCGTATTCCACATCTTCATTTTCAAACTTACCTCCGGGAAAAGCAATTTGAGCCGAATGCACGCCTTCATAGGAATTTCTTTCAATCAATACCAAATGCGTTTGCTCTTGTTTTGGGTACAACAACATCAAAACCGCTGCTTTCCGAGGATTTTTATCTGCATAACTAAACGCTTTCAACGATTCGATTCGTTCTTTTGGCGCCATTTTTATATGTGAAGCAAAAGCAGGAAGCGGAGCATCAAGTATTTGAGGGATATATTGCTGAAAATCTTGAAAATTCATAGGTAAAACTTATTTTTGCAAGCATTCCAATAAATATACTATAGTTTTGTTTGGAATACAAACCAAACTTTCTAAATTCAATTCAAATGTACAGTAAAGCAGAAAATCAGCGGTTAAAACACGATTTTTGGGTAGCCTTCGCCGAGAAATACCCCAGAAAATGGGTATTGTATGATACCAAAATTAAAGATTTCTCTTTTAAATTTTTCGCAGATAACAAAAAAGCTCAAGTACTCATTGATATCGAGCACCGAAATGATGACTTACGTTCTCAATATTTCGAAAAACTCGAAGCTTTGAAAGGTATTTTGGAAGATGAATTCATCAAAGATTTGGTTTTTGAAAAAGACTTCACTTTAGAAAATGGCAAAACCATCAGCCGCATATGGGTTGAAAAAAATGGGTATA
>ERZ650302.120-NODE-120-length-36796-cov-23.335674_pt1 | contig 36796 bp, 38 predicted proteins | sample MGYA00376238_ERZ650302 | MGnify/ENA primary metagenome ERZ650302 (study PRJEB26733, sample SAMN07839298) | wastewater metagenome | biome: urban; feature: wastewater treatment plant; material: waste water | place: USA: North Carolina | collected 2016-04-28 ... | reverse complement strand
TGCCCAATATGAACCCGGATGGCTCGGTGCGCGGCAATCTGCGCACCAATGCCGCCGGCGCCAACCTCAACCGCGAATGGCTGGAGCCCAGCGCCGAGCGCAGCCCGGAAGTGCTGTGGGTGCGGGAAAAAATGCAGGAAACCGGGGTGGATTTGTTCCTGGATATCCACGGCGACGAAAGCCTGCCTTATATCTTTGTCGCCGGCACTGAGGGCGTGCCCAGCTACAGCCCGCGCGTGGCGGCGCTGGAAACCACCTTCAAGCAGCACTTCCTGCTGGCCAGCCCGGATTTTCAGGATGAACACGGCTACGCCAAGGATGCGCCTGGCCAAGCCAATCTGAGCATGGCCACCGCCTGGGTGGGCAATCACTTTGAATGCCTGGCCTTCACCCTGGAAATGCCGTTCAAGGACAACGCCAATCTGCCCGACGACGACATGGGCTGGAACGGCCAGCGCAGCCTGCGCCTGGGCGAAGCCATCCTGCAGCCGGTGTATGCCGTGCTGAACGAGCTGCGCGAGGCGTAAAGCGTGTGCCGGGCTGGGCGTTAACACCCGCCCGGCTGCCATCACCCCAGACATGCCGGCTTGCCGGCTTGTTGGTTTTTTCTTTCCCTGCAAGGACTTGCCATGGCAACCGTTTCGCTTGCCGGCCGTGATGTGACGGTCAGCAATATTTTCTGCATTGGCCGCAACTACGCCGCCCACGTCGCCGAGCTGGGCAACCGCCCGGAAGCCGAGCCGCTGGTGTTTCTCAAGCCGACGTCGGCGCTGCTGGCCGATGGCGGGCAGATTGAGCTGCCGGTGTATTCGCAGGATGTGCACCATGAAACCGAGCTGGTGGCGCTGATTGGCCGCGATGCCCGCCATGTGGCCGAAGCTGATGCGCTGGACTATGTGGCCGGCTATGGCATTGGTTTGGATCTTACCGCGCGCGACACGCAAAGCGAGCTCAAGGCCAAGGGCATGCCGTGGACCAAGGCCAAGGCCTTTGCCACCGCCGCCTGCGTCAGCGCATTTGCCCCGGCCAGCGCGGTGGCCAATCCGCAGGCGCTGACCTTCAGCCTGACGGTAAATGGCGAGCGCCGCCAACAGGGCGACACCGCCTTGATGCTGTTTCCGCTGGCGCAGCTGATCAGCTTTTTGTCGCAGCACTACGGCCTGACCGCTGGCGACCTGATTTACACCGGCACCCCGGAAGGCGTGGCGCGTTTGCAATCGGGCGACGCGCTGACGCTGAGTCTGGATGGCCTGGCCCAGGCCCAGTTTACGGTGGCGTGATGAGCGAATCAGCCAACGACAAGGTACGGCTGGACAAATGGCTGTGGGCGGCGCGCTTTTATAAAACGCGCGGCTTGGCGCAGGATGCCATCGAGGCCGGCCATGTGCGGCTGAATGGCGAACGCCCGAAACCAGCGCGCACGGTGAAAGTCGGCGACCGGCTGGAGTTGCGGCTCAATCAGCTGGAATACCATCTTGAGGTGCGTGGGCTGTCGGAAAAACGCGGCCCGGCGCCGGTGGCGCGCGAGTTGTACTTTGAAAGCGAAGACAGCATGGCCCGCCGTGAGGCGCGCCAGCTGGAGCTGAAAGCGGAATACGCCAGCTTTCCGCACGGCGAAAGCCGGCCCACCAAAAAAGCCCGCCGGCAGCTCACCCGCTTTCGTGAGGGGGGTTAGCGCGGCTGACCAACTCCGCCCGGCGTGGTGTGCGCGGCTGTACTGTTTTCCGTCACCTGCTCTGCCAGGTGGGCTGCGCTGAATGTAGTGAGCTGCGCTTATCTTGTTTTTTACGCGAGTGTCTGATGCCCCATCCACGGCCAGCCGCGCGGCAGTTATGGCCGTTTGCCGGGTTTTACTTTTGTTATTTTTCTTTTGTCGGCGTGACCTCGCCTTACTGGGGGCTGTATCTGGCCTCGCTGGGGCTGACGCCCTGGGCGATTGCCGTGCTGGCATCCATGCCATCACTGGCGCGCGTGACCGCGCCGGGTTTTTGGGGCTGGCTGGCAGATCGCCACGGCCAGCGGCGCCGGCTGGTGCGCCTGACCACCTCGCTGGCGGCGCTCAGTTTTGCCGGCTTGTTTCTGGATGGCCGTTTTGCCTGGCTGTTTGCTGTGCTGGCGCTGGCGCATTTTTTCTGGGCGGCGCCCTTGCCGCTGGTGGACGCCAGCGTGCTCAGCCGCACGGCTGATTCGCCAGGCGCGTATTCGCGGGTGCGGCTGTGGGGCTCGATTGGCTTTGTGGTGATGAGCTTGCTGGTGGGCTATCTGCTGGAATTCATGCCGATGGCGCAGTTACCGTGGGTGGTGCTGGCCACGCTGCTGGGGCTGGCGGCATTTGCCTGGCGTTTGCCAGACACCCCCAGCCCGCCCGCCAGACACAGCCAGCAGCCGTTTATGGCCACTTTGCGCCAGCCGGTGATGCGACGGGTGTATCTGGTGACGGTGTTAATGGCCGTGGCGCACGGGCCGTATTACGCGTTTTACTCGATTGGCCTGAAAGCGCATGGCTGGCAGGCCAGCCAGATCGGCTGGTTGTGGACGCTGGGGGTGCTGGCGGAAATCACCGCCTTCTGGTGGATGCCGCGCATTCTGGCGCGGGTCAGCCTGGCGCAATTGCTGCGCTTTGGTCTGTTGATGGCCGTGTTGCGCTTTGCCGTGATTGCCGCCTTGCCCGACGTGCCGGCGGTGATGATGGCCATGCAACTGCTGCATGCCTTTACCTTTGCCACCCATCACACCGCCAGCATTGGCCTGATTCACCAGGCGGCGCCGCCCGAGCACCAGGCCAAAAGCCAGGGGCTGTACTGGGTGCTGGGCTATGGTCTGGGCGGCGGCATCGGCGGGCTGGCGGCAGGGGCGCTGTGGCCGCACGGGCAGATGCTGGCGGCGTTTGGTTTGTCTTGCGCCGCCGCCTTGCTGGGCTGGCTGTGTGCGCTGCGTTGGCCAACGTCGGTCCAGCAGGCACGGACTATGCCCAGCGCTTAGCCTGGGCGCTTAAATCTGCCGGCCAAACCACACCACTCGGCCAATAATGGCCACATCTTCACCCAGCGCCTGTAAATCCAGCTCAAATGGCAGATAGGATTCGTTGGCGCTGCTTACCTGCACACGCCCGCCGGGCAGCGGCTGCACGCGCTTGACCACCAGATCGTTGTTCAGCCGCAGCACATACAGGCCATGTCGAGGTTGCGTGTCGGCATGGTTGATCAAGATCACATCGCGTTCGTTCAATACCCCTTCCATTGAGTCGCCTTTGACCGATATCACGGAGAGATCCCGTGCGTCGGCGTGCAGGTAGTTTTGCACCCAGTAGCGGCGAAAAGCCATCGAGAACACCGGGCGTTCGCCATCGCTGCTGCTGCCAAAGCCGGCGGCAGCCTGAAGGTTGAAGCGAGGGATGAAAACAAACTCATCCAGATTCACCGGGTTACCCAGCGTGTCCAGGCAAGCCGGTGGCGTGGGCTGGGCATGCGTGATTGGCTCGGCATCGCGGCGCATCGGGCCTTCACCGGTGGCCAGCCATTCAATGCTGACCCTGGCTGCACGAGCCAGCGCAACCAGGGTGGACAGGGTGGGTTCGCCGCCATTGATCAACCGTTGCAGGCCGGTTTGCGAAACCCCAGAGGCGGTGGCAAATGCGCGTACGCTCTTGAAGCCTGGCAGCAACAGATTCAGCCGGGCATGAAACCCTGTACGTTCAGGTTCATGTGCAGGGTCGGTGTGATGCGTTTCATCAGGAGATTGCATGTTTATTGCATCCATAGTCTGAATCTATGTCGTATAGTTTACGCTAATGATAGCATAAATGTCAGCGTACATGTTCAATATAATAGCAAACACGTTCAAAAGTGGTTTACATCACTCATATTTGCCGTTAACATGAACCTACTCGTTGATATCAACGGTTCACCACAGCGATCCGGATATCACGGCAGGGACGCATGCCAATGGCGCACATCGCTCCCGTTTGACACGTTATTTTAAGCCGGATTACGCGTTTTGCTGCACTGTCGGCAATTCCGTCACGGCGTAATACCTGAAAAGGAGATCCAACATGACCCCGCAACACCTTACCCAGGTTCAGCATCTGCTTCCGGCCAGCGCGCAAACCCTGGCTGATCTGATTGGTCTGCCGGCCACGCTCAAGCTGGTCAGTGAGCTGGGTGGTCGCACCTGGTCGTTCGTCAAGCATCAACGCAGCCCGCGTGACGAAGGCGATGCGCTGGCGCGGATAGTCGGCGAGCGTGAGGCTGAACTGCTGACTCACCATTTTGCCGGCGATGCCGATGTGCACATTCCCTTGTGCAAGGCAGCCTTGCGCGAGCTGCGCGACCGCGAGATTCGCGCCCGCTTTGACGAAATGACCATGGAACACCACTACAGCGCCCGTCAGGCCGTCGCTGAGCTGGCCGGTTGCTATGGCATTGCCAGTCGCCATGTGTGGCGGCTGCTCAAGCAGGCGGATAAAGAGCCTGGCACTCGGCCGCTGAACTGAGCGGGGCATGCCATGAAGCTGATTCCGAACTGGCGGCAGGCGCGTCGTTACTGGAGTGTGCGCCTGGCCGTGCTGACAGCGGCAGTGGCCGCGCTGGAATCCACCCTGCCGGCGCTGCGCGAGGCTTTGCCTGCACACTGGTATGGCTTGGCCGCCGTGTTGATTGCGCTGGCACGCGTGGTGCAGCAAACCCCACGTCACCATCAACAGGATTGAACCATGCCGGCACAATACCTTGCGCGTTTCCGGCCGGCGCCGCCGGGCACGCGAACACGGCATGTGCGGGCAATGAAAAGGAGGCGCCGAATGGCGGATGAACACACCGACCTGGCCAGGGTGCTGGGCCGGATCGAAGGCAAGCTGGACATGATTGTCACCAGCCAGCATGTACAAAGCGAACGACTGGACGCCATGGACAGCCGTTTACGGCAGGTAGAAACCCAGGCTGCCAAGGCTGGCGCACTGACTGGTGGCCTGGTGGCCGTGCTGACAGCCATTGTGGTCGAATGGGTCAAGCGCTTGAGTTGATGGCAACGCAGACAGAGACTCGGGCATCACCCATACAGGCGTGATGCCAGGCATGACAGGATGTCCGGCAGCAGAATGACAGACACGCCCCACTGTGGTCATTGTGCAGGTTGTGGGGCCGGACATGCTTCAATGGATGGCGCAGACAAAAAAACACCACGCCCGGCAGACGCCGGGCGTGGTGTTTTGGTACAGCCAGTTGCGGTTACGCGGCCAGCACACGGAACACCGCGTGCCGACAGGCTTACGATTCTACCTGCGCGTCCACGCGCTCGCGCAACTCCTTGCCGGCCTTGAAGTGTGGCACGTACTTTTCTGGCACTTCCACACTGCTGCCCGACTTGGGGTTGCGGCCGACGCGCGGCGGACGGTAGTTCAGATCGAAACTGCCGAAACCGCGAATTTCAATCCGCTGCCCGCGCGAAAGACTGGTCGCCATCGCGTCAAGAATGGTCTTGACGGCGAGTTCGGTGTCTTTCGCGACGAGCTGCGGGTAGCGTTCCGCGAGCCTGGCGATGAGCTCGGACTTGGTCATCGCCTACCCTGCTTACTCGTTGCTGCCGGACAGCTTAGCCTTCAGCAGAGCGCCCAGGTTAGTGGTGCCTGCGGTCGCGCTGTCGGTGGATTGCAGCTTGCTCATGGCGCCGGCTTCTTCAGCGGCATCCTTGGCCTTGATCGACAGCTGGATCGAGCGGCTCTTGCGGTCAACGTTGATGATCAGCGCTTCGACTTCGTCACCTTCCTTCAGGTGGGTGCGGATGTCTTCCACGCGGTCACGCGACACTTCCGAGGCGCGCAGGTAGCCTTCGACATCGGCTTCCAGCTGAATCACGGCGCCCTTGGCGTCCATCGACTTCACAGTACCCTTGACCAGGCTGTTCTTGTCGTTCATGGCCACGAAGTTGCTGAACGGATCGCCTTCCAGTTGCTTGATGCCCATGGAGATGCGCTCGCGCTCGACGTCGATGGACAGCACCACGGCTTCCACTTCGTCGCCCTTCTTGAAGTTGCGCACAGCTTCTTCGCCAGCCACGTGCCACGACAGGTCGGACAGGTGCACCAGACCGTCGATGCCGCCCGGCAGGCCGATGAACACGCCAAAGTCGGTGATCGACTTGATGGTGCCGCGGATCTTGTCGCCCTTCTTGTAGTTGGCGGCGAAATCGTCCCACGGGTTGGACTGGCACTGCTTCATGCCCAGGGAGATACGACGACGGTCTTCGTCGATTTCCAGGATCATGACTTCCACTTCGTCGCCCAGGGCCACAACCTTGGACGGGTGGACGTTCTTGTTGGTCCAATCCATTTCGGACACGTGCACCAGGCCTTCGATGCCCTGTTCGATTTCGACGAATGCGCCGTAGTCGGTCAGGTTGGTCACGCGGCCGAACAGGCGGGTGCCTTGCGGGTAACGACGGGACAGGCCCACCCACGGATCTTCGCCCAGCTGCTTCAGGCCCAGGGACACGCGGTTCTTCTCTTGATCGAACTTCAGCACCTTGGCTTCGACTTCGTCGCCCACTGCCAGCACTTCGGACGGGTGCTTCACACGACGCCATGCCAGGTCGGTGATGTGCAGCAGGCCGTCGATGCCGCCCAGGTCCACGAATGCGCCGTAGTCGGTGATGTTCTTGACGATGCCCTTCACCACTGCGCCTTCGGTCAGGCTTTCCAGCAGTGCCTTGCGCTCTTCACCCAGGGTCTCTTCCAGCACGGCGCGGCGGCTCACCACCACGTTGTTGCGCTTGCGATCCAGCTTGATGACCTTGAATTCGACTTGCTTGCCTTCGAACGGGGTGGTGTCCTTGACCGGACGGGTGTCCACCAGCGAGCCCGGCAGGAAGGCGCGGATGCTGTTGACCATGACGGTCAGGCCACCCTTGACCTTGCCGCTGATCACGCCGGACAGGATCTTGCCAGTTTCCAGGGCTTCTTCCAGCTCGATCCAGGCGGCCATGCGCTTGGCCTTCTCGCGGGACAGCTTGGTTTCGCCGTAGCCGTTTTCCAGCGAGTCGATGGCGACGGTCACGAAGTCGCCGATCTTGACGTCAACTTCGCCCTTGTCGTTCTTGAACTCGTCAACCGAGATCAGCGATTCGGACTTCAGGCCGGCGTTGACGGTCACGAAGTTCTGGTCAACGTTCACAACTTCGGCGGTGATCACTTCACCAGCGCGCATTTCCTGGAGGGCGAGGCTTTCCTCGAACAGCGCGGCAAAGCTTTCTTGGGTGGAGGTAGTCATTAAAGGAACTCTTGCATGCACGCTAGCCAGCGTGCGGGGTTGGTTAAACACAACCGCGCCCGGTTAGGCCGGACGCGGCGATGAAAAATTGCTTTGAATTCAAATGGTTTGGCGACTCAGTTGGCTGTATTGCGCCACCAGGCGAGCACCTGCGCCACCGCTTGATCCACCGTCAGATCGGTGGTGTCCAGCATATGGGCGTCGGCTTCTGCCTTCAGCGGGGCCACCGGGCGGGCGGCATCGCGCGCGTCCCGTTCCTCAATGTCCTGCTGAATCTGAAGGATGTTAGCAGCTTCCCCCTTGTCGATCAACTGCTTATGGCGGCGGCGCGCGCGTTCGGCGGCGCTGGCGGTGAGGAACACCTTCACCGTGGCGTCGGGAAACACCACCGAGCCCATGTCGCGGCCGTCGGTCACCAGCCCCGGCGCCTGGCGAAAGTCGCGCTGACGCTGCAACAAGGCCGCGCGCAGCGCCGGCAGCACCGCCACTTTGGACGCGCCGATGCCCACTTCTTCGGCGCGGATGGCGTCGCTGACATCCTCGCCCTCCAGCTTGACCACGCCCTCGGCAAAGGTGGCCGGCAGCCGCACCGCCGCCATGGCCAGCCGCGCCTCGTGATCCAGCGCAATCTGGTTGCGCATGGCGTACAGCGCCATCAAGCGGTACAGCGCGCCCGAATCCAGATAATGAAAACCCAGGCTGGCCGCCACCCGCGCCGCCACCGTGCCCTTGCCGGAGGCCGACGGGCCGTCCAGGGTAATGACCGGAATTGTCATGCTGCACATCCAAATGATTCAAAGCCGACATTTTACCGGGGCGGACAGATGACGGATAGCGGGTGCCGGGCCGGCAATCCGCAAGCATGCCCCGCAACAAGGTAAACTGTGCGCAGGACAAACGCGGGCGCCAGATCTCTCCATGAGCGAATACCAATACTATGAATTTGTCGCGGTCGATCAACCATTGACAAGCAAGCAGCAAGCTGAGCTGCGCAAGCACTCCAGCCGGGCGACCATTACCGCCAGCAGCTTCATCAACGAATACCACTGGGGCAGCTTCAAAGGCGACGCCACCGCATGGATGCAACAGTACTTTGATGCCCATGTCTATTCGGCCAGCTGGGGCAGTTGCTGTCTGCTGTTGCGGGCGCCGGCCAACGCGCTGGACCTGTCGATGCTGGACGCCTGCCAGTCATGCGACAACCGCGAGTGGCAGGACGACCAGGATGCATTCAACCGCAGCCGCTACGGAGACAATTATCTGCTGGCATGGCATTTTAGCGATGACACGGGCGAGAACGAGCGCTTCTGGAGCGAAGACGATGGCCCCGACTGGATGCTCCGTCTGCTGCCCTTGCGCGCCGAACTGTTGCGTGGCGATGCCCGTCCGCTTTATCTGGGCTGGCTGGCGCGCTTGTGCGCTGGGCAGCTGGATGATGAGCATGTGGAGCCGCCAGTGCCGGCCGGGCTGACTGAACTCACCCCGGCACAGCAGGCGCTGGCGGAATTTTTGGTGCTGGACGTGGACCTGCTGGCTGCCGCCGCCAGCGCCAGCTCCGAGCTGGAGCCAGTCTCCACCGCTGACCACGATCGCTGGCTGGCTGCTCAGTCAGCGCACGCCTTGCAGGCCAGCGTGCGCTTGCTGCTGGAAGGCCGCGCTCCCGAAGCCGAACGTAGCGTTCGCCAGCGCTTTCGGGCTTGGCAGGCGGCCCAGCGCCCTGAGCAAGCCCCTGCGCCGCGCCGTCAGGTGGCTGAGATCCAGCATATTGCGCAACAGATCCGCCAGCAGCGGCAGCAGGCTGAACGTCAGGCGGCCGCCGAGGCGCAAGCCCGGCAACAAGCCGCTCGCGCCATCCAACTGAAGGCATTGGCCGCCGACGCTGCGCGGGTGTGGAAGGACATTGACACCCAGCTGAACCGTGGCGTCGCCTCAGGCTACGATCAGGCGCTACAGCTGACGCTCGCACTGGCGGAAGCGATGCAGCATGTCGAGCGCCACGCCGAGTTTCAGCACGCGCTGAACCAGTTGTTGACCGTGCATGGCAAACGCCGCGCCTGGATGGCTCGCCTGGAAAAAACCAAGCTGCTGGCGCGCTGAATTCATGCCTATCTCGTGCGCGCGCTGCATAAAACCCGCCTGACCCTGCCAAGCGACGCACTTTGTGGTAGCGTGCTGGCTGCATACGCCAGTTCCAGACACATATTGCGACCTCGTGGCTTGGCCTGGCGGCGTGCGCTGACCCTTTGACCTTGCCGGACTTCGCATGGAACACCTCGACCTCGCCCCCATCGCCCGCGCCGAAGGCAGCATCGTGCTGCCCGGCTCCAAGAGCATTTCCAACCGCACCCTGCTGCTGGCCGCGCTGGCCGAAGGCGTCACCGAGGTGCTCGGCCTGCTGGATTCTGATGACGTCACCGTCATGCTGGCCGCACTGGACCAGCTGGGCGTGCGCATCCAGCGCCATGGCGACAGCCGCGACTTTACCGTCAGCGGCGTGGCCGGGCCGTTTCCGGTGAAATCCGGCAATTTCTTTCTGGGCAACGCCGGCACGGCGTTTCGCCCGCTGACCGCCGCGCTGGCCTTGTCTGGCGGCGACTACCAATTGTCGGGCGTGCCGCGCATGCACGAGCGCCCGATTGGCGACCTGATCGACGCGCTGCGCGGCCTGGGCGCGCAAGTGGCCTACACCGGCAACCCTGGTTACCCGCCGCTGACGCTCAGCCCGGCCCAGGGCTCTGGCGCTGACCAGGTGGCGGTGCGCGGCGATGTGTCCAGCCAGTTTCTCACCGCCTTGTTGATGGCGCTGCCGCTGACCGGGCGGCGCGTCACCGTGCAGGTGATTGGCGAGCTGATCTCCAAACCGTATATCGACATCACCCTGAACCTGATGGCGCGCTTTGGCGTGACGGTCGAGCGCGACGGCTGGGCGGCGTTCACCGTGGATGGCAGCCAGCGTTACCACAGCCCCGGCGTGATCCATGTGGAAGGCGACGCCTCCAGCGCCTCGTATTTTCTGGCGGCCGGCGCGCTTGGGCGCGGCCCGGTGCGGGTGGAGGGCGTGGGCAGCGGCAGCATCCAGGGCGATGTGCGCTTTGCCGACGCGCTGGCCGCCATCGGCGCCGACATCCGCTGGGGCGACAACTGGATTGAGGCGCGCGGAACCGGCCGGGTGAAGGCGTTTGACGCGGACTTCAACCACATCCCCGACGCCGCCATGACCCTGGCCGTGGCGGCGCTGGCCGCCGATGGCCGCTCGGTGTTGCGCAATATCGGCAGCTGGCGCGTCAAGGAAACCGACCGCATCGCCGCCATGGCTGCCGAGCTGCGCAAAGTCGGCGCCGTGGTGGAAGAAGGCGAAGACTGGCTGGCCATCACCCCGCCAGCGCAACTGACGCCCAACGCCGCCATCGACACCTACGACGACCACCGCATGGCCATGTGCTTCTCGCTGGTGGCGCTGCTGGGCGCGCCAGTGCGCATCAACGACCCCAAATGCGTGGGCAAGACCTTCCCCGGTTATTTCCAGGCTTTCGCCAGCATTTGTCAGCCGGCCTGAGTGCCGCGCATCTCATCCGCCTGGCCTGGTTGCGTGGCCAGGCCGTCCTGCTGCACGGTCTGCGGCCGCGTGCCACGCCTGGCCGGGTTTGCTTGCGCTTGATGACTCAGCCGGCGCATCAGCGCGCTTGCCTTTGCGGGTTCACCACGCTACTGTCCGCGTCACCCGCCGGCTTGGCTGGGTACTGCGCCTGCGTTCGGCCCTGCTCTGCGATGGCCAAGCCGTTGATTTTCTGTCCCCATATCTGGAGGGCGCTATATGCAAATCCGTGACGAAAAACACATCCGCTACCTTGCCGAACACCTGCTGCACACCGGCATCGGTCAACTGGGCCGCCGTGATATTCACGCCCTGCGCCGTATTGCCCTGCGTTTGCAGGCGCAGTACGACGCCAGCGTGCCAGAAGAAGGCATGACCTTTGGCGAGCGGCTGGCCGACCGGGTGGCCGAGTTTGGCGGCTCGTGGACCTTCATCAGCCTGTTTGCCAGCTTGCTGGTGGGCTGGGCGCTGCTGAATACCGAAATCCTTGGTCAGAATGCCTTTGACCCGTATCCCTATGTGTTTCTGAATCTGGTGCTGTCCATGCTGGCGGCGGTGCAGGCGCCGATCATCATGATGTCGCAAAACCGTCAGGCGGCGCGCGACCGCATGACCATGATCCGCGATTTTGAAGTGAACCTCAAAGCCGATGCCGCCATCAGCGAGCTGAACCAGCGGCTGGATCATCTGGCCTGGCAGGTGCTGGCCGACCTTGACCAGATCAAGCGCGCCCAGAAGATCGACCCCACCGCACCTACACCACCCGCAGCCGGGTAAGTGTTATCTTGCTGCGCCGCCGGCTGCGTAGCCGCATCCACGCACCAGCTGCATGTATGCCATCGGCCACGTTAGCGCGTGGCCGATGGCACGTCAGCCCAGCCGCCGCAGGGTATCCAGCGGCGGGGTGCGCACAATCTGGCGGCCGGTGGGCCAGCCGGCCAGGGTGACGGCCACGGCGCCGGCCAGCGGGCCCCACAGCAGCAGCCAGGGGTTGGCTTCTACTGGCAGGTTCAGCAGCCGGGCGCTGACGATGGCGGACAGCGCCAGCGCGCCCAGCGCCGCCAGCAGGCCGGCCAGGCCGCCCAGCCAGAGCAATTCGCCCAGCACCACGCCCACCACCTGCCGGCGCGAAGCGCCCAGGGTGCGCAATAGCGCCACGTCGCGGGCGCGCTCGTCCTGGGTCGAGACGGTGGCGGTCCACAGCACCACCAGCCCGGCCAGCAGGCTAAAGCCAAACACCCCGCGCATGGCTTCCACCAGGCGGCCGACCATATTGCGCACTTCCGCCAGAATCAGGCCGACGTCCAGCACGGTGAGGTTGGGGAATTTCGCCACCAGCAAGTCCACCACGGCCGCCTGGGTGGTCGGCAGGTGAAAGCTGGTGATATAGCTGGCCGGTTGATTGGCCAGCATCGCCGGGCTGGCGTAAACAAAGAAATTCACCTTGAAGGTGTCCCACTGCACCTTGCGCAGGCTGGTGACCGGCGCGTGCAGCTCGTTGCCGGCCAGGTCAAAGCGCAGCACATCGCCCACGCGAATGCCCAGGGTGTCGGCGATGCCTTCTTCTACAGAAAACCCCGGCTTGCTGGGCTCCCACGCCGCACCGGCGGTGATGCGGTTATCCGCCGGCAGTTGCTCGGCCCAGGACAGGTTGAACTCGCGTTCGGCCAGGCGCTGGGCGCGTTCGTCCGGGTATTGCTCGGGGCGCACCTGGCGGTCGTTAATCGACAGCAGCCGCGCGCGCACCATCGGCGCCAGCTCGGGCGCCGGTAAGCCCTGGCTGCGCAGCAGCTCGCGCACCGGCTCGCGTTGCGGCGGCTGGATATTGATGACAAAGCGGTTGGGGGCGTCGGCTGGCACATTGCGCTGCCAGGCGGCCAGCAGGTCGCCGTGCACCACGGTGAGAATCAGCAAGGCCATCAGCCCGCTGGCCAGCGCCACCATCTGGGTGATGGACAGCGCGCGCCGCCGGGCCAGGTTAGCCAGGCCATAGCGCCAGCCCACCTGGCCCGATCCGGGCAGCCGGCGCAGCAGGGCCAACAGCAGCCAGGCCAGCAGCGCCGCCAGCGCGGCAAAGCCGGCAAAGCCCAGCGCCACCGCCAGCGCCAGCGGCCATTCGCCGGCCTGCCAGCCCATCAGCGCCAACAGCGTGGCGCCGCCCAGCAGATAGCTGCCGCGCGCGGCGGCGTCGTCCGGCGGGGCGTCGCGCAGCACGGCCAGCGTGGGCGCGCGGCGCAGCGCCAGCAGCGGCGGCACGGCAAAGCCAAACAGCAAGGTGGCGCCCACCGCCAGGCCTTGCGCCCACGGCTGCCAGCCGGCCGGCGGCAGGCTTTGCCCCAGCAGGCTGGCCAGTTGGGCCAGCACCAGCTCTTGCGTCAGCCAGCCCAGCGCGCAGCCGGCCAGCCCGGCCAGCAGCGCCAGGGCAAAAAACTGGCTGAGGTGCAGCCACAGCATATCGCCCTGGCTGGCGCCCAGGCAGCGCATCACCGCCACCGCCTGCCGATGGCGATTGACATACCGCCGGCAGGCCAGCGCCACCGCCACGGCGGACAGCGCCACCGCCAGCAGCGCGGTCAGGCCCAGCACGCGCTTGGCGCGCTCCAGCGCGGTGCGGATTTCCGGGCGGGCTTCTTCCACGTTTTCGATGCGCTCGCCGCGCGCCAGCTGGGCGCTGGCCTGCTGACGAAACGCCTCGACCTCGGCCGGCGCGCCGGCCAGCAGCAGCCGCCAGCGCGCGCGGCTGCCGGTCTGGATCAGGCCGGTGGCGGCTACGTCGTTGGCGTGCAGCATCAGCCGGGGAATAAAGTTATAAATATCCATCGCCGCGTCTGGCTCGCGCACCAGCACGCCGGCCACTTGCAGCCGGCTGGCGCCGACTTCCAGCCAGTCGCCTTCGCGCAGCTTGAGCTTGTTCAGCAAGCGGGCGTCGGCCCACACCGTGCCCGGCGCCGGAATCAGCTGGCCGCTGCGCGTTTGCCCATGCTGGCTGACGGTGACTTCGCCGCGCAGCGGATAACCGGGGCTGACCGCCTTGAAGGTGGCCAGCTGGCTTTGGCCATTGGCCAGGGTCATGCTGGGAAAGGTCAGCGTCTGCGTGTGGCGCAGCCCGCCCAGCTGGCCTTGCCAGCGGGCCAGATTGTCCTGGTCGCTATTGATCACCACATCCGCCGCCAGCAGCTGGCTGGCTTGCAGATGCAGGGCGCGATCGACCCGGTTGGTGAAAAACCCCACGCTGCTCATCGCCGCCACCGCCACCAGCAGGGCGGCCAGCAGCACGGTGAGCTCGCCCGCGCGCAGTTCGCGGCGCATCATGCGCAGCGCCAGCCGCATGCGTTCAAACCCCGGCATGGCGCGCCTCCGTCAGTTTGCCTTGCTCCAGCCGCAGCACCCGCTCGCAGCGCGCCGCCAGGCTGGCGTCGTGGGTGACCAGCACCAGGGTGGTGTCTTGTTCGCGGTTGAGGGTGAACAAGAGTTCGATCACCTGCGCGCCGGTGTCGGCGTCCAGATTGCCGGTGGGCTCGTCGGCAAACAGCAGCTTGGGTTCGCCGACAAAAGCCCGCGCCAGCGCCACCCGCTGCTGTTCGCCGCCAGACAAATGGCGCGGATAATGCCCCAGCCGATGCGCCAGGCCCACCCGCGCCAGCATGGCGGCGGCCTGCTCGCGCGCGCCGCGCAGCCCGGCCAGCTCCAGCGGCAGCATGACGTTTTCCAGCGCGGTCAGCGCCGGCAATAGCTGAAACGACTGAAACACAAAGCCCACCAGCCGCTGGCGCAGCTTGGCGCGCTCGTCCTCGCTCAGGTGCGACAGACTTTTGCCAAACAGCAGCACCTGGCCATTGCTGGCGTGGTCCAGCCCGGCCAGAATGCCCAGCAGGGTGGATTTGCCCGAGCCGGAACTTCCCACAATCGCCACCGTCTCGCCGGTGGCGACGGTCATATTGACTCCGCGCAGAATGGTGAGCGTATCGCCGCCATAGACCACTTGCCGGGCGACATCGACGGCTTGCAAAATCGGCGTCAAAGAAGGTGCAGACATGAAAAGAATGATCCTGTTGTGTATGGCCATGCTGTTGAGCGCGCCCGGCTGGGCGGCCACCATCATGGTGTTTGGCGATTCGTTGTCCGCCGGCTATGGCTTGCGCCCCGGCGAAGGCTGGGTGGATTTGCTGCGCCAGGCGCTGCCCGCCCATCAAGTGGTCAACGCCAGCCAGTCGGGCGAAACCACGGCCGGCGGCCTGTCGCGCCTGCCGGCGGCGCTGGCGCGGCACAAGCCCGATATCGTCATTCTGGAGCTGGGCGGCAACGACGGCCTGCGCGGCCTGCCGCCGGATGATATGCGCGCCAATCTGGAGCAGATGGTGGCCATGTCGGCACAAAGCAAGGCCCGCGTGCTGCTGGTGGGCATGGCGCTGCCGCCCAACTACGGCCAGGCGTATGGCCGGGCTTTCCAGATGGTGTATTCCGACTTGGCCAAACAGCGAAAGTTGCCGTTTGTGCCGCTATTGGTGGAAGGCTTTGCCACCGACCGCACGCGGTTTCAGGCGGATGGCATTCATCCCAACGCCAGCGCGCAGGGGCAGATGCGGGACAGTGTGCTGAAGGTGTTGCGCGGGATGGTAAAAAACTAAGAGCGGCTAACAAAACCCGCCTGGCGTTGTTGCCCGACCTTGCCGTACTACCCGTACTGTCTACGGTCGTGCGCCTAGCCAGGATTGCTGTGCTGGGTTTTGTTAGCCGCTCTAAGCCTCACCGATACTGCCCCGGTGTGCCTGGATTGCCTTACCGTGCGTGCGGTCGTGGGCCACACCAGGTGTGTCATGCCGGGGGCGTGCGCGCCGTGCCACCCGATTTCACCTCATTTGCATTTCACGACAAGGAGCCCTACCCCATGACCAGCCCGAGTCCCAGCCCAGCGACAGGTGCCGACACCGCTCTGGATCCCAATCTGCAACAACTGGCCGAAACCTGGCTGAAACGACCGCTGCAACCGCAGGAGTTTGCCCAGTTGCAGGCCTTCCAGGCCGCCCAGCAAAGTGCCGGCGTGTCGCCCGGTGAGCAGGCCGCCGCCGTGCTGGCCCTCAGTCGCGCCAATACCCAGGCCAGTGTGCGCGATTCACTCAGCGCCATTCACAGCAATGTCACCCAGGCCATGCAGGCGCAGGAAAAAGAAGAACAGGCCATTCTGAAGGTGGTGGAAGGTGCGCGCTCGCTGGCCGAGTTGCGCCCGTCTGCACTCAATGGCGGCACTGGCGTGGGCATGGGCGGGCAAATGGCCTTGTCGCAGATTGCCGACCGGCTGGCCGGCCTGGCCCGCCAGGAGGTGGAACGCTGCTTCAATCAAACTTTCATGCCGCTGCAAAATGCGCTGAGTGGCGTGGTGGACCGGCTGAACCAGCAAAGTCAGACCATCGCCGAATTGCAGGCGCGCCAGACCCAGGTGCCCACCCCGGCGCAGGCCACGCTGACCCCGGCTGCGGTGGCGGCGGGGACGGCTGCCGGCCCCCAGGGCATGGATGCGGGCAAAGACACAGGACAATTGGCTGGCTGAGCTGGTTTCACGCCCGTTTCTGGCGGGCGTTCTATCCGGTGAGCGCGACGTGATGCCGCGCCGATTCCTCAACCGACCTTACCATCAAGGAGTGTTTCAATGGCTATTCCGACCGCCGTGAACGATCAAATCACCGACGCAGTGACCCAAGCCAACGTCAAGGTGCTGGCTGAATCCCCGGCCATGGCCATGGGCGCGATCTACCAAACCATGGCCCACTCGACCGGCATTCTGTTCGAGAACGCCGTTTCGGCCCAGCAACAACAAAACACCCTGACCCAGGCTTCCACCAATCAGGGCGTGATGCAGATCTACAGCATGGGCACCATGGCCGACGCTGCCGCCACCGAAAAAGTGGGCCAGGGTGGCATCGCCGACAACCTGACCAGCATGCTGACCGTGCTGCAATCGTTCAAGGGCTAAGTCGCCGACTTTCCGGTTTACTCGAATAAAGGATGTCCAACATGGCAACCACTGATACTTCCACTGCCGCTGGCGCTGCAACACCGACTGCGGTGAACTCGCAAATCACCGACGCGGTGACCCAGACCAACGTCAAGGTGCTGGCCGAATCCCCCGCCATGGCCATGGGCTCGCTTTTCCAGACCATGGCTCACTCGACCGGCATCCTGTTCGAGAACGCCATTTCGGCCCAGCAACAGCAAAACACCCTGACCCAGGCCTCCACCAATCAGGGCGTGATGCAGATTTACAGCGTGGACACCATGGCCGACGCTGCCGGCACCGAAAAAGTCAGTCAGGCCGGCATTGCCGACAACCTGACCAGCTTGCTGACCGTGCTGCAATCGTTCAAGTCCTGATGCCCGTTTTACTTCATCCGTAAAGGAAATCAACGATGGCTGATACTCCTTCCACCGACAGCTCGGCCGGCGCGCCGACTGCGGTGAATTCGCAGATCACCGACGCGGTGACCCAGACCAACGTCAAGGTGCTGGCCGAATCTCCGGCCATGGCCATGGGTGCGATGTTCCAGGCAATGTCGCACTCCACCGGCATCCTGTTCGAGAACGCCGTGTCCTCGCAACAGCAGCAAAACACCCTGGCGCAGGCTGCGTCCAACCAGGGCGTGATTCAGCTCTACAGCATGGGCACGATGTCCGATGCCGCCGCCACCGAAAAGGTGAGCCAGGCTGGTATTGCCGACAATCTGACCAGCATGCTGAGTGTGCTGAAGTCTTTCCGCAGCTAATGCGGCGTCCCGGTCTGGCCCATCCAGGCCGGGGCCGCGTCCCGCGCGGACCGAATGGGGGCCACCGCCCCGGTTTCTTGAAACCGCTCACCCGCTTGCCGGGATGAGCGCCGCCTCATCCGATCCAGGAGTCAACAAATGGCATTCCCGACCGCAGTGAATTCGCAAATTACCGACGCCGTCACCCAAACCAACGTCAAGGTGCTGGCGGAAGCCCCGGCCATGGCCATGGGCTCGATCTACCAGAGCATGGCTCATTCCACCGGCATCCTGTTCCAGAATGCCGTGTCGGCCCAGCAACAACAGAACATCCTGGCCCAGGCCGCCGCCAACCAGGGCGTGATGCAGATCTACAGCATGAACACCATGGCTGCTGCTGCCGGCACCGAAAAAATGAGCCAGGCCGGCATCGCCGACAACCTGACCAGCCTGCTGACCGTGCTGAAATCCTTCCGCTAAGCGGTACGCGGCGCGGTGCAAACCTGCTGCCCGGCAATCTGGCCGGGCAGCGGGTTTTTGTCATTCCACCCAGCCGGCGTTGTCAATCTGCACCGGGCCTTGGCCGGCCAAATCCCGATAGCAGGCATACAGTGACAGCATGGAGAGCGGCGCCACCACAATGAATGCCGCGCCATAGGTCAGCAGTGCGGCCAGCGTCAGTATCGCCATGCCTGACAGATACAGGGCAAATGCGCCCAGATTGCGCCACATGAAGCGCAGGCTGCGCCACATCGCCTCGGCGGCGCTGGCCTGCTCGAAAGTCACCAGCGCGGGCGCCAGCCAGTAGGCTGCGGCCACCGGCAAGGCCGCCAGCATCACCATCATGCCCAGAGTCAGCAACTGATCCATGGTGTCCTGGCTGATCGGTTCGGCCTGCAAGGCTTCCGGCGAGGGCGCCAGGCCCAGCGCCACCGCCAGCAGGGTGACCAGAAAAGCCACTGACATCAACATCACCAGATACCACAAGCCGATGCCCAGCAGGCTTGTCACCCCCGGCTGGCGAAAGGCGGCAAACAGCTCGGCCAGCCTGGGTTCTTCTGCGCGTGTCAGCCGCGCGGCCACTTGCAGGAAGCCCGCCGTCAGCAATGGGCCCAGAAACACCGCCAGCACGCTGCCCACGCCGGGCAGCAGCTGAAAACCCAGCAGCACCATGCAATACACCAGTCCGAACAGCAGCATGGTCAGCGGTTGTTCGCGAAAAAGATGAAACCCTTCCCGCCACCAGCCCCAGCCACGCTGGACGGCCACACGAGGCGGCGGAAGGGAGGGAGTGTCGTGATCCGGCATGGTGGTATTCCTGTGCAATATTCTGGAAGGCTCCGACCAGCAGGCGCTGGCCGGGCTCACCCATCTGGCGCCTCGGGCGGGGGATTGTACTGTCCACAAGTTGCACACAAGCTGTGCGAAACATGTGGATAACTTGTTGACGGTCAGTAGTCGCCCCAGCGTTGCTGCATGGCGGCGACGGCGGCCAGTGCGGCTGTCTCGGTGCGCAGGATGCGCGGGCCCAGTTTCAGCGCGGTCCAGCCTGCACGCAAGGCGGCTTGTTCTTCTGCATCACTCAGCCCGCCTTCCGGGCCGGCCAGCAGCCAGGCCGCCGTGGGGGCGGGCAACTCGGCCAGGCGGGCGCTGCCCAGCGGCGACAGCATCAGCCGCGCCTCCGGCAAATTTGCCGATTCGGCCAACCAGGCGTCCAGGCTGAGGATGGGGCGCAGCTCGGGCACGGTATTACGGCCACATTGTTCACAGGCTGAAAGGATGATGTCGCGCCAGCGTGCCAGGCGCTTGTCGGCACGCTCACCGCTGAGCCGCACGATGCTGCGCTGGGTGGCCAGTGGCTGGAACACGTTGACGCCCATTTCCACCCCTTTTTGCAAGGTGAAGTCCATGCGTTCGCCGCTGGAAATCCCCTGCGCCAGCCCCAGCCGCAACGGCGACTCACGCGAGACAGCCAGTGCGGCATCCAGTTGTACCCGTACTTCGCGCTTGCCGACGGCCAAAATCCGGGCCGGGTACTCCAGATCGGGGGGTGAGCCGTTAAATACCGTGAGGGCATCGCCAGCATTCAGGCGCAGCACCTGCACATGGCGCACCACGGCATCGGGCAGGCTCAGTTCGGTTCCGGCAATCAGCGGTTGATCAACAAAAAAACGCGGCATGGCAATCCGGGCAGCAGGGTAAAACGCCATTCTGCCAGTTTGCGTCGGGTTTTTCTGCTTTCCTGGTGGCTGGCTGTTCGATGCCGCGCATCGCTGATGGCAAAGCAGCAAAAGCCCGGCTTTTTTTGCGCGGAATGTGACATGTTGTCCAGACGGCAGCCGCTGGCTTATGGCACACTTTGCATTGCAGCATGGGCGAGCCATCAGTAGGACTGTGGTTGCCGCCGGGCCACGAGCCAAATGCTGCGCCACGCCCGCGCAGACGGGTACGCACCCGGTTCGCCGGGCATGGTCAGCGCCTACCGGCGCGCCAGAATGATATTGACAAGCTGAAGAGGGGGAGTCGTGCCATGCAGGTGGTCGATCAGGTGATTCAGACATTGCGCGAGATTGCGCAAACCGAAGTCATGCCGCGTTTTTTGCGTGTGGGTTCCACCCGCAAATCGGACGGCACCCTGTTCACCGAGGCTGATCTGGCCACTCAACAAGCGTTGGCGCGTCGCCTGCCGGACATCTTGCCCTACCCGGTGCTGGGCGAAGAGATGACCCCGGAAGAACAGCATGCCTTGTGGGAGGCCAACCCGGATGGTTTGTGGGTGGTTGATCCAATCGACGGCACCACCAACTTCATCCACGGCCTGCCCTACTTTGCCATCTCGGTGGCGCTGATGCGCCACGGCCGCAGTGAGCTGGGGGTGATTTACAACCCGGTGGCCAACGAGATGTTCTACGCCCGTCGTGGCAGCGGCGCCTATATGAATGGCATCCGCCTGCCGCTGAAAGCGGCGCCTGCCAGCATGGGCGACACCATCGCGGCGGTCGAGGTCAAATATCTGCGTAGCGGCAAGCTGGGCACCCGGCTGACCAGCCTGGCGCCGTTTGGCAGCCAGCGCAGCCTGGGCGCTTCGACCATTGATTGGTGCTATCTGGCGGCAGGGCGCTATGACCTGTATCTGCATGGCGGCCAGCGGCTGTGGGACTACGCGGCGGGGATTGTGATTCTGGAAGAAGCTGGCGGCCAGGCCTGCACGCTGGACAGCGACGATTACTGGCAAGGCCCGCTGTGGCACCGCTCGGCGGTGGCCGCGCTGGATCCGTGTCTGTTCGAGCAGTGGCGGCGTTGGGTGCGCAATAATCAGTGATTGATCGTGTCCTGAATGGATTCAGGCGATCGGTTTTTGCGTGATGTGCGGAACGTGTGTGAGGCGCCGGCTGTGGTGCTGCGCCGATGTGTCGCCCGTAAAACGCAACGTGCCCAGCGCTTACGGCGCTGAGCACGTGTCTGGCTCATCTTCCTTTACCTGCTTTATTTGGCGAAGCAAAGCAAGCGGGTCGGCGGCGGGACAGCATCCCGCCCAAAACAGGTGTGCTTAGCGCAATTGCGCAAAGGCATCCCGCGCGAAGGTTTTTTCGCAATACTTGCACTTGAGCCGCACTTCGCCTTCTTTCTCGCTCACCCGGAACGAGGTTTCCACCGGCTCGGTGGCGGTGATGCAGTTGCTGTTCGGGCAGGTCAGCATGCCATCCACCGTGTCGGGCACGCCCAGCGTCAGCTTTTCTTTGACCTTGAAGTTTTCAATCACATTCACCGTGGCGTTGGGGGCAAACAGCGCCAGCTGGTTGGCTTGTGCCGGGGTGAAGGTGATGTTCTCGACCTTGATCAGGTCTTTCTTGCCGGTGCGGCGGCTGGGCAGGTTAAAGCCGATATAAATGCGCTCGCCGCTTTCCGACATGCGAAACAGCTTGAGAATGCGCCGACCCTGCCCGGCGGGGATGTGGTCGATCACTGTGCCATTGGCCAGGGCTTCCACCTTGAGCGTGTGTTCCATCATCGCGTTCTCCATTACACGGTTTCGTTGAGCACCAGCGCCAGCAGCGCCTGGCGGGCAAACACGCCGTTCTGCGCTTGCTGGAAGTAGTAGGCATGCGGGGTGGCATCGACGTCGGTGGCGATTTCGTCGATGCGCGGCAGCGGGTGCAGCACTTTCAGATTGGGCTTGGCGCCTTCCAGCATGCTGGCGTCCAGCTTGTATTTGGATTTCAGGTGCTGGAATTCGGTTTCGTCGAAACGCTCTTTCTGTACGCGGGTCATGTACAGAATATCCAGCTCGGGCACCACTTCTTCGATGCTGGCGGCCAGTTGGTATTCGATGCCGTGGGCGTCCAGCTGCTCGCAGATGTAGTCGGGCATGGCCAGCGCTTCGGGGGCGATAAAGTAAAACTTGCAGTTGAACAGCGCCAGGGCTTGCGCCAGCGAGTGCACGGTGCGGCCGTATTTGAGGTCGCCGACAAAGGCCAGGGTCAGGCCATCCAGCTTGCCCTGGGTTTCGTGGATGGTGAACAGGTCCAGCAGGGTTTGCGAGGGGTGCTGGTTCGAGCCGTCGCCGCCGTTGATCACCGGCACGCTGGAGTTTTCCGAGGCCAGCCGCGCAGCGCCGTCCTTGGGGTGGCGCATCACGAAGGCGTCCACATACGAGGTGATGATGCGCACCGAGTCGGCCATGGTCTCGCCTTTTTTGGCCAGCGAGGTGTTGCCGCCGTCGTCAAAGCCGATCACCGTGCCGCCCAGCCGCTGCACGGCGGTTTCAAACGACAGCCGGGTGCGGGTGGAGGCTTCAAAAAAGCAGCTGGCGACGACTTTGTCCTTGAGCAGGTCGGTGCGCGGTTCGCGCTTGAGCTGCTGGGCGGTGGCAATCACGGTTTCCAGGTCGTGCCGGGTGAGGTCGGCAATGGAAATCACATGTCGCTGGTACAGGGGATTGCTCATCTCGGAATCCTTGAATCACGGGCGAAAAAAAGCCCCTGCGGGCGAGGGGCGTTCCGGGTCGGGCGCAACGCAAGGCGGGCGGATGGCGCGGGATGCATGGCGACTGACTCCGGACGGTGGTTGTCGCCATTATACCTGTGTCGTCGGCGCTGATAGAAGAGGCGCTGGCGGACGACAGAATAAATCCCTGCCGTCCAGCCCGACGTGTCAGCCGCTCAGTCTTGCTTGGCCGGCGCCATTTGCATGCAGCGGTCCAGCGTCATCGCCATATAGCGGTAGCTGGTGCAGATGGCCAGGCGCAGCTGTTCAAGCTGCTTGGCTTCTGGTTCATGGCCCAGCAGGGTGCAGATGATGTCCAGCGCTTCCCACGGATGGGTGTCGTCGTACTGGGCATGCTGGCGCAGCCAGCGGGTGGCTTTTTTGCGGTCGGCTTCCGGGAAGGTTTGTGCGTAGGTGTCGGTCGAGCACACCAGATTGGACCAATCCCCAGTGGCGCCTTCGATGGCGTAGTGGGTGGCGGCCATCGATATGGCCAGCGCTTCTCGCTCACAGGTGCGCCAGCACCAGTGCGACAGCGCCAGCGTCGCCGGGTCGTCCAGGCCGGCAATCAGCGCGTCGCGGGAGACATCGCTGGCTTCGGCCCAATCCACCCAGTAATCGGCGTGGTGTTGTTCCACGCGCAGGTTGCGGATCAGCCAGGTGCGGGCCAGGTCTTCGCCCGGGTGGCGGCCATAGCGCACCTTCAGCAGGTTGAAGGCCATGTATTGCGGAAACTGTTCAATCACCGGCCACACGCCAATCAGGAAGTAACGCATGATCGGGTAGGACAGGGTGGCGTCGCGCATGCGCTGGAACAGCACATGCTGGGTGACGCGGGCACGGTCGGCGGCGCAGTCTTCCACCAGTTGGCGAGCCCAGTCCGGGTAGCTGGAGAGTTCCATCAGCGGGCCGGTGCGAGAGAAGGGAGCGTTCATGAGGCAGGTCTCCTGTATCAGGGTGAAGTCGTCGTCCTGTCCGGCGCCGCGATCTGGGCGGGCACGGGCCGGGGATCGTAAAAGGGTTGTGGCCTGGCAATGCCATAACCCTGGGCATAGTGCACGCCACAGGCGCGCAGCATGTTCAGCGTATCGAGGTCTTCCACGTATTCGGCAATGGTGTGTTTGCCCATCATGGCGCTGATGCGCTGGATCATTTCCACCATGGCGCGATCCACCGGGTCGCGCACCATGTCCTTGACAAAGCTGCCGTCGATTTTCAGGTAATCCACCGGCAGGTGCTTCAGGTAGGCAAACGACGACATGCCGGTGCCAAAGTCGTCGAGGGCAAAATGGCAGCCCAGCGCACGCAATTCGCTGACCACCCGCGCTGCCGAAGCCAGGCTGGCAATCGCGCTGGTTTCGGTGATTTCAAAACACAGTGAGGTGGTGGGCACCGGGCTGTTGCGCAGGGTGTCGCGCAGGAAATCCAGGAACTGTTCATCGTTGATCGAGGCGCCGGACAGATTGATGGCGCACAGGCCCAGCCGGGGCTTGTCCGGGCCCAGGTGACGGGCCTCCAGCGCGCGTAGCGCCGCAGTGACCACCCAGCGGTCAATCTGGGGCATCAGGTTGTAGCGTTCTGCGGCGGGCAGGAAGGCGATCGGTGGCACCAGATCACCTTGCTCGTCGCGCAGGCGCAGCAAGACTTCATAGTGTTCGCCATCGCTATTTTCAGCCAGCGGCTGGATGGTTTGCGCATACAGGCACAGGCGCTGTTCTTCCAGTGCGCGATGCAGCCGGTGCACCCATTCCATCTCGTCGTAGCGCAAGGAGACTTCGCTGTCTTGCGGCCGGTAGCGCTGCACCCGGTTGCGGCCTTTTTCCTTGGCCATATAGCAGGCCACATCCGCTGCCCGCAGCACTTCGGCCAGGGTGACGGGATGCTGGTCGAGGTACACCAGGCCAATACTGGCGCTGATCGAGAAGGATTGTCCGCCCCAGGTGAAGTTGAGCTTGAGCACACTCTGGCGCAGGGCTTCGGCCACGTGTTCGGCGCGGGCCAGATCGGTGTGGCTGAGCAGTACGCCAAATTCGTCACCCCCCAGCCGGGCCAGCAGATCATGCGGATCCAGTTGCTGTTGCAGCACGGCGGCGGTCTGGCGCAGCAGGGCGTCACCGGCCGCATGGCCGCAGGTGTCGTTGACGGTCTTGAACTGGTCCAGGTCCAGATACATCAGGGCATCATGTTCACTGTCGGCTGTGGCCAGTGAGGCCAGCAGGCTGCGCTCGAATTCACGGCGGTTGACCAGTCCGGTCAGCATATCGTGGCTGGCCTGCCAGGACAGACTGGCCAAGTATTGATGCTCGCGGGTGAGGTCGTGCAATACCAGCACCTGGCCCTCTACCTGGCCATCGTGCGTATGGATGGACGAGTGGGTCAGGTTGACCGAGATTTCCTGCCCGTCATGCTGGATCAGCAGCAGATTATGGTGATTCTGGCTGATGGCCGGCAGCTGTATGCCGGATTGCAGGGGCGGCAGCCGCATTTCGTGGCTGCGTTGCAAGGGATCGACCAGCCGGAACAGGCTGGACAGCGGCTTGCTGCGCGCCAGCGTCAGCGAACACGACAGCAATTGCTCGGCGGCCGGGTTCATGTAGTCGATCTGTCCCTGGGTATCGGTGGTGATCACCGCTTCGCCAATGGCCGCCAGCGTGATTTCGGCGCGTTCTTTCTCGCTTTGCAGCGCGTGTTCGATTTCTTTGCGGTCGGTGGCGTCAGTCAGTGAGCCAGACATGCGCAGAGGCACACCATCCGGAGTGCGCAGCACCCGTCCGCGGGCCCGATACCAGCGGTATTCGCCGGTGCGGGTGCGCATGCGGTATTCCACATCGTAATGGGCTTCATCGGCCAGATGGCGGCGCAGGGCTTCGATGGCGCGTTCACGGTCTTCCGGGTGCAGACGGGCGGTGAGGGTGGCAAAGTCCAGGCTTGAGTCGTCCTGGCCAAATCCGAGCAATTCTTTATAACGCGGCGAGAAATACACCGCACCAGTGCGCATGTCCCAATCCCAGATGCCATCATTGCTGCCCTGCACGGCCAGCTTGAAGCGCTCCTCGCTTTGCCGCAGTGCACTGGCATAGCCTTCGCTTTGGCTCAGCAGGCGGTTGGCGCGCCAGAGTGCCAGTCCGACCAGGGTGGCAGCTGCCAGCACATTGATCAGCAGCAGCAGGTTTTCTACCCGCCGTGCCAGATCGCTGAGCGAACGCGAAAAAGCCTTGGTCAGCGGGGTGATCTGTTCGTTGATACGCTGGATGTTCTGGCGCAGTGCCCGTTGCTTGTCCAAATCCAGCGTGCGGCTGGCCGCGGCTTCCTGCAAGCGGATGGCGATCAGGTTGAGCTCGTCCATCAGCCGGTCACCCTCTCGCCACAGCCGGGCCACGTGCGAGATATCCTCATCATCGCGGAATTCGACAAACAGCCAGATCAGGTTATCGACGTCGCTCGGCGCATTGCCGCCCGCCAGAAATCCTTCGCGGGCAACATCGGTATTGGGTTCGGTTTGCTCCAGCGCCTCGCGTGCGCGCCGGTCTCCGGCAATGACCCCCAAGGCTTGCTGGTATTGCACCAAATCTGCGGGGTGGCCGCTGTCGGCATAGCGATAAAGGGCATAAATGGCGTCTTTTTGCCCCTTGGACCAAAGACTCTCGCCGCCGACATAGGCGCGCACGGCCGACAGGATGTTCAGGCTGAACACGCCCAGCGCAACTTGCAGTGCGACCGTGAGTACAAATGGCCAGACCAATTTCAGCAGGCGGCGGTGTGCGGTGATCCAGTTCAGTTTCATGCCAATTTCCTTGCTGGCGCGGGGGCAGCCAAGCAGGTCACGCGGACGGAGCCCTGGCGGGTTAGACGAGTCAGGGCGGACACAAATAGCCTTGGCACTTGACACGTATACCGCTGAGCGTCGGCAATGCGGACACGGCGCCATGGTGTGACCTAGCCGTGTAGCATAATGTGTCGATGTCATGCCTGTATAGGTATAGCTGGCAGAAGGCCGTACACCAAGCGTCAGATGATTCGTTTGTTGCTTTTATACGACAAAATCATAGCCGGGTACGCGGGGTTGCCGCTGGGGGCGTGCACAAAAAACGGCCCCGCAAGATGGCGGGGCCGTGGCAATGGTCGCTGCTGGGATGGCAGAACCGAGGGAAACGGGCAGAAACAGTCGGGCCGAATCAGGACAGGCGCGGGGTCAGTTGCGCCGGGCGCGCGGCTTGCCGGGCCGGCTGGCCGTAGCGGGCAATCGACAGGCCTTCGGTGCTGATGTCCGGCGTGCGTTGGGTGACCAGGTCGGCCAGCAACTTGCCGGAGCCGGCGCTCATGGTCCAGCCCAGGGTGCCGTGGCCGGTGTTCAGCGACAGATTGGCAAAGCGGGTGCCGCCAATAATCGGCGTGCCATCCGGGGTCATCGGGCGCAGGCCGGTCCAGAACTCCGCCGCCGGGATATTGCCGCCCTCCGGGAACAGGTCGCCCACCACCATTTCCAGCGTGGCGCGACGTTCTGGATTCAGCGACAGATCAAAGCCGGCCAGCTCGGCCATGCCGCCCACGCGAATGCGGTCGTCAAAGCGGGTGATCGCCACTTTGTAGGTTTCGTCCATCACCGTGGACACCGGCGCGGCGTCGGCGCGGGTAATCGGCACGGTCAGCGAATAGCCCTTCACCGGGTACACCGGGATGTCGATGCTCAGGGTTTTCAGCAGCGCGCGTGAGTAGCTGCCCATGGCCAGCACATAGTGGTCAGCTTTCAGGGTGTCGCTGCCGCAGCGCACGCCAGCAATGCGGTCGCCGTCGCTCAGCAGCGCGTCAATCGAGGTGTTCCAGCGGAACTGCACGCCCAGGCCGGCAGCCAGGCGGGCCAGCTCTTCGGTGAACAGCTTGCAATCGCCGGTTTCGTCATTGGGCAGTTGCAGCGCGCCCACCAGTTTGTCTTGCACGCGCGCCAGCGCCGGTTCGGTGGCGACAATCTCGGCGCGGTTCATCACCTTGAACGGCACGCCGCATTCTTTCAGCACGGCGATATCTTTGGCCATGGCGTCCAGCTGCGCCTGGGTGCGGAACACTTGCAGCGTGCCTTGCTGGCGGCCTTCGTAGGCAATGCCCGTGTCGGCGCGCAAGGCCTTGATGCAGTCACGGCTGTACTCGGCCAGGCGCATCATGCGGGCTTTGTTCACCGCGTAGCTTTTTTCGTTGCAGTTGGACAGCATCTTGGCCATCCATTGCCATTGATACAGGCTGCCGTCGGCGCGGATGGCCAGCGGTGCGTGTTTCTGGAACAGCCACTTCAGCGCCTTCAGCGGAATGCCCGGCGCCGCCCACGGCGCCGAATAACCCGGCGAGATTTGCCCGGCGTTGCCAAAGCTGGTTTCCAGCGCCGGCCCCGGCTGACGTTCGACCACGGTCACTTCGCAGCCTGCCTTGGCCAGGTAATACGCGCTGGCCACCCCGATCACACCCCCACCCAGAATCACGACTTTCATCGTTGCCTCCTTCTGTATTGCAGAGCGCTCGCCTTGCGGGCGGGCATGCGCCAGATTGGCGCAGCGCCGGGCGCTGCATGAAAACACATTCAAGAAAAGGCGCTTACGCACCAGTGATTTGCGTTAGTATATGAAGGCTTGGCCGGTGAATTTCACCAAAGAAACCATAAGGCCAGTGACAACTTTGTGTGTTTTTTAGAAAAAGCAGGGAAACATGAGAACCCGATACCAGGGCTTCAAAGAGCTCGACCGCATCGACCGGCGCATCCTCGATATTCTGCAATCTGACGGCCGCATTTCCATGACCGATTTAGCCGAGCGGGTGGGCCTGTCGGCCACGCCGTGCACCGAAAGAGTGCGCCGCTTGGAAAAAGCCGGGGTGATTCAGGGCTACTACGCCCGGCTCGACCCCAAGGCCATGGATTTGCCCCTGCTGGTGTTTGTCGAAATCAAGCTGTCCACCAAATCTGGTGAAATCTTTGAAGCCTTCCGTCGCGAAGTGCTCACCCTGCCGCATGTGCTGGACTGCCATCTGGTGTCCGGGGATTTTGACTATTTGATCAAGGCGCGCATCCCCGACATGTCGCTGTACCGGCAATTATTGGGCGACATCCTGCTGAAACTGCCCTGCGCCAACGAGTCGCGCAGCTATGTGGTGATGGAAGAAGTCAAGGAAACCCTGGAATTGCCGGTGAGCCTATGAACAGCCCCTCTTGTGTCAGTGTAGACCGCCCTGATTGGGATATCTTTTGCGCCGTGGTGGATAACTACGGCGACATCGGCGTGTGCTGGCGGCTGGCGCGCCAGCTGTCCGCCGAGCTGGGCATGTCGGTGCGGCTGTGGGTGGACGATCTGGCCAGCTTTGCCCGGCTGTGTCCGTCACTGACGCCAAGCCTGGATGCGCAAAGCATCGAAGGCATTGAGGTGCGGCGCTGGGACGCCGCCGCCTTGCCGGCGGTCACCCCAGCCAAACGGGTGATCGAAGCATTTGCCTGCAACTTGCCGGAGGGCTTTGTACAAGCCATGGCCGCCTGCCAGCCGGCGCCGGTGTGGATCAACCTGGAATACCTCAGCGCCGAAGACTGGGTGGGTGGCTGCCATGGCCTGCCGTCGCCGCATCCCAGCTTGCCGTTGCGCAAGCATTTTTTCTTTCCGGGTTTTCGCGACAATACCGGCGGGGTGTTGGGCGAGGCCGATGTGTCGGCGCGGCGCGAGGCGCAGCTGGCCGACCCGGCCGCCGGCTGGGCTGCGCTGGGGCTGACACCGCCGCTGGCCGGTGAGTTGACCGTGTCGCTGTTTTGCTACGGCGGCGAGCGCGTTGACGCCTGGCTGGATGCGCTGCTGGCGCACGGTGAGCCGGTGCGCGTGCTGGTCCCCGATGGGCGCGGCGCCGCCGAGGCGGCGCACTGGTGCGGCCAGTGGCTGGCGCCGGGCTGGCAAGGGCAGCGCGGCGCGGTGCGCGTGCAGGGCTTGCCGTTTGTCGAGCAGCGCGAGTACGACCGCCTGCTGTGGTTGTGCGACCTGAATCTGGTGCGCGGCGAGGATTCTTTTGTGCGCGCACAATGGGCGGCGCGGCCGTTTGTCTGGCACATTTATCCACAGGACGATTGCGCGCACCTGGATAAATTACGGGCTTTTCTGGCGCTGTACGCCGCCGAATTGCCAGCCGCCAGCGCCGCCGCGCTGACGGATTTCTGGCTGGCCTGGAACCACGGCGTAGGCATTGAGCCGGCCTGGCGGGCGCTGCTGGCCGAACGCGCTGCGCTGGCCGAACACGCCCGGCGCTGGGCGGCGCAACTGGCGCAACGTGACACGCTTGCCGTCAATCTGGCGCGTTTTTGCGAAAGTCTTTTATAATCACGCGTTTTCGCAAATCAGTGGCCGCGTGGCGGCCGCTCACTACCAGAACTGTAAACAGGATATTCAATGAAAACCGCTCAGGAACTCCGCGCCGGCAACGTGTTCATGCTCGACGGCCAGCCGATGGTCGTGCAAAAGACCGAGTACAACAAGTCCGGTCGTAACGCCGCCGTGGTGAAGATGAAAATGAAGAGCCTGCTGTCCGGCTCCGCCAGCGAAGCCGTGTACAAGGCTGATGAAAAGTTTGACGTGGTGGTGCTCGACCGCAAGGAATGCACCTACTCGTACTTTGCCGACCCGATGTATGTGTTCATGGACACCGAGTACAACCAGTACGAAGTGGAAGCCGACAATATGAGCGACGTGCTGAACTTCCTGGAAGACGGCATGGAAGATCTGTGCGAAGTGACCTTCTACGACGGCAAGGCCATCTCGGTTGAACTGCCGACCACCATCGTGCGCGAAGTGATCTACACCGAGCCGGCCGTGCGTGGCGACACTTCGGGCAAGGTGATGAAGCCGGGCCGCCTGAAGAACGGCTTTGAGCTGCCGGTGGCGGCTTTTGTGGACATCGGCGACAAGATCGAAATCGATACCCGCACTGGCGAGTTCAAGAAGCGCGCCTGATGGCGTGGTTTGGCATCCGCCAAAAACCCTGCTGGAAACAGCAGGGTTTTTTCATGCCCGTCGTGGGCGCGATCAATCCTAAGGATTGATCAATATCAACATCTTATGCCGGCCTTTACCCTATGCTTGATACATTTTTTTGCAAAGAGGCGGGTATGGAACACATCAAGATTGGCATCATTGGCGCAGGCGAAACCGGCACGCCGCTGTTGGCGCGTTTGTTTGAAGCGCCGTTCGTGCAAGTGGTGGGCGTGGCGGATCTCGATCTGTCGCAGCCGGGCATTTCGCTGGCGCGCGGTCATGGCGTGATGGTGACCTCGGACTTCATGGACCTGGCCCGCCTGGGCGAAAACGTGGATATCCTGATTGACGTCACCGGCGTGCCGGTGGTGCGGGAAAGCCTGCGCCAGTATATGCAGGAATCCGGCAACGACCATACGCTGATCATGCACGAGCGCATCGCCATCTTGCTGATGTCGCTGTTTGCCGGCCGGCTGGTCAAGGGCAAGCACGACGAGCTGGAATACCACTGAGCGGTTAGTGGCGCAGCAGCAAAAAAACGACCGAGGCCGGCGCCTGCGGTCGTTTTTTTATGTGTGCGATGCAGCGTGTGTCAGCGCTGTTCTCGCGTCGCTTACCAAATTCAGCGCAGCGATCCTGGTGAGACGCCCCGCAGACAGTGCGGGTGGTGCGGCAAGGTCGGGCTAGCACGCCAGGAGGATTTGCTTCGCGGCGCTTAGCCTGCGGTCATCTGGTCATACGCTTGCATGGCGTGCGCCGCATACATCAGCGACGGGCCGCCGCCCATATACACCGCCATGCCCAGGGTTTCTTCGATTTCTGCTTTGCTGGCGCCCAGCTTGAGCAGCGCTTGCATATGAAAGCCGATGCAGCCATCACAGCGCACCGCCACGCCGATGGCCAGGGCGATCAGTTCTTTGGTTTTCTTGTCCAGCGCGCCATTCTGGGTGGCGGCGTGCGCCAGCGCGCTAAAGCCTTTCATCACCTCGGGAATGTCCTGGCGCAGGCCGGCCATGCTGCTGCTGATGCCTTGGGTAAGTTGGCGATAGTCTGGCATGATTCTTCCTTATCTAATTTAGAAAAATACGAAATAATGAGCAAAAAAATTCAGTCCTGGCTGGGGCAAAACGCCGATTGCAGCACGCGCAACACCTCCACCGCCACCGAGGGGTTCAGCGCATAGTGGATGGTCTGCGCGGTTTTGCGCGAGCGGATCAAGCCTTCGCCGCGCAACACCGCCAGATGCTGCGAGAATGCCGACTGCGACAGGCTGGAGCGTTGCCACAATTCACCCGCCGTGCGTTCGCCTTCCAGCAGATTGCACAGGATCATCAGTCGTTCTTCATGCGCCAGCGCCTTGAGCAGCTGGGCGGCGGCGCGGGCATGAGGACGCATCTCGGCGGGCGCCAACGTGTTCATGGCCATCAATTTAGCTTTTTCTTAAATAAAGCGCAAGCCCAAAACAAGCGTTTTACCGGCAAAGCGCAAGGCGCCTTGCCGGACGGGTTGAGCGCAGCGAGCAAAACGTCAGTGCAGACGGTCTTGATAGGTGTCGCAGGCAATGTTGTGCGCTTCCAGCACCGCTTCCAGCTCGGCCCGTGCGGCTTCGCGGTTGGGGGCAATGTCTGGGGTCATCAACCAGGCAAAGGTGGTTTCCACCGTGTCGTCGTCGTCCTTGCCTTGCAGGCGCAACTGGAAAGCGCCCTGTGCCGGCATCAGTTCGATATGCGCGCGCACATTGGCCAGGCCGATGCGCTTGTCCAGCAGCAAGGACGTAAACGCCAGGCGCTGTTGATTGGACGCCCGTGTGCCGGTGACCAGGCTTTGCCACAGCGGCTCGGGGGCAAACAAGGTCGCTTCGTTATAATCAATGTGCTCGTTCAGCGCGGCTTCGACTTCCGGCATCAGTGCATCCAGCAGACCATTCGGGTCGGCCAGCGGTTCATGCGTCAGTACACCACGCTCGACGGCAAACACAATCCAGTTCAGGGTCATGCGCGGCACAAAACGTTGCTTGCCTTCCTGGTAGGCGGTGCGCATGGCGGCAATATCGCCCGGCACATAGGCTTCACCCGCATCCAGCATGCCGGCCAGCTGGCTGAGCACCTGGCAGCCAGAGGCATTGAGCATGTCCGGGGTGAACAGCGTGGGCGAGACGTGCAGGCCCTTGCCGTAAGGAATGCCCAGGTGCTTTTGCAGCACGCGCTCCAGTTCGGCCAAACGCGGAAAGAACCAGCAATCGCCGGCATGGTTGGCGCTGTACAGCAGCGGAATCGCCCACAGCTCGTACGGCACAAACGAGCCATCCGGGCGGGCGACGTCCGGCTGGGCGATCAGCGTGCGGGCGGTGTCGATCAGCCGCTCACGTGCGGTAGGCGCATCGTGCAGGGCAAATAGCGCTTCCGGCAGGATGCGAGCGTCGCCGGTGTGCAGGGTGCTATGGACATGGGCAATCAGCTGCGGCGCTCGTTCCGGCCCGCTGACCGCTTCGCGCGCGGCGCGCGCCAGTTCGGATACCGCGTGGGCGCGGGTGGCGTCGTCCAGTTGCATCGGGCTGAGCTGGCGTGGTCGGCGGCCATATTCATTGGCTTCAGCCGGGTTGTTTTTGTACGCCTCGTCAATCGCCCAGTAGGCCGCCACTGCTTCATCGCAGATCTTTTGCAGCGCGCCGGCGTTCGGTTCGCTGTCCGGCTCGCCCAAAAAGACAAAATCGGTCATCGCCAGCCCATCATTGCAGGTGTAGTAGCTGACGTTTTCTTCTGGGTCGAACAGCATGGCGCTGGCGAATTGTTCGCTGTCGGCGCCATCAAACGGGATGGCGCGGTGCATCAGCCGGCAGACAAAGGTCGGCTGCTCGGTGTGCACCAGGTATTCATATTCCTCAATGCCGTGCTGATCGATGGCGTCGCCAAAGATGAAGCGGTTCGGCAAGAAAGGATCGCCCTTGAGGCGGGAACGGGGTGACAACGGTTTCATGGTCGGCAATCACACGCTGCCAGCATGGCAACGAAACAATAGGTTAACGGACACGTTTGCGCCCTGACATCATCGTTGGATTATACGCATCCGCTGCGGCGAACGTCGCCTGCCACGCGGCGCTGGCGATCTCTATATATAGTGATGATGCCACAGCGCACAAGATGCCCCTGCCTTGGGCAGGGGTTTGCCTTGTAATTGCCGCAACTGGCCACATATCCTGAAAGCTGCCGACGTCTGAATTTCGGCGGCTTTTTGTTTTTTTCCGGAAGGCGCACGCATGCAACAATTCGACGGAACCACCATTTTGTCGGTTCGCCGCGGCCAGCAGGTGGCCCTGGGCGGCGACGGCCAGGTGACGCTGGGCAATATCGTGATCAAATCCACCGCGCGCAAAGTGCGCCGCCTGCACAATGACCAAGTGCTGGCCGGGTTTGCCGGCGGCACCGCCGACGCCTTTACCCTGATCGAGCGCTTTGAAGCCAAGCTGCAAAAATACCAGGGCAATCTGCTGATTTCCGCGATTGAGCTGGCCAAAGAATGGCGCAGCGACCGCGCCCTGCGCCGGCTGGAAGCCATGCTGGCGGTGGCCGACCGTGAGCGCACCCTGGTCATCACCGGCAACGGCGATGTGCTGGAGCCCGAACACGGCATTGCCGCCATTGGCTCGGGCGGCGCCTACGCCCAGTCGGCGGCGCGCGCCTTATATGAGAACACCGAGCTGTCGCCGCAAGACATCGTCAAAAAGGCGCTGACCATTGCCGGCGACATCTGTATCTATACTAACCAGAATCATGTGATTGAAACCCTGGATTGACGCGCGCCGAGCGCCAGCCTGAATTTTCGCCACTGTCACCGCCGGGATTGCCGCCATGTCTGAATCCATGACCCCCCAGGAAATCGTCCACGAACTGGACAAACACATCATCGGCCAGGCCGCCGCCAAGCGCGCGGTCGCCATCGCCTTGCGCAACCGCTGGCGTCGCCAGCAAGTGGCCGAGCCGCTGCGCAGCGAAATCACCCCCAAGAACATCTTGATGATCGGCCCGACCGGCGTGGGCAAAACCGAAATCGCCCGCCGCCTGGCCCGCTTGGCCAATGCGCCGTTCATTAAAGTGGAAGCCACCAAATTCACCGAAGTCGGTTATGTTGGCCGCGACGTGGACAGCATCATCCGCGACCTGGCCGAAGTGGCGGTCAAAGAAGCGCGTGAAGACGCCATTCGCAAAAATCGCCACCGCGCCGAAGACGCTGCGGAAGAACGCATCCTGGACGCGCTGCTGCCCCCCGCCCGCCCCTACCCCGGCTTTGTCGGCGAGCCGGCCGCCAACAGCGAGCACAGCGACACCCGGCAGAAATTTCGCAAGATGCTGCGCGAAGGCAAGCTGGACGACAAAGATATCGAAATCGAAGTCGCCCAGCTCAGCGCCCATGTCGAAATGATCGCCCCGCCGGGCATGGAAGAGCTCACCCAGCAAATCCAGGGCATGTTCGCCAATATGGGCAACGGCCAGAAAAAGTCGCGCAAGATGAAAATCAGCGAAGCGCGCAAGCTGATCACCGACGAAGAAGCCGCCAAATTCGTCAACGAAGAAGACACCAAGCGCGACGCGCTGCGCAATGTCGAGCAAAACGGCATCGTCTTTATTGATGAAATCGACAAAGTCACCGCCCGTGGCGAAACCTCTGGCTCGGATGTCTCCCGCGCCGGCGTGCAGCGCGACCTGCTGCCGCTGGTGGAAGGCACCACGGTGTCCACCAAATACGGCATGGTGAAAACCGACCATATCCTGTTTATTGCTTCTGGCGCCTTCCATCTGTCCAAGCCGTCTGATCTGGTGCCCGAGCTGCAAGGCCGCTTCCCGATCCGCGTTGAGCTGTCGGCGCTGTCGGTAGACGACTTCGTGGAAATCCTCACCAACACCGACGCCTGCCTGACCCGTCAATATCAAGCCTTGCTGGCCACCGAAGGCACCGAACTGGCCTTTACCGACGCCGGCATTCGCCGCATGGCCGAGATTGCCTGGCAGGTGAACGAGAAGATGGAAAACATCGGCGCCCGTCGTCTGCACACGGTGATGGAGAAACTGCTGGAAGAACTGTCGTTCGCGGCGCGCTCGGAACAGGTCGCCATCGACGACGCCTACGTGGACAGCAAGCTGGCCTCGCTGGCGCAGCGCGAAGACTTGGCGCGCTACGTGCTGTAAATCGACTGCCCTCTATATAGTGATGTTTGCCACGCCCCGCGCAGCTTCTGCCGGGGCGTTGTTGCATCTATAAGCGTGATTCAAGAGCGACATCTATAGAAGTGATTCCGGCGTCGGGCGTCCGAAGAGCCGGGGAGGGCATGGTTTGCCGGGTTTACCGGCTTTGTCGCCCGGTATCTGGTGCGCTGCTGGTCGATTCTGGGCGTTTTTTTACGGCAGGCAGCGGTAAATCGCTCAGTCGGACAGCAAAAACCGCACCGTTTTGCCGATTTTTACCGGCTCAGGCAAAAAATTGCCCGTGCTGAAAGAAGATTTGCTGCGGTGTTTTGCGAGAATTCGCCGGGTAGGTGCAGTTTTTTGCAAAAATCTTCAAAAAAGATTCACTTTCAATTCAACGGCTTGTCGTGTTTTTCGGGTTTTTCTGCAAAAAAGTGTGTTGCGGGGTGTTGACGGTTTCAGGGTCGGTGCGTATAGTTCGCATCTCTGCTGCTGACGCAGACGACGAAACGAAGCGAAACAAACCGCTGACGTTACCGGGTTCTGAGTCAGAAAGCAACTGATCTTTAACAGAAAAGACAACCGATAAGTGTAGGCGCTTGTTCCGAGGAACAAGAGCTTGCACTAAAGTAATCAAGAATCGTTAGATTCTTTGAGAACTTGCGTCAAGCGATGTAATTTGCAGAGATTGAACTGAAGAGTTTGATCCTGGCTCAGATTGAACGCTGGCGGCATGCTTTACACATGCAAGTCGAACGGCAGCGGGGACTTCGGTCCGCCGGCGAGTGGCGAACGGGTGAGTAATGCATCGGAACGTGCCTATCAGTGGGGGATAACGCTTCGAAAGGAGTGCTAATACCGCATATTCTCTGAGGAGGAAAGCAGGGGACCTTAGGGCCTTGCGCTGATAGAGCGGCCGATGTCGGATTAGCTAGTTGGTGAGGTAAAGGCTCACCAAGGCGACGATCCGTAGCGGGTCTGAGAGGATGATCCGCCACACTGGGACTGAGACACGGCCCAGACTCCTACGGGAGGCAGCAGTGGGGAA
>ERZ650302.119-NODE-119-length-37022-cov-5.946385_pt1 | contig 37022 bp, 40 predicted proteins | sample MGYA00376238_ERZ650302 | MGnify/ENA primary metagenome ERZ650302 (study PRJEB26733, sample SAMN07839298) | wastewater metagenome | biome: urban; feature: wastewater treatment plant; material: waste water | place: USA: North Carolina | collected 2016-04-28 ... | reverse complement strand
GCGCTTGAAGCTACACTGACTCAGCATCGCGCGCGGGAGAGTGAACTCCGCCAGCTGGTTGAGGCGGGAGGTGCCGCTGATGGTAGCTATGACAATCGCGCCGTCGAGACGCTTGAGGCGGACCTGAAGGTGATCGACGAGCAGCTTGCGACATCAGACACGCCGCAGGCGATCTCCGCAAGAATTGGCGAAGTAGAGGCTGCCCTAAAGGCGGAGACCCTCAAGCGTACTTCGACGCAGCAGCTCCTCTCCGTTGCCTCCGATGAAATCCAGGCGTGTCGCTCATTCTTGTTGCAGCATCCCGATACTTGGACGCAAGCTGACGGCTTGATTGTCGACTTGCCAGCTATGCACGCGGCCAGCGAACAAATGGCACGTGATGTTGGAGAGAAATTCGCTGCTGCCACGTCTGCTGTCGCCGCGGCGCAGGCGTCGCGCGATGCGTCGCAAGCAGCTCAAGCTCGCGAAACGGGAGTGGTTGCGACGGCCAACGCCAGGCTAGCAGGGTTGACTCGTGAACTGCAGGAGATAAGGCAGCGTTGGATCGCCGCAGGTCTCAGCGGTGAACCAGAACAGGGCCTTCTCGCGTCTCAGCGGGCAAGCTTGACTGCCAGGGATGATCGGCTGAACCCTGTATCAGCAGCGCTCGAACGCTTGACCGCCGGTTATCGAAAGTGGCTTGAAGACGAACAGTTGCGCAAGCTGACGGAGGATGTCGTTGGCAGGATGAAGTCCGTCCAAGCAAGCTCGGAGGCCGAGAGCTTGCAGAAGTTGGTGCAGCGTGTGGATCAGGCTCAGCAGTCCGTCGAGCTCGCAAAGGTCACGAGGAAAAAGGTGGAGGACTACGGTGTACGGATGAAGGATCAGGCACGAACGTACGCCGGCGAAGTGCTTGTGCCTCTCAACGCCACCATAAAGAGATTCGCGCGCGCCCTGATGACAGGGTCCGAAACGGCCGTTACCTACAAGGCTGAGCACCATGCTGCTCGGTCAGAGCTGCGCCCGACCATCGTGCAGAGTGATCTTGACGGCAGGACTCGGAATGTGGAGATGAACCCTAGCCTCTATTTCAGCGAGGGACAACTCTCCGCCCTCAGCGTCGCCGCTCTGTTCGCGGCGAGCACGTCTTTCGGATGGTCCCGCTGGCGTGGCCTCCTGTTGGACGATCCGCTTCAGCACAACGACGTCATCCATGCGAGTGCATTCATGGATCTTCTCAGGCAAATGGTCCTCAGTCTCGGATACCAGATCGTCCTTTCAACGCATGACAGCGCTGAAGCGGAGTTCCTGATTCGGAAGTGCCGAAGCTCAGGCATCAACTACCGAGTGCACGAGCTCGCTCCCAAGGGGCCAAACGGTCTTGTCACGCCGGACGGAGCGGTGTCCTGGGCCGCTCAGGGCTAGTTACTTGCAGACCGAGTCCACTCGCGCACTCAACAATTGAACGGATTGTCCGCGATTGGTCAGTGCCACGCACGCCATTCTCTCGTCCGAGTGGAGTCAGACCTCAGGATCTTTGTGAAGGCGCAGTTTTCGTGGACAAGCCGGTCGACGAGTCGCAGATCGTTCAAGGTTTCTATAGGTATGGACTCTCTTGCCTCTCGGTCTGCGGGCTGATTCAGAGCAAGCCTCCACTAAGCCGCCGTCCGCCAATACCCGCAAATGGCGAGGACATGACGGTCGACTGAGGGTTAGTGACGGACCGCAACCGCTGCAGAACAGTCACTTAACGGGCAGGACGGTTCCAGGCGCTGGACGCAGTCATTCGCAGCAGATGGTCCGAGCGACTGCTAAGTTCGTCAACTGACATTCGGAGGGACGGCAGCCCATCTCTCCATGAACCATCTCCGGTTCCATCGCTCACCTTCTCAAAGTGTCTTTGAAACCGGCAGCTGCCCAATCCACGCCATCGTATGGCAAGATGAGCCAAAAGTTACAAATTAGATGGGGAGGCTGACATGTGGCATGACATCGAGGCAGAGGTCGACCTACTCAACTTTGGCGTGGTCGCGCGCGCTGCTGCGGACCTCATTCGCCAAGCTGACGGCACTCCGTTGACCATTGGCGTCTCGGGCGGTTGGGGTGCGGGGAAATCGACGCTGGTCAAACTGACCAAGGTCGACCTGGAGAAGGCCGTGCCGTCTGGCGCCGCTGCCAGTCCGTACATCGTGATGGAGTTCAATGCCTGGCTTTATCAAGGGTACGAGGACGCCAGGCAGGCGCTCTTGCAAGCCGTCTCTGACCGGCTGCTCGAGGAGGCGAAAAAGCGCGAGAGCTTCGTCGACAAAGCGGTCGCTGTCGTTAAGCGCGTCAGGTTGCTGAAGTTGGCACGCTTGGCGGCGCCCGTGCTGGCGCATGCCGGCATCGGCTCCATCGCCGGCGGGCCACTCGGTACCTTCATTGGCGCAGCGACAGGCTTGGTAAAGGGGCTTTCCGACGAAGCCAAGCGCGAAGAGAACTTGGCCGCTCTCAAGGATGCATACGCAGAGCTAAAGCCTGAGTTAAAAGAGCTGGTCGGGGAGCGGGAAGACGACTCGTTGCCGAAGGAGATTCAAGCTCTCCGGAAGGCGTTCGAGGAGTTGCTCGCAGACATGGGCGTGACTCTAGTTGTGTTCGTTGATGACCTTGACCGTTGCCTTCCTCATACGGCCATCGCGACCCTGGAGGCGATGCGACTGCTGCTGCACGTGAAGAACACTGCGTTCGTCATCGCTGCAGACGAGGCCATGATTCGAGGCGCTGTCCGTGCGCACTTTGCAGGCATGGACATCGAAAGCGGCCTGGTGACGAGCTACTTCGACAAGCTCATACAGATTCCGCTGAAGGTTCCTCGGCTGGGCGTCAACGAGGTAAAGGTCTACCTCGCGCTGATGATGGCCGACCTCGCCGTAAGGCAGCAGCAACTGACCCCGAAGTTTCAACCCCAAGGGCAAACGGCACTGCTCGCTCTGTTGAAAACGGCCTGGGGCAAGGGCATTACGCGAGAGGATCTGACCAAGGCGTACGGGGATGGAGCGAAGAGCATCGCCACTGCGCTCGACATAGCCGACCAACTTGCCCCTCTACTGGTCAGCGCAACCGACATAGCGGGCAACCCCAGACTCATCAAGCGATTCATGAACAACTTGATGATTCGGTTGACCATCGCAAAGGCCATGGAAATGCCTATCGCGATTGAGCAGCTTGTGAAGGTCCAGTTGCTCGAACGCGTTGCATCGCCAGCGGCCTTCGAGTTCTTCGTGAAGGCTGTCGCCTCAAACCCTGATGGCAAGGCGGAGTTCCTGGAAGCGCTGGAGCGCGCAGCTCAGGCTGACGAAGAGTACATCACTCCGCACCCGTCCTGGTCCACGCCCTTCTATAAACAGTGGGTGCGTCTAAGCCCGCGCCTCAGCGGCTCTGACTTGCGTGCACTTCTGCATCTCAGCAGGGACCGTTCGCTGGGCCTGGCAGCGTACGACGAACTGTCCGAGGAGGGCAAGCGCCTGCTTGAGGCAACGATGGAAGCCAAGGAAGTCTCCAGGGTCCTAGTGCCACAGCTCATGGCCCTCGGCCAGGCAGACGTATCTCGCATCCTCACCCGAGTGATTCGTAAGGCCCGGGACGGCCAATGGAACTCTGTCGACCTCCTTCGGTGCCTCAATTGCACCGAAGCGCATCCTGAGCTGGGAGAGCAGTTTGTTCAAGCGCTTGAAGAGATTCCGCCGGGTAGCAGGCCCTACGCAATCCTGCCCAAGCTGAAGAGCAAGCCGTGGGCAGCCTTGTTGCTCGCAGATTGGCGTGACGACCCTGAGTCTGCGGAGCAGGTCAAGACTTACCTCAAATCCTCCAAGGCAGGAAATTGATGGGAACCTCCACTTCAAGCCGCGGCCCCGGCCCGAATGTGAGTCTTGACCCCCCGTGGATTGACGATGTCCTTGACGGACTCGGCAGCGGCACGGTCCCGGTCGGAGACGGTGAGCCAGTGCCGCCAACGGGTGCCTCAGGAGCCGCGCAGCCAGCGCGCTATTCGGAGGCCCGTCGCGAGCTCAAGAAGTTCATCAAGAGCGGGTATACCGACCACCTCCGTGACGCCATCGGCCACTACTCGCGCAAGGGCAGCGGTGGGGCAAGCGCTGCATCGACTCGAATGCGCGCTTCGACGCGTGGAGGGGCAGAACTCTTCTCGTTCCTCAACGCTGTCAGCCAAGGTGCGTCGGCTGAGGCTCGCCGGTGGGTACAGGACCTCCAGGGCAAAAATCCGACGGCCGATGAGGTGGTGGATGCCATCGTTCGTGAGCTCTCGCCACCAGGTGGGAGTGCCGATGAAGAGGCTCTTCGTGATTCCATGGCGTCAGCATTGACCGAACTCGTCATCGAGAGCCCGGACATCGACCTCATGCACCTGCAGACGTCCGACATATGGGAACTGATGAAAAGCTACCTCGCGTCTGAGGTGACGCACAGGCTCTGCTACGACCTTGGCCCTCTCTTTGAAAGCGCGAAGGTCGACCCGGTCACAGCGGTACAGCGCGAGCAGGACATGCGGATTTTCATCAAGCAAGAGATTGGCGCGCACCTCGACCTGCTCCGAGATTCGAAGCCGAATCCATCGCGTTCAGACCTTGATGCTATTTTTCAGGAGACCCTGAAGATGACCTTCGAACTCTTCGAGGCCGGCCTATGACGCGCGTGTTCTGCAGTCCGAAAGACCACATCCCTAAGAAGAGAGAGGCTGGAGTCGAGTACGTCTCGATGTACGAACACGATGGGCTGGCCGACGTCAGCACTGTGGGAACGGCGCTCATTAAGGACATCATCGCCTCTGGCGTTGCTCCAAGTACCAACAGCTGGGATTTCCTAACGTTGGCGCTGGCGGTCAACGCGGCGGACAATGTCCTTGAGCGTTCACCGAGTCCTGACGGTTGGACCCGGCAGATAGAGCTGGAGGTAGTGCTCTACGAGCCTGAGGCGTACCAAGCGCTTGCCAAGGATATTGAGCACGCGCTGCGGTTCCTGACAGGCGACTTCTGGGTGCTGACCTTTGTCGAAGGAGGCTATCCACCACCGCGGCCAAAGGCGCCAGTCAGGTTTGACGCCGACTGCGTCTGCTTGCTTTCAGGAGGCCTGGACAGCCTGATCGGGGCACTCAACCTCATTGAGGAAGGTCGTCAGCCCCTGCTGGTGTCGCAAACGGCAAAGGGTGACAAGGAGACACAGAGCCTCTTTGCGACGGGGCTTGGCGGGACCGAGCGGCATTTGCAGTGGAACCAAAACATACGTCCGAAGGTGGAGGACATCGAAGGTTCGACACGCGGGCGTTCCATCGGCTTTTTTGCCTTCGCTGCTGTCGCCGCTGACCATCTTGCAACGGTGCGGCCCGACCTTCCCACGCCTGTAGATGTGTTTGTTCCCGAGAATGGCCTTATCAGCCTGAACGTGCCCCTCAATCCTGGGCGAGTGGGCAGCTTGAGCACGAAGACCACGCATCCGGTGTTCATGGCGCGCCTGCAGAAGTTGTGGGACGCACTTGGCATTCCCGCAGTACTTCGTCTGCCGTATGCAGCAAAGACGAAGGGCGAGATGATGGCTGAATGTAGGGTGCCCGACGTGCTTGCCCAAGTTGCATCCCAGGCGACCAGCTGCGGTCGCTTTGTCCGCAACGGCTACAAACACTGTGGCCGTTGTGTTCCATGCTTGGTCCGCCGCGCGTCATTCATCCGCGCAGGCATCGTGGACGACACGAGCTACGTGTATCCCATGCTCAGAGGCGCACAGCTCGACAACGACCCCAACGATATCGGTGCTGTGGCCGCAGCGGTTCTAAAAGTCGAGCAGAACGGAGTGCGTGTTTTCACCGCAGGCCAGTTGGCGTTTGCTGAGCCAAGCCGGCGGCGAGAGTTCGAAGGCGTGGTGCAGCGAGGGCTGGCAGAGCTGGGCGTGCTGATGCGACAGCAGCGTGTCCTGTGATTGACCTTCATTCGCACCTAGACCTCTATCCGGATGGGCTCGCTCTTGCGCAGGAGGTGAACCGAAGAAATGAGTTCACGCTCGTTGTGACGACGAGCCCGCGCGCTTACAGGGCCACATCCCGGGTGTTTGCAGGGCTGCGTAACATCAAGGTGGGGCTTGGCCTGCACCCCGAGGTTTCCGTTGCCAAGCAGGGCGAACTCGGCGACCTACTTGCAGGCATCGCAAAGGCTCCTTTCATCGGGGAGATTGGGATGGACGGCTCGCCTCGGTTTCGCGGCTCGCTGTCCATTCAGGAACCGATTTTTCGAGCCGCTCTCTCGGAATGCGGTCGACATCCAGGGAAGGTGATGAGCATCCACTCTCGTGGGGCTGAACGCCGTGTGATCGAGCTGTTAGCTACAACGAAGCACGCAGGCGTCCCACTGCTGCACTGGTTCTCCGGTGGCCTGGCGGAGCTGGAGAACGCCGTTCGAATTGGGTGCTGGTTCAGCGTTGGTCCTGCGATGCTGGCGGGTGATAAAGGTCGGGCTCTGATCGCTCGAATGCCTTTGAACCGGGTGCTGCCTGAAACCGATGGCCCCTTCACGAGCGTCGGAGGAAAGCCGCTCCAGCCTTGGGACGCATGGTCTGTGCGCGAGCCTCTGGCGGAAATCTGGGGCATGCCGGTCGCGGACACTGGGGAACAGCTACGGCAAAACCTGCATCGGTTGCTCCGCAAACACGGTTAACCAAGGACGTCCGGCGCTTCATCCCAGAGTAGCGCACATGCTTCAGCGGCTCGCGCTGACCGACCCTCACTATGACTACTACTTCTCGCTTCTATGTCGGCTTGTACTGCAGGCGGTGTTTCCCGAGGTATTGAAGCCTAAGCGCCAGTTCGACGATTGGGAAGACGCCCTGACAGATGCCTTGGATCGGCTTGACCGTCTTGGCGATGCGCCGTAGGAGCGCATAGGCGGTCATCAACTTGAATAACCCATATCTTTAAATTTTAAAAATGAGCCAGAATAACCGTGACCCGATGGGGGCCGACCTTTTACGACAACGGCGAAACCTTTTGATCACAAGCCTTGGTTTAACAGCAGCGCAATTGGCGGGCGCCACATTCCAAGGAAGCGCTTCAATTTTTGGTGCTGGCATAACATTCCAGGAGCCGGTGAATTTGTTTTATGGCGCGTGGGTGCTATGGGGTTATTTTCTTCTTCGATATTGGCAATACCTTGGTGAAGAAAGTGATCTAGGAATTTCGAAAGCAGTGAGCGCTTGGCTTTTAGCTAGATTTGATTTGTATGATGATGATTATGACGATGGAACTCGTTATTGGATAGGCTTTAGACTGCCTGACATTTGGGTGCTGTACGCATACAATGAACAACGCGATGACCCTGATATGTCATCCAAATCATCACTAGACGTTCAAAATTCTTTTATAAAGATTTGCCTCTTCATTAGGGCGTATTTGGTAGTGGCGTGGAAAACCCCGAGATTCACTGATTACATGCTGCCATTTTTTGTTGCAGCATTTCCACTCGCATTCACCATATTTCGCCTAATTGTGAGTGACTAACCATGAAGCGTTGAGCGCTGCTCTCGGAGTTCCAAATGACATCCGTTAACTCTCATTCATTAACTCTGGCGAGCTGGCTTTTAGTGGAAAACTGCGTAATCCCAGCCGTCATGCCGTATCCATGTCTGCTTCAGGCTGATAGCGGCTGTAGAGTGATCCAAAACTGCTTGCTCCATACCGGTCAGTGCGGACGGCTGGCTATGGGAGATCAAGTCCAAAACGCCCGTCGTCGGGCCAAATTATGGATACTGGTCGCTCATCGTAAAAAAACGAATTCTTGCGATGGCCGCAGGGCATTAACAGCAGCATTCCTCAGGAAATGCACAGCACTTCGGATGCGCGCTTGGCCAACACGGGACCGATTACCTTTGAGTTCGGAGTCCTATGTAGCAATGTGGAAATCCATGCCGAAACATCGACAAGCTTTTCCAGATCAACCCCAGTATGGGCACCAAGACTGTTCATCAGGAACACAACGTCTTCAGTGGCAACATTGCCGCTGGCTCCTTTGGCATAAGGGCAGCCGCCTAAACCACTCACCGAACTGTCAAACACCCTGACACCGAACTGGTAGGAGGCATAGATGTTCATTAACGCCCTGCCGTAAGTGTCGTGAAAATGGCCAGCCAATGCGTGAACAGGAACCCGCCTCGCCACAGATTCGAGCATCTTCTGCACGTCCACGGGAGTACCGATGCCAATCGTGTCGCCCAAGGAGACTTCGTAGCACCCCAAGTTGAACAGACGCTCGGCCACGTCGGCCACACGTTCAGGGTCTACTTTTCCTTCATACGGGCACCCCACCACACAAGACACATAACCCCGCACCTTGATGCCAAGACTCTGAGCGCGTTGCATCACAGGTTCAAAGCGTTCAAGTGACTCGGCGATGGAGCAGTTGATGTTCCGCGCTGAAAAAGCCTCGGAGGCCGCAGCAAAGACGGCCACTTCTGTTGCGCCGCTTTGCGCGGCAGCCTCAAAGCCCTTCAGGTTGGGGGTCAACACCGAATAGAAAACACCCGGATACTGCTGGAGCCCACTCATGATCTGGAGGTGATCCCCCATCTGCGGAACCCACTTGGGGGATACGAACGATGTGGCCTCGATATTTTTCAATCCCGCCTTGACCAGACGCTCTATCAGGTCCAGCTTCATCGCTGTCGGGACGATCTTGCCCTCATTTTGGAGGCCGTCACGGGGGCCGACCTCCACGATCTTCACACGTGGTTTCATAAATCAGTATGTCCCCAATATCACTGCATCAATCGATTCAACTCACCCAAGCGGGTTTACGCTTTTCCAGGAAAGACGACACACCTTCGCGGCCCTCGCTGGATGCCCTGACCTTGGCGATCAAACCAGCGGTTTCCTTGATCAGTTCGTCATTTAGCGAGCGGTTGGCGACTGTATTGATCAAGGCCTTGGTCTGATCCAGCGCCCGTGGCCCCCCGGCGACCAAGGCCTGCGAGATCTGCGCGACGGCGTCGTCGATGGAGCCCTCTTCGCACAAGGCCTGCACAAACCCCAGTCGATGGGCTTCTTGGGCGCTGATGCGCTCTGCCGTCAGCATGTAGCGTTTGGACGCCTGGACGCCCAGGGCCTGGATGACGTAGGGTGAAATAGTCGATGGAATCAATCCGATGCGCACTTCGGAGAGACAAAATTCGGCCGTGGGTTCTGCCACCACCACATCGCAAGCGGCCGCCAGGCCCATGCCTCCTGCAAAGGCGGCGCCGTGGACGCGGGCGATGGTGGGTTTGCTCACCCGATGGAGTGTTTTCAGCATGGTGGCCAGACCCATGGCGTCGGCCTGGTTTTGCTCGTCGCTGTATCCCGCCATGCGCTTCATCCAGTTCAGGTCCGCGCCAGCACAAAAGACCTTGCCTCGACCGCCCAGCACCAGCACACGAACGGCATCATCCTGTTCCAGACGTTTAACCGCTTGAGTGATTTCAGACAGCAGCACTTCGTCCAGCGCATTGCGAACGGTCGGCCGATTCAGCCACACCGTGGCCACAGGACCTTGGATTTCCACTTCCAGGTTTTGAAAGCTCATTGGCATGTGGTTCTCCCGGACTCAGTAGGACTTGGGCAGACCCAACACTTTTTCGGCGATGAAGCACAAGATGAGCTGGGGGCTCACGGGTGCCAGGCGGGGAATCCAGGACTCGCGCAGATAGCGCTCCACGTGGTATTCCTTGGCATAGCCCATGCCGCCGTGGGTGAAGATGGCGTTTTCGCAAGCGTGGTAGCAAGCTTCTGCGGCAAGGTACTTGGCGCTGTTGGCGTCGGCAGCGCACGGCATATTCTGGTCATAAAGCCACGCTGCTTTCTGGACCATCAAGTCGGCTGCTTCCAGCTCCATCCAGGACTTGGCCAAAGGGTGCTGAATACCCTGGTTTTGACCAATCGGGCGACCAAATACTTCGCGCTCATTGGCATAACCTGCAGCGCGTTTGAGTGCCGCGCGACCCAAGCCCACTGCTTCACTGGCAATCAGGATGCGCTCCGGATTCAGGCCGTGCAGGATGTAGCTGAAGCCTTTGCCTTCTTCTCCGATACGGTCTTCCACGGGAATACGCAGACCATCAATGAACACCTGGTTGGAGTCAACGCACTTGCGACCAAGCTTTTCAATTTCACGGACTTCAACCTTGCTGCGATCCATGTCGGTATAGAACAGGCTCAAGCCTTCCGTGCCCTTACATTCTTCGATCGGTGTCGTGCGTGCGAGCAACAATATCTTGTTGGCCACCTGGGCCGTGCTGATCCAGACTTTCTGGCCGTGCACGACATAGTGGTCGCCCTCACGCACCGCACGCGTCTTGAGCTTCAGGGTGTTCAGCCCGGTATTGGGTTCGGTCACCCCGAAGCAAGCCCGGTCCGTACCTGCAATCAGCGGGGGCAACCAGCGCTGCTTTTGTTCGTCAGTGCCGAATACCACCACGGGGTGCAGGCCAAAAATATTCATGTGGACCGCAGAGGCACCAGACAAACCAGCACCTGTTGCAGAAATCGTATGCATCATGAGCGCAGCTTCACTGATGCCCAGGCCTGCACCGCCGTATGCCTCTGGCATAGCGATACCCAACCAGCCGGACTCGGCCAGCGCATGGTGAAAATCATCCGGAAAACCGCCTTCCTGATCCTTGCGCAGCCAGTAGTCTGCATCGAAGGGTGCGCAGACGCGCTCAATCGCGTCGCGGATTTGTTCCTGTTCAGGGGTACGGGCGAAGTTCATTGGGTAAATCCGTTCGAATGAGTATTGCCAGGGCGAATTACCTTGTCAGGCGATTCACCATAGGGTGGGCTGTAAATCACCAGCAGCTTCACCGGGGTGTCACTGGTGACGGTGAAGACATGCATTTGGTCGGCCGGAAAAAAGCAGGTATCTCCTGGAACCATCTCGAAAGACTGACCGGCCACCTCCACATGGGCAGTCCCTTCCAGCAGGTAGCACGCCTGTTCAATACCAGGATGGGCATGGGGCAAGGCTCCACCACCCTTGTGCAGCGTTCCCATCAATACTTCCATCTGTTTGGCGCCGACGGTTTCGGGACCAATCAATCGTTGATTGTGGGTGTGATGGTGATTGGCGGGCTGATAGGCAGGCACATCGGCAGTGCGGACTAGGTAACTTGGTTGCATGTTGGTACTCCTTTCAGGTGTCAGTGCGGCAAGCGCCTTGCTCGAGCATGGTGTTGATGCGTTCCGGTGTGTAGCCGGCCTCTTCCAGGAGTTGCCGGGTGTGTTCACCTAACCGTGGCGCAGGTGAAAAGCCCCGTGCGGGTGGCGTGGCCGACCACTTCGTTGGATGGGCGAGCGTATGCATAGGGCCCTCTGTCGGATGAACCGTGTCGCTGACAAACCTCGTAGCACGAAGTTGCGGATTGACCAGCAGGTCTTCCGGACTGTTCATCGGCATGTTCGGTACGTCAGCGGCGTCCAGCAGCGCGCGCCATTGCGCGGTGGTGCGGGTGCGCATGAGGCGAGCAACTTCGGCATATACCTCATCGATGTTGGCCGCTCGCGCGCTGTGCGTTGAAAAACGTGGATCGCGTGCCAACCCCTCGGCCTCACCGATGACATTAAAGAAGCTTTTCCAGTGTTTGTCGTTGTAGATCAGCACACACAACATGCCATCGCTGGTGAAATACGGTTTGCGATGTGGCGTCAGCAATCGTGCATAGCCGGGTTTTCCAACCGGTGGCTCAAAGGTTAGGCCTGCCATGTGGTCCCCCAGAATGAACTGCGCCATGGCTTCAAACATCGGCACCACCACGGCCTGCCCCACGCCTGATTGGCTGCGGGCATATAACGCAGCCGTGACAGCGTAAACAGCGTGCAAGCCCGTCACGCGGTCCGCCAGCGTGGTTGGGACATAGGCGGGCTCGGGTGATCCGTATTGCCCCATCAGCCACGGAATACCGGTGGCGCCCTGGATCAGATCGTCGTAGGCGGGCCGAGCGGCATCAGGCCCGTCTTGATCAAATCCGCAGCAACTCACATGGATGATGCGCGGGTTGCGCTGACGCACCGCCTCATAGTCCAATCCCAACCGGGCCAGCGCCTGTGGCCGCACGTTGCTGATGAACACGTCGCAACTCTCGGCCATCTTCAAGACGGCCTCACGGCCGTCAGGATGCTTGAGATTGAGAACGATACTTCTCTTGCCTGCGTTGGCATGCAAGAAGATATGCCCCATCCCAGCATGGTTCATGGGGCCGACATGGCGCATGTTGTCGCCTTCCGGGGTCTCCACCTTGATGACCTCTGCGCCCAGTTGCGCCAGGATCTGGGTCGCAAAAGGCCCCATGACGACAGAGGTCAGGTCGAGAATCTTCACACCTGCCAGCGGACCGGAGGTGGAAGCTGAATACTGAGCAGTCATGTTTATTCAGGACGGATACCGGCCTGCTTGATGAGGGTGCTCCAGTGAGTCAGCTGGTCAGCCACGTATTTGGCAAACTCCTCTGGCGTCTTGGTCGGCCAAGTTTCAAAGCCCAGCTGGCTCAGTGCTTTTTGTACTTCCTTGTCTGCCAGGACCTCTTGCAGCTCCAGGTTCAGCTTGTCCACGACGGGCTTGGGCATACCAGCAGGTCCGAAGACTCCGTTCCAGGATGTCAAGTCAAATCCCGGGACCTCCTTGGCGATGGGTACCGCATCGGGCATCGACTTCAGCGGTTCTTTGGTGGTGACGCCCAAAACCCGGACGCTACCCGCATTGATCATGCCCATGCCAGAACCGAGATCCACGACATACATTTGCACGGATCCACCGATCAGATCGGTGAGGGCCTGCGGACTCGATTTATAGGGGATCGCAACAACATCCAGGCCGGCGATCCGCTTGATGGTTTCAGAGGCCACCAGCGAGGTGCTATTCGGTGTGGCGTAAGAAAACTTTCCGGGGTTGGCCTTGACCTGATCAATCCACCCTTTGAGGGACTTGGCGGAGTCGTTTTTGTTCACAACCAACGCGAACGGCAGTTCGCCCACACGGGCGACCGGTGTGAAATCCTTGATCGGGTCGTATTTAAGATTGAGGACCAGACTGGGATTGGCTGAGTGCGACGTGTTGGTCGTCATGAACAAGGTGTAACCGTCAGGCTTGGCTTTGGCCACGAACTGGGCGCCAATCTGCGCGTTGGCGCCAGCCCGGTTGTCGATCAGCACAGGTTGCTTCAGGCGCTCACCGAGCTTCTTGGCGACAATGCGCGCTACGGAATCCGTGCCGCTGCCGGCAGCAAAAGGCACGACCATCGTGATCGGAGCAGAAGGGTATGTCTGGCTTATCGCCGCTGAAGCAGCCAATAAGCTGGCCGCCAAGATCAAGACACGAGGAAAAATTTTCATGAAGCGTCTCCGGTTGTAATTGGAATGTGCATCGTCGAGTCAATCAATGCACCCCAATCTTCCCCGGCGCAATCATTCGCGTCCAATCCTATTTTTGGTTAGAGCAATACATTTAATGAATCATTCAGGGACAATCAGCCTCGTTCATCATCACTTTGCTGTACCCATGAAGCTTCACTTTCTTCGCTACTTTGTCGTCCTGGCTGAAGAGTTGCATTTCGGGCGCGCAGCCAGCAAGCTTGCGATTACTCAACCGCCGTTGAGCAGCGCCATCAAGTCGCTGGAAGAGGAGTTAGATGTTCGGCTTTTGATTCGCGATAGCAAGCATGTCGAGCTGACCCAGGCCGGCGAGGCCTTCTTGGAGGAAGCGCGCCAGATTTTGGAACAAGTGGCTCGGGCTTCGAATGTGGCAAAAATCGTCGCCAGGGGGATGCGTGGACGACTTGAGATTGGTGTGACTGGTTCGCTGATCTACCGGGAGGTTCCGGGCATTGTTCGGCAATTCAATGCGGAAATGCCTGATGTGGATGTGGTGCTCAGAGAGATGTCCAGTGCAGACCAGGTCAATGAGCTACTGCGTGGCCAAATTCATGCCGGTTTTGTGAATGCCTCGACGGTTCCGCCTCAGTTGGCATCTCTGCCCATGGGAGAAGATGAATTTGTAATCTGCTTGCCGGAAGATCATCCCAAAGCGCAGTGCGATTCAGTTGAACTGAAACAACTGGCCCATGAACGTTTTGTGATGTTTTCCAGGGATGTTGCTCCCGCAAACTATGACAACGTGATCGCCATCTTCTCTCGTGCCGGGATACACCCGCAAATTGCTCATGCGACCCGTCAGTGGTTGACTATTGTGGCAATGGTCGCAAATGGTCTTGGCGTTTCTGTTGTCCCCAGCACATTGGCTCGCTCGCGCGTTTACGGTGTGAAATTTATAAGAATTACAGGCGAAAAAGTGTTGGCACCTGCAATGTTGATATGGAATCCAGCTTACTACCCACCTACTCTACGTAGTTTTATTGAGTGCTCTGAAAGGAATCTCAATCGGAAGTAGTGACAGATCAAAGCCTTTTTCGGCAATATCTGGCGTACAAAAAGCGAAACTGAAGGCTCACCCCTGTATCGGGCTCTTGCAAGGTTTGCCAAGTCATCAAAACTGATTCGTCGCCAAAAATGGCCCTCAACGAGTCGGCAAAACTTTGAAGTCGAACTTCCAGAGAGCAGCCAGTGACCAATGACAGCAAACGCTGCAAAGCAGCCGTATGAAGGGCTGCCGATAACGTTCGTCACAACAGCTTCGCAGCTGGGTTGTCATTGGAAGGGCGGTGGTACCCTACAACGCTGGCAACGCTCCGATGTCCCGTCATCGCCATGGTGTCAGCCAATGGCACCTTCTGGGTTGCCGCTTCAGTCACAAAACCTGACCTCAGCGAGTGCGCAGAAAACACCTCCGGTAGCCCGGCAAGTTTTGCGCGCTCGCGAACAATATCTCGCACGGCGGCAGGGGAGAGGGGTTCTCCAAGGTGTCCGCCTTTCCTGACCTGCCTGAATATTGCACCGTCCACGATGCCCGAAGCTGTTAACCATGCCTGCAGCGCTTCGCCCGCAATGCCCGCCAGAGGTTTCACGTTCTCCGGACGATCCGCTGCAGTCTGGTTGCTTTTGGAATAGGCGAGGGTGTAGGTGAAGCTGCTGGGCCCCACCCGGTGAAGATTCTTCATCGTCGCCCCCGTCACTTCTGATCGGCGGCGCCCGCCCGATGCCCAGGCAAAGAGGAGGAGGGCGCGGTCACGGATGCCCTTGAGTGATTCGTCGCAGGTGTCGAGGATGGCCATCAATGGGTCCTTGGTCAGCGCATCTTTCTTCTGCGGAAGCGCGCCACGTTTGCCGTAGGCCCGCCGAGTCTTGGCCAGCAGCTCGCGGACTTTGGGGTCCTGGCAAGGATTTTTTAGTTCTCGGAGCTGATGCGCCTTGGACAGCACGGCAATCCGATGGATCAAGGTATTGAGCGCCATTGGGCCTGGCTTGCCTTTGAATCCCGCATCCACCAGCGCTTGGTCAATTGCTGGCGGTAGCTCGTGAGCCAGGCCATCGGTGGTAGTCCGCTGTGCGTGATCCACGATGAACTGCAGGACGGCGTTCGCAGGCAGCGGTAGCGTGATGCCTTGCCCGTACCGAAGGCCAAACCAGGCAGCCCAATAGCGCAGCGCAGAGCGATAGCTGGCCAACGTGTTCAAGGACTCGCCCTCGCGCATCAACTCTTCAACGGCCTGCGCAGTCACAAGCGACAGGGAGGACGGCTCCAGCGAGGGGATATTTCTCAGAGACGGCAGGCGCATGGTTGAAACCGAGGTTGTAAAGGCAAAATTTTGATAAAAACTACATATGATGTATTGTTTACAACAAATATAGTTGATAGATCACGATAAGCATCGATTATCGTTGGTAAAAATGTAGTGGAGTAGGGCGATGCAGTCAAAAATTGTTCGAGGTCCGCGTGGTGTGCAAATGGAAGAGGTCTGGGCAGCCGCCGACGCCGTTCTTAAACTCGGGGAGCGGCCGACGATAGAGCGAGTGCGACAACATCTCGGCCGTGGCTCCCCAAATACTGTGGGGCCGATGCTTGATGGTTGGTATGGGTCACTTGCCAAGCGGCTGCAGTCACCGGGAGATACAGTTGAGCAAGATGGCGGCGCCGAAGTCCCCTTGCCCGCGCCGGTTGTCCGGGCTGCAAAAGCCATTTGGGGCAGGGCCCTCCAGCATGCTGACGAGCGCGCGATGGCTCAATTCACCGAAGCGCGCAGAGAATTGAACAAGCAAGCTGAGGCGCTACGTCAGGCGCAGGACGTCCTGGCACAGGAAACACAGCGCCTAGCCGACCGCAGCGAAGGCTATGAGCTGGCTATGCAGGCCAGGGATGCGCAGATCGCCGAAATGGGCCGTCTGGTTCAGGAGTTGCAGCAACAACTTGCCGGGAGCCAGGAAATGCTGGCTGCGTCACGCGCAGAGAGCAAGCAACTTCGCCTGGCAGCGGATGCAGAACGTCGGCGCCAGGAGGAAATGGAGGTTAACCACCACGCAGAACGCACGCGTCTGGAGGAGCGCGCTCAGGCTCAGGAGCGCAGACTTAATGCAGAGGTGGATCGTGTGCGCCAAGAATCGAAGCGGTTGGCGCTCAAATTGGAGAGCGAAACCCGGGAATCTGCAAAGTTCTTGTCGGCTTCGCTGGAGAAGGCTCGGGAGCTGGAGGCCGTCGTGGCGACACTGCAGGCAGAGAAAGCAGGTCTGGTCAAAGATCTGCAAGCCTCCAGGCACGAGACGAAGGACTTGCAATCAGAACTTGAGCAGCGCAGCACGGAAATGTTCGCCGTCCTCAACGAACTTCGCGATCGATTGCCGACGATCCCGACTAGCGATCCAGTGGGGCCCAAAGTGAAAACTCGCAAGGTAAGAGCTGGAGCGAGCAATCGCTCTAGTTAGCCAATGCGGTCCTGCGAATGCGTTGAATCTATCCGCCCGGCTGCGTGGCTTGACATTTTCCCTTCACCAGCCTTGACGTTTTCCCTTCAGCGGATGGCGCTGGAGCCGGTCTTCGCTTTCTGCGTTTAGCGTAGTAGCAACTAACGACGTGATGCAGCCACAGGACTTCGCCAATGTCGGCCTGCATGTATTCCTCCCAACTTCGACGCCCTTCTCACATCCATCTACTTTCTATGCTTAAGATAATGCTACATTATCTTAAGCATAAAAATAGGTGACAAAAATCGCACATGCCATCAGTCCGGACCAAAAACCCAAGCCAATCAAGGACTTGCGACGCCGCCGGACCCAGACGAGCGTGCGTTTCATACACCGGCTAGGACCACATCATTTCGCGCATCTGCGCGCGGTGGCCGAAGGGATTGATCTCAACGAGAGCGCACAGCGCTACCTAGGCATCGAGCACGGCAACGAGGCCATCACAGCCCACCGGCAGACCGTAGATCAGATTCGCGCCCTCGCTCGACGTCGAGGAAATTCGGCGTGGCGTCTGATAGGTGTACAGATTCGGGTCCAGGACACCAACATGCGGCCCAGCCTGGAAGATTTCATCGCTGAACGGGATCTGGATGGCTGGAGCGAGTCCGAGCAGTTGGAGCTCTATGGGGCGGCTTTCCCGACCGAAATGAAGACCGAACGGCGCGACCGGTTGCGCAGGAGACAGCTGGAGTTGCTGCGTGTTCTGGAAACCAGCAACGCAGAGCAGCCGAAAACACAGGATATGGTTAGCGGCTGGTTCGATGACCGCACCGCAACCAAGCTCATCGGCGCAGGACTTGTCAACTTGGGCGAAATGGCTCAAGCCATTGCTGCCGGCGGGTGCTGGTATCGCGACCTACCGGGTGTGGGCAAAAGCAAAGCTCAGCGCATTGCAGCGCACCTCCACACACTCATACCGGCAGCAACCCCACCCCTGAGGCGCCACTTCGCCCTCCCCTCCCTTGCCCTGGTCGACCGTCCGCTTGAGCTTGAATGGCTCCCTAGGGACTCTTTTCAAGAGTCTCTCCAGACTCCGGCAAAGGACCCACCTCTGTCGGGGTCGGGTTCCATGCTCAATGCCTCCAACGACCTGCAGGCCATGCGCACCTGGATCCAGACCCATGCAGGCTCTGCCGCCACAGTCAAGAGTTTCTGGCGGGAGGCACGTGTCTTCATGCTCTGGCTACAGCGTGAGCGCGAGGGCATCACGTTTGCGGACGTCAAGGTAGAGGACTGCTTGGCGTTCCGGACCTTCACGGAGAACATTCCAGCCCACTGGATATCGCGTGAGCGCGCCAGCCCAGGTCAACCCGGTTGGGCACCATTTCGTGGACAGCTTTCGCAATCGAGCCGACACCACCTGCTCAACATCGTGGGCGCCCTCTTCGCCTACTTGAAGCTGGCCGACTACATCGTTCAGAACCCATGGCCACTGATCAAGACCCGCACATCCATGAAGAAGACCGCGGTCAACAGCGTGGACACTCGCGCCTTCTCCGAGGACGCCCAGACTGAAATCCAACGCTTCATTGATGCGCAACCCCCCTCCCCTTCCCGCGCGCGGATGCGTTTCATTGTCGGATTCTTGTCGGGTGTTGGACTGCGCGCCTCTGAATTGTTGGCAGCCAAGTTGGGCGATCTGCGCTATGTCAGCGGAGGTTATGTGCTGCAGGTGATGGGCAAAGGAGGCACGCCGCGCGTCGTAGCCATCCCCCCTTCTGCCTTAGTGGCACTGGAGGATTATTTGGAGGCCCGCGGTATCGGCAGCCTGCAGGAAACTCCTGTGAAGGCTCCGTTACTGGCTAGCGCCAAAGATCCTATGGAATCCATTGGCTACCAGGCCCTGTACCTCACCGTACGCACCTGGTTAAAGAAAGCGATCAACGCATCCCCCCTCCCCTCTGCCGAACGCCAGTCACTCACAGGCGCATCGGCACACTGGCTGCGACATACCTTTGCAACTCGCGCTATCGAACGAGATGTCCCCATGGAAGTAGTTCAAGCTCAGCTAGGTCACGCCAATATCAGCACGACGATGAACATCTACGCCAAGGCTCCATTGGAGCGTCAGATCCAAACCATCTCTGCTGCTTTTAAGTGAATTTGACGACCCCCAACGTTTTCTAGATTCTTTCTGAAAAAACACCAAAGTCACTTCCGGAACGACCTGGCGTCTAACACATTCGATCCAGAAACTAAACGGAAATCTCCATGTGACTTGGAAAAATACCCCTCTTATAAGCGATCATCACAGCATTTTGATGCACCGGAATTCCGCGTGAATGACACCACATCCGCGGGAAAATTTTAATTCTGGAATAGAGTTCGCAAAGCACTCAAGACTCATGCAAAACGAACCTGATTCATTCCAAACTCCCAACACCGCACCCACACAGATTCCTCCTTGTTGCGGCCACAGCCGCCATCTAACGAAGACGGCACGAATCAAACATCCTTTCAGAACACTTGAGTCATCCATAAACCCAACGCCTCTCCAGTGCGAACTTACTCTTACGGCATTTATGAAAGACCGTAAAACACACATCCGACACAAAATAGACAACTGCCATCCAAACTCAACAACGGAAAGTTGGCTCGCGCCAACCTTTCAAACGTCGAGCTACTCAGCGAATACCGAAAACTCCACTTATAAGCAGATAACCCCCTGAGCACGAAGCCACCCCCAGGCACCGGCACCTACCAAGCCAGTTATTGAATTCACATTGGTATAGCGCTGCGACAAGCGTCTTGGCTCGAGCCAACCCACATGACTTCGACTCTCAAGCTGGGCTACATCAACCAAGTTGGCGCGAGCCAAGATTACGGCTGTCGATTGTTGGGGAGCAGATCACTGTCCGCGATGCGCTTTATAGCAATCATTTCGTAGAACTAGCTTTTAACATTGACGAGGCATTGTGTTTTCAACGAAAATAGCGCAATATATTCTTGCCTTATGAAAGACATTTGATATGGTTATCACCATCGGAGCGGAAAAGGGTGGCGTCGCGAAGACCAGACTTGCAACACATATCGCAGCTTTGGCAGTGGCAAATGGCGTGGATGTAGTTCTCTTGGATACGGATAAGCAAGGATCGGCGATGAGCTGGTCGAAAATTCGTAACGATGAAGGCGTCACGCCATCAATTCCCGTACTCGCTTTGCCACCGAACCCAGCACGTGAACTCGCAAATCTCTCGAAAAAATACACATTGGTCGTGGTCGATATCGGTGCTCAAAACTACAGAACCATGCTCGAGTGTGCATTGCTCAGCGACATCGTTTTAGTTCCATGTGGAGCTGACCAGCAGGAAGTTGAATCGACTTTGAATGTCTTCGACACTCTGAAGGAGATGGGGCCTCGCCACGAGTCCGGCGAAATTCCAGCACACGTCGTTCTTACTCGCGTTTCACCGATCGAAGGCGCCAAGGCCACAGCAGAACTGCGCGAATTCCTCGCAAGCGAAGGTATCTCAGTATTCAAATCTCAAATTGCTCACCGAGCCTCTTGGCTGGCCACCGGCAAAAGCGGTCGCGCAGTGCATGAGCTGAAAGGCCGCGAACGCTCACAAAAGGCGGTGGATGAGATGCAAGCGGTTTACGACGAGATCCTAAGCCGCATCAATGGTGAGGAGCAATAAACATGGCCACCGGTTTCAAAAAACGAGCAGTCTCCGCTGACCGCGTCGCTGCCGTCGAATCAGTCTCAGCAAACATTCCCATCGTGGGTGATCCGCGCATGGCTCCATCCGAGATAGGACTAGCAGACACGCGCGCTGTGCATATCTCCCCAGGAGTTGGTTCGAGCCAAGATCGGACTGCGGCCCCTTCAGACTACCAAGTAGGAAACGTCTATGACGTCCCTGTCGGCCTCATCAAGTCAAATCCATTTAATCCCCGAGCCGTCTACACGACCACTGCCGTGGACAACATGGCTATTTCGCTGTCGACCTCAGGACAGCGCATTTCCGCTACAGGCTACATTGACGACCAAGGGAGCATCACCCTTATCGAAGGTGAAACGCGATTGCGCGGCGCTCGCGCCGCGGGTCTAGCAACGTTACGCATCGAGATTCGGCCCCGTCCGGCAAGCGACAGAGAGCTCTACGAGGAAGCTCGCGCGGCCAATGTTGAACGACGCGAACAGACTCCTCTGGATGACGCGATCAAATGGAAGGAGCTGCTAGCAAAAAAGGTTTATCAGACTCAAGCAGCATTGGCCAAATCTCTTGGCCTTGGCGAGGACCACGTCAGTCGAACACTGTCGTTGGCCGGGCTGTCCAACAGAGTCATACACGCCGTAGCCGAGAACCCGGAGCTGCTAAATCACAAGATGCTCAATGCGCTCCGTGAATTCTGGGACGTCGAGGGAGATGAGGCTACTCTCGAGCTCATCCTCGAAGTCGCAAAAACAGGCATGGGATATCGCGACGTTGTGGCCAGGCGCAAAGCCGCCGTCAAGGGCCCAGTGAAGCGCCCACGCTCCACACGTGAGGTGCTCAGCTTCAAAGGTGCTAAAGGCGAACTCAAATCCTTCGAGGAGGACGGCCGTATCGAACTCAGTCTGAGGGGCCTCAGTCCCGAGACCGCCCACGAGATTACGTCGAAGTTAATGGCATTGTTCCCGAAAGAGTAATTCGCTTCAGGGCAGGGCAGGGCAATATAGCTCCAGAACCACTGCCCGCCGCTACAAATCCAAAGGTGAGCGTCTACGGGGACCAGATCTGAGCGCCAAGCTTGGAGGAACCTTTTAGAGTTGTACATAGCGGCTGCGACAACGTCCGAAGGACTATAGACAGCTTCCGGCTATACCGCGCCTAGCTTATCGAGTGCATCGCCTGTGTAGCGAGTTAAAAGGTGAGCTTTTTCAGGGACCTATGAAAGGTGAAACTTTCAGGGCCGAATCCTCACCGCATATCTGATTTCATCTCCATTGCTCCGAGTGATGCCATCTCGGAGAGCCAAGGATTGACAGCTTTATGCCGTAAGGTGAGCTTCTTCAGGGACCTGCGCTCAATAAATCCTCGCACTACATCGCCTTCTTGGTTTCCGCGACCATATTTGCCCGCGGTACTTAGAAAATTCAAAAGGTGAGCCTTTCCAGGGACCTAACACCACCTTTCGCCGGCTAACTTCAAATGGTGAGCCTTCACAGGGACCAGTTGTCTGCTGGTTACCCTCGCTGGTCGCACAACCATTTAACGTGGAAAACCATCCCTGCTGACCCTAAGGTGAGCCTGAACAGGGACCTTGCACGACGTATCGATGAAAAGGTGAGCTTCTTCAGGGACCTTGGACGTCAACATATAGCTCGCCATACTCAGCCGGTCCAGGAAAGGTGAGATTTTTCGGGGACCACATTCTCGAAAATTGAGTTCGTGGCAAAAATAAAAAGTGAGCGCCCACTCTCTCGGAGAGTGCGCATTTATTGGGTTTTTTTCGACACATCAATTGTATGGTGAGCCTCTACAGGGACCTATTTATGGCTTGATGGCAAACGACTACCTCATGTTGCTCCTAAAACGGGGCCAAAGAGGTCCTCGAAAGCGGCGTCGAAGCGGAAGGGCTGCTGATGAGTCTTGACGCCCCTGTGAGTCTTTATGCAAACGATAGGTGAGCTTCATCAGGGACCAATGGAAATCCCCGTCTCGATAACGTATAAGTTGGTGTTTCCGATGCGCGTACAGAGAGGCGCTGGACCATGTAAAGAGGCGGCTGCCAGTAAAGGAGGGATAGGGCGAGGGTCCGATCAGTTTTGAGCTGTGAGAGTTCGTTGCAGTGGTGGAATCGGTACCAGGCGTGCCTGAGGGACCAGAACTGGGTCTTCGAACTTTCTGGTGACGGTATTTGGTTGTTCGTATTCCTCAAGAGTGGCATCTTCGCATTGAGAATCTTTTTGAAAATACCCTTGGATTCATTAAATACAAATTAAGGTCAATCAAATGCAGCACTGGCGCGGGGTAGTGGGCGATCCGGTGAGTGGATTCAGGGACCTAGGTGAGCATCTACAGGGACACAGGTGAGACTCACCGGGGAGCAAATGAGTTTTGGGTGAGCTTCTACAGGGAGCATAGGTGAGTGGATTCAGGGACATTGGTGAGCCTTTACAGGGACCTGATCTCTTGTACCTGTTGGATAACTGCTTGAGATTTAAAGAGAAGCTATCAATTCATGCGGTGAGCGCGCTATGATCTCATCGAAAAGTGAAAAAGCGAGGTGCTCATACAAAGGTGAAAAATTTCATCGAAATTTTCACCGATGAGGGCGGCCATTGCTGCGGCGAAAGAGATGGGCAGGTGACACTGAAAGGCTGTCGATGGCGACAAGGAAGAGCAAGGCTCGAAGCGATGCGCTGACGACCCTCGAATCAGGCGATCTCAAGCAATTTCGAAAGACGAACGAAGCCATCGGTCTTCGTGTTGTCGAAGGCAACCTGTCTTTGCTGTCGCGCAAGGTTTTCAATGTGATGATGTATCACGCGCAGGAGATGAAGGAGCCCGGCCTTAACGCTCCCATCAATACGCCAGCTGCAAAGAAATATTTTTGGATCCCGTTGTCAGACCTGGCTCGAGACGCCGCATACGACAGCAAAGACGTCCAGTACCTCAAGCGACAACTGGAGGACATGCAGAACATCAAGCTGCTCATGGAGAACGAGCGCCAGTGGACCAGTGAGCGTTTGGTTTCGTCGGTGACGTTGGTGAACCCCGAGGGGTTCAATAAGCACTCTGGCCAAGTATGGTTCGGTTTCGCCTTCCCGCCGGAGGTCCATGAGCAAGTTATGGCACCGAGTACTTATACGCGGCTGTCAATCGTCTACCAAAGTTCGCTCAAATCTGGCTCGGCGCTTGCTCTCTATGAGATCTGTAGGCGCTATGCCACCAACCCGTCGAAGTTGACCTTTATCCAGAGCTACGAGCACTGGTACGGTGTCATTACTGGAAATCCGATATCCGCTGAGGCTCCACCGGTATATAAGTATTTCAAGCGGGACACGATCAAGCCAGCCATTGCGGAAATTAATGCGCTGACCGACATCAACATTGAGCTCGTTGAGCATAAGAACGGGCGTAGGGTGGAAAAGCTTCAATTTCGTGTCGAGCAAAACAAGCAGCCGCAGCTCGAATTCCCCGCACCTCCAGTGATCGATGTGGAGTTGATTGGAAGAATTATGAAGTTCGGATTCAGCCAGGCTGACGCATCAGACTTGGCCGCTCAGTACCAAGACGATGTCATCCGCGCTGCCATTTCCCGAGTGGAAATCAGAGCCGAGTCCACCAGCATGAGTCCACTGGGCACGTCGGCGGGGTATTTTCGATGGACTCTCCAAGACATTGCTAGAAATCCGAGTTCTTTGCTGTTAAGCGCTCCCAAGACGATTTCTAAAAAGAACCCCGCAGGTCCGTCGGTGATGGAGAAGTTCCTCGCCGCACGCGCGCAGGACGCGTTGGCCGTTTATAAAGAGCTCGATGAAAAGGAGCACAAGCAGATCTTCGACGCGTTCAAGGCACAAAACCTAAACAAGTCCATCAAGCTTGATAAGGGCATCGAAAGCGCCATGGTCCGCTCCCTCTTCTCAACCTGGTATGCCAAGGAGCTCTGGGGCGAGCCTACAGCCCAGGCTCTGGCGCAGTTCATTGAGCAATTTCAGTCCGCAGCATAGCAACGACGTTTACCGTTTGCCCAACCCTTCGGGGGGAGGGGGTAGTATTTCCATCGTGAGCAAACCTCCTAGGAGCATCGGCATACCGGTGCCGATCTTCGCGAGCGACTAGGCCGGCAATTGAATGCACATTACATGAACGGATTTCACAGTCATCAGCGTCTTCATTTGCTGATTGGCTTTTTATTCCTATGCTTTATGCGTAGCTTTCGGATATGAGATGGCATGATGGCTTACTATTTGTCATGTCATGTAATGTGCATTCAAAACTTCGAAAAGCTCTATGTCTGACTTGCCTCTGCAGGAGAATCACCTCTTATCCCCTGTGCCTAGGCCTTTGGGACCAGAGGTGTTTGAGCTCTGGTTCAACAATCGAGCCAACGACGATCGCGATTGGCTGACCCCTAAGGGGGCGGTTCTCTATCGGCTAATTTGGAAACGCTGGCTTACGTCGTTGAGTCAACATTCCAACATCGACGGGCAAGCTATGTCTGCTACCGCTTGGCACAAGGCCACTGCCGTAGACGTCCACAATTTCATCAACGGCAGCTTACGGGCTTCAAAAAAACAAGGTACGGTCAGTCTCATCACTCGCAGGCGCTATTGGAGCGCCATAAACCGAATCTACCAATTCGCGCTGTCACAGAAGTGGGTGAATGCAAATCCGGCTCTTGGCTTGCTGGGGGAGGACATGCCGCCAAGCGAGGATCCCAAGGGGACCATCCTCTCAGATGCGCTCTGGAAAGCAGCGTTTGCTGCCTTCCCAGTTGGTGATGACCTGATTGAGAGGCGAAATCGCGCGATATTGATGGTAATTTTTCATCTTGGACTTGCTCCCAGAGAGATACGGCAACTGACGGTGAAGGACGTATTGATCGAAGGAGATGAGGATCCACGCAAGGCAATTCCGAATGGCAAGATCACTGCGTTGCGGGTAGAAAACGAAACACGCGGAGACCACAGGGTCATGCATGTGCCAGCGTCAGTGGCGAAAGCCCTCGGAGAATGGCTGTCTGCCCGTAAGTGCTATGAGCCGGCCCAAGATCATGAGGTGCTGTTTTGTTCGCGGAAATCGCCATCCATGTCTATGCACGCACTCCTGTATCTGGTGACCAAAACCATTCGAACGGCATGTCAAAGCAGTAACCTGCCGCCTCCCGCGCGTCTGGGGCCACAGGTTGTCCGAAACACCGTCCTTGTGCGATGGCTCAATAGTGACTTCACTGTCGAACAAGTGGTGAAGGCTGCAGGTCTGAAGAACGCGAAAGGGCTGTACCACCTTCGTGACTTAGTGCACCACGAGGTGCGCATTGCGATCTCAAAACACGTGCACGAGGGGATCGGTCTGATCTAAGCGGCCTTGCCCCCGGTCATCAATGGCTGTAGCCTTCCCCGCATGGAACGCGCGACTCCTACTTTTCACGGATTGGATGCTGATCAGCTAACTCAGCTAGCAAGGGAAGCTGTGGCCAACGCGGTCGCATCGAACACACGCGCTGGCATCCCCCTCACCGGGTATGTCGATGGCCGCGTGCAGACGATCCAGGCTTCCGACCCCCGGATTGCAAAGTTCCTGCAGAAGCAAAGCGCTGGCCTTTGTGTCCCGTCCATTCAGATCGAATGCGATCCAGACACGGGATTGCTGGTGGGCAATGTGCCAGGAGTTCCAGGTGCGGACACCCAAGGTGAAACCGTCGAAGAACTCTACGCACACCTGACAGAGGTATTGGAGATGCTGAAGGAACACACCGCAGTCGCCCTCAAAAGACCTCTTCCCGAACATGCGCTGGATTCAGGTGCATTGGGTGTGGTGGTTCACGTCCATGGGCAAGGTGCTGCTTATGAGGTGGTGTTCTTGACGCAGGATGGGCATACCGTCTGCGTCGAGACGCTCCAACCAGAGGATCTGGCTCCGGCGCCGCTGAAGGCGCGCTAGATGCGACTGACGGCCGTTTGCGTCATGCATGTTTCCTGAGCCATCGTGCGAGTGCTGCTGCGCCACCTCGGACGGTCTGGGACGATGCTTGCCGCGCACCCTGTCACTTTGGAATCGAGCGCTGCGGTTGTTTCCCGATCGGGAAGCATATGGATAGACCATGTCCTAACCGAACTGAAAATTCCCGATCGGGGAATATTGCTTGCACATAGTCCGGCTGTGGCTGATAATTTCCCGAACGGGAAACTTAGCGAGCCATGACATCCATTCGATGCCCTCAACAACTCGGTGATGCATTGCGTGCCGCACGCAAGCAGCTCGGGCTGACACAGCCTCAGCTGGCTCTGGCGGCTGGGGTAGGGGTGCGCTTCATTGTCGAGCTTGAAGCAGGCAAACCCACCTTGCGACTGGAAAACGTGCTGCGGGTCATTGATGCCCTGGGTGGTGAGATTCAGTTGAGCGGGTTGCCATCAACCGTAGCCGACGATCAACGTGAAGGTGGCAACCATGGCGCATGAACTGGAAGTCTGGCTTTTTGCAGATCGTGTCGGCACGTTGGCGCTGGTTGATGGTCGACTCAACTTTTGCTACCTACCCGATTGGCTGTCACACAAGGACGCCATCACCTTGTCTGCCTCGCTGCCCCTGCAAGCGGAGCCGTTCGACGATCGCAAAACGCGCCCCTTCTTTGCGGGTCTTCTGCCCGAAGGGCAGATGCGCCGCTTGATTGCGCAAAAGTTCCAAGTTTCAGGCCAGAACGACTTTGCACTGCTGGACCACATTGGCGGCGAATGCGCCGGGGCTGTGACGTTCCTGGAGCCGGGGCAAGCTTTGCCTGTGCCGACCCGTAGCGATGACGTTCAATGGCTGAGCGACGAGGAAGTTGTTGCCATCCTGAATGAATTACCGCGCCGCCCCATGTTGGCAGGCCAAGACGGCTTGCGGCTTTCATTGGCAGGTGCCCAGGACAAACTACCGGTGGTGTTTGACGGTGCCCGCATTGGTCTGCCCCTCAACGGAACGCCTAGCTCGCATATCCTGAAACCGGCCATTCACGCTGTTGAAGACAGCGTGAGTAACGAGGGATTCTGCATGGCACTGGCTGAGGCCATGCAGCTCAAGCCAGCGAAATCAAAAGTACACAAGGTATTGGATCGCTCCTTTCTGCTGGTTGAACGCTACGACCGACTGATTGATGCGCAGGGGAACCGACAACGCCTTCATCAAGAGGATTTCTGCCAGGCGCTGGGTGTGGTGCCAGAAATGAAATACCAAAATGAAGGTGGTCCGGATCTGGTGCAATGCTTTGATCTGTTACGCAGTGCGACACGCCCCAGTGCACCGCAGGTTCTGCGACTGCTCGACTATGTGATCTTCAATGCGCTGATCGGCAATCATGATGCGCACGCCAAGAATTTCTCACTGCTGTACTCGGGCAAGGCGCCCGTTCTGGCACCGTCTTACGACACGCTCTCGACGGCAGCGTATCCAACAATGACGCAAAAGATGGCGATGAAAATCGGCAGCAACTACAAGTTCAGCGAAGTCCAGGCGCGTCACTGGGAGCAGTTTGCTGAAAGCGTCGGGCTAACCAAAGCGCAGGCCAAACGGCGAATTCTGGAGCTGGCAAAATTACTACCAGCGAATGCACGCAAGCTTCAGTTTGCCCCTGAACGAGGTTTTGTGGGGAATGCCGTGGTAGAGCAAATCAGTACCTTGATCGAACACTGCTGCGCACTGACGATTCGGCGGCTCAACGTCCCCGCCACCGAATCCTCTGTCTGAACCACCATGCCGACGCGAGCAATCCTAACGTTGCGTCCTTGAGCTTCTTCAGTGCGCGGGTAGCTGGCAGCGCTGCAGATTCACCCTCGACGTGGGCTGCGTGACTTGGGCGTGGAGAGGGCGGACTTTGCTGATTGCCTGATTGCCTGATTGAGTGTTCTCTTGTCGAGAATCCACCCTTGGAAGCCGACCGATGCCTATTTTGTTCCTGGATTTCGACGGGGTTCTGCATCCAGAGCATTGCCATGAATCGAAGCACTTCTGCTGCTTGCCGGTGTTGGAGAGCGCATTGCGCCAAGTCCCTGAATTCAAGCTGGTGATCACAAGCACTTGGCGACTGCAAAGTCCGCTGGAGCAACTTCGACAAAGGTTCAGCTCGGATGTGGCAGTCAGAATCGCAGGAACCACCCCAAAGTACTTTGATCTGAACGACGTTCCACAGACGCTGGTTGGCTACGAGCGGGAAGCCGAGTGCCATGCATGGCTCCGGATGCATGAGGCTTCCCATCTGCCTTGGCTGGCGGTTGATGACCGTTCATGGCTCTACAGGCCATTTTGCAAGTCACTGTTCTTGACCGACGGCCGTACAGGCCTGGGCCCGACCAGCGGGGAACTGCTCGTGGCTCGGTTGCGAAAGCTTCTTTGAAAACATCAGTATCAAAGCGGCAGAGCGAATCCGGCAGCTGGAAGCACAAACCTGATGGCAACGCGTCCCCTCATTGCTCTTGACCCAGACGGCGTACCACCGGACTACAGCCTGGCCTAGGCCGAACTCTTCACAAGAGATGCAACACTTGAAGCAAGTCGGCCACCGATCACAACTCCAACGTCCCACCGTTACGGTCGTTTGTTCGCATCCCTGCATGCACCACATCATCAAAAGCAAGCTCTGTATGCCCTGAATGAAAGATTCGTCACAAGATACGCCATTGTTGGAGGTCGGCTCCTTCGAAAAATGGGGGCCATCTGTCACAAGAAACGCCATCTTTGGTGCACAGAAGCCGAGCCAGGCCTTCGGAATGCGCAGAAAAGTGTGTTGTTCCACCTGAAGAAAATAGAAGCCGTGCATTCACAAGATACGCTATCCTTGACTTGTAATTTTCTTATAAATCAGATACTTAGCAGCATACGCGGTGTGCGACCTGCATCCTATCTAGTCACAAGACATGCCATGTTTGGCTCATGAAATGGCAAAATTTTCTGGCGGGCACCCGGAATTCTTCACAAGAAACGCCATACATGGCATATCTTGTGATCACTATTGATATCCGCAAAGACATTGGCCCGAGCTTCGCCCGTTCGGGAATTCAGATCTGCATAATTGGCGCGGAACATGGCAAGAGTCGTCATGGCATTCATATGTATCTCCTTTTGATTCATTGACACACCAAACGCCATTCTGTCAACAACCTCCAATCGTCCTTAGCTCAACCCAAACCCTGTGAGCGCCGAAGCACTAATAGGCCGAATTGCGCCGCTGTCCTCACCCACTGCCAAATCTTCACGAGGCCGTTCGTTGTGACTCGTCTTTTGAGGCTTCGGCAGCTCGGGTTCTTGCTTGTACTGCTGCGGTGTTGCGTGGACGGCAATGGGAGAAACGGACGGCTGCGCGGGGATGAGTGGGCGATTTTGGAATACACCCATCTGCTTTTCATAGCACAGCGCACGCTCCAGCATTACCAGGATTAGTTTTGAATGCTGGGAGGTGGGTATTTGACTGAAAAGCTCATAGAGATCTGGGCTAATCAGCTTCTCCAATGCAAACCGGCAACGAACATCGACCTTCGTCGCATCGTTATCCATTGCTTGCCTCGCCCAGTACGTAGAAACCGCGCACATTGGAGAAAACCGGGTCGGTATCCAGTGCCATGATCCCAGCAAGGTCGGGCATCAGCTTCTGGGCGACATGATGCAGGCGCTTACCGCCGCCGCCAGTGAAAATGATCAGATCAATACTCTCAAGCGAAAGCACCGCATTGCGCATGGAGTTCAAGCATTCCGTCAGCACTGCATCAGCAATGGGTAAATAATCGTCCATGCGGTATTTCTTGCCGCCGAGGGTGATTTCTTCGTAGCCTTCACGAATCGCCTCATCGACACGTTCAACGACAAGGGGATCATCTTTGATACCAGGCTTGATCCTGTCACAAACCATGTTCACGCAGGTCAACACACCCTTCTGATAGGCACCAGAACGGTTATGGAGGATCTTGCGCTTGTTCACCAAGAACCAGTCGAAGGTGCCGCCCCCCATATCCAAAACAAGCATGTTCTGATCGAAGAAGCGATCCAGGTTCATGGTTTTCTGCCTGGCCCCCGTACTGACCATGGCACCTTGGGGCTGGGGAATCACATTTACTGACTTGATATGCACCTTGAAAGTCCCATCGCCAAAGGGCGAAGGCACAACATGGGTGCCCTCAAATAGCTCTCTCACCTTAGCCTCATGCGTGCCCAGGGTATTCATGGGCAGGCCAGCAACCATGCGGCGAATTTCCACCTCATCTTTCCCGCGCAACTCACCCGCATAATCGCGCAAGATGTAATACAAGCCGCCCAGGAATAACGCCTTGTATTCGGGCGAATCCGCATAATTTTCGGTTATGGCTCGCGTTTGGCGAGCGCTGGTTTGTAACACCACATCTTGACCTACGAAATACTCTGAACCATTGACGGTGACATTTGCACCGGAAAGAGCAGCCATTCCCATCGAGGTCTTGTGCATCGAAGAAACATGCGAGCACTGGCTGGGAAATTGAAACGCCTTGATCGTGTCGTTTTTCTCGCGGCGGGATGCTCCTTTCACAGAGAAATAACCAATATCGAGCGCGACGACGGGAATTTGAAATGTTGAATTAACCATATCTGAGTGAGTAAGATTTTGGAACGAGTGGAATCATCCTTGATTTGTGGGCAATCACGAATCTCCCTAAGGCACTGATACGGTCGGATGCCCTATCAAAACCTCAAAGAAGCGCGACATTAATCACCGTGCTGGCCTGCAATTGGCATTCAGAAGGCCACTCATTGCCATATGGCACAAGGACTGATTGCGCAAGCGCGATGCAATGGGCAGCGGGAGGTCTGCCGCACGCCAGTAGCAGGCCTCTTGGTGCCGGGCCCCATCAACGCCAACCTTCGACTGCTGGAGCGCATGTCAGTGACTGGCCCCGTCAGGGCCACTCAACGCCTAAGCATGGCCGCAGGCTACCTCAGCAAGCATGCGCGCGGGCCGTCTCCATCGTCACAACATACGCCAGGGTTGAGGTCGATGCGTCGGAATGGACGCCCCCCTGAATGCCCTCAGTCTCAACTCTCAGCAGGATCGCGGCTTGAGTCCCGGATTCCACAGTCAGCCCCCCACGGACACCCCAGAACACCACGAAAACCAACGTCTACCCCCCATCACTATGACACTTTGCCCCTTTTTTTGCCCCGGCACATAACGTTCTCACAAAAGGAGAACCATTGCGCGCGGCCAGCATCCATGCGGGTTTTGGGACCAAACAGGAGTTCCAAACGGGTTTCGGAGGGTTTTTTGGGGGGGAAAGACGCTTGCAAAAAAGTGACTTTTGATGGTTTTCATGTCAGAATCCATCCACAACGGCCCTCGGGTTGTTCCTGGGCTTCATGCCCAACCTTCAAAGTTGCCGCTCGCGGCGTTCAAACCAGCTTCAGATCCTGCGCACAGCGGGATGGTCGAAGCAAACCAAAGAAGGCCCGTCTGGGTCTCGATGCTGGGGAAGTTCCCCAGCCACTGTCAGTTCCAACTGACTGAAGTAGTGAATCCCTCCGATGTTTATTCGGAAAGGTTCTAGCTCTACGTACCGATCAATACCGGAAGCTTGATTGCTTCGTTGTGTTGGACATTCCAAAGCCACATTTGCCCTCGTACACACGCCCGGAAAAAATTTTCCATGGCCACTGTGTAAGTGAGGTGAGCAGATGAAGAGCGGAATGTCCGATGCCGGATATTGAAACGCGTGCGGCGCCCATCGCCTGGGTTCCGTAGAAAGTAGAGTGAAGAGGTTCGACCGATGATCGAACTCAGTTTGCCACTTACGGCACTGCCTGCCTTGGACGACGCTTTGTTGCGTTTACCTTGGTGACCCATAGCGGGTGAATGGGCACAAGTTATTACCGGGTTGATTTCGTATCAATGATGTACGGATCAAGCCGGAAGTTGATTGCTTGTGTTCCTCACCGTCTACGCGGGGGAGCTGCATTGTGTGTTCCGTTCTTTTCACACATTGCACCGGGAGACTTCACTAAAAGTATTCCAAAGACGGAACTGGATATCGGATGGATTGAGGTTGGCTACCTTGATCTGAGTTGGGAAGGATTTCAGCTGGATCGGATCGGTGATTCAGGCTGGTTGCCCTGGAATAGGGCGGGGTGAGTGCGCGCGGGTTGCTTGTTTGGCTGCTCGCTGGGGTAATTGCTGGGGTAATTGTTGGGTGGGATCTCGGAATCCCGGCTTGTGGCGCAAGATTCGCCGGGTGCTCCGTTAATGCGGACATTCGCAGGTGGATTGCGCCTGGTATTGCGTGGCGATGCACGGGATTGGCTCGTGCAGGTATTTCCATGGGCATTGGGCTCGGAAATGCTGGCCACGCAATGAGGCGGTGCACCTTTACAGGCTCGGGCATATCGGGTCATTCCAATGTGAATAGGCTTGCAGGGACGGCTTTCCAGAGAATCAGCGCGATATTCCGGGATAGTCCCCGTGCGCGGGCTTTCGCTGCGTGTTCACGGCTCTCGGCCACGCGGCTTTGGTTTTTTGGGGCATTGGGGACTTTTGATGTTCTCGCGGCTCCACTGCGGCGGTCGGTATCGCGGCCATGGTCGGCCAAAAGCCATTTGTGTTCCGGCCTATGGTGATAGGCGCCCCCTTATCGCATGGGCCTCAGTGCGTGCGACCAGCCGCTCCAAACACGCCGAACCCTTCAAGTTTTCCTGACGCCTATTCCTATCCGAATTCACGGACGTTTCGCTTCCATGAGTCGGCAGCGAATCAGGAAAGAGTTTGGCAGGAAGAATGTCCTCGGAAATTCGCGGGCCAACTTCCACGGACCAGCGGCGGGGCATATCCAGAGATTCAGAGCAGGTTCGCGTTGTCATGTTCGCGGCCAACATCCTCGGCGGTTTGTGGCCGGTTTTTCCGATTAACTTATTTCTCGCGGTATCTGACGCATTCGCATGTGCACAGGGTAAGTGCCGTCGTTTTCAGTTATTCCAGATAAAACGTTTGCGCCGAAACTTTCTCGGCCAAATAATGCTGGAGAACATGCGACAAGGGCTGTTGACAGAAAGGGCGTCCGCAATAAACTGAGCGCATTCAACAGAAAGTAATTTGTTGAACATCGCACCTCGGATTACAGGGGCCTTGTGAAAACAGGAGAAACATAATGCGCGAAACCTCGACCATCTTTCAGGTCTCATTCAAGCATCGCCTGCTCGGCGGCAAGCACGCACAACTGGCAGATGCCGTCATCACCGGCATGTCCACCGAAGGCTACAAAGCAGCCTACCTGCGGATGGATGATGAAGGCAATATCGCGCACACCAACCCCATGCGCATTTTCTGCGGGAAAGCCAGCGCCGAAGATTTCACGTACACGCCGGGTGACGCATTGAGCTACCAAAGCACCCTGCAAGACGACGCTGCTGCCATTGCGGAAGTAGCCGAGAAAATCCACCAAGCGGCCTCCCGGCACAAGATTCTGGATTTCGACATTCAAACGCTGAGCTACACCAATGGTGCCCTCACGCACCTGGATGGTGTACCTGTCGTTGAGATTGCCGCAAAGCGCGCGAAGCACGCAAAGCACTGACACCTTCTTGGTGCAGCTCCAGCAATCAGAGGGCTCCATGTTTCTCGTGACCACCAATAGCAGCGAACAGGATATTGATGCCTCCATTCGCCATGCTGACATGCGCGAAGAGGCCAAAGACCGTGTTGAGATGGAGCGCGCGTTAAGTGGCGCCACAGATGCGCCAATATTTGAGTTCCAAATCCTGAACCAAGTCTGCGTCATGCTGGACCCAATGCTTGCATATGCCGTGATCAACGACTCTCCAGATCCGCACAAGAAAAGCGATGTGATCCTTGATGTGACTTCAGCCGAACACGCAGTTCAACAATGGGTTGATGGACAACCCGTCAGCTAAACAAGAAAAGAAAATTGGAGTCGGAAATGGAAAACAACATTCAAGTAGGCCAGGAGCTGGTGTACGTGCGCAACCAGATGCATCACTCTGGAAAAGTTGATCCGCAAATCGTCCGGGTGGAAAAAGTCGGGCACAAGTGGATTCACACCAGCAATGGCAAGCGCCTGTATCGCGAATCCCTGCAGGTCGATGGTGGCAGCTTTTCCTCGCCGGGGCGGTGTTATCTCCACCTGCAGGACTTTCAAAACGAGCGCGCCCATTCGATTGCTTGGGGAGCACTGAAAAAAGCCATGAGCGATCAAAACCGCGCACCAGAAGGCGTGTCTACTGACCAGATTCTGCAAGCCATGCGCCTGCTGGGTTTTGCAGAACCAAAACTCTCAAAAGGCCCCTGATGCCGCAAAACCATCGCAACCGGTCTTGGCGTGCCATGTGGATTACAGATCCCGCCGCCAGGACGGCCACCCACAAATGCGGAGCTGTCGCGCGCATTGCAGTGAACACCCCGACTTCATCGGCTCCACAAATCTCCCTGGAAAACCTGGGGTCCATTGATACCGCGCGCTGGAACGTGGCCAAGCTCTCAAAGCAGGCCAACAAACTCAGTTTGGAAGGTGCTTATTGACCTTCTGGTCATTGCCGCATTCCCCCCATAAACGCCCCAACCAAGACCCCTGCGAAACCTCCCACGGCACCGACACAATGAATGCCATCCTTCCTGCGCAACTGAGCGCCACCACCTGCTCTGGCCATGCCCGGCGTGACACGGTGACGATGCACCTTTGCCACCCTGGTGACGCCTCGGTCGGCGTTCCCGGTGACGCATGTACCGTCCAGCTCGATGTGGACAGCTACTGCGGCGAAGACCGGGCCAACTAGGGGTCGTCTCAGAAAACGGAAAATAAAGCACGCTAAGCCGGTGGCAGCGGTCGCAATGGCCTGAACTTCCCCGCACCGACCTTGGCACTGCTGCGCCATAGGTAATCGCCGGTCAGGTTGATATGCTCCCACCCCAGCGGGGACAGATATTGCAGCAACGTGTCGTCCAGCGCCTTGCCGTGGGCACGCAAAGCACTGGTGGCACGCTCCAGATAGACCGTGTTCCACAACACGATGGCCGCCGTCACCAGATTGAGGCCGCTGGCCCGGTAGCGCTGCTGCTCAAAACTGCGGTCGCGGATTTCACCCAATCGGTAGAAGAAGACCGCCCTGGCCAGCGCGTTGCGCGCCTCGCCCTTATTCAGCCCCGCATGGACGCGGCGGCGCAGCTCCACGCTTTTGTCACTTTTGGAAATAGATGAGACATATTGGAAATAGATGAGACGCGAGTTTGTTTTGCAACGGACATTCCCAAAGGTATGTCCGTTGTATTGGTGGCTTCATTTCGAATTTACGGCGGCCAGAAGCGCGGTGTTCTGTTCTTTCATTGCATCCATTTGACCGGTTAACCGTGCCGCAACTTCTCTCGCTTCCATTGTTTCAGCTTTAGCCAGCTCTAGGCGCTCAGAAATATTTTCAAGGTCTTTTCCTGCTTTCGATGCGTTAGCTTTCAGCTCATCTAGTTCACGCAAATGGCTTTCTGCTGCTGTCTGTGCGGCTTTTTCAGTTGCGGCCAGACGTTCACGCAGCTGGGCAAGCTCGTCTCGCTGTGCTTCTATTTTTTCGTTTGCCTTGTTACGCGATTCATCAAGTTCACCGCGAATTTTAGTCATTTCGTTTTCGACTTGTTCCAGTTCACGGGCATGGTTTTCCGCAGTTGCCAAAGCGGCTTTTTCAGTTGCGGCCAGACGTTCACGCAGCTGGGCAAGTTCTACAGCCTGGGATTGCCCCATGGCTAGGGATTCACTTAGTCGCTGTTCGAGTGTTTCAGCCTTGGATCTGGTTTCATCTAGTTGTGCTTCAAGCTCATCAACTGTCTGATCTGCATCAACAAGTTCCCGCTCTGCTTGCTCCCGTTGCTCCCCAGCAGTACGAAGCACTTCCGCAACTCGCCGCTCGGCGGCTTTTACTGCTTTGTCATTTAGTTCAACCGCTAATGTAGCTAGTCGCTCTGTGAGTGACTTAGTGACAGCGGCTACTTCTTCGGCCACTTCAACAGGTAACTCGGCGACAGGCTCGGCTTGTGTGGCATTTTGGGTCGCTAGATGTTCATCCCATACTTGCTTTAGGCGGTTTGGATTTCCCCCGCCGACCTTTTGCCGGAGGGCAAAGCCAGTGATGTTTCGACCGGCAGCTTGTAGCTCAATACCTGCTTCGATTATTTGTCCTGGGTTGAATTCAACTGGGCGCATATCTGTTTCCTTGTTGGGTTGATTGCTTAATTATAACACAACAAATAAACAAACTAACAAATAAACAAACTAATTTATTTGTCTCAGCTATTTCCGATTTATCGGTGGTGCATCTCAGCTATTTGCAAAATCTCGTCTCATTTATTTCGGTGAAGATTTACAAGATTCCATTAATTTTCAATGCATTATCTTGATGATGTGTTGGGGCAGTCTCATCTATTTCCAAAAGTGACAAATGGGGCCACCGGCCCCAGTTTTTCACCCCCCTCCCCGCACCTCAAAATCAAT
>ERZ650302.117-NODE-117-length-37143-cov-16.805031_pt1 | contig 37143 bp, 34 predicted proteins | sample MGYA00376238_ERZ650302 | MGnify/ENA primary metagenome ERZ650302 (study PRJEB26733, sample SAMN07839298) | wastewater metagenome | biome: urban; feature: wastewater treatment plant; material: waste water | place: USA: North Carolina | collected 2016-04-28 ... | reverse complement strand
ACTTTTGCCATTGTGGTTGGTTTGGTTAATAGATAGGATTAGAGTGATATAAAAAATACTCAAAAAATGCTTTTTTTATAATTCATTTCCAATAATTTGATCCATAACCCAGTTGGTATGAGTAGCTGTTGCTCCCGTTGAGGGATGTTGTGAACGACCTAATAAGTGCTCTCTCATTTGTTGTACATGATACAATTGAATGTTTTCTGGGTGTGCTATTTCGTGTGCTGTTGTGCCCTCTGAAGTTGTGAGTAACATAGGTTCGTTTTCAAAAACTGAAAAAACAATTTTGCCCTCGCTTCCAAAAATTTCTACTTTGTCTTCCCGTTCTAAGGTGCCAAAATTCCAACAACCACTTCCAGTGATTCCTGATTCGTGCAACCAACAAGCGGTTGCGGCATCTTTTGCGGTATACAAACCTTGTTGGTTGAGACTGATGCCTGAAACATTGGTTATGATTCCAAAATAATGCACAAACAAATCCAATCCGTGACTGGCCAAATCATCAAAATAGCCTCCTGTAGCAATTTTACTATCGGTTCTCCAATTGTATTCTCCTGAAAGGTCTTGTGCTGAGGTGGGTTTGCTCAAATGCCAATGAAGGTGCCTAATCGTGCCAATTTTATTTGTGTTAATCCATTCTCTTATTTGCTCAAATCTAGGCAAAGTTCGTCTGTAATAGGCAACAAATAGAGGAATGTTTTTAGAGGCAAATGCTTCGGTGATGGTGACACAATCTTTATAGTTGGGTGCTAATGGTTTTTCTATGCAACAGGGTTTTCCAGCTTCGGCTACTTTTAGACTATAATATTTGTGAACATCTGGAGGCGTTGCAATATAAACCGCATCTATTTCAGGGTCGTTGATTAGGGCATCAGCATCGGTGTAGTATTTGGCTATGCCGTGTCTTTTGGCATAATCAGCCGCTTTTTCTTCATCACGACGCATCACCGCTCCGATGGTAAATCCTTCTGTTTTTTGATAGGCGGGTCCACTTTTAATTTCGGTTACATTACCGCAACCAATGATTCCCCAGCGGATTGTTTTATCTTTTATTTCCATTATCTTTTAATTGCATCCGTCTATGCCACAACAAGAGTTATCTGCTTCTGTGTTGATGCTGGTGTTTTCTACTTCTTCCCAAATTTGTTTCAAAGCATTCAAAAATGTTTCGGGATATTGCGCTCCAGAAATGGCATATTTATTATTCAAAACAAAAAAGGGAACTCCTTGTATGCCTATAGCTTGTGCTTCTTGTTGGTCTTTTCTAACGGCGTCACCAAACTTATCTGAGGAGAGGACTGAATTTATACTTTCTTCTTCCAATCCTACTTCTTTGCCTAAAGCAGTTAGTACGACAATGTTGTTGATGTCCAATCCGTCGGTAAGATAGGCCTTGAATAACAGCTCTTTTAACGAATCAGCGACTTCTTTTTCTTTGGCCAAATGCAACAAACGATGTGCATTATACGAATTCGCCATTTTAGCTTTTTCAAAGTGAAAATTCAGACCAACGTTTTTAGCATTCTGTGTCATATCGTCGAGCATCTGTTGTGCCCAATCGGTATCTTTTCTATATTTTTCTGCTAAATGTTCAACCAAACTATCTTCTTTTGTGGCGACGAAGTTGGCATCTAATTGAAAACTTTTCCACTCGATAGTTACGGCATTTTTATATTCGAATTGTGCAATGGCTGATTCTAGTCTTCGTTTTCCAATGTAGCAAAACGGACACATTATATCAGACCAAATTTGTATGTTTATCATTGATGACATCTTATTTTATTTAGTGATACAAAAATAACTGATTTCAAAGCAAAGCTTCGTTTTTAAACACTATATTATAAAAAAACCGTCTCAAAAGTACATTGGAGACGGTTGCAATTTATATTGAATTGAGTTTTTAAATCAAATCCATTACTAGGGAAGGGAAAAGTCCTAACGCTATGTTCAATAACAATGAAAGAATAGCCACAGCATAAATCAAGAATGGCTTTCCAGTTCTTGTTTCGTTTGGCTCTTTGCTGTACATCGCCAAAATTAATTTGAAATAATACCCCACACTTATGATAGAGTTGATTACGGCAACAATTACGACAACTAAGTAACCAGCATCAATAGTTTGGTTGAATAAAGCCAATTTAGCGAAGAAACCAGAAAAAATAGGAATACCTGCCATAGACAATAATGAACCTGTTAAAACTGCTGCCAATAGCGGATTTGTTTTACCTAAGCCGTGGAAATTGGTAATGTCCTCGTTGTTTTGGTTTTTGCATACGTAAAGTAGCACGCTAAAAGCACCAATACCAGCCAAAGAATAAGCAGTAGCATAGTACAATAAACTTCCAGCAGAAGTTCCGATGCTTAACAAAGTCATAATCATAAAACCAGCGTGAGATATACCTGAAAAGGCCAACATACGTTTTACATTGCTTTGTTTTAAAGCCATTATGTTACCCACTGTCATTGAAGCAATAGAAATAATAACAATCACCAATTGGAAGTTATAATTTAAATCGGCATTCAAAGCTGTTAGTAATTTGAAAAATGTAGCCATTGCCACCACTTTTGCTAACGTACTCATCGTCGCAGTAGTCATTGATGGAGAACCTTCGTAAACATCTGGTGCCCAAAAATGGAAAGGTACAGCAGCAATTTTAAACAACATACCAATGCTCAATAAAATGATACCAATTGGGAACCATATAGGTAATTCAGCAGATTGAGACATTTGACTTATTTCTGAAACATCAAAACTTCCCATAGCACCGTAAACAAGACAAATACCAAAAAGAATAATTCCTGAAGCAAAAGAACCCATCAAGAAGTATTTCATACCAGCTTCATTACTTTTCACATTCATACGGTTACTCGCTGCAAGGATGTATAAAGAAATAGATAAAACCTCAATGCCTAAGAAGAACATAGCTAAGTTTCCAAAAGAAACCATAGCAACAGCCCCTGATAATAAGAATATTTTTATGGCAATAAAATCAGATAATTTTGACTGATGATTTTCGTAAAAATTATGGCTTAATGCCACTAAAAATATGGTAAGTACAATAAATAAACTCGAAAAAGTAACAGAGAAATTATTGACCGAAATCATATTGTTGTAATAAGAAGTAGGTGCATTGTAATCGGCAACGGTTAAGCCAAGTACACCTAATAATCCAATGATGGTTACAGGAATAATTGCTTTTCTGAAATCAAGAATTTCAAATAAAAGGCATAAAACACCTAATCCTATTATAGCTATTAATGTATTCATTTTTGATTTTTTGATTCAGGATTTTTGATTTAGGATTTAAAAGTAACACTTAATTCACCATCTCAAAAGCCCTATTTTTTACTGTTATTTTTTTCTTTTATTGTTTTTATGGCAGCTGAAAAAATTGATACTAATTCATTTGCTTCTTTTATTAGTGAATCTAATACTGTTTTATCACAAGGTACTTCTAAACCCTTTATAAATTCTAACCAAAACAAACTTTCATCTGCTTCTTCATCTACAATTTTTAGTTTGTTTAAAAAATCAGCATCTGATTTTCCTCTACAAACAGCTCTGTAATTCGCTGCAACTGATGATGATGATTTAAAAAGTTGAAAAGAGACTACATCATTTGCTTTTGTTTTCTCAAGACTCATTAAAAATTTAAAAACATCCAAAGCAAATTGTTTGGTTCTATTTTTAAGTTCCTCTTTTGTCATTTTTAAAAAATCCTAATTCCTAATTATTAAATTCCTAAATCTTATTGATTTGTGTTAAAATTTCTTCTAGACTTGGTGTGATTAAGTCTGTAATTGGTTTTGGATACAATCCAAAAAAGAACAGTACAGCAACTATACTTAGTAACGTTATGGTTTCGCTTAATGAAAGTGGATAAAACGTTTTGGTATTTGTTTCACCAAGCATAACATATTGAAACATTTTAAGCATATAATAAGCTCCAAAAATTATGGTTGTACCACCCAAGATGGCAAACCAAATATTGATTTGAGATAAGCTATACAAAACGGTGAATTCCCCAACAAAGTTGAAAGTTGTTGGTAAAGCAACAGAGGCCAAAACTAAGATTAAAAACAAAGAAGTAAATTTTGGTGCTAAAGCACGAATACCTCCCATTTCTGAAATGGCTCTTGTTTCATATCTTCTGTAAATGATTTCAGCAGCAAAGAAAAGACCTACCACTACAAATCCGTGAGCAATCATTTGCAAAACAGCTCCTCTAAATCCATCGATGGTTAAAGTGTAAGCTCCAGCAGCGATTAACCCAACGTGAGCTAAGGAAGAATAAGCCAATAATTTTTTTAAATCCTTTTGTCTTAGCGCTACAATTGAACCATACACAACACCAGCAATACCGATAGCGATAAAAATTGGCATATATTCTTTAGCTGCAATTCTAGATAAAGGCAATTGCCAACGCAGTACGCTGTACAATCCCATTTTTAGCATAATACCTGAAAGTAACATCGTACCAACAGTTGGTGCTTTTTGGTATACATTAGCTTGCCAAGTATGGAATGGAATTAATGGTATTTTGATAGCATAAGCTCCGAAGAAAGCTAGGAAAATCCATTTTTGTTCAGAAGCAGTTAAGTTTAATTTATATAAATCTTCTAGTAAAAAGCTTCCCGCTTGTTGGTACATATAAACAAAGGCAACCAACATAAACAATGAACCTGCAAGTGTGTATATAAAGAATTTAACCACTGCTTTTTTGCGTTCCTCAGCATCACCATTACCCCAAACTAAAGCAATAAAGTAAATAGGTAATAGAGCTAGTTCCCAGAAAATGTAGTATAAAAGTCCGTCTGAGGCTAAAAACGTACCCACCATTGCAAAAGCCATAAATAAAACTAAGGCATAAAATGATTTGGCATTTTTTAGGTCATTTCCAAAAGAAGAATAAATAATTATAGGAGTTAATGCTGTAGTTAATAATAGCATTGCTAATGATAATCCATCTGCTTTTAGTGCAAAAACCACTTTAGGTTGATTAATCCAGTTCGCAATTAAACTAATGTTTTCACCTGCATTATACTGATTCAAAAGCACAATAGAGGCTCCAAATGTACCTAGTCCAAACAACAAGGCTACTTTTGAAGCGAGTTTGTCACCAGCCAAATAAGTGACTAAAGCGCCAATTAAAAGTAATAGTAATATAAGAGATACGTTCATAGTATGTGTGTATTATTGTGCTAAAAATAAAAAGGAAATAATCGCGCAAAGTCCCAAAACAAAAGCGAATAGATATAAACCTACACTTCCATTTTGTACTTTTCTTCCATAAAATCCTAATTCGTTAGTTACTTTTCCAAGACCAAAAACAAAGCTAGAAATACCTGTTTCAACATAATCTCTAAAGAAGCGAGACAAAGCATTAGTTGTTTTTACAAAAAGCGTATCATACAACTCATCTACATAGTATTTGTTGTATACGACTTTTGTCAACCCAGTGATTTCAGCATCAGCTGGTGGAACTGTGTCATTTTTGATGTATTTGAAGTAAGCAATTGCAATACCTACTAATCCTCCAATTACTGCAATAGTCATTAAAGTATATTCTGTTGTGCCTAAATGATGTTCAGCAGTAGCTAACTTTGGTAGTATTGGAATCAAATAATGGTTCAACCAGCTATTTCCAGGTAAGCTTATCAATCCGCCAAAAGTTGCTAGAATAGCTAATATAATCAACGGAACAGTAATCAAGGCTGGACTTTCGTGTAAGTGATGTTTTTGTTCTTCGGTTCCTCTAAACTCCTTGAAGAAAGTTAAGAAAAGCAAACGGAACATATAAAAAGCAGTCATAATAGACGCAACAGAACCAATTACCCATAAAGGAATGTTGTGGTGAAAAGCAGTTAACAAAATCTCATCTTTAGAGAAAAATCCTGAAAACAAAGGAACACCTGAAATTGCTAGAGAAGACACCAACATAGTGATGAAAGTTACTGGCATAACTTTACGTAGACCACCCATATTGCGCATGTCTTGTTCCCCGTGTAAAGCATGAATTACAGAACCAGAACCTAAGAACAAACAAGCTTTGAAAAAAGCATGAGTGATAACATGGAAAACGGCTACTTCATAAGCACCTAATCCTAAAGCCAAGAACATTAATCCCAATTGAGAAACGGTAGAATAGGCCAATACTTTTTTGATATCATTTTGCGCTAATCCAATAGTTGCGGCTACAAGAGAAGTTATAGCACCCACTATTGCAATGATGTTTTGAACGTCTGGAGCTAAATCAAAGATAAAATTCAAACGAGTAATCATAAAGATACCCGCAGTAACCATCGTTGCAGCGTGAATCAAAGCCGAAACTGGTGTTGGTCCAGCCATCGCGTCAGGTAACCAAGTGTACAACGGAATTTGTGCCGATTTACCACATGCTCCAATAAATAGAGCAAAAGCAGCTACTGCAACAGCATATAAATTAAGCTCTGAAGCACCAGAAATGATAGTTTTTAAAGAAGTGTAATCTAAAGTATTGAATTGTCTTCCTAAAATGAAAATACCAATCAATAACCCTAAGTCACCAATTCTGTTCATAATGAAAGCTTTTTTGGCAGCATCATTATAGTCTTGATTTTTATACCAAAAACCAATAAGTAAGTAAGAGCAAAGTCCAACGCCTTCCCATCCGATGAATAAAACTAATAAGTTACTTCCAATAACAAGAGTAATCATGAAAAACACAAACAGATTCAAATACGCAAAAAACTTGTGCATATTTTCATCATCATGCATATAACTAATAGAGTATAAGTGAATCAACGAACCAATACCCGTTACAAAAAGCAACCACAATACCGATAGTTGGTCAATTAAAAAACCTAAATCAATTTTAAATGTTCCTATCTGAATCCAATCAAATAATGAAATTTGTATTGCTTCTTTTGATGAAGAAACTGTACTGAAGAAAAAGCAAGTAGCGATAAACGATACTAAAACGGTCAAAGTTCCAAGAGCTCCCGAAACTGTTTTTCCTAAATTTTTTCCAAAAAACACATTGATTAAAAAGCCTACTAAAGGAGCTAGAACTAAGACTAATGCTATGTTGGTATTCATTTCCATTTATCCTTTTAAGTTTTTTAAATTATCAATACTAATCGACCCTAGATTTCTAAAAATAGAAACTAAAATCGCAAGTCCAACAGCTACTTCTGCTGCTGCTACCGCCATTGAGAAAAACACAAAAACTTGTCCTTGCGCGTCTTGGTGATAAGTGGAGAAAGCTACAAAAAGTAAATTCACGGCATTCAACATAATCTCAATCGACATGAAAACAATGATGGCATTTCGTCTGTATAAAACTCCAAAGATGCCGATACAAAAAAGTATGACACTCAAAAAGATGTAGTTTTCGATACCAATCTGGTTTAAAATATTATTCATCTTACTTTTCTAATTTTTCTTTTTTAGACAATAGAACCGTTCCTATCATAGCTGTCAATAACAAAATAGAGGCGAATTCAAACGGAACCATATATTCGTTTAATAGAATTTTACCCAAAACATTGATGGATTGGTAATCTTCTCCAGTAGCTACATATTCTCCAACGATTGGTTTTGAATTGGTAAAAATGGCAATCAATACCAAGCATACTAAACAAAACGAAACAATTGCACCTAAACGTGTAATTCTTGGTTTATGTACTTCATCTTCCTTATTCAAATTCATTAACATGATTGTAAATAAGAACAAAATCATAATCGCACCAGAGTAAACAATGATATGAACTATGGCTAAAAATTGAGCATTCAATAATAAATAATGACCTGCAATCGAGAAGAAACAAATCACTAAGTAAATAGCACTGTGTATTGGATTTCGGCTAAAAACCGTTAGAAAGGCACTTGCCAATGTAATAAAGCCTAACAGGCAAAAAACGAGGAGTACTGTAGACATTAGTTAGCGTTTTGAAGTTGAGTATTTTTAATCGCCATTTCTAAAGGCATTACCAATTTATCTTTTCCAAAAATAAAGTCTTCTCTATCGTAATTAGCAGGAACTAATTCTTTTGAAATAGTTAAATAAATAGCATCTTTAGGACAAGCCTCTTCGCACAAACCACAGAAAATACAACGCAACATATTGATTTCGTAGATTTCGGCATATTTTTCTTCGCGATACAAGTGTTTTTCATCTGGTTTACGTTCAGCTGCTTTCATCGTAATGGCTTCAGCAGGACATGACAACGCACATAATCCACATGCAGTACAGTTTTCTCTACCTTGTTCATCTCTTTTCAACATGTGCTGTCCTCTGTAAACTGGACTCATAGTACGCACTTGTTCTGGGTAATGAATCGTGGCTTTCTTTTTAAAGAAGTGCTGGATTGTAATGATTAAACCTTTTACAATCGCCACAAGATACATACGCTCCAAAAAGGTCATCTCCTTATTGGAAACCATCTTTTTTCTACCCGATAATGATATTGTTTCTATTGACATTTTTTCTTTTTATTTAAAGCTAATCCTGCTATCCGCTATATCTTTTGTTTTTTAAAGAAAAAAACAAAAGGATGCCGCTACTATCAGGGCTAGGGCTCTTCGTAATTAAATTAGAATCCTAAATAAGCAGCAATATCTGCTCTCAAAATAACAATTCCAGTAATGATAATATTGATAATCGAAAGTGGAATCAAAATTCTCCAACCTAAGTGCATCAATTGGTCGTATCTAAATCTTGGGATTGTCCATCTTACCCACATATAGAAAAAGATGAATCCGAATATTTTTGCAAATAAAACAACTATTCCGATAATATTTCCAATATTCACTCCCCAGTTTTCAACAGCATACGCCATTCCTGGATAATTATACCCACCAAAGAACAAAATAGACAATATAGTCGATGAGATAAACATATTAGCATATTCAGCAAATAAGTAGAATCCCATTTTCATGGAAGAATATTCCGTATGGTAACCACCAATCAATTCACTTTCACATTCTGGTAAGTCAAATGGTGTACGGTTACTTTCTGCAAAAGCACAAATCAAAAAGATTAAGAACGAAAGCGGTTGATAAAATACATTCCAGTTCATTCCTGCTTGTTGAGCCGAAATTTCTCTTAAACTCAAAGTTCCTGTCATCATCAATAAAGCAATCATTGATAATCCCATAGCCACCTCGTATGATACCATTTGCGAAGCCGCACGAACAGCTCCCATCAATGAGAATTTATTATTAGAAGCCCATCCACCAATCATAATTCCGTATACCCCAATTGAAACTACTCCAAAAAAGTATAAAAGACCAATATTAATATCTGTAGCTTGTAGTAAAATGTCTTTTCCAAAAAGATGCAAACGGTCGCCCCAAGGAATAACAGCACTTGTCATTAAAGCAGTTCCCATTGCAATCCCAGGCCCTACAAAAAACAAAAAGCGGTTTGGCGTGTTAGGTTCAAATTCTTCTTTGGCAAAAAGTTTCAAACCATCAGCCAAAGGTTGAAATAAACCACCCCATCCAGCTCTGTTTGGTCCAACACGGTCTTGTAAAAATGCTGCAACTTTACGTTCTGCCCATGTAGAATACATAGCCACAAGCATAGTAATTGCAAATACAACTACGATTACAACACTTTTTTCTATTATAAAAGTACTATCCATTTTTGTTCGAATCTATTAAGTTGCCATCAATTTTTTCATTGTAATCAATCTCAGCCATACTGATTTTTTTACGGTCTTGAGCTCTACCTAACAAGATATTTTCTTCTGTATTGATGATTACTTTTTCTGTTTTGGTGTAATTGTTTTGGTTGATTACTGAATCTTTTTCAAACACTCTTGGTCCTTCAATTACCCAATCATTTACATCTTTCTTATCAAAACGACAAGTGTTACAAATGAAGTCTTCTACTTCGTGATACTCGTCTTTTCTTCCTGTCACACGTTGAATTTCTCCACCAAACATCCAAACGGTAGTTTTACCACAACATCCTGGAGTAGTACATTCTCTATGTGCATTATAAGGTTTGTTAAACCAAACTCTCGATTTAAAACGGAAGGTTTTGTCAGTCAATGCTCCAACAGGACATACATCAATCATGTTTCCTGAGAATTCATTGTCAATCGCTTTAGAAATACAAGTAGAGATATTAGCATGGTCTCCTCTGTCTAATACACCGTGTACGCGATTGTCTGTTAGTTGGTCGGCAACTTGTACACATCTTTGGCACAAAATGCAACGATTCATATGTAGTTGAATATTTGGACCAATATCTTCTGGCTCAAATGTTCTTTTTTCTTCAATATAACGAGTTTGAGATTTTCCGTGTTCAAAGCTTAAGTTCTGTAAATCACATTCTCCTGCTTGGTCACATATTGGGCAATCTAAGGGGTGGTTGATGAGTAAAAATTCTGTTACTGCTTTTCTAGCTTCGGTAACTCTTTCAGAAGATTTGCTGTTTACTTCCATTCCGTCCATACAGCCTGTTACACAAGAGGCCATTAATTTTGGCATGGGTCTTGGGTCAGCTTCACTTCCTTTGGATACTTCAACTAAACAACAACGGCATTTACCACCGCTTCCTTTTAGTTTAGAATAATAACACATTGCTGGTGGAACTACATCTCCACCAATCATACGAGCGGCTTGTAGGATGGTTGTTCCTGGTTCTACTTCTATGGACTGACCGTCTATTGTTACTTTCATTTTTTTTATGTTTAAAAGTTTAAAGTTCAAGTGTCATACACTTTTACCTTCTAACTTCTGACTTCTAACTTAAACTGTTACTTTACCAACTAAGTGCTTAACCTGTTCGAAAGGTTCTGCAACAAAATGATCTCTGTTTTTTATTTTTTCTGGGAAACGAATATGGTATTCAAATTCGTCTCTAAAATGGCGAATAGCCGCAGCTACTGGCCATGAAGCCGCATCACCTAATGGACAAATAGTGTTTCCTTCGATTTTGCTCTGAATACTCAACAACAAATCAATATCTTCTTCGCGTCCGTGTCCGTTTTCGATACGGTGCAATACTTTTTCTAACCAACCAGTACCTTCACGGCAAGGTGTACATTGTCCACAACTTTCATGGTGGTAGAAACGAGAAAAATTCCAAGTATTTCTAACAATACAACTAGTGTCATTATAAACGATGAATCCACCAGAACCTAACATAGAACCTGTAGCAAAACCACCATCGCTCAATGACTCATACGTCATCAATCGGTCTTCACCTGCAGCAGTTTTGTAGATTAAGTTAGCTGGCAAAATTGGCACCGAACTTCCTCCTGGTACAAATGCTTTCAAAGGACGGTCTGAGCTCATTCCTCCTAAATATTCATCAGAATTCATGAATTCGTATACGCTTAATCCTAGTTCTATTTCATAAACTCCTGGGTTTTTGATATGTCCAGAAGCGGAGATTAATTTGGTTCCTGTAGATCTTCCTACACCTATTTTAGCATAATCAGCTCCAGAATTGTTTACAATCCAAGGCACTGCCGCAATAGTTTCCACATTGTTAACTACGGTTGGATTAGCCCAAAGACCAGAAACCGCAGGGAAAGGTGGTTTGATACGTGGATTACCACGTTTTCCTTCTAAAGATTCAATAAGAGCAGTTTCTTCTCCACAAATATAAGCTCCACCACCACAGTGAACGTGTAGCTCTAAATCGTAACCTGTTCCTAATATATTTTTTCCTAACCATCCTGCAGCTTTTGCTTCAGCAATGGCTCTTTCTAAAATTTTGTAAACCCACATGTATTCACCACGAATGTAGATGTAAGAACGATTAGCGCCTAGTGCATAACTAGAAGTAATCATCCCTTCAATTAACAAGTGAGGAATATATTCCATTAAGAAACGATCTTTGAAGGTTCCTGGCTCAGATTCGTCAGCATTACAAACTAAATGACGTGGTTTACCTGATTTTTTATCGATAAAACTCCACTTCATACCTGCTGGGAATCCCGCTCCACCACGGCCTCTAAGTCCAGAAGTTTTTACTTCTTCAACTACTTCGTCAGGTGTTAATGTTTTTAAGGCTTTCTCAACAGAAGCGTAGCCTCCATTCGCACGATAGACTTCGTAGGTTTTTATTCCTGGAATATTGATTTTGTCTAATAATATTTTTTGTGACATCTTATTTATCGTGTAATATTATTTTATTATCTCGGCAATCAGTAATGATTTGATCGATTTTTTCTTCAGTCAAATGTTCTTTGTAGAAGTCACCTAGTTGCATCATTGGCGCATAACCACAAGCTCCCAAACATTCTACACCTCTTACTTCAAACAAGCCATCAGCAGTTGGTTCTCCAACTTTAACACCTAGTTTATCACAAGTGTAGTCCATTAAATTTTCTACACCATTCAAGCAACAAGGGGAAGTTTGGCAAAATTCAAACATGTATTTCCCAACAGGTCTTTGATTGAACATGGTGTAAAAAGTAACCACTTCATAGACTTCGATGGGTTTGATGTGAAGAATTTCAGCTACTTTATTCTGTAGTTCAATGCTTAACCAGTTGTCATGAGCATCTTGAACTTCATGTAAAACAGGCAATAGCGCTGATTTTCTTTTGTCTTCAGGATAATGACTGATTAGTTCATTGATGCGTTCCATCAATGCTTCAGTCATATTTATTTCTTGATTGTAATGTTTTCTTTCCATTTTTATATTGTTTGCCGCAAAGGCTCAAAGTCACAAAGTTTTTTTAAATTTTAAATCTAAAAAAGCACTGCTTTAAAATCGTTAAGCATCTAATTCTCCTGCGATAACATTTAAACTTGATAATATTACTATCGCGTCTGAAAGCATAGAACCTTTAATCATTTCTGGATAGGCTTGATAATAAATAAAACAAGGCCTACGGAAATGCAAACGATACGGTGTTCTACTTCCGTCTGAAACTAAATAGAATCCAATTTCTCCATTGGCTCCTTCAACCGGATGGTATACTTCTCCAACAGGAACTGGCACTTCACCCATAACAATCTTGAAATGATAAATCAAAGATTCCATAGTAGTGTACACATCTTCTTTTGGAGGCAAGTAATATTCAGGAACATCAGCGTGGTATTCATTACCAGCTGGCATTTTAGCTAAGGCTTGTTTGATGATGCTTAAACTTTCCCAAACTTCTGCATTACGTACACAAAAACGGTCATACGTATCACCTGATTTTCCTACTGGTACGATAAAGTCAAAGTCTTCGTAAGAAGAATAAGGTTGTGCCACACGAACATCATAATCTACACCTGCAGCACGTAAATTTGGACCCGTAAATCCATAAGCCAAAGCTTTTTCAGCAGTAATAGCGCCTACATTTACAGTTCTATCAATAAAGATTCTATTTCTTTCGAATAAGTTTTCAAATTCTTTCCAAGCAACTGGAAATTCTTCTAAGAAGACATCTAGTTTACGGAAAGCTTCTGGTGACCAATCTCTTTCGAAACCACCAATTCTTCCCATATTGGTAGTTAAACGTGCACCACAAATTTCTTCGTAGATTTCGTATATTTTTTCACGGAATTGAAATACATACAAGAATCCTGTATAGGCTCCAGTATCAACTCCTAAAATCGAGTTACAAATTAAGTGGTCGGCAATACGTGCCAATTCCATTACAATAACTCTTAGGTATTGTGCTCTTTTCGGTACTTCAACACCTAATAATTTTTCTAATGTCATCCACCATCCTAAATTGTTGATTGGTGATGAGCAATAGTTCATACGGTCTGTAAGTGGCGTAATTTGATAAAACGGACGATTTTCGGCTATTTTTTCGAATGCTCTATGGATGTATCCAATGGTTGGTTCAGCTTCTAATATCTTTTCTCCATCCATCAACAAGATGTTTTGAAAAATACCGTGAGTAGCTGGGTGAGTAGGGCCTAAATTCAGAATCGAAAGTTCACTTCCGTCTTCATTATGACGCTCTTTGATTATTTTAGCATAGCGATGCTCTGGTGGTAATAATAGTTCTGACATTTATCTAATGTGAAAAATTATAAGTTCTTTTTTTAGCAATTCGAAGGTGTTCTTCCGAAGAATCGGTCATCTTTGTCTGTTCTTCCACTGTCCTCCATTGGGAATTCTTTACGCATAGGGAAAGAAACCATTTCGTCCATATTCAAAATTCGTTTCAATTGAGGATGACCGATGAAGTTGATTCCGAAGAAATCATAGGTTTCACGTTCCATCCAATTGGCACAAAGAAAAATATTAGCAATAGATTTTACTTCTGGTTGTGAACCGTTCAAAAAGGTTTTGATTCGGATGCGTTTGTTTTCATACCAATTGTGCATGTGATAAACTACAGCAAATTGTCTTTCTTCCTCATTGTCTGGGTAATGTACACCACATAAATCAGTTAAGAAATGAAAACGTAGGCTTGGGTCATTTTTTAAGAAAAGAATTACAGCAGTAATTACATCAGCTGAAACTTCAAATGAAAAAATGTCTCTATCTTGATTGAATTGAAAAACAGCGGTTCCAAAAGTGGCTACTAATTTTTCTTGTATTTCGGTTGTTTCTAATGCCATCTTTTATTTGATATTATAAGAAGCTAATAATTCTTGGTATTCTGGGGAGCTTCTTCTTCTAACCGATTCGTTTTTTACGATTTCTTGAAGTTTCATAACACCCTCAACTATTTGTTCTGGTCTTGGAGGACATCCTGGAACGTAAACATCAACGGGGATTACTTTGTCAATTCCTTGAAGTACTGAGTACGTGTCGAAGATTCCGCCAGAAGAGGCACAAGCACCAACAGCAATAACCCATCTTGGTTCAGACATTTGTTCGTATACTTGACGTAAAATTGGGCCCATTTTTTTTGAAATAGTTCCCATAACCATCAACATATCTGCCTGTCTTGGAGAGAAACTTACTCTTTCAGAGCCAAAACGTGCTAAGTCATAATGAGAAGCCATGGTAGCCATAAATTCGATACCACAACAAGAAGTAGCAAACGGTAAAGGCCATAATGAATTGGCTCTTGCTAATCCCACAACATCATTCAATTTGGTTGCAAAAAAACCTTCACCAACAACTCCTTCTGGAGGAGCGACCATTTTTGTGTTAGAATCTGTCATAATTGATATAGTATTCAATTTCTATTATTTATTCCCACTCAAGGGCTTTCTTTTTGATAATATAGAAAAAACCAACTAGTAACAAAAGCATAAAAATAATCATTTTTATCATACCTTCGATACCTAACTCTCTGAAATTGATGGCCCAAGGATATAAAAAGATAACCTCGACATCAAATAAAACGAATAGGATGGCAACCAAAAAGTATTTCACAGAGAAAGGAATTCTGGCATTTCCTACGGATTCAATTCCGCATTCGAAATTTTTATCTTTGTTTTCAGAATTTCTTTTTGGACCTAATTTGCCAGAAATAAAGATGATTCCTGCTACAAATCCAACTGCTAGAAGCAATTGCATTAAAATTGGAATAAAGTTGATTTGTTCGGTTTGCATAGTAGTTTTTTTTCTTGCTTAAACGAGCCACAAAGATAGGTTGCAAGGATTTAAAACACAAGTTAAATGCCTGAATTCACTTCTAAACGTTTGTTAATCCGTCCTAATTTTTAATGATTATAAATAAAAATTATAATTATTTCTTAATTTTAGTATAAGGCAAAAAAAAAACGCTTCGATAAATTTCGAAGCGTTTTGCCATTCTGCAAAAAATACTGTAATATTTTTATGCTTAAAGTACTACAACTTGAGCAGCAACTTTACCTTTTCTTCCTTCTTCTTCTTCATAGCTCACACGGTCTCCTTCGCGTAATTCTTCCGCTTTGATTCCTGATGCATGAACAAAAATGTCTTTTCCTGTTTCTTCGTCTGTAATGAATCCGTAACCTTTAGATTCATTGAAAAATTTAACTGTACCTGTACGCATTGTAATAATAATAATAATTTATAATGTGACAAATGTAATCTTTAATACAATACAAAAATGATTCGTGTCATACTTTTTTTTCAAAAATATTGATATACAGACTATTCAGTGTTTATTTTGAATTTAATTGAATGTGTAATTCGTTTAATTGAGAATCATCAATTGTTGATGGTGCGTCAATCATTACGTCTCTACCAGAATTGTTTTTTGGGAAAGCAATAAAATCACGAATGGTTTCTTGTCCTCCTAAAATCGCTACTAATCTATCTAATCCAAAAGCTAAACCGCCGTGAGGTGGGGCTCCAAATTGAAACGCATCCATTAAGAATCCGAATTGTGCTTTGGCTTCTTCTTCTGTGAAACCTAAGTATTTGAACATTAATTGCTGTGTTGCTTTATCGTGAATACGGATAGAGCCTCCTCCAATTTCGTTACCGTTCAAGACCATATCATAAGCATTGGCTCTTACTTTTCCAGGATTGGTTTCAAGCAAATGCAAGTCTTCTGGTTTTGGTGAAGTAAATGGGTGGTGCATCGCATGGTAGCGTCCGCTTTCTTCATCAAATTCTAATAATGGAAAGTCAACTACCCAAAGAGGAGCAAACTCAGCTGGATTTCTCAAGCCTAATCTTGTTGCCAATTCCATACGTAAGGCTGAAAGTTGTGCTCTTGTTTTGTCGGCAGGACCAGACAATACAAATAGCATGTCTCCAGGTTTGGCACCAGTAGTTTTTGCCCAATTACTTAAATCCTCTTGGTCGTAAAATTTATCTACAGATGATTTAAAGGTTCCGTCTTCGTTACATTTTACATAGACCATTCCGCTTGCGCCAACTTGTGGACGTTTTACCCAATCAATCAATGCGTCAATTTCTTTACGAGTATAGTTTCCTGCGCCTGGAACAGCAATACCTACTACTAATTCAGCAGCATTGAAAACAGAGAATTCTTTGTGTTGTGCATAAGCATTCAATTCGCCAAACTCCATTCCAAAACGAATGTCTGGTTTGTCGTTTCCGTAGGTTTTCATGGCATGTTCGTAAGTCATTCTTGGGAATTTGTCTACTTCGATGCCTTTTAATTCTTTTAATAAATGACGGGTTAGCCCTTCAAAAACATTTAAAATGTCTTCTTGTTCTACAAATGCCATTTCACAATCGATTTGTGTAAACTCAGGTTGTCTGTCGGCACGTAAATCTTCATCACGGAAACATTTTACAATCTGAAAATATTTATCCATGCCACCCACCATCAATAATTGTTTGAAGGTTTGTGGTGATTGTGGTAATGCATAAAATTGTCCTTCATTCATTCGAGATGGAACTACGAAATCTCTAGCGCCTTCTGGAGTCGATTTTATTAAATAAGGAGTCTCCACTTCACAAAAATCTAAATCAGAAAGGTATTTGCGCACTTCCATAGCCACTTTGTGACGGAAAAGCAAACTGTTTTTTACTGGATTTCTTCGAATATCCAAGTAGCGGTATTTCATTCGAATGTCTTCGCCACCATCTGTTTCATCTTCTATAGTAAATGGAGGAGTTAAAGCCGCATTCAAAATTGTTAATTCTGTTACTAGAATTTCAATGGCTCCAGTTGGAATATTGTTGTTTTTGGCTTCGCGTTCAATAACGGTTCCTTTCACCTGAATTACAAATTCTCTTCCTAAGGTTTTGGCTAATTCAAATACCGTTTTGTCAGTACGACTTTCGTCAAAAATCAATTGTGTAATTCCGTAGCGGTCTCTTAGGTCGACCCAATTCATGAATCCTTTATCTCGAGATTTTTGTACCCAACCCGCTAGAGTTACTTCTTGATTAATATGTGAGGCGTTCAATTCGCCACAATTATGACTTCTATACATGTTCCAAATTTTAGACTGCAAAAGTAAACACAAAAATTAAATTAACGCCAAAAGTTTGCAACATCCTTTTCATTTTTAAAAATATGTTAATTTTTTATTTTACTTGATTTTTACTCCTATGTTTGGTATGCATTAACACAAAAAATAACTTTATGAAAAAACTATGTATTGTAGCTCTTTTGGCTTTGGGAATACACGAAAGTCAGGCACAAAAAAAAGAAGCTTTTACCCTTCAAGCCGAAATTGCAAATCGAAACAGTGATACGATTCGAATTTTAAATAGAACTAATGGGAAAGAACTTTTGAAAATTGGCGTTGATAAAAAAGGAATTTTTAAAGGAAGTGCTCCAGTTGAAAAAGGTTTCTATATGTTGTATGATGGTAAGGAATACACACAATTGTATTTGAAAAACAATTTCAACTTGAAATTAAAAATGGATGCCAAACAATTTGACGAATCAATTGTTTACACAGGAGTGGGAGCAGTTGAGAATAATTTCTTGGCTCAAAACGCTGTTTCAGAATCTAAATTTGATTACAATTCTCTTTTGGCAGCAGACGAAGCTAATTTTGCTAAACGCATTGAAGAGAAAAAAGCTGCCGATTTGGCTAGTTTAGAAGGTAAAAAATTAGATGCTGAATTTGTTATGCTACAAAAGCAAAGTATCGAAATGAATTTGGCTTCATTAAAACAATACCATCAACAAATAGTAGAAAGTAATAAAATGAATGGTAGTGTTTCACCAACTTTTGAATATGACAATTATAAAGGAGGAAAAACGAAGCTAGAGGATTTTAGAGGAAAGTATGTTTATATTGATGTTTGGGCTACTTGGTGCGGACCTTGTCGTCAGGAGATTCCATTTTTGAAAAAGACAGAAGAAAAATACCACGGTAAAAATATCGTATTCTTGAGTATGTCTATTGATAAAGTAAAAGATGTTGAAAAATGGAGAACTATGGTGAAAGAAAAAGAATTGGGTGGTGTTCAGGTTTTTGCTGATAACGATTGGAATTCTAAGTTTGTACAGGAGTATAAAATTACTGGAATTCCAAGGTTTATATTGGTAGATCCAAATGGAAATATTGTGAAAGCTGATGCGCCAAGACCATCTTCTGCAGAATTACCTACATTATTAGATTCTTTGCTTAATTAGTCATTTTTATAATAATTATTTATAAATCAGCTGTTTACGGCTGATTTTTTTTGTTTTTCAACTTTTCCAATGTTAAGTTTTTATTCTGTGTTACGAAATTGTTACCAAAAAGTTTTTTTAATGTAAAGTATTCTCTAATTTTGATAAGAGTAAGATATAAATCATTAAAAACTAACGATATGAAAAGATATTTAATAGCAGTAGCATTGGTGTTCTCAGGAATGATATATGCACAAGATTCTAAACCAGTTTTAGAACCTTTTGGAAAAAAAGTAAAAGCTACCTATTTCTATGATAACGGACAAGTGCAACAAGAAGGTTATTTTGAAAATGGTAAGTTAGAAGGATACTGGGTTTCATATAACGAAGATGGAACCAAAAACGCCTCTGGATTTTATAAAGAAGGAGCCAAAGTTGGTAAATGGTTCTTTTGGAAAGATGTTAATTTAAGTGAAGTTGATTATTCTAATAATGCTATCGCAATGGTTAAAAATTGGAAACAAGAAGCTATTGCAATAAAAAATTAATTCTTTTTTTTAGTTAATTAAAAAGGCCGTCTAATTTGATTTAGACGGCCTTTTTGTTAAACAAAACAAATATTCAAAAATTATAGGGTATGCTTTGGATTGAAACCATCTTCACTTAATTCTTTATGGTCATAATCTGCAATCATTTCAGCTTCATAATCCATTTTTTCTCCTTTAGAGAATTTGGCAATGATTTTTTCCATAATCTCATAGATTACAGGAACAATAATTAAGGTTAGGAACAATGACGAAATCAATCCACCAATAATTACCCAAGCCAAGCCATTTTTCCATTCGGCACCTGCTCCAGAAGCTAAGGCAATTGGGAACATACCGAATACCATCGCAATAGTCGTCATCAAAATCGGACGCAAACGAGCATGATTTGCTTGAATAAGTGCTTTACGAATGGTTTCTCCAGCGGCTCTTCTTTGATTGGTGTAGTCTACAAGCATAATCGCATTTTTACAAACCAGACCAATAAGCATGATAATTCCTAAAATGGTAAATATGTTTAAAGAGTTATTTGTAAGCGCCAATGCAAGCAATGCACCAATAAATGATAATGGAATAGCAAAAAGAACGACAAATGGGTGAACAAAACTATCATATAGACCAACCATTACAAGATAAACAAGAATAATTGCTGCTAAAAGTGCTATTCCCAAAGTACCAAAACCTTCGCTTTGGTTTTCTTGGTCTCCACCCCAAATATAGTCTACACCAGTTGGTTTAGGCAATTTGTCTAATCTTGCTTGCCATTGATTAACAATGGTTCCTGCTGGTACACCAACATTTTGACCTTGTACCGTTACAGATGCAGTTTTGTCACGTCTTTCTAATTTACTTGGTCCAGAACCTTCAGTAATTGTAGCAAATTGAGACAGCTTTATTTGTTGTCCAGCATTGTTTACAAATATCAAATTACTAACATCGGTACTATTTTTTCTATCAAAAGCATTATACTTTATGTTGATGTCATATTCGTATTCACCAGCTCTAAATTTACCGTCGGTATTACCGCTGTATGCCGTTTGCATTGTCATACCCACCGTTTGAAGTGTAAGTCCAAGTGCAGCCATTTTATCGCGATCCACCTTAACGTTAATTTCTGGGTTTCCGTCTTCAACGGTTAATTTAATTTCTGTTGTTCCCGGTATTTTGCGTAATTCGGCTTCAGCTAATTTGGCAAATTTCATTGCACTTTCTACATTTGGTCCAGTAACAATCAATCCCAATTTTGCATCTTCGGCTGTACCTAAAATACCAACAGGAACGGTTTTTACTTTTGATCCAACCAATACTTTTTCAAGCTTTCTTTTAATTTTTGCAGCATATACTGTAGCATCATCTGTACGATCTTTTTGTTCAATCATTTTTACATTGATTTCAGCTTTGTATGCTGTTGATTGTGCAGCACCCATACCTTCACTAGTTTGTCCTACTGTGGTAATTTGGCTAAAGACATAAGGCTCTTTCTTCAAATAAGCTTCTGCTTTTTGAGTCATAAAATTAGTTTGTTCCAAAGAAGCATCTTTTGGCATCTCAATTTGAACTAAAAACTCACCACTATCCGAAGAAGCAAAGAATTCACCACCAATGAATCCAAGTGGTAGTAAGGCAATTGAAGAAAAGAACAAAACGAGTACTATACCAATAGTTTTTATGTAATGATCTAAACACCATTCTAAAATTACTGTTACCCAATTTGTAAAACGAGTTAACATATTTTCAAAACCAAGAATGATTCTTCCAAATGCATTTTTTCCTTCAATATGTTCTAGTTTTCCAAAACGAGAAGATAACCAAGGAATAATAGTAAATGAGGCCAACAATGATAGTAATGTTGAAATTACTACTGTCATACAAAATTGTGTAATGATATTCGATACCAAACCTGTACTCATAGCGATTGGTAAAAATACAACCACAATTACTAAGGTAATAGAAGTTACTGTGCCACCAATTTCGGCTGTACCATCGTAGGCTGCACGTACTTTATTCTTACCCATTTCCATGTGCCTATAGATGTTTTCGAGGACCACAATTGCATCATCCACAAGGATTCCGACTACTAATGATAATCCTAACAAACTCATTAAGTTTAAAGTATAGCCTAAAAGGAAGATTCCAATAAATGTGGCAATCAAAGACGCTGGAATCGAAACCATTACAATCAAAGAATTTCGAACACTGTGCAAGAAAAACAACATTACTAAAGCCACTAATATTACGGCTATTAATAAATCGTGAACTACAGAGTCTGCAGCTTCAAGGGTAAATACAGTACTGTCTTTTGCTACTTCTAATTTTAGTTCATTACCTGCATAGTCTTTTTCTAACTTGGCAATAGTTTTTATTAAAAGCTCACTAACAGCAACTGCGTTGGCATCAGATTGTTTTACGATTTGAAGTACAATCGCACTTTTTTGATTTACACGAGCAATTTTCTCGGCTATTTTTTGTGTGTCTTGAACATCTGCAATATCATTCAAACGAATTTGAATGCCGTTTTGTGAAGCAACCACAAGGTTTCTAAGTTCTTCGACATTTTTGTATTTACCCGCTAAACGGATTAGAATTTTTTGCTCTCTAGTTTGTATGTTTCCTGTAGGGAAGTCTAGGTTTGAGCTCAATATTGCTTGTTGAATTTGAGGAACAGAGAGTCCGTAGCCTTGAATTTTAGTCGCATCAAGATTTACTTGTATTTCACGTTCTTGGCCTCCAATGATGTTTACTTGTGCTACACCTTGAACACGAGATAATATTGGTGCAATTTTTTTATCGATTAAGTCGTAAAAGGCAGCCTCATCCATTTTTCCATTAGCACCAATAGTCATAATTGGTAAGTCACTAAGTGAGAATTTGGTCAATGATGGTGGGTCTGCATCGTCTGGTAAATCACTCAAAATTGCATTGATTTTTCGTTGGGCATCATTCATAGAGATGTCCACATCCGCATTTGACGTAAGTGTAATAGATACGATAGAAAGACTTTCGTACGATTTTGAGTCAATCTTTTTGATGTTCTCTAGCGAAGCAATTGCGTCTTCTATTTTCTTTGTTACCGTATTTTCGATTTCGCTAGGAGAAGCTCCTGGATATACAGTCGAAACAGTGATTACGTTGGTTTCAAATTTTGGGATTAATTCATAGCCCAATTGGCTGTAACTGAAGATCCCTCCTAATAATAGGATTGTAAACAATACAATCACTAATGAGGGACGTTTTATGGATATTTCTGCTAATTTCATAGTTGTCTAGGTACTAGTTACAATCAATTATTTTATTATTTCTACCGTATTTCCGTCTTGCAAGTTGATTTGCCCTGTAACGATTACGGTTTCACCAGTTGTTAATCCGTTTAAAATCTCAACTTTGTCACCTAGTATGCGTCCAGCAGTTACATTTTTTAGTTTTGCAAAACCGTTTTCAACAACAAATACTTGGTTACTGCTAACACTTCCTACGAATGCAGCTCTAGGTACAATAGTCATCGTTTGTTTTTGTTGAGCTGATTTGAAAATTGCAGTTCCGTACATACCAGCCTTGATATCATTTGTAGCATTATTTGCAATTTCGATTTCAACTGGGAAGTTCAAATTGCTATCTGCTTTTGCTGCAATAAAAGTAATACGACCGCTAAATTCTTTGTCAGGATAAACACTCGTTTTTACGCTGATAGTGTTTCCTACTTTTAAACTTGTTACTTGAGCTTCACTAACAGTAACTTTAAGTTTTAGTTTGCTTACATTCACAATATCGAACAAAGCAGTTGCTGGCATTGCAGATAAAATGGATCCTGGTTCAATGTATTTCTTATTGATAATCCCATTTATTGGTGCTTTTATACGAGTATCTCCAACAGTTATTTTTGCTTGTTTGTAATTGGCCTCAGCATTAGTTAATCCTAGTTTTGCTTGATCCAATTGTTGTTTGGTTACCCCACCAGTTTTGAATGCATTTTCAAATCGGTTATAGTCTGATTTGGCATTTATATATGCAGCCTCTGCAGCTTGTGCGTTTACATTAATAGCATCACCACGCATTATTGCTAAGGTTTGTCCAACACTTACTCGGTCTCCTTCTTTGGCAAGTACGCTAGTTATTTTTCCAGAACGTTCTGCAGAAAAAGTTAACTCTTGTGTAGGTTCAAAGTTACCATTAGCAACAAAGTCTAGTGATACTTCTTCTGTTTTTACAGGGGCTACTTTTACAGAAACACTGGCGTTTTTTTCTGCAACAATTGCAATTTTTGCTTCGTTTTCTTTTTTATTTTTTGATAAGATAAAACCAATTAAGGCTAGCGCTCCTACGATTATTATGATGGTAATACTATTCTTTTTCATGATTTAGTTATTTAATAGTGATTTTAGTTCTCCTTTTGATTTTATAAGTTTTATTTCTGCTAGAATATAATCTAGTATTGCTGATGTGTAATTATTTTGGGCTTCTGTTGCGGCATTTTCAGCATCTAATAAATCTGTTAATGAAGCCAATCCTTGTAAATAGTTATTATTGGTATTTTTTAGGATTTCTTCTGCGAGACGCATATTTTCTTTTTGGTTGGTTATGGTGATAGTGCTGTTTACAATTTGAGTATTAGCGTTTTTGTAATCTAAATCCATTGCCAATTGAGTGTCTTTGATGTCTTCTTGAATGGTTCTCAGCTCAACATCTGCTTGACTAACTTTTGCTTTAGTTCCAAAACCTGTAAAAATGGGTATTCTTAAGTTTAGAGTTACTGATGAGAAATCTGACCAATATACTCCGTCAGTTGGCTTTTTAAACCAAGGCATTTCAGGGCCTTGACCTATATAATTGTAATTTGCAGCTAACGAAAGTGTTGGATAATATCCTGCTAATGCAGCTTTCTTTTGATAGTTAAGTAATTCTTCTTGTTTTTTTAGCAACACAATTTCTGTTCTACTGTCTGGATTTGGAGCGGCACTTAAGTCAACTGGTCTTATTTTGAAATCATTGTTTGGGAATTCCAACTTTGTAGCAATAGGCATTCCAATGAAAAACTTAAGGGTGTTTTCTTGTAATTGGATTAAATTCTCAATTAGTTGTTTTTGTGTGATTACATTGGTAATTCTCACATTCATTCTATCCAAGTCGATTTTTTTAGCCAAACCATTTTCAAACTGTCCTTTTACAATGTCACGTGCTTTTTCAGTTGTTTTGAAAGTGTTTTCCAAGAGTGTTAGTTTTTGGCGTAACACATAGATTTGGTAGTAATTATTAGCTACTGCCTCAATTACTTGTTCTTCCGTGAGTTGCTCATTAATTTGATAAAATTCTCTTGTAGATTTTGCAGCTTTCAAACCTGTAAAAACAGATTGGTCAAATAATGCTTGAGTCAAAGAAAGTGTTCCTACAGAATTCCATTTTTGACCAAAAACCGCTTGAATTGTTGTTCCTGGTTGGCCAAAAGAACCTCCGTCGATTACGTTTGTTTGTAAAATAGGATTGTAAGTTAAACTACCATTTGCTGAAATTTGAGGTAGTGCTCTTGAACGAACCTCTTGAATTTGGTATTCGCTATTTTCGACTTTTAACTTTGCTTTTTTTGCATCTGCTTTATTTTCTAAAGCATACACCAATGCATCTTGTAAAGTAAGCTTCTTTACTTCTTGTGCTTGAAGATTAATCACAAGTAAAAAGACTGTGAGTATTGAAAGTGGGTATTTCATAGGTTAAAATTTGTTTGATACGTAATTGATTAATGATTATATGATGGAGTGATTTTCCAATTGCTTTTCTAGTTCAATAATTCCAGCTAAAGTTGCCATAGCTCTGATGTGGTATTCAAGTGCTTCTAATTCTAGTTGTTGGGCTTCTTTTTCGGAAATTGTATTCCCGTTGATTTCAAACACCAATGTATAATAGAACTTCACATAGGTTTCTACAGGTATATCCGAACGGTACAATCCCTCTCTAATTCCTTTTTCGATATTTTGTTTAAATACGGTATTGCACTCATTAACTTCTCTATCAACGAGTTTGTTGTAGATTTCTGGGTAATGTTTTTTTAATTGGTACATTGGAGAGGTATCCCCTGTATTGAACATTTCTTTGAACATTTTTCGGATTTCAAAATTTTCCTGAATGGCGTTGTAGTTTTGTTGTTCAATGGCGTTAATACTTTGGTGCACTTCTTTATGCATGACCTCAGTACTTTCTTCAATCAATACTTCTTTGTTGCAGAAATATTTATAAATAGTTTTTTTTGAAATACACATTTCTCCGGCTATGTCATCCATTGTGATGCTTTTGAAACCCAGTTTTAAAAACAGTTCACTTGCTTTAGCCATTATTTTTTCTTTCATAAGTACTATAACTTTTTATGCTACTTGTTGTAGTGATGTATGTTGGATTGAGACAAAAGTAAATTTAAAAAATTGTTTAAAATACTGATTATCAATTTTTTAATATTTCAAATTCTAAGTTAGCTACCAATTTAATGTCTTGACCAATAGAAATTCCGCTGTGATGATAATTGTTATTGTACCATAAATCAAAGTCACTTCGTTTTATTTTGGCAGTAACCTCTAATGATGCTTTTTGTTGACCATCATAATTATGTATTCCAATGAATTCGGTGTCTAATTCTAGTGTTTTCGTAACATCTTTGATAGTCAAATCACCTTTGATGAAATTGATGTTTTTATTTACTTTTTGAAAAGAAGTCGATTTGAATCGGATGGTAGGATGTGTTTCTACGTCAAAAAAGTCGCTTAGTTTGGCATGAGAATCCATTTGCTCCATTTTGCTGTAGTTGTTATTTACATCTAATGAGAATTCTACTGCTGCATCTTCTATAGTATCTTGGTCCATAACTACGTAGCCGCTGAAGGAGTTTGTGTTGCCACCCAAATACGCTATAATTGAATGTCTTGCTTCTATCAATACGTCGGATTGATTAGAATTGATGGCCCATTTTGGATTCATAAGGGGTGTGGTTTAATTTGTTTTTGGAAACTTGGTTGTTTTAGTATTAATTCAAATAATTAAACATTTTGACGAGGCAAATATAGAAAGAAAACTTTTGATACCAAAAAAGTTTCCGTTGTATTTCGGGTTTCCATCGTTTTTAACAATCTAAATCGTTTTCGGTAATCAAAATTTAACAATTGTTACACATCAAATTAATGATTGAGAGCATTTTTTCTAGTGATATTATGTTCCTGAATTGTATCTTTGGGGCTTAGCTAATCGAATTTTATACTCATGCATTCAGTTTCTGTTTATCAATCCTTTTTTGTCACTTATCTAGAAAATCAAATTATTCTAAAAGAACCTCGTAATCTTTATGACCCAATTCAGTACATATTGTCATTGGGAGGAAAGAGAATGCGACCTGTTTTGACTTTGATGAGTGCTGAAATATTTGATGTTAGTTATGAAAAGGCACTTCCTGCAGCAATGGCAGTTGAGGTTTTTCATAATTTTTCTCTAGTTCATGATGATATTATGGACGCTGCTCCTTTGCGAAGAGGAAATGTGACAGTTCACGAAAAATGGGACACAAATACTGGAATCTTATCTGGTGATGCGATGCTGATTTTAGCCTACCAATATTTTGAAAAATACGAACCGAAAATATTTCGAAAGTTGGCCAAATTATTCAGCAAAACGGCTCTCGAAGTTTGTGAAGGACAGCAATGGGATGTTGATTTCGAAACAAGAACCGATGTTACCATTCCTGAGTATTTGAAAATGATTGAATTCAAAACCGCCGTTTTAGTAGCAGCTGCGATGAAGATGGGGGCAATTATTGCAAAAACGTCTAAAACGAATGCTAAACTTATCTATGAATTTGGTTTAAATTTAGGGATTGCATTTCAGCTTCAAGACGATTACTTAGATGCTTTTGGTGATCCTGCAACCTTTGGTAAACAAGTAGGTGGAGATATTATTGAGAACAAAAAAACCTTTTTGTTTCTAAAAGCCATGGAGTTTTCGAATGCTACTTTACAAGCCCGATTATTGTATTTATTTACTGAATATACTGATAATGTTGAGGCTAAAATTGAGGAAGTGAAGCAGATTTTTAATGAAAGTGGCGCGTCTCAAGCTACTCAAGATGCTATAAAAGAGTTTACTCAAAATGCTTTTGATACATTGGATAAAATGAATATTGATGCCGATAAAAAGGCATTATTGCAGTCTTTTGGCGAAAATTTAATGCAAAGGAAAGTATAGAACCCAATCAATACCAATTTTAATGTATTCTTTCAAATAGTTTCCTTATGTATGTAGCTCCAAAAAATACCGATTTACTTCTGACACAAGCTTCTGTTGAAAATTTGTATTTGAAATTGGTGGAGCAAATTAACAAAGATTTTAATTTGGCCAATGAAGGTATAGATTTTCCAATGAGTATTGCACCAGAAGAACTCAAAATTCAATTGCACGAAAAAATTTACCGACTCATTCAGTACAAGTTCGCCGAATATTTAAATCTACTCTATATTATTGATGTGCCGGAAAACGAAATCAAGCAACTCGATGGTTCAGATATTGTAGAATTGGCAGGCCAAGTTTCTTTTTTGATTCTGAAACGAGAATGGCAAAAGGTGTGGTTTAGGAATAACTATCGTTAATTTTAAAAATATACTCTTACAAAAGGCATAAAGGCTTCACTGTAAATGCTTTTATTGTCGTCATGTAATACATCGTATCGAACTCCAATAGTTACGTTATTTGTTCGATATCCCGCTCCAAGATACAAAGCCGTATTCCAAAAATTATCAGAAGCTAAGTTACCAGTAATTGTTCTGTAATCAGTGTTGAATCGCAATTGTTCTAGTTCTGCCGATAACTGAATTTCTGGAATAGGGTTTACCAATCCAATCAAACTTCCACCATAAGTATAGGTTTCATAACTGTTTTTTGCTTTTATGTATCCAAATTGTAAACTGGCTCCTAAGGCCACATATTGATTTAAGTTATAAATAGCACTTGGTGAAACAGAAATGTCAGTAAATCCTGAACCAAAATTTAATCCAACACCTCCACCAAATTGAATGTTTTTGCTAAAAGTATTCGAATTGGATTGTTGCGCATACATCGATTTCGTAAAACTAAAGAGTACAAAAACCAAAATGGCTTTAATTGCCGTAAAAAAACTATATTTTTTCATAATATTAGGTTTAATTTAACAAAAACAGAGGTAAAAGTAAGCAAAAAAATGAATTAGTTATAACTGTTTATTGTACTTTTGTCGGACTATTTTAAAAATACATTCAAACAATATTATGGATAGGTTTTCATTTTTAAACGCAGCACATACCGAATTTTTTGCACAATTATACGATCAGTATTTAGAGAATCCAGATAGCGTTGAGCCAAGCTGGAGAAGTTTCTTTCAAGGGTTTGACTTTGGAATGACTACTTACAATGAAGAGCAAGCTGTTAATCAGGTTGTTACTGCTACAGTTCAAGCTTCTGGCGATTCATGTTCTGTTTCTAACGCTCAAGTTTCTGAGAAATTACAAAAGGAATTTAAAGTAATCAAATTAATAGAAGGGTACAGAACTCGCGGACATTTATTCACGAAAACAAATCCTGTTCGTGATCGTCGTGTCTATTCTCCATCTTTAGATATCGAAAACTTTGATTTACAAGCAGCTGATTTAGATATCGTTTTTGATGCTGCAAAAGTAATTGGTGTAGCGCCATGTACTTTGCGTGAAATTATCGGGCATTTAGAAAAAATCTATTGCCAACATATTGGTATTGAATACGTATATATTCGTAAACCAGAAGTTGTAGAATGGATTCGTCAAAAAATCAGAGTGAATGATAATCAGCCTAACTTTTCTGCTGATGAGAAAAAAGTCATTTTAAATAAATTAAACCAAGCCGTTTCTTTTGAAAACTTTTTGCATACTAAATATGTAGGACAAAAACGTTTCTCTCTAGAAGGTGGAGAGTCAATAATTCCTGCTTTGGATACATTAATAGAAAAAGCAGCCGAAAAAGGAGTAGAACAGTTTGTAATGGGAATGGCACACCGTGGTCGTTTGAATGTTTTAGCCAATATTTTCGGAAAGTCAACTCAAGATATTTTTGGAGAGTTTGATGGTAAAGATTATGACCAAGAATATTTTGATGGTGATGTGAAATACCACTTAGGATTAACGGCCGACAAAGTAACCCGTTCAGGAAAAAAAATCAACATCAATTTAGCTCCAAACCCTTCACACTTGGAGACTGTTGGTGCTGTTATAGAAGGAATAACAAGAGCCAAGCAAGACAAGTATTTTGCGGATGATTTCTCTAAAGTATTGCCAATTGCAGTACACGGTGACGCCGCAATTGCAGGTCAAGGTATTTTGTATGAAATCATACAAATGGCGCAATTAGATGGTTATAAAACCGGAGGAACCATTCATATTGTAATCAACAATCAAGTTGGTTTTACTACCAATTATAATGACGCACGTTCATCAACTTATTGTACGGACGTTGCTAAAGTTACCTTATCTCCAGTACTTCACGTTAATGCTGATGATGCAGAAGCAGTAGTACATGCTATGTCTTTTGCGTTGGATTTTAGAATGGAATTTGGTCGCGATGTATTTATTGATTTGTTAGGATATAGAAAATATGGTCATAACGAAGGAGATGAGCCAAGATTTACACAGCCAGTTTTGTATAAAATCATTGCAAAGCATCAAAATCCAAGAGATATTTATGCTTTAAAATTATTGTCCGAAGGCGTGATTGATGCTACTTATGTTAATGAACTTGAAAAAGAATACAAAGCAGTTTTAGAAAGTAATCTAGAAGCATCCCGTAAAAAAGATTTGACCATCATTACTCCATTCATGCAAAATGAATGGACAGGTTTTGAACAAGTTTCAGACGATGTAATGTTGCAAAAAGTAGATACAACCGTAGCAAAAGAAACTTTAGATTCAATTATAGCAACCGTTTCTACATTGCCATCCGACAAGAAATTCATTAACAAGATTACCAAAATTGTTACGGATAGAAAAACAGGCTACGATAATGATACTATCGACTGGGGAACTGCAGAAGCATTAGCCTACGGTACTTTATTGACAGAAGGATATGACGTTCGTATATCTGGACAAGACGTAGAAAGAGGTACTTTTTCACATCGTCACGCTGTAGTAAAAGTAGAAGATTCAGAAGAAGAGGTGATTTTGTTGAACAATGTGGCAAATAAAAAAGGACAATTCAATGTTTTCAATTCGTTCCTTTCTGAATATGGTGTTTTAGGTTTTGATTATGGATATGCTTTAGCAAATCCTAATGCCTTGACAATTTGGGAAGCACAATTTGGAGATTTCTCAAATGGTGCACAAATTATGATTGACCAATATATCTCTTGTGGAGAGGACAAATGGAACAATCAAAACGGAATCGTGATGTTATTGCCTCACGGTTACGAAGGACAAGGAGCGGAACATTCTTCTGCAAGAATGGAGCGTTATTTACAATTGTGTGCGCGTCATAATATGTATGTGGCTGATTGTACTACACCAGCCAACTTCTTTCACTTGTTGAGAAGACAAATGAAAACGAAATTCCGTAAGCCATTAATTGTATTCTCACCAAAAAGTTTACTACGTGACCCAAGATGTGTGTCTACAGTAGAAGAATTCACTAATGGCGGTTTCCAAGAAACTATTGATGATACAACAGTAAATAAAGCTGAGGTGAAAACATTAGTTTTCTGTACAGGTAAATTCTATTATGATATTACAGCAGAAAGAGCTAATAATGGTAGAAATGATGTGGCCGTTGTTCGTATTGAGCAATTATTCCCATTACCAATTGAGCAGTTAAAAGCAATTATTGCTCAATATCCAAATGTAGACGATTATGTTTGGGCACAAGAAGAGCCTAAAAATATGGGAGCTTACACATACATGTTAGCTAATTTCGATTTGGTAAAATGGAGATTAGCATCGCTTAAAGCATATGCGGCTCCAGCATCAGGAAGCTATACTCGTGCTAAGCGTCGTCACGCAGATGCAATTAGAATGGTATTTGACAAAAATTTATTTAGATAAAACGTTTGTGGTTTTTAGTTTTTAATAAAAAACGAACCAGAAACCATAAGCCTTAAACTACAAACAATAAACTAACAGAAGATGATTTTAGAAATGAAAGTCCCATCACCAGGGGAATCCATCAAAGAAGTAGAAATAGCCACTTGGTTGGTAAAAGATGGTGATTATGTAGAGAAAGATCAAGCGATTGCTGAAGTAGATTCAGATAAAGCTACCTTAGAGTTGCCAGCAGAAGCAAGCGGTGTAATTACCCTAAAAGCCGAAGAAGGTGACGCAGTAGCAGTAGGCGCTATTGTTTGTTTAATTGATACTGGAGCAGCAAAACCATCAGGTGCAGCACCTGTGGCAGCACCAGCACCAGTAGCTGAAGCTCCAAAAGCAGAGGTAAAAGTTGAAGCTCCAAAAGCAGCTCCAGCAGCTCCAAGTTATGCAGCAGGCACTCCATCGCCAGCGGCAAGAAAAATATTAGACGAAAAAAATATAGCTCCAGAAACCATTGTTGGAACTGGAAAAGCAGGAAGAATCACTAAAGAAGATGCCATTAATGCAGTACCATCTATGGGAACTCCAACAGGAGGTTCACGTGGTGTAGAGCGTACCAAATTATCTATGTTGCGTCGTAAAGTATCTGAGCGATTAGTAGCTGCCAAAAACGATACGGCAATGTTGACTACTTTCAACGAAGTAAACATGACGCCTATCAACAATTTGCGTAACGAGTATAAAGATGCTTTCAAAGCAAAACACGGTGGAGTAAGTTTAGGCTATATGTCTTTCTTTACCAAAGCGGTAACTAGAGCGTTGCAATTGTATCCAGACGTAAACTCTATGATGGATGGCGATTACAAAGTAGCCTACGATTTCTGTGATATTTCTATCGCTGTTTCTGGACCAAAGGGATTAATGGTACCAGTAGTTCGTAATGCAGAAAACTTAACGTTCCGTGGAGTTGAAGCCGAAATCAAACGTTTGGCCTTGAGAGCACGCGACGGACAAATTACTGTTGATGATATGACAGGAGGAACTTTTACAATCACTAACGGTGGTGTTTTTGGTTCTATGTTGTCAACTCCAATTATCAACCCTCCACAGTCAGGAATCTTAGGAATGCACAACATTATCGAGCGTCCTATTGCTGTAAACGGAAAAGTAGAAATTCACCCAATGATGTACGTAGCCCTTTCTTATGACCACCGAATCATCGACGGACGCGAGTCAGTTGGTTTCTTGGTAGCAGTGAAAGAAGCACTAGAAAATCCAGTTGAATTGCTTTGCGATAACAATCCTAAAAAAGCATTTGAGTTGTAGTCCATTCAATTTTAAATACACAAAATCCCAAATTCCAATACTGGTTTTTGGGATTTTTTGTTAGTATAATAATTAAAAATATTTTCCGTATCAGTACGGAATATTAAATTTTAAATTATTTTTGTTTAAAACCTAAATAATGTCAAATTCCATTTTTCAACAACTCGATTTTAATGACTTTGCAAAAGATAGCAAGGAAATTGATATTGATATATTTGATATTGAAAAATTTGGGATTATAAAAGTGTATGAAAATGAGGGACAACCTGCTCTTTTCTTAAAAGAAGTAGAGTCTTTTGATTTACAAACCTTAAAATTAATAGCTGAAATTCAGCATACTTGTTGGAATTTTCAAAAAGTTTTATTTCTCTATGTTTATACTAAAACAGAAATTAGAATTTATAATTGTTCTGTAAAACCTTTCGTTTTAGATAAAAATATAGCTGACTTAAAGTTAAAAAGTCAATTACAAGAACTGCAACTTTTTTGTTGTGAGGAAACAGAAGAAGTAAAATTAAAAACTCTTAATACACTTTTTTCAAGAATTGCTATTGACACAGGATTTATTTGGTCAGCAATTGAAGCTAAAGAAATAAAAGACAAACTAAATCTCCAAAATAGAGTTGATAAATATTTAATTAAGAGTTTAATTAATGTTTCGAGGAAGCTAGAAAAAGAAGGGTTAAAAGACAAAGACATCATTCATAAATTAGTGATGCGTTCTTTATTTTTATTGTATTTAGAAGATAAAGGAGCGACTACAAAACCATTTTATGCTACTTTTTTAGATCATGCGGATTCTTATTTTAAGGTTCTAGAAAATATTGAAGCTACTTATAATCTATTCCAAAGATTATCCAATGACTTTAATGGAAGTTTATTTACTATAACTCAAGAGGAAAGAAATCTAGTCAAACCAAATCATTTAGAATTAATAAAAAAATGTTTTATTAATGGTTGTGAAAATGATGAACAAATTACTCTTTTTGAAGGCTGGAGGTTATTTGATTTTAGTATTATTCGAATTGAATTATTAAGTGAAATCTACGAAAATTTTTTGTCTGAATTAGACGAAAAAAATAAAAAAGATTCAGGAACTTTTTATACACCTCCATCATTAGTTGAACTGATTTTAAATGAGAAGTTACCCATTCAAAAAGACAAAACGAATTACAATATAAAAACACTTGACCCAAGTTGTGGTTCAGGAATATTTTTGGTTCAAAGTTTTAAGCGTTTAGTAAAACGTTATGAAAACAAATACCAAAAAAAGCTAACGGATTTCGATATTCTAGTAAAGATTCTAAAAGATAATATTTTCGGGATTGAAATTGAACCAAAATCAATAAAAGTTGCGGCTTTTAGTCTGTATTTAGCATTGTTAGACAATCTAGACCCAAAGACAGGTTGGTGGAATGGGAATATTAAATTTCCTTATTTAATAAACGATCCTGATGATTTAACTTTAAATGAACAAGGATATAATCTTTTTAAAAGAGATACTATATCTGATTTTGAAATATCAAAATTGCAAAATTTTCAATTGGTAGTTGGAAATCCTCCATTTGGGACAAAGAACTTATCCACGACAATAAAAGTTTATTGTGAAGCAAATGATTTTGCTAAAGAAATGGTTTTGCCCTTTATGCACAAAGCTCCTTTATTAGCACCAAAAGGTGAAATTGCTCTGATTTTTAACACCAAAGTTTTAACTAATACAGGTGGGACATATCAAAATTTTAGACAATGGTTGTTTAATCAAAATTATGTAGAAAAGATTTATAATTTTTCTATTTTAAGAAAGGCAAAAAAGAATTTTGGAGGTCAACTTTTTGGTTCTGCAGTGGAACCAATTAGCATTGTTTTTTACCAAAAAGAAAAACCTGAAAATCCAAAGGAAACGATTACTTATTATGCTCCTAAAACTTATATAAAAAATGATGTTTTAGAAGGAATTGTTATTGATTCATCAGATGAAAAGCATTTACCAAGAATTGAATGCGAGAAAAAGGATTCAAAGATTTGGAAAATCGCAATGTGGGGTAGTTATTTTGATTTTGAACTTATTAAAAAGCATGAAAAAAATTCGTTAAAAGATTATTTTAAAAACAATAATGATAAATGGATAAAAGGAACGGGTTTACATATTCCATCTAAAGACTACAATAACAAAGAAAATTTAATTACACCAGATAAAACAATTAACACAACAAGAGTTTCAAGATATTTAGTTAATGAAAGTAATCTTCAAGACAATAATACTGAATATTTAAAAATAGATAAAAAATTAACTGAAGCTCCTTTTTTGATTGTTAAAAAAGGTATTACAAAAGGTAATATCTATGCCTCATTAGTTGATTTTGATACCTGTTTTTTAAATAGAATTTATGGTGTAAAAACAGAAGATATTGACTCTTTAAAAATACTTTTGTTATATTTCAACTCTACTTATGCAAAGTATTTTCAATTTAATTTTTCTTCTGCATGGGGTTTAAAATATGATGATATTTTAGATAATGAGTTGTATTCGTTGCCTAATATTTTTGATTTTTTAAATAACGAAGTTAAACTGGATTTACTTACTTTAATTGATAAAATACTTTCAATAAAAAAATCAAATGAAGTCAATCAAAACATTTTACATTTAGAAGAAGAAATAGACCAAATTATCTATAATGATGTTTTAAAATTATCAAAAGACGAACAAATTATAATCCAAGAGACATTAATTTATGGTTTAAATTTATTTGAAAAACAAGAGAAATCGGATGCTGTAAAACACGTTTTAAAGATTGATTATTATTCAAACAGATTAACCAATGATTTAAATAATTGGTTAGATGATGTAGATTTAAAAGCATCAGTAACACATTACAATATTGATAAAAATTGTCCTTTATATATGGTCAAAATTTCTTTTGGAAATGAATATAGAAAGCCAATACTTTCAAAAGAAGATATTTATAAAGAATTAAAAACATTAGACAAAAAACTTTGGGAAGAAGAAAGTCAAAATTTATATTTCAGAAAAAAACTAAACTATTATGATAATAATGATGTTTATATCATAAAACCCAATCAAAGACGTTTTTGGAGTCAGACTGCCGCTATGGAAGACTGTAAGTCTTTATTAGTTGAAATTCTTAATATGAAAGAATAATGGCAGGAACTTTAAAAGCTTCAATATCTCAAAAATTTCAAAATAAATTCAAAGAAAGATGTACAACTTTGTTTGTTGAGGCGTATTCTACTTCCATTTCTAATAAATCTATTTTATTAGACTTTCATGAAAACGACATAACGGCAATTCTTCATAATTATATCGATGAAAATCCCAAAAGAAAAACTTGGGAAATTTCAACCAATTTAGAAAACCATCTATTTGATAGAGAGGCAGAATTTGTTAAAGGTTTTGCCGCAGAATTTTCAAGGATTGATATGCGTTTTACTAAATTTTGGAAGAAAGAAGAATTTAAATATCATGTAGAAGCTAAGAATCTTAAAGCAAACGATTCTGGTTTAAAAAGAAGATATATTTCTACTGGGATTGATAATTTCTTAAAAGGTGGAAAATATTTTGAATGTGAAGGGTTTCTTGTCGGGTATATTCTTGAAGGGACAGTTGATAATTGTGTTGAAGGTATAAATAAGTTACTCCAAAAGGATGAAAGAGTAGCTGAAAGGATAAATAATAATTTTTTTTCTACTCATAATGGTAAGGAGCTTTTTCATCTTTTTTTAGATTTTGTAAAATTGTAGTATGGATATAGAAACTAAAATTCAAAAAGCAATTATTAACAACAAACTTAATCCTTCGATTTTAGGGGAAAGAAAATGGTATAACTATTTTATAAGAGTTACGAAATTAGTTTGGGTGAGAAATCTTCATGACGGTTATTTGATAGAAGTTTATGATGAAAAACATGGAAATCATTTAGTTACTGTAACTTTATAATGCTTTTTTTAGTATGATCTCAAACTAAAAGAAGTAGTTTTAAAGAAATACTTGCAATAAAAACAAATCCTAAATTCTAAATGAGTTTGGGATTTTTGTTAATACAATAAATTTTATGTGAAGCAGAATTCGCAATAACGATAGGAGCGGCAGCTTTTGCAAAACTTCCATTTAAGGTTTTGCAAAACTATAGCGGATAGCGTGGTGCCTTGGCAATTGCCCTAAAAATCCTGTTTCAAATACAAATAATGATTGTAGTAATCAATAATTCCCTTGCCTTTCAGGAGAATATCAGCGCCAATAATGCCGTGAACGGGTTTCGCTTTGTGCTGGGTAAGTGCTTCGTTGACGTGAGATAAGTCGAAAATGACTAGCGCAGCATCAGCTG
>ERZ650302.115-NODE-115-length-37229-cov-39.601899_pt1 | contig 37229 bp, 40 predicted proteins | sample MGYA00376238_ERZ650302 | MGnify/ENA primary metagenome ERZ650302 (study PRJEB26733, sample SAMN07839298) | wastewater metagenome | biome: urban; feature: wastewater treatment plant; material: waste water | place: USA: North Carolina | collected 2016-04-28 ... | reverse complement strand
AATGCTGCTCTTAAAATAGTAGATTTGCTAAATTAAATATTAAAAAATTATAGATTGTCTTTTCAAGAAACTAGATATGAATCTTTTTACCGCATTTTTAAGAACTTTCTTCATTCAGAGCTTCGATTTTTCTTCTCGTACAACAAGAAGATGGCTTTACATTTATAGCTTTATAAATGGTTTAATAGCTATGGGTGTTTTGTTTACATCAATGGTAACATATCACAAATTGTTTACACCTGAGTTTTTAGGTACTTTTGACTATATTAAATTAATTTTAATATTCTTTTCCATTTTATCTTCTATAGCGATTATCGTAAGACGATTACATGATATTGATAAAAGTGGTTGGTTATTTTTTATTTCTGCAATTCCTGTAATAAATATTTTAATAATGTTATTCTTACTTTTTCCGGGAACAGAGGGAGAAAATAGATTTGGTCAAAACCCTAGAGAATATGATAGTTTTCGTTAATTGCTAAAAAACGTTTTCAAATTTTATTGTCAATATAGAGCTCTCTCATTAAGGGGTTTTTATTAATACTATATAATCAATTAATAATTAAAATTTATTTTATTAATTCTAATAATTGCTCCTTACTAAGTTGTTGTTTTAACAAATCGATAATTTTTTCTGGATTTCGAATCAAAGTATTTGACCTAATTTTAAATTGTGAAACATCCCTGCCATTTCGTAAAGCATCAAGGTAATCTGCCCAAGTTTGCATCATTTCAGCTCGGTCTTCTAAAAATTCAAAACGTCCATAAGCAGTGCCATTTTGGTCTTTGGTGATATGACCTAAGCCCATCTCAACGATAACCGCAGGATACTTCAATTGCTCTTGTAACATCGTTTTTGCTGATGCCCTAAATCCATGTACGCAATGGATATTTTGATAGCCTAATTCTTTAAGATGCTTGTTTGCAGTGTTGTCCGAAATAATGCCATTCTTTTTAGCAGAAGGGCTATAAAAAACATACTCTTGATGCCCATTAATCTTAAATTGATTTTGTAAAATGGTAATCGCTTGGTGGGGTAGAGGTACAACCATATCTCGCACCATATGTTCTTTGCCTTCACCTTTAAGTGGTTGAAATCGCCATTTGGCTTCGTTAAAGTCTAAATCTGCCCAACGCATACGACGTAAATCGCCATTGCGTACAAAAAGCATCGGCAATAGCCTAAGGGAGCTGATGGTATTTGAGTCAACTTTATCTTTTAAAGAATCGATATCTTGCAACAGTTTAGCAAATTTATCGGGCTGAATAATTGCGGGACGGTGACCATAGACGGGCTTAATCAATTGGCTTTTTACCATACTGGCTGGGTCTGTACTACAAAAACCACGAGCGCTAGCATATTTAAAAATATCACTAGCAATGCTGGCACAGCGTTCTGCCTTTTCTGTAGGTTTCCCGTCTGCCTTAACGAATTGGTTTTGCACATCAATCAACATTGAAAGCATTTGCGGCGGCGTTATTTCATCAATAGGTGTTTCAGCAAAGCTGTCTTTAAGTAGTTTCAGGCAATTTAGTTTACGTTGAAGAGTATTAGGCTTAAGTGTTGTTTTGAGCGTGTCAAAATACTCGTCAGCAAATCTGCCAAATGTTCTATCATCATTCTCAAGTAGTGCTTGCTTGACAGCTTTTCGATTATCCTTTGGGTCAATATTTTTACTTAATAAATCTTGATATTCTTGCCAAATCTCATGGGCACGAGCTAATGTGATGCTTGGATAAATGCCAAATGAGATACGTTGACTTTTACCAGTGTTGGGTGAAGTATAACGAAAGAGCCATGACTTTGTTTCGTTAGGGCGTACCATTAAATATAATTTTGGGCGACCTTTAACTGGAACTAGATACTCTTTTGCTTCAGCTTTATGTGAGCTGATACTACGGTCTGAAGTGATGGGCTTACGTTTTTCCATAAATCATTCATTTATACATTACCTTAGTGTACATTCTAGTGTACATTAAATGCAGATATTAGGGTAGTAATAATGGAATAAAATGAGACAATATATAAACTAAGTTATTGAATATATTTAAAAAATTATAGACTATGGTACGCCGTGATTCACTGATTCGACACCCGCCGAGCGCACCATTCTCTTGATTTCATCCTTAATCTAAGACATTAATTTTATTGATAAATTCAGTATCATCTAGATTTTAGTTTATCTCATTGTCATTGATTGTTTTATCCTTGATAAAAAGTTCGTTTAATCTATTAATTGAGCAACCATTAGATTGAATGATAAAACGGTTTATCCCCATTGATAGTCGCACGGTGCATGACACGATGTACCGTATCCCCATAGTCATGGGTCGCATAGTGCTGAGTAGCTCGATTATCCCAAAACGCAATGTCATCATTTTGCCAATGCCATCTTACCGTAAACTCAGGTTTGCTAATATGTTGGAATAAAAAGTTGAGTACCGATTTACTTTCTGAGTCGGACAATTCATTTATCTTTGTGGTAAAGCCTTCATTGACAAAAATCAATTTTTTACCAGTGACAGGGTGAGTGCGAATGACGGGATGCACCACAGGCGGATTGTCAATTTGCGCTTGTTGCCACTGGGCAAATCCTTCGGGAGTATTGCCAAATCGCTCTTGCGGAAAAGATTGGATAATATTGTGCGTTGCCGTCAACCCTGCCAAAAAATCGCGAAACGCAGGCGATAAATTATCATACGCCGCATAGCTGCTTGACCACAGCGTATCACCGCCAAAGCTTGGGACTTGTTTGGCGGCCAAAATACTGCCAAGCGGTGGCGTTTCGCTAAAAGTCACATCGGTATGCCAAATGGCATTGTCTCGCAAATCGGTTTTATGATTATCAAGCAGTACTATCTCTGGCTGATTATCGGCTTGGGGGAAAATCGGATGAATATGCAGTGAACCAAATTGACGCGCAAAATCCGCTTGTTGTTTTGGGGTAATTGCCTGTTTACGAAAGAATAAGACTTGATGCGTCAATAATGCTTGCTCAATTTCGTGTTGTTGAGTGTCTATCAAAGGTTGGCTAAAGTCGACACCTGTCACCACAGCGCCAATATTTGGGGTGATTTTTTCGATTGTTAACGTGGTCATGATGATCTCCAAATTGTTCAGTTATCACTTGTTACAGCTGTTTTAATATTTGCCGTACCAAGGGGCAAGGTTGGCTTGTAATTTTCTTAATAAAATTTCTAAAATAAACGCAATCACCGCAATAATTATAATCCCTAGAATGACAATATCCGTCGATAGAAACTGCGCGGCTGACTGAATCATAAAGCCTAACCCTTTAGTTGCAGCCACCAATTCAGCTGCTACCAGAGTCGACCAACCTACACCCAGCCCAATACGAATCCCTGTTAGGATATGCGGTAAAGCCGATGGCAATGTCACATGCCAAAGTAATTGCGATGGGGTCGCACCGAGCGATAGCGCGGCAAATTGGCGGCTTTTATTAACCGTCAAAATACCCTGCAACGTTGAGATAATAATCGGGGCTAAAATCGATAAAAAGATAAGCGTGATTTTGGTCAGCTCACCAATCCCTAACCAAATCACCAATAATGGCAAATAGGCGAGCGGGGGAATTGGGCGATAAAACTCGAGCAACGGGTCAAAAATAGCCTGAACTGTGCGATTGGTTCCCATCCAAATAGCGATAGGCACACCCACAACCACTGCCAAAACCAAGGCAATAAATACTCGTCCTAGGCTGGCAAATGTATGCTGTATCAAGGTTGCCGACATATAGCCTTCAGTGGAGACTTTGACAAACTGTTGCCACACACTGGTGGGGTTTGGTAAAAATAAACTTGGTACCAGTCCTGTCGCAGTCACCGCCCACCAAATTGCCAATGCAGTAACCACACTGATAAACCCCCAAACTACCCCATGATGTTGGGACACAAAAGATGAGGCAGGGGTAGGGCGTGTTGTCATGGTAGTCTCAATAGCGGCTGCAGTTGGCGCTGACTGATGGTCGATTGGTTTATCAGCGGGGTGAGTTGTGGTATCAATCTTAGAAATTGTTTGGCTCGTCATGACCTAATTCCTGTTAAATTATTATGATGAATTGGCGCAGTTTTAGCTGGCTGTCAAATACGACCCGCCACAATTTGCTGAAATAACTGTTCTCGCCATTCAATAAACTCACGGTCTGATTTTATGGCGCGGGTGCTTTGTCCTTGGGCAAAGCGTTGGCTAAAAGTCGGCTGGTAATGGTGCAGAATTTTTCCTTCACCCATCACCACCAAGTCGGTTGCCAAAAATAACGCCTCTTCAATATCATGCGAAATCAACAATATTTGTCGTTTGCTTTGTTGCCAAATATTGAGCAGTAGTTCTTGCATGGACTCGCGCATAAAAGCATCAAGGGCAGCAAACGGCTCATCTAGTAATAACATTTTGGCTTTTGATGCTAGTACGCGGGCGATGCCCACACGTTGTTGCATCCCGCCTGACAATTCCAAAATCGATTTTTCGGCAGCATGTTCTAGTCCTACCCACTGCAAAATTTGCTCGGTTTGTTTGGCTTGGGTTTTGGCATCGACCCCTGCTAATTTGCCGGCAAAGCTGACGTTGTCAGCGACATTGAGCCAAGGGAATAACGCATGGTTTTGAAATACTACCGCTCTATCTACACTGGGCTTGGTAATGGCTTGACCGTCTAGGCTTAACGCGCCTTGGGTCACAGGAATAAAGCCTGCAATGCTGTTGAGTAAAGTGCTTTTACCGCAGCCTGATGCCCCAAGCACCACACAAAAACTTTGCGCTGCCAATGATAAATTCACCTTATCAAGTGCCAACGTGGGGTGGCTATTGGACTGGGTAGTTGGATACTGTACGCTTAAATTTTCAATCACTAATCCGCTCATGCTATCTCATTCCTTATTAAGCCTTGCCACTACTTGCTATCCAAATATTGATTGGTGACAAAATCTGAATAATCAGCTAATACAGTATCCACCTTGCCTTGTGATTTAAGAAATTCAGCCGTTTTGCGGATGTTGTCAGCAAATGGTTTTTGTAGCAAAGTCTGCTGTTCACTGACGGGTAGATAACGATTGCCTGCCAGTAGGGTGCTGATATCGCTCGGTGTTGAACCTGTAATTTGCGCAATTTTTTGCACGTTACTAGCATTACCAATAAAGGCTTTAGGGTCTTGGCTATATTTACCGGTGGCATCGGTGCTGATTTTGACGAACTGTTTTAAGAAGTCAGGATTTTTTTGGGCAAAATCTTTACGCGCCACCCATAAGTCATAGGTCGGACTACCCCAGCTAGCCACTTCTTTTGAAGTCGTCAAAACATGCCCAGTGGCTTTGACTTTACTTAAAACAGGCTCCCAAACATACGTGGCATCAATATCTCCTCGCTCCCAAGCCGCGTTGATTTCCGGTGGACGAAGGTTAATAATGGTGACTTTATTTGGGTCAATGTTCCAATGCTTCAGCGCGGCAAGTAAGCTGTAATGGGTGGTAGAAACGTAGGGTACGGCAATTTTTTTACCGATTAAATCTTGCGGTGTTTTGATATTACTAGCATTTCTCACGACCAAGCTTTCCGCTTCACCGATTTCACTGGTCACCAAAAAAACTTGAAGCGGTACGCCTTTGGTGGCAGCCGCGGCCAATGGACTTGAGCCAATATTGCCAATATCAATGCTGCCGGCACTAATGGCAGCAACGACGTCTGCACCCGTATCAAATTTTCGCCAATTGATATCACGCTGCGTGGTTTGTTCATAGGTTTTGTCTGCTTGAGCAAGTTTGGCTGGGTCAACCCCCGTTTGATAAGCAATGGTAACGGCTTGCTTGCTATCTGCGGTTGATGTGTTGCCCGTTGAAGATGCGCTGTTGGACGTTGCTTGATTTTGCGACTGTGTTTGTGACTGCGAATTTGATTGAGAATTTGATTGAGAATAAACATAGCCCGCGCCAACCACCACAATGCCTGCGGTCAATCCTGCCGCGAATAATTTATTTTGCTTAGTCATTTTTGCACCTTAATTCATCATAGATATTCTGTATGTGAATTATTATGTAAAAACCTTTATATTCTGTAAAATAATATTAACAATATTATATTTTCTAAAATGGAATAATACTATACGTTTGCCAGTAATTGGCTATAACTAAGTTAACCAGAAATAAGCTGACCATTCGTATGTAAAATTCGCTACAATATTGCCTTTGATAGTTAATACACTAAAAATCAGGCAATACCATGACAACCAACCTCTCTCAACTGTCACCCACTGCTGTTTGGCAATGGTTTGATCAAATTTGTGCTATTCCACATCCTACTTTTCATGTCATGAACACGCATTGGGTGATTTTATTGTTCAAGCAGTACAAACCCGTGGACAGCAATACGGGTTAACGGTCAAAAAAGATGAAAAAGGCAATATTTTTATCTATAAGCCAGCAAGCGTACAGCTTGATAGCAAGATGGCAAACCATCCTGCGGTGGCTATCCAAGCGCATTTTCACATGGTGGCACAAAAGGGGGAAACCACCAACCATGATTTCATCACTGACCCTATCAAACCAATAACGGGTTTTGTTTAAAAATTACGAGTTTAAGTAAAAATGCATTGTTGATTAAACACGCTATCAGTACTAAACCTTTTTCATAGATATAGATAGTGTGTTAAAAATTGCTAACAATTGTACAAACGTGATTGATAACATCCTATGAATACATTAATATCAAAAGCTGCCTATCATCGATCAAGGATAAAAAATCATGGAATTTGATAACCAAATCAATGAAATTTTGATGCGATATAGTGATAACAATGACAACTTTTATGCGTTTGAAACCATTCCTGAAAAAAAATTAATTAACGCCCTACAGTACTACCAAATCCCTGACGATGTCAGTGTGTATGCGCTGTTAGATACCACGGTATTTGGCTCAGCAAAAACGGGGCTTGCCATCACTCCGTATGGCATCTACTGGCGCAATGGCAGTGGGATTGGCAATGAAGTGGAAGCAATTGACTGGGTTGAGCTTAATCAATTATTACCCACAATAAGTTTCTCAAAATACGCGATTGTGTTCAAACCCAATGTCGAGCTAGATGTATCGGGCAGTACCATGAAACAAGAGGCGATTATTGCGTTATTTAGCGAGCTTGCGCCTTTGTTCAACCAACTTATTGATGATGTCAATCAAGACTATAAAATACAAGCTGTTACCGAATTGCTACCGCAGACACTGGCCATGATGGCGATGAACGATGCCGAGATAGACAATAACTTGGTCGGGCAAGCTATTAGCGCGGTGCAAAGTGTGAGCCGAGTAGACCATGCTGCTATTTTTAGTGAATTATCTACTAAACTGCAGCATTATTTGGCACTCGGTCAGCAATCTATGGCGCTCATCCAAATTGAGCAGGCGACGTTACTTGCCAAATGGCAATCGTTAGATACCGAGCAGAAAAAAGTGCTCAAAAATATCCTGCAAATGCTACAACCTCAGTCCACACTTGCGCAGCAGTGGAAACAACGACTCTTACAGATGCACTAAAAATTGAATACAATTGCAAAGCTGTCTATGTTGTCTGCTTTTTAACTGATGCTGACAACCCTTTTTTAATCGAGGCGCAAAAACGTGAGACATTTTTGGCAACGATTCAAGAAATCGAGCAACGGGTGGAGAAACTCCTCGATATTGCCAAACGCCCCAAAGTAGAGCATATATTCGCCTTACAACAGTTGGCAGAGACATAAGACATGACACTCCCAATGAAGAACACCGACATCGCTCTTGATACCGTAACTGTTACGGATTCAACGATGCCGCAGATTGATGAATCACAATTTCATCGTGCAACTGTGCGAGATTCTAATCTCAACTTAACAACACCACCACCAAAGTTTTTATTGTTATATGGCTTGCTGCGTGAGCGTTCGTTTAATCGGTTAGTGGTAGAAGAATATCAAAATAGACTATAAAACACTTAATTTTACTCGCTAGCCCTGTAAAATTATTTGACAAGGCTCTTAGCCTTTATTGACGGCTTTCAGGCAGGTGAGTGATTAGCAGCCCCACGCTTTCGCCCAATATGGCAACATCTGTGGGTGAGTAGACCAACACACGCTCTTGACTAGCAAGCTGCACTTCATAGACCACATGACTGCCTTTAAACTGCTTGGCGATAATCAATCCATTAACCGAGCTGTTTGTTTGGGGTACCACCGATAGCCATTCTGGTCGAATCAGCACTTGGTGACTGTCTGCAAAATAAGGATAATTGCTCATTGGCAACGTACCGATTGCGGTCACCAACTCATTGCCATGTTGCTGCGCCTGTAGAAAGCTGCCTTTGCCGACAAATTTTGCCACCGTGGCGGTGCTGGGGGCTTGATACAATTGAATTGGCGTGTCCCATTGCTGCAATCGACCATCTGCCAACATACCGATTTTATCGGCTATCATAAAGGCTTCTTGCTGGTCATGGGTCACCACAATGGCGCTAATTTGTTTGGCTTTAAGTAGCTGCTGAATGCTCATCGCCAACGCTTCTCGCATATCGGCATCGAGACTTGAGAATGGCTCATCAAACAAAATCAGCTGCGGATTGGGGGCAATCGCCCGTGCTAATGCTACCCGCTGTTGCTGCCCGCCAGATAATTCATGCGGGTAGCGACATGCTAAATGTTCCAGTCCTATCAAGGTAAGTAAAGCATCAATGTTGCCCTGTCTGTCAGTTTTTGACAAGTGTTGAAGCCCAAAACCCATGTTGTCTGCCACCGTCAAATGCGGAAACAGCGCATAATCCTGAAACACAATGCCAATCTGGCGCTGATAAGCAGGGATATTGATGTGGGTGCGGCTATCAAATAGCGTCCGCTTGCCAAATTGAATTGAGCCTGCTGTCGGGGTTTCAAAACCTGCAATGCAGCGTAGCAGGCTGGTTTTACCACAGCCAGATTGACCGACCAAACACGCAATTTGCCCTTGCGGCAACTCAAAACTAATCTGATCGAGGACGGTTTTGCTAGACGGGTGATAACTGAGCGATAACTCACTCACAGTCAAATGCGCATCCGATACCGCGTTCTGCGATAAATCATTGAAGTTCATGTTACGTTAGTTTCCTTGGAAAACAAAATCACGGGCAGCAGTCCCGCTAGTATAATGACCAGTGCAGGCAATGCGGCTTGCTGAAACTGCCCTTCCATGGTAAAGGCATAAATTCGCACCGCGAGAGTGTCCCAATCACTAGGTCGGGTCATCAGCGTGATGGGCATTTCTTTCATCAAATCGACAAACACCATGAGTACGGCAACGCCTAGCGAGCTTTTGACCAAAGGGATATACAAACGGCGAATCAACGCAACACCGCGCACATTGAGGATGACTGCCGACTCCACAAGACTTGGGCGGACACGCTCAAAACCTGCCTCAATGCTCGACACTGCCAGCGCCAAAAAGCGAATAATATAGGCTAAAAGCATCACAATTAACGTGCCTTTGATGACAGCGGTCGTACCATCACTGACGGGCAAAAATTGTAATAACAGATTGTCCATCGCTGCAATTGGGATAAAAATACCAATCGCCAATACCGAACCAGGGATGGCATAGCCGAGCGTGGTAATACGCATCAAAATCGTGGCAAATAATGACTTATCACTGCGCTTGGCAATCACAAGTAGCAATGCCACAACCATGACCAATACCGCACCAACAAGCCCAATCACTAATGAATTGCCCATCGGCTGGAGCAACGCGCTCATATCGCCCTGCTGCCAATGTGCGACCACCCAAATAATCAACTGGATGACAGGTAGCACAAAGCTGACCAGCAAAATCACACCGCAATAGACCGTTGTCAGCCAACCCAACCCACTAGGTAGCGGCTTTGGCTGGATTGCCGTTGATTTTTTGGTGGCAAATTGACGGCGGCCGCGACTCAGCTGCTCCAGCACAATCATGACAAATACAAATAGCACCAGTAAGGAAGCCAGTTGTTTGGCAGTATCAATGGAAAAAAAGCCAAACCAAGCTTGATAAATGGCAGTAGTAAAGGTTTCTACCCCAAAGACAGATACCGCACCAAAATCTGCGAGGACTTCCATCATCGCCAGCAGCAAGCCACCCATGAGCCATGGACGCGCCATCGGTAGGGCAATTTTGAGTAACGATTCGCGCGGCGTCAAGCCAAGCGATGCGCCCATCTCCAGCGCCTGCTGCCCCATACTGGTAAAGGCGTTGCGAGCGAGAAGATACACATAGGGATAAAACGCTAGTATCAGCACAATCGATAATCCCCAAATATTGCGGATATCGGGCAGACCTTGTGCAAACCCCTGCTGCTCTCGCAAATAGGTACTAATCGCACCTGTATAGTCAAACATACCCAATTGCACAAACGCCAATACGTAGGCAGGTACAGTAAGTGGCAGCATCATCGCCCAAAAAAATAGCTTACGTCCTGGAAACTGGTACATCGCCGTCAGCCATGCCGTGGTCACGCCAAGTAGCAAAATCCCGACGGACGTCGTGATTAGCAATATCAGGGTATTTTTAAGTAGTAACCCCAACTGATAATCAAGCAAAAACTGCCAAATCTCTTGGTCAATCTCACCAAAGCTAGTAAGTACCACCAAAAGCGGCAGCAATACTAGAGTCGAACATAGCACCAGCCAAAACCGAGCCAAACCAATACCCTTATTCATGTGCACCCAAATCGTTAACCTTAATGTAAATAATAATTATTATTGTTTAAATAAATATTCTATATTATACTACGAAAACAATACGTTTGGCGGCGATTTAAACTTGCATCGTCGCATCGTCAAGGTCTGCTTTTTAGTAGGGTGTTCGGTATAATTTTTTAGGACGAATAAAAGGGTAAATTATGAAACGCTTGATGGCTTTTGGCATGTTGATGGGGGTGGTAACACCTGCGCTAGCAAGTGATTTGGTGATTTATTCAGCGCGTGCTGATAATTTGTTGAAGCCGATTGTGGCAAAATACGAGCAGCAAACAGGCGTAAAAATCAAGCTGGTCAACGATAAAGCAGGCGTACTGATCGAAAAAATTAAAGCAGAAGGTGCTAATACCCCAGCTGACTTACTCATCACAGTCGATGGCGGTAACTTATGGCAAGCGGCGCAAGAAAACATCTTAAGACCTGTCAATTCAAAAGTACTCGAAACCAATATCCCGCCGCAATTCCAAGACCCACAAAATCGTTGGTTTGGTATGTCAGTACGCGCCCGTACCATTTTTTACAACCCAACCAAAATCAATCCAAGCCAGCTATCAACTTACGCAGATTTATCTACCCCCAAGTGGAAAGGCAAGCTGTGTTTAAGAACATCGGACAATGTCTATAACCAATCTTTGGTTGCCACCATGATTCAGCACAACGGCTTACCACAAATGGAGCGTATTTTAAAAGGTTGGGTCAGTAATCTAGCCACCGCGCCATTTGCCAATGATACAGCGCTGCTTGAAGCAATTGACGCAGGTCGCTGTGATGTCGGTATCGCCAATACTTACTACTATGGTCGGCTGCTTGATACCAAGCCAAACATTAAGGTCAAACCCTATTTTGCCAACCAAAAATGGCAAGGCACCCATGTCAACGTATCGGGTATTGGCATAGTTAAACACAGCAAAAACGCGGCACAAGCACAAAAATTTATGGAATGGCTCAGTGGCGCAGAGGCACAAAATTTATTTGCTGACTTGAACAGTGAATACCCAGCCAACCCACGCATTGCACCAGATCCAAAAGTCGCCAGATGGGGCAGCTTTAAGCAGGACATTATCAATGTATCCGTGGCTGGTAAAAACCAACGCCATGCGATTATGCTAATGAAAAAAGCGGGTTATAAATAAACACGGTATTCGCTTGTTTGTTAAAGATACAGTTTAGGTAAAAAAAACGAATGTCACTGTGAGGTGGCATTCGTTTTTTTATTGATTAAGGGGTAAAGGAAAAAAATTATGATTGCGTTACTCACTCGTTCAGTTGCCCACGATTTTTTAGTGGACGAAATGCTAAAAATGCTATTCATCCAACCCAGTTTTATTTTATGATACGGCTTTTCATCCAGTTGATAATAAGTTAAATGGCATGATGCGTTGCCAATGGAAGTTCAATGATTTTAAACCCCAGTAATACCCCGTTTTCAATTTGGTTGGCAGAAGGGCAGTCAAGCCAGCGTGAGATGCTACTTGCCATGCAAGCCATGAAATGCCAATATAACTTGCCCATGACCATCGTGGCATCCCATCGACAACCACGACCAGAAATCTTAAACTGTGCCGATATAGCGTACCAAGAGCCATCCGAGCCAAGTGAGCGGGTTGAGTTTGTACTTGAACAGGCCAAACACCACCATGTCAAAGTGGTGCTCACAGGGCGCAATAGCCAAGATTACGAAGTCAGACGTCAAGACTTCAAAGCAGCCGGTATTCGGTTGTTGACAGGCGCAACTGACACAGCCACGCTTGAATTAATGGATGATAAAGCCGCTTTTACAGCTTTTTGCCAACAACATGATATCCCTGTGGCAAGTGGCTGGCAGTTCGATAATACAGATGAGTTAATGGCACTGCTAGCGTTGCATGGTGAGCAGCCGTTATGTGTAAAACCCGTTAAAGGCATATTTGCGCAAGGGTTTTGGCGACTCGATACCGCAGCGGTCGATGCGTGGGATAGTTTTGAGCATTTATACTTTACTGAGGATAAAAAAATCCATCTTGCGCAATTTTTGCACGCCTATAACCATAGCCAAATGGTAACTGACAAACCCATTGCCATGCTGCTGATGCCATATCTAGCAGGCAAAGAATATTCGATTGATGTGGTATGTGAGACGGGGGAAGTGTTAGCCGCAGTGACGCGCTATAAAGACGGCAGTGAGCAGCATGTGGGCTATGACGAGGCAGTCATGCAGCTTGTCAAGCGTCTGGTAGCAGCCCTAAAAGCCGATGGTATTGTGAGCATCCAAACCAAGGCTGATGAAAATGGGATGCACAAGGTACTGGAAATCAATAGCCGCGCGTCAGGTGGGATTGGTTATACCGATCATGCCTTTGACAAGGGCACGATGAATTTAACTCAATTAGCTTTTGCCTATTGGTCAGGCTGTATTACCAAACCGCAGTTGGCAGCGGTACGTGATACCATCACCCCTTGCATCGTGCGCCCGCTCATGACCAGTGTCAAAATCGGCTAACGCAAAAATAACAGGATAACAGCTAGCATGACCGTCATGACCGAGCAAAAAACCATTTCGTTATCGCGTGGCGAGCTTACTTTACGCTATCAAACCAGCGCTGATTATCAACTCGATGAGTTATTGGGGTTTGCTGAGCGTATCAATCCGAAACGCGCGTTTTTGTTTGTATCCAAAGTACTAGGGCGACATATTCCCGTATCCCCCGATAAGATACGACAAGCCTTTACCCAGTTGGCGACTCTCATACCCGATGATTTGCCTGAGCCGATTGTGGTAATTGGTATGGCGGAGACCGCAGTCGGACTGTCGGCAGGGGTGCATCAAGTGCTGCAGGCGCGTTATCCGCAAGCTATTTTGCTCAACTCGACGCGGCATGCACAGGCAGCAGCGCTGTTTGCCACGTTTAGCGAAGATCATAGTCATGCCAGTGTGCATTTGATTTACCAAAGTGATGACAGCGCGCTACAAGCGAACGTTGAAAACGCCAAAACCTTGATTATGGTCGATGACGAAGCCTCCACAGGTAATACCTGCCAAAATGTGGTAAACGCCCTGCGTCAAGCAGGATTAAGTAAGCTTGAGCAAGTGCATTTGGCAACGTTGGTTGATTGGTCACTGGACAAAAAACTGGGCAAAACGGATGGTAATATTTTTAATGACATTGTCTTTTTTCGCCATCATCTGCTGGCAGGCGATTGGACGTGGACAGATAGGGTAAATGCGCCCGCGGTTACCATGCCCAATGTGTCAACCACAGAGGCAGGCAGTCAGCCACTTCTGCCTACCGGCAATTGGGGGAGACAACCGACACGCGATAGTACATCGGGGTTGGATTTTTTGCTGCGAGGTTTGCATCATACGCTGAGCCAAAGACAATTGACCCTAGCATCATTTGCTTATCAAAAAATCTTGGTACTGGGCAGTAATGAGTTTGTTTGGTTGCCATTGTTGCTTGCCGAACGCTTGGCGCAGCATCAAGCGGATGTCAAATTTTCCGCCTTGACGCGCTCACCCATCGCCATCCATACTGATAGCGCCGTGACTAGCGTCATCAAGTTCTTTGATCATTATGGCTTGGGCATGACCAATTTTGTTTACAACGTGACGCCTGAGGCGTGGGATTGGGTGCTGTTGTGCGTGGAAACCCCCCAAGATAGCGTGGATGAGATTTGGCAGGGCTTTGATAATGTCATGGTAATTTCACCAAGACCCAAAATCTGACACTTGGCAACCGAAGTCCGATATCTGAAGTCCGACAACCAAAACCCAATCAGCCACAAAATCGATAAAAGTTAAGTTTGATAAAAGTGAGTGTGAATGACCGATTTTTTTAAACCCGAAGCCCGTTTTTTTGAATCAAAAGTCGCGCTAGTCAAGCCTTATGCTTTGATGGATTTGGATGATACCTTGTTTCAAACCCAACGAAAAATTGCAGCTTGGCAATTGCCAATGGATGGGTTGGTGGCGGCGACCGTCGATAAGCAGAATGCGCCATTGAGCTTTTTGACCCCAAAGCAATGCCATTTTTTTAATTGGTTATCCCAATCAACGGAGCTCATCCCCGTCACCGCAAGAGATACCACTGAGATTATGCGCGTCAAACTGCCGTTTGATAGTTGGCAAGTTTTGACCCACGGTGCAGTGATTGTAGCGCCATCGGGGCAGCTTTGTGCGCGTTGGCAGCGGCTAATGGCAGGGCAATTGGTGGCGCTACAACCCAAACTGACCCAGCTTATGGCGCGATTGGCAGGGTTTGAAGCACTACGCATAACCCCACATTATGAACACTTTATAGTAGATAATAACGCGACGGATTTGATGGTATATGTCGCCATCAAACATCAGCATAAAGACCACGATGCTTTGTTGCAGTTTGCGGCACAGCTGCCGAGCCTGCTAAATGAGATGCCTGATTTGGGCGATGAGTTTTATATCCATGTTAATGCCAATAACTTGGCATTGTTGCCGCACGTCGTCAACAAACATCACGCGATGCGTTTTTTGCTCGATTATCATTTGGATAAAAACCGCCCTTGTTTTGGTTTTGGTGATAGCTTGGCGGATTTGCCGTTTTTACAATTATTGGACTGGTATGGCACGCCCAATCGAGGGCAACTGCATGATGCTATCAGTCAAGGGTGCTTATAATCATGACAATTCAGGCTAATTTTTCGGGTAGTTATTTACCTCCTGAGGTTACCTTGCTGCTCGATATCGTCAGTGCTGATAGCGTCAATGATATCAGCCCAACCCAAAAAGAAGCGTTAATCCAATCAGGTCAGCGCCATTATTCAGATATGCTGACGCTTGAAAAGCCGCCCAGCGCCACACATGAAGCCTTATACAATCAAGCATTGGCGGCAGGCAAACAGCGCATGGCAAATGATGTCACAAGCCTTGCCTTTAGCTTACATCAGCTATTTCATGCTTGCGTGAGTGCCTCGCAGCCGCTGATATTGGTCAGTCTCGTGCGGGCAGGATTGCCGATTGGGGTATTGCTGCAAAAAGCGCTTAGTGATGCCTCTGCTAGCTATGCGTTAGCCAGTCAGCATTACGGGGTGAGTATCATCCGTGACCGCGGGCTTGACCCTGTTGCTTTGCAATATATTTTGCAGCAGCATCCCCATAGCCCGATTGTGTTTGTCGATGGTTGGACGGGTAAAGGGGCTATCTATGGTGAATTGCAACGAAGTTTAGCCCAAATCACTGATAAACAGCAACAAGCGCAACTGTTTCACCAAGGTGAGGGGGTGATTCCACTGGTGACGTTGGCAGATCCTGCTGGGGTGGCTTGGCTATCGGCAAGTAATGATGATTGGCTGATGCCCGCAAGTTTGCTCAATAGCACTGTCTCTGGGTTGATATCGCGAACCCTGTATCGTGAGCCCAGTGATGGACTGCACCAAGCAGTGTATTATGACAAGTTACAGCTTTGGGATCGCAGTGGCGAGTTTATCCAAACCATTGATGCGCTGCGTCAGCAAATACCTTTACCAACGCCGCTAACGGGCAAGTTACTGCCGACTTTTGCCACCCAGTCTGTGATAGATGACTTGGCGGCGCGCTTTGCCATCAACAATCGCAACCGTATCAAACCCACCATTGCCGAGGCGACCCGCGCGATATTACGGCGCGACCCTGAGTATGTATTGGTCAATGAGATGGCAGACGGACAAGATACGGCATTACTGCGTCATCTTTGTAAAGAAAAAAATATTCAATTAATTGAAGATGCCAGTATTGCACCCTACCAAGCTGTCACCATTATTAAGAACAGAAGTCAATGATAACCGAGTCTTTGCGCTCATCGACCTTGTTAACCGCCCATTTATCCTAATCGCTCTTTTACGCACATTGTACTTTTATGACACTATTACACCCTGTAAATCATTTTTTGGCTGCGTCTGTTGCCCCAACTATCAATCCCTACCAGTTGGGTGCGACGCTTTATATGCCAGCCACGCGCCAAGATATTTGGCAAATTATTAGCCAGCAAAAATTGGCTGAGATTGACAGTATCGTGATTTGTTTGGAAGATGCGGTAAGTGAAAGTGAAATTCCTGCCGCGCTCGCAAACTTAAAGCAGCTGCTTGCGACATGGGCTCAGCACGCCCAGACGCATGGTTTTGGCGATGAATCGCGCCCAATTTCACGCCCGATGGTATTTATCCGACCGCGCAACGCTTTGATGCTCACCGAGCTTGCCAGTTGGCAGTCGATTGCTTTGGTAGATGGCTTTGTATTACCCAAAATCGATATGCAAAGCCTTGCCGATTGGCGATTGGCTTGTCAGGCATTGCCATCGACACAGCTATTGATGCCGACCCTTGAGACTCGGCTCATCTTTAACCCGATACACAACCAAGAACTGGCGCTAGCTTTTAGCGAAGGGTTTAGCCAGTCGATTTTGGCACTGCGTATTGGCGGCAATGATTTATTTGCCTCGCTGCGCTTGCGTCGTCCGTCCGATGTGACCATCTATCAAACCCCAGTCGGCATACTCATCTATCAGTTAATTGCCTGTTTTGTACCGCAGGGTTTTTATTTGACCGCGCCCGTGTTTGAGTATTTGGATAAACCTGCCTTGTTTGCTGAAGAATTGCGGCAAGATGTCGCCTTGGGACTGGTGGGAAAAACCATCATTCATCCTGAGCAAATTGCCGCAGTGAAACAAGCTTTTTATGTCAACGATATAGAGCGCAGTCAAGCCACCGCGATTCTTGCCGCCGATGCCAAGGCGGTGTTCAAGCAAGATAACAGTATGCTTGAGCCAGCCACGCATCGCGCGTGGGCGACCAGTGTGATGCTCCGTGCCAATGTCTAAAAGCTAATGTTTAACCGCCAATGTCTAACAGTTTGTCACATCAAAGTCAGATAACAAATCACTGACCGATAATTGAACAAATTTGCGCTATGATGATGGGTTAGCAGGTAACAATAATTAATGATAACAATTCAACTGATAACTAGCATCATGGAAACCTATGCAAGCAAATACTCTCCCCAGTCAGTCAGTGACGGTTATTTTTCAAGGTGGTATCAACGTTCACCGGCTAGGGCAGGGCGGCGATGACGGCAGCGATTTTATGGCTAACGTCGCCAAAACCCGAGCAGCGTTGCCCCATGCGACCATTGTATTATCGACTTGGGATACGCTTGCGTTGCCCACCGAGTTTGACAGCGCCGACAAATTGGGTATCGATCAGCTGATTTTAAACCCAGATCCTGGTGGGCTACCCAATATTAAATTTGGCTACGACGCCCCTAACAACGTCAATCGACAAATCATCTCCACGCAAGCGGGTCTTAACCAAGTCAGCACCGAATATGCGCTGAAACTGCGAACCGATAGCTACTTGCTCAATGACAATCTACTACAATTTTATCGCTATTATACCCAGCAAGTAACATTACATTCACAGCGCCATTTATCCTCAAAAAGTAAAGGAACCGACTACTCGCCGATTGTAGTGCCGTCGTTTTTTACCATTGACCCCAGTATGTTTGAGCATATGGCGTTTCATATCAGCGATTGGGCGCAGTTTGGCAAGACCGATCGACTGCAGGCGTTTTGGTCGGCACCCCTGATGAGTAGAGACAATGCCACTTATTTTGAATCGCATGCACAAGATGTCGATGCCAAATTTGCGGACGATACCTTTCGCACGCGGTTGGCTGTCGAGCAGCATATTGCCAGTCATTATGCCAATCAAATCGGGTACGCTGCCACGCCAAGCTATTACAATGAACTTAATGAGCAGATTCTAGACGCGCACAAGGCATTTTTGGCGAGTGACGTGATTGTGCTTGATATGACAGACTACGGACTGCGGTTACCCAAATACGCGTGGACATTGACCGATGCTTTTATGGCGATGAACTGCATTAGCCATGATGACTGGTATCAGCTATTTTATCAACATTGGTATCCCAACCAAGTTGACCAAACCCGCTTGGCGCATGCAGATGAACGAGCGATGATGAAAAGTATTGCCGCGGCAGAGTTTTATCAAAACAGTCCAGTCGATCAACAGCAGATTTTCTCGCGTCTTTATCCCTAAATCCGCTAAATAAAAAAGCTTACCCAACAGATGGTAAGCTTTTTTTTCAACAGTTAAATAATTAAACGCCAATTTTTAAACATCAACCTTTAAACCGTGGGCTTTAAGCGCTTGGTATTCATCCGGCGTACCGCAAAAATCAATGTCGTCATCCGTGATTTTGACATAGCCGACCCTGCCGCCTTGCGCGATTAATAAATTATACATCGGGGCGATATAATATTCATTGTTAACCGTCAACTGTTGGGCAATCGCTTGGTGAAACAACGATAGATACTGCTGCTTGGATTTAAAATAATACAAGCCATCACTGCAAAGATTGGAGATACGCTGTTTTTCAGTGGTTTTAATCACCTTATCATCGTCATCGACGGCGATAAATGACCAATGGTCGCCTTCGCCTTCAAATACTTCTAAATAGCCATCAACAGACTCTACCCAGTCAGGTTTTTCAAACCCATAGCGAAAGGTATCGATGTTAAAAATATAAATCGGCTCATCGTCATCAATGCTAGCATTACCGAGTCCAAGTCCCAGTCCAAGCGCTACTGTTTCAGCTTGCCCCGCTGTCTCGCCATCAAGCGTATGAATCATAAAATTGCGCACACCCAAGCGTGTTAATCGCTCAGCAACAAATCGCGGGGTATCATACACATCGCGCACGATAAGCAAAAATAAATCGGTACTAAAATAGCGCTCAAACGACTTGATTGCCAAATCGAATACAATGGTATCGGCAATCGACAATTGATACTTAGGCACCTCAAAGCCCGCCTTAAAAAAACGACTGCTTAAGCCTGCCATCGGAATTACGAACATGTCACTGCCTCCATCACATACATTTTGTATAAACGATACGCATTGAGCAGCATGGCACGCTGGCGATCGGGTCTATCTGCGTGCAAGGGTAGCATGGATAAAAACAATAATACTACCGCTGGCATGATAGATTCTGTGGTCATGTCATTGACCCAGGTGCCAGCAAAAAATTCTTGCTGGATTTGCTCCAAACGCTTATCAATATCAAATCGTATATCGCTACCGCTAGGGCTATCGATAATTTCATAACGCCCTGCGATGATAAAATCATACATACCAATCACAGAATGGGTGAGCTTGGCTAAATCATAGCTTGCGTTACCAAAAATACTAAAATTACCGTTAGAATCCGTGCCTCGTGGGTCAAAAACTTTTACCCGGCGACCGCGCATGTCATACATTATGTTGCTAAAGCATAAATCGCCATGCATGACACTCACGGTGTTTGGCAGTGCCAAGGCTTTGTCGATACAATCCTGCGCAATCTCTAGCGTACTGCCAAGCATCGTTTCATCATATATCACAGGTTGGTTCAAATCGACATCAGCATCATCGGCATACGCGTATAGCCGCTTTAAGGTTTTTTTATGGTACAAATCTTCGGCATACGATTTGGCAAACCCGGTTTCGATATGGCGATGCACGTCGGACTGATTGGCCATACTAAAAAATTCTTTTAATAGCTGAAAAATATGTTGCCAAAATTCAGTGGTATTTAACCCATGCACATACAACTCATTGAGCGGTAATAATGGCAAGAACTCTAAGCTATAACTAAACTGTCCGTCCACTTGCTGATAATCAATCAACTGCGGGGTAAAACGTCTGAGTGGCGCAGGGATATGGGTGTACCAATAAATTTCCGCTTCAATTTTGTTGTTGTCATCACTGCTTTTTGTGACAATGCCCTCACGAATCTGCAGTGAATTAAAGGCGCGTTCGGTGGTCATATTGGCGCGGGCATGAATATAATGGACAAAATTACTGCAATCATAATACGGCTCAATGTTGACCGATTTCATTGCGATAGCTTGTTGGTACAAATAAATCGCCCGTACAAAATTTTTCTTACTAATCGCCAGCGCTTTAATCAACGCCAATCGTGAGGAAAAGGCAAAATACCCAATCCAATCGGTGGGACTTTCCTTCACTTTTTTGGTTTGCTGCCAGTCGTATAGGCGCGTTTTATCTGACACGCCAATACAATCTGAGCAATCAACTAACTGGGGTAAAAATACATCCCCTTGAATGATACGAATATGTTGGTAAGATTTATCAATCGCCAAATTAAGCACATATAAAATGGTCTCAGCCAATGCCAAATTTTCAGCGATTGTCACCACTTCAATGGGCAGAGACTCAATCACCGCCTTTTCATTGGGAAAGTGTTGGCGTACCACATCGACTTGAAGCTGTAATAGTTTTTTATTGCCGATGGGCAGCATACAAGGCGGAATGCGTCCAATTTCTGCTTCAAATTCGGCATTGACATAGGAAGAGGCGTTAATGAGTATCATGGCGTTAAATTACCTTAAATGTCGTTATTGTCGTTTTATTTTTTATTAAGGTGTTAAATCAAGCAGCTGGCAAATCTCTGCATAGCTTAACTTGACCAATTCGTCGGGTCGAATAGCTTTGTCATCCACATAAAACCCTTCAAAGCCGCACCAAGGTTTACCTACGTATAATTCATCATACGGGATATCATGTCGTCCCAGCCAATCGATGATAATTGGCAACGTGTTTTTATTAATAGCGCCAATATTGCCTTGATAGGTGCGCATATTGCGACTGGTATTAATGACAATAGTAAACCCTTGTCGATGGTATTCTCTAAGTTTTTCGACAACTTCGGTGATGGGTTGGGCATTGGCATAGTCGCCGTTTTGGGTGGTGCATAGGGTATCATCTAGGTCAAAGATTAGCCGCTTCATTGTTATTATGTTCCTAATATTGCAGTGATAGACTTAAACTAAAAAATTTTGTATTTATAATAAAATCAAGTATTTGATTGTTATTTTAACTTCAATACCTTAAAACGAATCCCTACTAAATGATATTACTTATTCATTACTTATTGTAATTTTAGGTAAGAATACAAGAAAAAAATCGATTATAGTGTTTAATCACAATGCTTAATATTGGCTAGACCGCTTTTAACCAATTAATCAATCGATGTTGACAATTTTTGAGAGTAAGCCATAGCACGAGAAATGCAGTAAAAAGCGGGTGAGAGCCTGACGAATCTAAATGAAATAGATTATGATTTAATAAAAGATTGGCTTTTACTAATGATAGATTAATAGGATAAAAGATTAAAAGGCGAAAAAGCTAGAAGAACAGTAAGCAAAAACCAGTAGCAAAGATTCTAAAATTTATTTGATAGCGACGTGACTATGGACTTTGTGCATACGACCCAGCGCGTTTTTCCAGCCACGGGCATAGGGCATAAAGGCTTGGCAATGATCTAAGTGATAGCCATAGCCTGCATTGCCATACGCCATCAAAAAACTGCCATCCAAAAAACCTGATTGTCCTATGACAAAGCCATTACCTTGATTAAATCGCGCTTCAGCACCGTTACCGAGCAAGGTGGCATTGATTGCAGTATAGCCATGACCTTGATTGTGGTTGGCATTGGCGTGGGTGATATCGATACTGGCGTGATGACGGGCAAAATAGCCACCGACGACGTTTTCATTGCCAAGACTGCGATTGGCCAAAATACGCCCGCCATTGTCAGCAAAATAGCCATAGCCATAATTGCGATAGGCATTGGTACGTCGGTTGATGCTATTGCAGCTTAGCATGCCATTGTGCAGCGCCAAAAAGCCATGTTTATTTTCGCTGGCACTGGTATCATGACACCACATCGAGCCATTGGTGAGTGCATAAAACCCTGCGATATGGTTGTGCGCAGACACGCTGTTATCGGCATTGATAAAGCCGCTGGATTCCGCGCAAAATCCAAAACCCAACTCTTCATCCAAATGCGCACAGTGATACGCCTCGCATTGCTGGGCATCTATCGAGCCCCCATACGCGAAAAACCCGACATCCCCGGCAAACTGTACAATTACCCCGGGCTCACAGCGGATACTTGAGCCAAAGCGGGCAGCAACCCCATAATAAAACTTATTGATACGGACCTTTGACCCGACTAGCACTTGGCTATTGTAATTGCACATGATACCGGCACCATAGCCTTCATCTTGCCACTGTCCATAGCCCAAAAACGCCTTAGTACCATTGATAGTCATGCCATCGATTTTAAAAATACCGTTGCCCCGCTGCATCAAAAAGCCACAGCGGTTATGGGCATCATCAAAATGTAACTGCAACTTATCAGGATTGTCCAAATTGCCAATAATCTCTACCCGATCACTAAAAAAATCAATTTCAACTTGGTCTAGATAATACTCGCCATCGGCAATTTTGATTTGGATAAAGCCTCTATCCCCCAAATTATTTAATTGGCTTTTACAGTAAGCTAAAGCCGCGTGAATAGTCGGGAATGTTTGCGGCACGTCAATACGTTGCCAGCGGTTGGATACTTTTTTAATCATAATAACAGCAAGCTAACAAGTGATATGGTACTCAAAGTGAGTAGGTCGACCATACATCGCCAAAAAACCTAGCGATAGTCAAAGCCATTGCAATTATCTAGGAAATAGCCGCTGTAATATGTTGGGTTTTCTTAGTGAATATGAAGTTTTTTATGACGTTTTAGGTTTTGCCAATTTTGTACTCAACGAATTCGCGACCCAGGCAGGACCAATCAACAAAAATTGTAAGTCTTCAAAAAATGACGGTTTTTTGCCTTCGATTTTGTGACCGACAAATTGCCCAATCCACGCTACCACAAATACGCCAAACCAAAACTTAAACCCAACTGGCAAAATAGCAATCGCTGCTAAGCAAAACAGCACAAACATGCCCATAGCAATAAATAATTGGGTAGACAGACGGAGATAAAACAGCATTACCAAAGCAATCAATACCAACGTAAATGCCGCCTGCCATGACATTCCCATGCCTAAGATACTGGCAAAAATCGTGGGTACGCACAGCCAATGAATTTTTTTATTGATGGGATGTTGGTGGCTCACGGCGTAATCAGCCAGCCAGCTTTGTAGGGATTTTTTTGAATGAAGCAGGGTCACGGTTGCCATAATCTTCTTCCTTAAAGATAATAAACACAATGAAAAAAATTGCTGATAAAAAATGGGTGTGACTCCCATCAGTTACCACTGAATCGTATCACACCCTAGTCGTTTGTCAAATCAGCGAATTTACCCTGATAGGTTTTGATATCAGTGGCTTTTGATATCAGGGCTTTTGATACCAGTGACTATTACCCCAAGCCTTTGGCTTTTTGCTCACTGCGATACCACTCATACAGACCCACAAACGCATTGACTTGGTACACCATGGTTTGAATGGCAAAAATATAATTTTGCGACATCAAGTTGACAATCAGCCAAACAAAATTCACCGCAATCCACAACCACCAGTTGAATGAATAGCGTAAAATCATCGTGGCTTGCGCGGTGATGGATAGCACAAATGCCAACACGTTAATCCAAAAAAAATCAATCACGCCCAAAAATTTACTGCCATCGTCGGCAACCACGCCATAACCCATCGACGTTAGCCAATTATTGACAGTTGGAAATAATGCCAAACCAATCGCGATAAAGGCAATGGTTACCAACCAAACAATTTTATTGGCTGATTTGGGAATCATATTGCCATCGCCATCGGTATTTTTTGACCAATAAAAAATGCCATATAAATGGGTGAAAAAGTTAAACAATGGCGCGAGCATCAAACCCACCGCACCCGCGGTTCCCTGTACAATAGTTTCACCCGCCGTTGCCAACATACCAAAGCCATTACCTGCGATATTGCGGCGAAAACTCAGCGATACCACACACAATAGCCCGATAAAAGACACCCCCAAATAAAACCAGTCCAACGCTCGATGTTCTGTGGTCAACCAAAACCCCGTAGCCAATGCCACCACCCCAAAAAAGAACCATACCACCGTCCATTCTTGTGCCCATTCACCGGTAATTTTATCCAAAATCGCAATTCGCATTTCGCCTCCAACAGTCATTACAAAATTTTTTAACTAAGTTTTAAAAAATAAAATCAAAAATTTTTAGCATATTTACCAAGTATGATTACCAAGCATGTCTACAAAATTATTTTATGCCTCGATATCTTGATAGTGGTGAAAAACGTGTGCATCAATGAGCGCAATCGCATCCAAAAATCGCTGATGATAGTTTGGACTATCAATAAACAGCGGCGCAATATGATGACGGGCAAAGATTTGTTTTAAACGATTTTCAAAACGCTCACGCTGGGACTCGCTGCCTAGAGAGCGCATCCCATCAGCGACCCAAGGGGTGTTATTGGCAAGCATCAGGGTATAATCTAAGCGAAACTCATCGATACAGGCGGTCAAAAACGGGTGGGTACGCCCTTCGTATTCTTCACAGAATGCTTGCGTGGTCACAAAATCCGTATCCACCAAGGTGATTGGGGCAGGGGCAAAGCGTTTGGCAGCGCGTATCGCTTGTTCATGGTCAGTTGCCATGAGCGGATAGTCATCGTATTGCATACCAAGCTCAGTACCGCCCAAATCGGTTTGCACAAACAGCCGTCCCATTTCTAAGCCATAGCTTGCACCATAATAGTTGGCTAACTTATGCAGTAATGTGGTTTTACCTGAGCTTTCACCACCCACCAATGCCACAGTTTTGGTGTAGTCACCTCGCGCTTGCGGATGAATTGCTGACCAATACAGCGCGGGGTTATTGTGAATCTTGCGGCTATCAAAACCGTGCTGGCGTGGCGTCGTCACCACAGGTAAATGTAAATCATAATCGGCAAACGGATGGGTTTCATCCATAAACACCACAGGCGGTACTGTCTCTGCCTCATCGCTAGACGCGCTCAACTTGGGATATCGTTGTTGCAAATCCGCTAATATCGCATTGACTTTTTCAACGCTCAAATCTTGATAATTGTCTTCATAAGAAGGGCTTACCAAATCAGGTAAAATCTCTATATGCACAAATGGCAAATCAGCAAATGCCATGGTCATCCAGCGCGCTTTATCTTTCAAATCAATGGAAAAATTCGGATTGGGCGCAGGGTGAGCGGTAATGAAAATATATAAATCTTTGACTTGCCCAGACGCATGCAAAATCGTTCTTACATGCCCCAAATGCAGCGGCTCAAAATGCCCAATAATGATACCCACATCTTGCATCATGCTTTCCTCAACACTTCATCATGGTTTTTTTAACTATCTTTTATCGACTTGATTTTTTGATTACTTGGATAGATATCCCTACTAAGGATATCCTAGTAAGGCTATAAAAAAGTAACGCTATGATAATCGATTAGCTGCTATGAAGTTACAATCGTTTGTAACGCTAGTATCACAATTTGTAAGAATCGGTGCACACACTACGACACACGCTATATAGCCGCAAAACTGGGCTCGTTATAATCGCTCATGATAATAATGCTGTAGAAAAAGTTACTAAAAGAAACATCATTCTACGTTTTGTCACCCAACTACACCCTGCATTTGCTTATAATAAATCGTAACCAAAACATAGCATTTTTAATCAGTAATTTTAGCTGATGGCACTAAGTTTTCTAACGGCACTGAGTTTTCTAACGGCAGCACGTTTTAAAAGCGTTAATTTTTAAAGATGTTAGGTTTTAACTAAGTTGTAAGTGGTTTTCTTTATTTCTAACAGGTAAAAAATTGAATGGCAAATAAACTGGTAAAACTTCATCGCTCTCAGAATCATCGTATGATTGCAGGTGTGCTGGGGGGTATTGCAGAGTATCTTGGCTGGAATGCAACATTGGTGCGTTTGTTGTTTGTGATTATTTCAACGGCAAGTGTCGCCGTGCCAGGCATTTTGATATATATCGTGTTATGGATTGTCATGCCAAATGCCACCCAAAATTCCTATCGTGCAGTTTGATTGGTTGATAGGCTTCTTTGTATAACTGCTAAGTATCAAGAAAAACAGCCAAAAAATTAAAAATATGATGAATAATAACAACTAGCTATAACAATAATTATAAACTTCTCCACTTTTCCTCCTGCCCAGATAATACATTATCTGGGTATTTTTTTAACCTAAAAAAAGCCTTAAGGGAATGCTTAAGGCTTTTGTTTATCTTAAAAATTTTGTATCAAAAATCTTGAAAAAATTGACTAAGGCACAAAACGTACAGGCTCGGCAATTACTTGCTGGGCGCGTTCAGCGACTTTATCAAAACGGTGGATGCTGTTGCCTTGGTTGTCAACAGCGACGGTCACCGGCATATCTTCTACTTTAAACTCATAAATCGCTTCCATGCCTAGCTCTGGGAAGGCAAGCACTTTAGCGCCTTTGATAGCTTTTGAGACCAGATAAGCGGCACCGCCCACTGCAATGAGATAAATTGCGCCATGTTTGGCAATGACTTCACAGGTCGCAGGGCTACGCTCGGATTTACCAATCATCCCAATCAAGCCTTGATCCAAGATGGTGTCGGTGAATTTATCCATACGCGTTGAGGTGGTGGGACCGGCAGGACCGACCACTTCATCGCCCACGGCGTCGACAGGACCGACATAATAAATAAAGCGATTTTGTAAATCCACGGGCAGCGCTTCGCCTTTGGCAAGCATATCGACCATGCGTTTGTGCGCGGCATCACGACCCGTTAAGATTTTACCACTAAGTAGTAAAGTATCACCGATGTTAAACTGACCTAAGGTTTCTTTGGTTAAGTCGTTAACATTGACTTTAATCACATCATCGGAGCCAAAGGACACTTCTGGCCAATCGGATAGTGAAGGGACAGGCAAGGCTGCTTCACCTTGACCGTCTAGGGTAAAGTGAATATGACGAGTCGCCGCACAGTTTGGAATCATGGCAACCGCTTTGCTTGCGGCATGGGTAGGAAAGTCTAGTACTTTCACATCTAGCACGGTAGTCAAGCCGCCAAGACCTTGGGCGCCAACGCCAAGCTCGTTCACTTTGTCATACATATTGAGACGTAAGCGCTCAACGCTATCAAGCTCGGCACCGCTTTGGGCTTTGGCTTGTAATTCATGGATATCGATGTGTTCCATAAGTGAGCGCTTGGCAAGCATCATGGCTTTTTCTGGCGTGCCGCCGACACCAATACCTAAGATACCAGGTGGACACCAACCTGCCCCCATTTGGGGAACGGTTTTTAACACCCATTCTTCAATCGAATCTGAGGGGTTTAGCATCGCAAATTTTGCTTTGTTTTCTGAACCGCCACCTTTTGCTGCACAAATCACATCAACTTTGTCACCCGGTACCACGCTCATGTGAACCACCGCTGGCGTGTTGTCTTTGGTGTTTTGACGTTTACTAATTGGGTCTACTAGGATGGATGCCCTTAGTGGGTTGTCTGGATTGTTGTAAGCACGGCGTACCCCTTCATTAACCATGTCTTCAACGCTCATCTCAGTGTCACCCTCTAAGTCCCATTGCACGTTCATACCGATATCAAGGAACACCACCGCACTACCAGTATCTTGGCAAATCGGACGATGACCCATCGCTGACATACGGCTATTGGTGAGGATTTGCCCCATGGCGTTTTTGGCAGATTGGTTGGTTTCTTTTTGCCATGCTTCATATACAGCATCAACGAAGTCTTTTGGGTGATAATAACTGATATATTGAAAGGCGTTGGCGACAGAATTGATAAAGTCGTCTTTCTTGATGACGGTCATTGGCTAGTCCTTTTTACTGGCTAAATAGTGGCGCTATTATAGCATTGTCATTTGCTAGATTGGCAAACAAGATTGGCAAAAAGGGTTAGAATACCAGATGTAAAACAGTTAGCATCAAAAAAAATTTATCAAAATGAACCGTGATAGTTAATGGATGATACTTGGCAGGGCAGTATTTAACAATTGCATAAAATTGGTATGTAACCACCAGTAAATACCGATAAAGAGCACTGTTAAAATCATATAGCTAGAACGGACAATTTTGCCCGATAAGGCACGGGAAGAGGGCGGTGTTGATTGATGGTTAGTAATGCCAGAAATTTCACTATTTGCTAAAGTATTGGGTTGCCAAGGCGCGCCACTGGCTTTATGGGCAAATAGCTGCTGCTGGCGGATAACGCGATACTGCATGACATACACCAATCCTAGCAAACCCCCAACAATCGCACCACCAACGTGACCCGCATTATCAATACCGCCCACCAAAAAACCATAGCCTAAATTAATCGCCATGACTATCAGTAACGAGCGAAAATTTAACGCAAAATTATTGAACGATGTTTTGGTTAGCGCTGTCACCAATAGCGCCATCCCAATGCCCATGATACCACCTGACGCACCGGCACTAATGATTGGCGGCTCACCTGCCATCACGCTATGCAAGCCCAAAAAATTATTGAGCAAATTGCCGCCAACCCCTGATAACAAAAACAACGCTAAAAAATTGACAGCGCCAAACATCCGCTCAGCCACTTGTCCAAAATAATACAAAGCAAACATATTAAACAGCAAATGCATAAAACCAATATGCAAAAACAGGCTGGTCACCAATCGCCACGGGGCTTCACCCAGCGAAAAGGGTAAAAAATTGGCACCCCAAGCAATTAACGATTGGTTGGTAGGATTGGTCGGATTGACGCCAAAAAATAGCTGTAATGCAAACACCCCAATGCAAATTACCACCAACGCCAACGTGATAGGGTAGTATTGTAAAGCTTGTTGGATTGGGGACTGAAATGCCATAGCGCGCCTTATGTGAGCCAATTTAAGTGTAAACCAATTTAAGTGTAAACCAATTTAAGTGTAAACCAATTTAAGCCAAAAGTTCAAAAGAAAAAAGCCTGTATAAAATCATTATCATCAATTCACAAATCGCAATTATAGTATGAAATGGTAACAATGTTTTGCAAATCCGTCTGCTCAATCCAGAAAATGATAAGCTAAGCGGGAGGCATTTTCGCCAAATTTTTAGCATCATAGATACCACTCATAAATACAAATTATAGATACAAAAGGCTGTATGATAAAACGCCCATCCAAACCGCTTGTCATTCTCATTCATGGTTTACACATGCATGCATGGGCGATGCGACCGCTTGCCAAAAAACTCAGCAAACTTGGCTACGAGTGCCACAGATTTGGGTATTTTAGCGTCACGCATAATCTTGCCAATCATAGCCGCCGTTTGCACCGCTGGCTCACCAAACATGAAAAAGCGGGTGCGCCCATTTATTTGGTCGGACATAGTCTGGGTGGGCTGGTCATTCGAGACTTTTTGCAGCGCTACCCACAGTGGCAGATTACGCGCTGTGTGACACTTGGCACGCCGCATAATGGTAGCATCAGTGCCAATAATATCGTCAAAATCCTCCCCAAATTCGTCGGTCGCTCGTATCTGCAGGGGCTTGATGGCAATACGCCGGCACTCAACGATGGAGTACAGCTAGGTAGTATTGCGGGGGTTCGTTCGGTGGGGCTTGGCAAAGTGGTATTACCCCGTAACCGTGAGCTTGCCAAGCTTGAGCCGCATCTGCAGCCCAATGACGGCACGGTATTTGTGCACGAAACTCAGCTTGCCGCTGCCAAAGACCATATCATCGTCAATGCCTCCCATACGGGACTCCTGATAAATGATGAAGTAGCGATACAAATCCATCATTTTTTGCAACAAGCGCATTTTTTGCATACAAAAAATTGTTGAGACCACCTAGGGTTAAAAACCCATCAATTCAAAGTTTTTTTAAGAATTATGTTGGGGCAAAATGCTATAATCATCCAAAGTTTTTTAGGCGCTCTATTGAGCGATGATGTATTTAGCCAGAATGCATTGAGCGATGGTCAGGCAAAGCTGTTGAAGAAGGTTAAGCGGTGTTGAAAGCAAGTGATGGGATGGGTTGTATGATGGGTCATAAGGTGCGTACCAATGTCAATGCGCAATCATCAGCCATCAGCGCTTTGTTAATTGCCTCGGTGAGTATATCGGGTGCGACCTTAACTGCCTGTAGCCCGTCATCGACGCCGCCATCCACAACGTCACAATCGGCTTCGACCGCTAATGGCAATGATGCCAGTAATACCAGTGCGACGCCAAATGCAAGTATTGCGAGTGCGACTGCTGCAGTGCCCAATCAACTCACGATTTACACCTCCATTGACAAAGCAGCGCTTGAGCCGTTATTAACTAGCTATGCTAAGCAAATCAATGTGCCGATTCATATCGTGCAAGATGAGCCAATGTCAATTTTGGCACGGTTAAAAGCAGAAGGTGCCAATAGCCCTGCGGATGTGATTTTGACTGAAGATGCGGGGGTTTTTAGTACCGCAGTCGAAGAGGGGCTGTTACAACCCTTTAATGCCGAAAAAGCAGTGGCGCATGTCCCAGAGCGTTACCGCGATCCTGATGGCAATTGGATTGCGTTATCTAGCTACGCGCGTACCGCAGTGTATGATAGTCGTGTACTCCATAGCAATGATATCTCAAGCTATGCCGACTTGTCTAAAATAAAATGGTCACAAAAACTGTGCCTAAGCCAAGGCAAATACATCCCCAATCAATCACTGGTGGTCAATCTCATCAATAATCTGGGCGATAAACGCACCCAAGAAGTGATGCAAGGCTGGCTTGCCAATCTAAGCGTACCCGTGCTGCTTGATGACAGTGAAGTGCTAAAAGCCATAGAAAGCGGCAAATGTCAAATCGGTCTGGTCAACAGCAACCACTACGGACGCTATCTACAAGCGCATCCCGATACCCCGATTAAAATCAAATGGATCAATAAGGGCTACGGCGGCGTCAGTACCAATATCACAGGCGTTGCCATTCCCCATGCCGCCAAGCATACCGAGTTGGCGCTAGGACTGATTGAATGGTTGGCTACCAAAGATCAGCAATCGCTGTATGCCAGTTTAAGTAACACCTTTCCGATTGACCCCAATGCCGAAGCCTCAGTATTACTCAAGTCTTGGGGGGATATCGAAGTTAGCCCGATACCTGTCAGACTGTATGGCGAAAGACAAGCGCTGGCAGTCGATTCCATGCAGCAAGCGGGTTATTACTAATTAGCTTTGCTCACCAAAAAATGCAAATAACGACCTAGCCATTTATATGGGTCTTGCCCGCTATAGGCGACTTCCATCTCAATCACCGCTTGTGGATTGGTATGTCCACCACGCTTGAGCGGTGAGTAATCATGAAACACCCGTAACCCTGAGGTATGCAAGATTTGGTAGTGATGGTCATTAATCCAAGCAAGCACCTCATCTTTTGCCACCGGGTGATTGGGCGTCAAACTGCCATTATCGGCTTTAAAATCTTTATTATGTAGTAGATTAAAATTGCCCATCACCAAGTTACGGTACACAAAGCTGGCAGGGTTATAAAAACACAGCGATAGCACCCCTTTTTCAGCCCTGTCATCGACAAGCCACCGATCAAAAAAATCCATAATCAGTTTGGGCTCAGCCAACCACTCAAGCACAGCATGGCACAGAATCAAATCGTATTTGCCCGTTAATTTATCATCCAATTGCTGATAAGGGCAGGTATGCCAGATGATAGTTTGTGCCGTCTCGCCTGCGTTTTGTTTGGCAATCTCAAGCATATTGGCGGAGATGTCATTGATGGTGACGTCATGCCCGTCTTTGGCAAGCTCAATACTGATTTGCGCCAAGCCTGCACCAACATCCAATACGCGAAGGGGTCGATTGTGTGTCTGTTGCCATGACTTTACCCAACCAAAAATATCATGGCGTAGCACCGCTAGGCGAATTTCACCTTTTAAGCCGCCGTATATTTTTTTTTCAAAATGTGCGCTGATGTCATCAAAATTACGATCGCGGGAAGAAATTTTCATGATTTATTTAAAACATTGCGTGTTGTTAAAACATAATAGATGGCTAACACTGAAGGCACAATTAGTACTAAACTCCAAATTCCTACCCAAATAAAGAGTCCAATAACAGAGGTGAATAACAAGCCAATCAAAAGTTGACCGCAAAACTCAGTTAGAAACCATAGCAGAGCTTCTTTTACAGTAACATTTTGGTTTGAAATACTATTAGCAGTATTTTCTAAATTTTGGCTAGATAATCTTTCATGAGCATCTAATTTTTTCATTATTATTTCCAACTAAACTAAGTTTTTTAACCCGCGTTGTTTTTCGCGTTGATAATCACGCTCTTTTAAGGTGGCGCGTTTATCGTGCAGTTTTTTACCCTTAGCAAGGGCAATTTCGCATTTGACGCGGCCATGACTCCAGTACACTTTGAGCGCTACACAGGTATGACCTTTTTGGTTGACCATGCCAAAGAGCTTATCAATCTCGCGGCGGTGTAGTAGCAGCTTACGGGTGCGAAGGGGGTCAGCGACAATGTGAGTCGATGCCGATAACAGCGGCTGAATGTGCGCGCCAAACAAAAAGGCTTCACCATCTTTAAAAATCACATAGCTTTCGGTGATACGCATTTTACCGGCACGGATGGATTTGACTTCCCAGCCGAGTAGCTCAAGCCCTGCTTCAAAGCTTTCTTCAATAAAATATTCGTGACGGGCTTTTTTGTTGCTCGCAATCAGGCTAGGCATTTTTGGTTTTTTAGTCATTTAGGTTTCCTTACTGCAACATCGCGGACGTACCCAATGCTGCACAGCGTGTGTTAATAATTTTTTTGCCATAATCTTATTACAAGAATCAGGTTGCCATAAATCAGTACGACAAGCCGTTTAATATGGCGATAAATCCCAATAAATCAATTCATAGATTTTGATTACTAAGTTTAAGTTTTTGATTATTGGGCTTTGGATTACTAAGTTTTTTATTGCTAGGTTTTTCATTACTAAGTTTTTGATTGCTAGGCTTTACCCTAAATTTTAATTAGGCTTTGGGTAAAAAGCTGCAAAGCTATCATGATAACACGCTAAACACAAATTGATAGTGAGATTTGATTGTTAATTGGGGTCAAATTTTGCTAGGATTAGCAACAAACTAGCAATCTTTGTTGTAGCCGTATTGTTAGCACCAAATAGCGCATTATTTATCATAAAGAGACAGCCATGTCAGCAGCCAGCCAGCCACTTGCCAATCACTATACCAAAATTATTTATCCCGGCACGTTTGACCCGATTACCAAAGGGCACCTTGATTTGATTAAGCGCGCTTGCCGCCTGTTTGATGAGGTGATTGTCGCGGTGGCGATTGGTCATCATAAAAAACCGCTATTTACGTTAGAGGAACGGATTGGGTTGGTAGAAAAAGCCTGTCATGATAAAGGCTTGAGCAATATGTCGGTGATTGGCTTTGATGGGTTGTTGGTGGATTTGGCAAAAAATCAACAAGCCACCGGTGTACTGCGTGGACTGCGGGCGATGTCAGATTTTGAGTATGAATTTCAGCTCGCCAATCTCAATCGTGAACTAGACCCAAACTTTGAAGCGGTGTTTTTAACCCCATCTCAGCAATATTCTTTTATCTCCTCAACGCTGGTGCGCGAAATTGGCAAATTAGACGGTGATGTGAGTAAATTTGTACCGCCGTGTGTCGAAGAGGCATTTGAACGAAAAAAACAACAGGGTTGGTAAGTCGTGGTAAAATAACCGTTTCTTGGTAAACGTTTTAAAAGCTATGGCATTAATAATCACTGATGAATGTATCAACTGCGATGTCTGCGAGCCACTTTGCCCCAACGATGCGATTTATGTGGGTGAGTTGATTTATGAAATTGACCCTGCGCTGTGCACCGAGTGTGTCGGTCATTTTGATGAGCCGCAGTGTTCGCTGTTTTGTCCCGTTCCTGATTGTATCCCAAAAGATCCTAACTATTTGGAGACGCCAGCGCAGTTGCTGCTCAAATTTGAGCGCATGACCCAAACTAAAATCAGTCAATGAATTTTCACAACCGCTATTTTTCACAACGTCATTATAGATTCATTATAGATAAGGAATGTCTATGCCCGCTAATAAGGCAGAACTGAGTGCTTTTCTAAAGCAATCTTTCCCCCAAGCCAACTGCCAGATCGAATCGGTGGGTAACGGTCAAGCGGTTGTGTCACATCCTATTGGTGATGATGAATTACGACCGGGTGGTACGGTATCAGGGCCTGTGATGATGAAAGTGGCTGATGTTGCGCTATATGTGGCTATTTTGGGCGAAATCGGTATCGTGCCATTGGCAGTGACTACCAATCTTAACGTGTCTTTTCTGCGAAAACCCTCTGCACAAGCCAACCTTATCGCCAAATGCCAGCTTATCAAAGTCGGGCGCACGCTTGCGGTAGGCGATGTATTGATTTATTCAGAAGGTGATAACAGACCTGTGGCGCATGCAGTTGGTACGTATGCGTTGCCTGCTGACCGTGACTAAATAGATAAAGCCTGTTATAATGCTTGCCTTGGCAGACCAGACGAACGCTGCTTGCCCCTGTTTACAGTGGGTAAGGGGAGGAAAGTCCGGGCTACACAGGGCAGAGTGCCAGCTAACGGCTGGGGGGCGTAAGCCTACGACAAGTGCAGCAGAGAGTAGACCGCCTTAGCAATAAGGTAAGGGTGAAAGGGTGGGGTAAGAGCCCACCGCATGACTGGTAACAGTTCATGGCAAGGTAAACTCCACTCGTAGCAAGACCAAATAGGTGTCCGTATGGCGTTGCCCGCGTTGGACACGGGTAGGTTGCTTGAGCGTATTGGTAACAATACGCCTAGATGAATGTTCGTCCTAGACAGAACCCGGCTTATCGGTTTGCCATATTTTATTATTTTAAGTATATGATTTATATTGTGTTATCATTTTAGTGGTTGCTTTTTGTAGCCATTATTGCAGCTAATAGTTATTTTTTACTTTGAATCCTACATGCTTGATTAGCTGTTACTTGATGTAAGGTCGACATCTTAGATATGTTTTTTAGTTCATTTTTATTCGTTAATACCATACCTTTTTTACAATTCACATTATAAATAGTGAATTTAAAATTGCCATTTATAGCACTATCAAGATTAGTCCATGAATATTCAACTTTTTTATTCTTTATTATTTCATCAACGACAAATCCAGTTAGCTGACCAAATTGTTTAGAGCCATCGAAGTAAATAGCATTACCTCTTGGCGTTGCACCTTGATAAATTTTAATGTCATTTTGAAAAGTACCTATAACCCTTAGAGTTTGTAGAAATTCTTGATAACTATCTCTGTTTTTACTCTGATACTCATCATTTTCATAATAGACACTAGCCACCATTCTATCAAAGCCTGTAAAATTATTGCCTGCAGGTTTTTTATCTTCAGTAATAACATTTGTCAAAAGTACCTGACCGTCTTTATCTTTAAATACATGCATTGTCCCTGCAAATGCATTTTGTCCAACTAAAAATATCAGAAATGTATTAACGATAATAAATTTTTCTATTAATAGGTTTATACTATTTGAACTTAGGAACAGCACCTTCATAATATGTACCTTCTGTACCAGTTTCTTGAACCTTGCAATAAAAAAACCAGTGCGCATTTCCATTAAATGAACCACTAACCTTCTCAGGTTTATCAGTAGAAATTTCTAATGACATACCTACTTTTTTAGCTTCATTACGAATGCTACCTAAACATTCTTGCATAGTATCAAATTTTCCAGTGTAATGAGCGTCATACTGTAATGAGCTATTAGCTGGATTTGTTTGCTCAGTAACAGAATCATATTTTTTACATTTATTTATTGATTCTTCTCCAGCTAAAGCATACTTTTCGTTATCTTCAACGTCAATATTACCTTTTGCATACCAATTTTTTCCAATTGACTTAGATAATGAATCATTTATAACTTTAAACTGGCAACTACAATATTGCTCAGTCCCTCCACCATTTTTGCATCCTGTTGTGAAAGCTTTTTTAGCAGATGTTAAAGAATTATGTTTAACGTTACTTATATCGCTTACTTGTGTAGGTGGAGGATTAGAACTCGCTTCACTGTTAGAAGTGTTCGAATCAGGTGAAGAACAACCAATTAAAAATAAACAAACTATTGCTGTATAGTTTAATTTAGTAATCATTATAACTCCAAAATTTAATAAGACATTTTTTACTCATCACAAATACTTTTTAGGTAATACCAGAGTGCAGCGAGCATCAACACAATAATCTCTGGATTAGCCACTAACGCGAAACGGCAGGGTGAAATTTCGAATACGCATAAAGCGTTCACTAAACAGTGATTTGATAGGTTTTTGCGGCGTGATGTAAGTGATTCTTTGCTCTGACATGATATCAATCAGCTTGACGACTTCTTGCATACCCCAACTATATACATCAAATGATTCGATAAAGGCATGGTGTTTAAAGAGATAGGAATGCTTGGATAAATCAAAACAACCCATAAACCAGTTGTTAAATACGGCGTTTGAAATATAGCCTTGACCAATGAGTTTGATATGGGTGTGGCGATTATCTTGTCTTAAAGCATGCAGCAAGTTTGCACATGCTAACTCATCGCCTTCATAATACTGAAAAAATTTACCCGCCTCATACAGCAAAAAACCAGTGATACCAGAGCGGGTATTATTTTTGATAGATTGGTTCA
>ERZ650302.114-NODE-114-length-37492-cov-10.683442_pt1 | contig 37492 bp, 34 predicted proteins | sample MGYA00376238_ERZ650302 | MGnify/ENA primary metagenome ERZ650302 (study PRJEB26733, sample SAMN07839298) | wastewater metagenome | biome: urban; feature: wastewater treatment plant; material: waste water | place: USA: North Carolina | collected 2016-04-28 ... | reverse complement strand
ATTTAGGCTTTTAAGTAGTAACGAAATCGTAAAACTGACAACGGCTCCAACGGTAGCTAAAATAACCGTTTTGACAATATCATCAGAAGAAAGATTAGGTACAATACTTAAAAATGTGCCTCCAGCAGTTCCCATCAATGTGGGGTTATTGGCTGTCATCAGTTGTAGTTAGCTGACTTGCAGCTGACAAAACTCCTCCAGCTACTGCAACATAACCACCAATGGTAGTTACAATCGCGGGTAAAGCAATTGGAGCAGCTAAAATAGTTCCACCAACGGCAGCTAATGCCAACCCAACAGTTCGAAGCACTTTGAAAAATTTTGGTGTGGGAGCTTTTGCTCTATTAATGATTTTTTTCATAATCTATTTTTAAGATTGGATAATTAATTCAACACTTTCATTTTTGTCTAAAGCTTTGTAAACAAATGTTTTTAGCTTCGTAAAAGCTTTTCTCGACATCAAACCTAAACCAGGTCCAGAAAGTTTAGTAACAGGAGCAATACAACCTTGCAATTCCTTTTGAGCATTATTAGCAGGATGAAATAGAATAAACTTTCTATTCGGCACATCCACCAATTCTAAATGCCATTTGTATTTTGCGCTATATCGCTTTCTAATAAAATATTTCCCTTCCGGAACACAGGAAACCTTCGTTTCGTTCATCTTCCACGGCAATTCGATGGTTTTACAAATCAATTTGCCTTCGCATTCGAGTTTACCATTCGTTCCTTCAGGGAAATAAGTTCTAGTGAGTAATAAAACCATTACACACCACTGTCAACCTTAGCAACAGATAATGGGTTAAAAGCACCATTTTTCAACGGATACATTTGCCCATTAATCTCTTGATAGAACTCAACACCTAAAGCCAAAAACAAAGGTTTTGTACTTGCAGGTGTAACCGCATTAACTTGATTAATTGGAGCTGTAGCAGTTCCATCCCAAGGCAAAATTGCCGTTTCAGAAGTAGCAACCACATACGTTTCAGCTTCAAAATCAATTTCAGCTCCACCAGAAATGATTTTGTAGTGAGTAGTTCCACTTGGAGCAGCAATCATATTCGCAGGAATAAATGATGCCAAATCCACAGTAATTTCACCAGCCACACGGTCAATAGTTGCCACAAACGGAGCAAACAAAGTTGTACCAAGCTTACCACGAATATTGAATTCAAAACCAAATAACAATTCAGCTTCTCCATCAATCACGTTACGCAAACCTCTTTCACTGACTAAATCCGCTTGGATAACTTTCACCATTCTTTGGGTAAGTCTGCTTACCATTCTGCTATCTGCGGAATTCAATAACAACGGTCTAAAAGCTGTTCTCAAAAGCTTTCCGGCTTTCCCAGCTCTACCAAACTCTGAACCATTCTCACGAGTTCTTTGAAACGCAGGATCACTCGCAATTCTACTAGCGTCAATTCCGCCTTTTTCTCTTGCTAAGTGACCATCTTGCGTTTTGTAAAAAGTAATATCTCCGATAGTACCTTTCAGTTTAATTATGCCTTTCTGTCTAGCCATAACTTCAAAATTTTGTTAAACATTCATCTAAAATCTCCTTCATTCTTTCAATCAGTTGCAACCACATTTCGAATGATTAAAGCAAAGTTTACAAAGCATTTAACTAAATAAAAAGTCAAGAGTGTACCATATGTCCAAAATCGACACAAGTGTCCATAATGAGCATAAAAACACGCTATATCAGTTTAAAAAATTATAATTAAATTGCAGAAGATTTTCTGCTAGTCAGAAGTAAGTCAAAGCCTAATCAAAGGTATGGATAAAGTATGAAAGCGATAACGAAAAGAATATGCATCTATCCAAAAGACATTGAACGAATAACAGGCAAAAGTTACAGACAAAGCACCAGAATATTAAAAGCAATCAAGAAAAGCAACAATAAGCTTGATAATGAATTAGTAACAATTGAAGAGTTCTGTCAATACACAGGTTTGAAAATTGAACAAGTAGAACCGCTCATTTTTGGATAGTATTTTAAAATGATAAACTAGAATAACTATTCTTAAAAAACTCTCGAATTTAATTACAACTAGTTCATTTTTTAGTTTAGATTAATTTGCTAAATACCTCATTATTTACTAATTTTACACTATTAAGATTTATGAATAATTGCATCCCAAAAAAGGAGCATTATCGAGACCAAGCAGTTTTTAAAGTTTATATTTGATTATATATCAAGGGATTGGGGATAAGGTTTTGAACCCTCATCGCCCACAGATTTTCAAAAACTCCAAAGTCATCAGATTTTGGAGTTTTTTTTTGGACAGCTCTCAAGTTTATTGGATTTTACTTTTTATGAAGACCAATAAAATGTTTGCTTAGTTTTTCTGAAATCTCTTTTGGTTGATTGGCTGTACTAAAATTAACTCATTGTGTCTTTCGATTCTTGGGATGGAGTTGATTTTGAATTTAGTGTTTTTTAAGCCGTCAATGAATTTTTTGTTTCTAGTATTGTCAGCTTCACTGAGTGTCATTGTGTTAAAAAGTAGGTAGCCATTATCTTTTAAAAGTGATAAAGTCTTATCTCTAAAATAAGGCTCAAATAAAAAGCTAGGCATTTCAAGATCTTCAAAAACATCAATGATAATTAAATTGTATTGATCTTTGCATCTCAAAACAAAATCGAGAGCATCTTGTATTTTTATTTCTAGATTAGGAATTTGGTCAAGTTGAAAGTAAGAATTTGCAACTTCAATTATTTCTTTATCAATTTCAACACCTGTAATTTGGCCTTTAAAATGGATTTCATTAACTAATGTTTTAATTACACTGCCTCCAGCCACACCAAGGACTAAAATAGTATCCATAGTTTGTATGGTATTAAAACCAATTTTTCGAAGTCCTATTCTAAGGATGCGCTGCAAACTACCATAGGAATAGTTTGTGTTTTCGGAATCAATCAGTAACTCACCATTAGTCCAAGTGACTTCAATGCTTTTGCTAACAGATGATTTCGATTTGTAAATATTTATAGGGATAAGGTAACTAAAAAGTTTTTTTAGCATTTCAAATTAAATTTATTCAAAAATACCATTTTAATCATTTATTTTGCTCAATATTTTTAAAACAATGAAAAAGCAAATTTATAAGTGGATCTTTTTTGATCTAATGGGTTGGAAGATTGTTGGCGGTATTGAGAGTGAGGTTAAAAAGTGCGTTATGATGGTAATGCCACATACTAGTAATCACGATTTTTATTTAGGTGTTTTTACAAGAGGAATCGTTGGTTTAGAAATGAATTGGATTGGTAAAAAAGAGCTTTTTATGTTTCCTTTTAATTATTACTTTAAATATATGGGGGGCGAACCCTTAGACAGAAGTGGAGGGTTGAATAAAGTTGATGCTATAGCTTCTATATTTAAAAGGAGAGACGAATTTCGTTTAGCGGTTGCTCCAGAAGGTACTCGTAAAAAAGTATCTCAATTAAAAACAGGGTTTTATTACATAGCTCTTAAGGCAGAAGTACCTATTATTCCGGTAGCTTTTGATTTTGGAAAAAAAGAAGTAAATTTAGGTAAGCCCTTTTTTCCAACTTCTAATTATGAAGCTGACTTGAATGAGTTGAAAAAACATTTTGTTGGAGTAGAAGGAAAAATTCCAACAAATGGATATGATTGGTAATTAGTTTTTTCTTCTTTTTAAAAAACATTAATCTTGTTCGTATACTTTGAAAGAACCATTCTTGTAAAAAAAGACAATTTTTTCGATTTGTTGTTTTGAAGTATTGCTAATTGAAAAATTTGTTGGTTCAACATTTTTGAAATTTTCCCCTTGGATTTGCTTTTTTTCTTTGTCTAAACCAGAAGTGTTAGAGAGAGAAGGGTGAGTTTGATTTTCTAATTTTGAAACATGTTCATCTGGAAAACTTCCTTTTCCTATAAGTAGCCAATATAGATTTACTTCTGGAAATTCTTCTACTATTTTTAAAACAAAGTCCAAACTAGGTTTGTTTCTGCCGGAAAGGAGGTGAGACAAACTAGACCTTTGTACACCAATTCTATCAGCAAAAGTAGCCGCATTCATACTGTAATAGTCAAGGATATATTCTAGTCTTTTAATGAAAATATCTAAGTTTACCATTGTAAATTATTTTGATAGTACGAGTCTTTACAAATGTAATTAATTGTTTTCATAAAACAAATTAAGCTTTTTAATAGTGACTAATAGTTTGATTTTTATTAAAATTTTAATTTAGATAATCGTATTTAATAAATTGATATATATAATATTGAATTGATTATTTGTGTATTTTGTTGTTCTCTTACGAATTGATGGAAATTGAATAGTTTTAATTGTAAGATTGTATTTTTAAAAAAGAGCAATAGTTTACAATTGTAATTTTAAAGATGTATATTTTTGTAAAACAAAAAATAAAAATATGGAAGCGTTAGATTTATTCCTCAATTTTAAGGAACAATCGGTACAAGGAAGGTATTTGACTTTGGAAGCAATTTTGCCAATTCTAAAAAAACATAATACAAATAATCAAGTTAAACACGTAGGCAACTCTGTTCAAGAAAGGCCAATATATACCTATCAAATTGGTACAGGAAAGACAAAAATCTTTTTATGGTCTCAGATGCACGGTAATGAAAGCACGACCACAAAAGCACTTTTGGATTTTATTAATCTTTTGAATAGCGAAACGGAGTTGGCAAAAATGCTTTTGGAGTCCTTCACTTTTTTGGCCATTCCAATTTTAAATCCTGATGGAGCATATTTGTATACTCGTGAAAATGCCAATAAAGTTGATTTAAATAGGGATGCTCAAGACTTGACTCAGCCAGAAAGTTTAGTTTTGAGAGGTGTTTTTGAGGTTTTTCAACCAGATTATTGTTTTAATCTTCATGATCAAAGAACAATTTTTGGAGTTGCTGATTCTGGAAAGCCTGCAACTGTTTCTTTTTTAGCTCCTTCTTATAATGAAGAAAGAGATATTAATGCAACCAGACTCGATGCTATAAGGGTTATAAACAATATTAATAGCGTTCTGCAAAATTATATTCCAGGTCAAGTGGGACGTTTTGATGATTCATTTAATATTAATTGTATTGGAGATACGTTTCAAAGTTTGGGTGTACCAACAATTTTGTTTGAAGCAGGTCATTTTTCAGATGATTATTTAAGAGAGGAAACGAGAAAGTATATCTTCATTTCTTTACTTGTGAGTTTTACTACACTTTCCGAAAACGATATAGTTGATAATGAAATCAGTCAATATTTGAATATTCCTCAAAATAAAGTGGTTTTTTATGATTTTATGTATAAAAATATCAAAATAAATTATGATGGTAATGAAATTATAACGAATTTTGCTGTTCAATATAAGGAAGAATTGATTGATGGGAAAGTAAATTTTAAAGCTTATATCGCAGCAATCGAAAATTTGGATTCTTATTTTGGTCATTACGAGTATGATGCACAAGGTGCTTTGTATTCGGATAATCAAGATAATTTGCCTAAAATTAATCAAATAGCCGATTTTTCATTAGATGACAAGGTTGTTTTTGTTAATGGAATGATTAAAGTTTAATTTTTTTATCAAAATATTGATTTTTTCTTATATTTGTACACATTCTTGCCTTAAAATAGTAATATTAATTAAAGAATTATGAGTAAATTTCGTTTGGATGAAGTAGATCATCAAATTTTAGATATGTTGATTGACAACACAAGAGTTCCTTTCACCGATATCGCAAAAAAATTATTAATTTCTGCAGGTACAGTACATGTAAGAGTTAAAAAAATGGAAGATGCTGGGATTATCATGGGATCTTCTTTGGTATTGGATTATGATAAATTGGGTTACTCATTTATCGCTTATGTTGGTGTGTTTTTAAATAATACTTCTCAAACTAAATTTGTTTTGGAACGTATTAATGAAATCCCATTTGTAACGGTAGCTTCTGTAACCACTGGTAAGTTTAATATTTTTTGCAAAATTAGAGCAAAAGATACAAAACACGCAAAAGATGTTATCTTTATGATTGATGATATCGATGGTGTGTACAGAACTGAAACTATGATCTCATTGGAAGAAAGTATCAATGATAAGAAGCGTTTAATGCATACCATCTTTAAGGAGATGTAATGACTTGATTGCTATATTTTTAATATAACCTCAAGTTGATTCTTGGGGTTTTTTTATGAAAAAATAATTTAAACTAATCAAAATAGCTACTTACTGTTATATTAGTAGCTGATAGTGTTTTTTGATGTTATATTTTTATTTTTTTTTGACAATACAAACCAATTATTAAGCCAAATAAATAACTAAATTTATTATGTATACCCTCCCAAAAATTGAGCGATTCAATAGAGATGTCCTATCTAAATATCATATATATAATAGCGTTTTTATCACATTGCCTTTTGATTCAGTAGATAATACTGGAGTCTTACTTCCTTTGTTTACAGATATTTGTGAAAAAGGTTTTAAAAAACAACAAACACCCAAAGAAATTGTAGATTTTTTCTCTGCTAAATACTTAAATAACGCTACTGAGCAAGAAGCAATCGATTTAATGTTTCGTTTCATTCAGTATATAGAAAGACAAATTGTGTTGTTTGATGCAATTGAAGATGCAGCTTTTTCCTCAGTTAATAATATGGAAGGAAGGGGGTCATTGCGTGATATTAAGGAGAAAACAGATGCTAAAAACAAGCAAAAAGAACTAATTGCTTTTTTAGAGAATTTTAATGTACGAACTGTATTGACAGCTCACCCTACACAATTTTATCCAGGTCCTGTTTTGGGAATAATTAATGATTTAACTGCTGCAATTAGAAAAAACGATCTTATTCAAATTAAGCAGTTATTAGCGCAACTTGGTAAAACGCCATTTATTCAAAACGAAAAACCTAATCCGTTTGATGAAGCAATTAGTTTGATTTGGTATCTAGAAAATGTGTTTTATAACACATCTGGAGAGATGATCCATTATTTAGAAAAAAATGTCTTTGATGGAACGACTATTCAAAATCCATTAATAAAACTTGGCTTTTGGCCAGGAGGAGATAGAGATGGAAATCCTTTTGTTACGACTGAAATCACTATTAAAGTTGCGGAACGTTTAAGAACTTCAATTTTAAAATGCTACTATTTTGAAATTAGAAATTTAAAACGAAAACTTACTTTCTCTGGAGTTGATGTGTTGATTTCTGAGTTAGAACAAAAATTGTATCGTTCTGTTTTTTATTCCAAAGGTGAAATTTTTATCACATTAGAAGAATTCAAAGAACAAATTCATAAAATTAAAACCATCATTATTGAGCAACATCAATCATTGTATTTAGATGATTTGGAAGCCTTATTGATACGTGTAAATTTATTCGGATTTCATTTCGCCACTTTGGATATTAGACAAAATAGCAAAATACATGATGCTGTTTTTAAAGATGTCGTGAATTTTTATTTAAAGTCAAATACTGAAGTTTTTCCTGATAATTATTTTACCCTTTCTGAACAGGAAAAATTTGAAGTACTTGAAAATGTAAGTGGTGATTTAGATCCAAATGTTTTTGATAATGTCATAACAAGACAGACGTTAGAATCAATACAAGCTGTGAAAACCATTCAAGTAAACAATGGAGAATTTGGTGCCAATCGATACATTATTAGTAATAACGAAAGTGCATTGAATGTTCTAGAAACATTTGCTTTGATTAAATTGAGCAATTGGGAAGAAGCAACTATTGATATTATCCCGCTTTTTGAGTCTGTTGATGATTTGCAACATGCTCATGAAATTATGGAGAAATTATATACCAATGCTTCTTATGCTGCACATTTAAAACGAAGAGGAAACAAGCAAACCATAATGTTAGGCTTTTCTGATGGAACAAAAGACGGTGGTTATTTAATGGCGAATTGGAGTATTTACAAAGCAAAAGAAGCCCTTACTGAAATCTCCCGAAAATATGATGTTCAAGCTATATTTTTTGATGGTAGAGGTGGACCTCCTGCTCGTGGTGGCGGAAAAACACATAAGTTCTATGCTTCGTTAGGGCCTCAAATTGAAAATAAAGAAATCCAGATTACGATTCAAGGGCAAACTATTAGCTCAAATTTTGGAACCTTAGATTCTTGTCGTTATAATTTAGAAAACCTTTTGAGTGCCGGAGTGACCAATCAGGTATTTAATAATTCCAAAAACAAATTATCTCAAGAAGATAAAGCTATATTGGATAAAATGTCTGAATTAGGATATGAAAAATACTTGAGTTTTAAAAATCATCCTAAGTTCATCCCGTATTTGGAGCAAATGAGTACTTTAAAATACTATGCAAAAACAAATATTGGAAGTCGTCCATCTAAGAGAAGTACCTCTGAAAGTCTAGAATTTAGTGACCTAAGAGCGATTCCTTTTGTAGGTTCTTGGAGTCAATTAAAGCAAAATGTTCCAGGTTTTTTTGGAGTGGGTACCGCTTTGAAGTATTTCGAAGATAATAACGAATGGGATAAAGTTAATAATCTATATAAAAATTCATTATTTGTAAAAACGTTATTGGAAAATAGTATGATGTCTTTGGCAAAATCATTTTTTCCATTAACAGCTTATATGCGAAAAGACCCAGAGTTTGGTGAGTTTTGGCAAATCATTTATGATGAGTTTTTAGAAACAAAACGTTTGTTGTTGAAAATCGCAGGGCATAAAGACCTTATGGAAAATTATCCTGATGGTAAAGCTTCAATCGATATGAGAGAGCGTATTGTATTGCCACTCTTAACGATACAGCAATATGCTTTATTAAAAATTAACGAATTGAACAAAGCGACTCAACCTAATGATGAACTTATTAAGGTTTATGAAAAAATAGTAACTAGATCTCTTTTCGGAAATACAAACGCGAGTAGAAACTCGGCTTAATTTTTTAATTATGAATTCAAATCAGTTACCAGTTAATGAGTATTCAAAATTTCAAGCTACTTATATCAATGCAGCTATGAATGTAGAATTAATCGAGGAATTAGAAATTTCATTACACGATTTCATTCGATTTGTCCAAAATATCCCTATGGATAAATTTGACTATCGTTATGCTGAAGGTAAGTGGACGATAAAAGAAATAATTCAGCATATCATTGATTCTGAAAGAGTTTTTAGTTATCGCGCTTTGCGAATTTCTAGAAATGACAAAACGCCTTTACCTGGTTTTGACGAAAATAATTATGTAGATAATACCAATGCTAACAAAAGAGGTTTGCAGGAATTACTTACCGAATTATCAGCTGTTCGTCATGCTACTTTGTTGTTGTTCAAAAGTTTTTCCGATGAACAGTTGGCTAGAATGGGAATAGCTTCAGAAAATGAAATTTCGGTTCGAGCCATTGGTTTTATTATAATTGGACATCAAAAGCATCATCAAAAAGTGTTTGAAGAACGATACTTATAAATTACTCAAAATCAAAGACCATTCGTTTAATTTGTTTTCGAATGGTATTGTGTTTGCAGGACTTGTAGAAGGCATTACATAATACGTAATGCCTTTTATTTGTCCATATTTTTTATAGAAAAACTGATAAGCTGTTTTTCCATTGAATAGAAGTGTTGTAATTTTTGGATGTTCGTTTAAAAAAGTATCAAAATCATTTATTTCTTGATTTTTGATAGCAATGTCTAAACTTCCTTTTCGCTCGCAATTTCTAACCACATCCCAGAGTCCAATTCGATTTTGAAGCAAAAAATCTACTTTGTTTTTATAACAATCGGGTACGACCGTATTGTTGAATATTGTACAAATGATTTTCCAAAAATGATTTTGTTTGTTTCCGTAATATTCGACTTTTTCTAACGATTTTATCCCAGGAATAGAACCCAAAATTAGGATTTTAGTTCTAGCATCTACAATTGGAGCAAAGGAAGCAATTGTCATCATTCTTGATTTTCTTTTTCAATAATGGCAAGTGCTAATCTTATTTTGTCATAAGGCAGTTGTTCTTCAAAATACTCAAAATAGGGCTTTAAGGCATTTGGATTTTCAAGTTTGGTTTTGGCTGCTCTAATTTGAGTGATTTCTTCATGACTGATGTAGCTACTTAAATCAATGGGATGACCATCTATATAAAGTTTGGCTAAATGCGATGCAATGGTACTGATGCCCAAATTTCTTTTTATTGCAATTTCATCGACACTTATTCCAGATTGGAATAATGCTAATGTTTCTTTGTATGTAGTAGATTCTTTTTTGGTTTTTACAGTTTTATTTTTTTGAAAATCGATGATGGTTTTAATAAAGATATCTCCATATTTTTCCAATTTTGCTTTTCCGACTCCATCTATTGCTAAAAAATCTGAATCACTCATGGGTCGTTGATTCTCTAATTGTCTTAGCGTTGCATCGTTAAAAATCACATAAGCAGGAACTTCTTCTTCTTTTGCAATTTCAGCACGTAGCTTTCTTAAAATTTCAAATAAAGAATTGGTTGCTGTTTTCGGACTACGTTCCTTAGGCTCTGCTTTAGTTTTATCAATTTTTTGGACAGTTGTTAATTGTACTTTTTCACCTTCAAATAAAACTTTTTTAGCCAAAGGAGTTAATTTGATTTTGTTTTGTTGGTGAAAAGCAATTTCGCAAAATCCAAGATTTATCAATTGGATAATGTATTGGTTCCAATCATACCAAGAGATATCAATTCCGATACCGTATGTTTTTAGATGTTGGTATTCTTTATCGAAAATAGAAGCGTTTTTGGAACCTCTTAAAAAATCAACGATTACCGCTAGTGGTTCTGATTCTTTCAATCTTGTGATTGCAGACAAGGCCTTTTGAGCAGTAATGGTTCCGTCAAAAAAAGCAGGAGGATTTTTGCAGATGTCACAGTTTCCACAATTTTCGGTAACTAATTCACCAAAATAAGAGAGCAAAATTTTTCTTCTACAACTTAAAGCATCAGCATATTGTTTCATTCGCTCCAATTTTGCTAATTGCACTTCGGCATTTGAACCTTCAGAAGCAAATTTTTGTAACTGAATCATGTCACCATAGCTTTCGAACAAAATCGTTTCTGAAGGTAAACCATCTCTTCCGGCACGTCCAATTTCTTGGTAATATCCTTCAATATTTTTGGGTAGGTTGTAGTGAATAACCCAGCGAACATTTGATTTGTCAATACCCATTCCAAAAGCGATGGTAGCACAGACTACTTGACATTCATCATTGATAAAAGCATCTTGTACCGTTGAACGTGTACGATTATCCAACCCAGCGTGATATGCACTTGCTTTAATTCCTATTTTTTGAAGTTTTTCAGCAAGTTCTTCTGTAGTCTTTCTGCTTAAGCAATAAATGATTCCTGATTCATTTGGTTTTGTGTCTATAAAATCAATGATTTGTTTGACGCGATCTAAAGCAGGTCTCACTTCTAGACTTAAATTTTTTCTATCAAAAGAAGCCACAAAAGTTTTAGGATTAACCAAATTCAATTGATCTGAAATGTCAGTTCTAGTAGCTTTGTCGGCTGTGGCAGTCAAGGCTAAAATTGGAGTAGAGGGGAAGCGGTTTTTTAAATACCCTAAATTTGTATAAGCTGGTCTGAAATCATGACCCCAAGCCGAAATACAATGCGCTTCATCAATTGCAATAAGACTGATTGTGAGTTTGTTGAATGCATTGTCCAAATAGGAAAGGCTTTCAGGAGCTATATAAACGAGTTTAAATTCGTTAGTTTGTAAAGCATCGATATAAAATTGTTGTTCATCTGAAGATTGGCTGCTATTTATAAAACATGCTTTGATTCCGTTTGCTTTTAAACTATCTACTTGATCTTTCATTAAAGCTATTAACGGAGAAATAACAATGGTAGTTCCCGGTAAAACAAGTGCTGGTAGCTGAAAACAAATAGATTTTCCTCCACCTGTAGGCATAATCGCAAGTGTGTCTTGTCCAGATAAAATACAATTGATAATTTCTTCTTGGTTGGGTCTAAACTTTTCAAACCCAAAATTCTCTTTGAGAGTGGCGTGTAAATTAATTGTCATTTTGGCTTATATTTATATTTGAAGTATAAAAGTATAAAAAAAAGGAGCTCTTGTTATGAGCTCCTTTGTATTTTTTAGAGAAATTTAATCTTCGTCATCCTCATCGTCCTCGTCAGCAACATCAGTGTCACCATCTTCATCGTCCTCAGGATCTAAGTCTGGTTTATCTAAATTATCATCTTCATCGTCATCATCAGACACAGCATCGTCATCATCTAATTCTAAACCACTAATTGGAGCTACAACAGCATCGATATCTTCGTCGTCATCAAAGTTTTCTATACGATCTGCAAGTTTAGTACTTACCTTAACAAGGTAAATAGTGTCTTCAGTTCGAACTTCAACTGCTTCAACTAATTCATTTTTAGCATTTCTGAAACGAATTATATCCGAATCATCATACCCATCAGGAAATTTTTCAACTAAAAGATTTAAAATTTCGTTAGTTAGTTTGGCGTAATCAACAATTACTCTTTTCATAAATTATTCTATAAATCTAACAAATAAGCAAAAACTAATGGTGCTACAATAGTAGCATCCGACTCAATTATAAATTTCGGAGTGTTTATATCTAATTTACCCCAAGTGATTTTTTCATTCGGGACAGCACCAGAATAGGAACCATAACTTGTTGTTGAGTCAGAAATTTGACAGAAATAACTCCAAAATGGCACATCGTGCATTTCCATATCTTGGTACAACATTGGTACTACACAGATTGGGAAATCTCCTGCGATTCCTCCTCCAATTTGGAAAAATCCAATTCCGTTAGATGAATTTTTAGAATACCAATCAGCTAAGAAAGTCATGTATTCAATACCAGACTTCATAGTTGAGGCTTTCAATTCTCCTTTTATTACGTAAGAAGCAAAAATATTACCCATAGTACTATCTTCCCAACCTGGCACAATAATAGGTAAATTTTTCTCAGCAGCAGCATACATCCAGCTGTCTTTTAAGTCAATTTCGTAGTATTCTTCTAGTACTCCAGAAAGCAACATTTTGTACATGAATTCATGAGGGAAATAGCGTTCTCCTTTGTCGTCAGCATCTTTCCAAATTTTGTAGATGTGCTTTTGTAAACGACGAAATGCTTCATGCTCAGGAATACAAGTATCAGTCACACGGTTTAATCCTCTCTCAAGTAAATCCCACTCATCTTGTGGAGTTAAATCGCGATAGTGAGGAACTCTTTCGTAATGTGAGTGAGCTACTAAGTTCATTATATCTTCTTCAAGATTTGCTCCTGTACAAGAAATAATTTGAACCTTATCTTGGCGAATAATTTCGGCAAATATTTTTCCTATTTCGGCGGTACTCATTGCACCCGCCATACTTACCAACATTTTGGCTCCATTGGCTAATTGCTGCTCATAAGCTTTTGCAGCATCAACTAAGGATGCAGAGTTGAAATGCAAATAATGCTTTTCAATAAACTGACTGATAGGTCCTTTACTCATTTTTAAATAGTTAGGGTGTCAAAAATAGTAAAATTGATTTATATTTTTACTATTTTTTAGTTTGACAATTATTAAAATTATGTTTATTTTTTTCCGTATCCTAAAATTTTTAACACATCTTCAGAAGTTTGCTGTTCAGAAAAAACTTCTGTAGCTAAAATACCATTTTCATCTCTATCTATCAGAATATGTTTAGGTTGCGGAATTAGGCAGTGATGCAAACCTCCATAACCACCGATGGTTTCTTGATAAGCTCCTGTATTAAAGAAACCAATATAAAGTGGTTTTTCTTTATTGTATTTTGGCAAATAAATGGCGTTCATATTTTGCTCAGAGTTGTAATAGTCATCACTATCACAAGTCATTCCTCCGAGTAAAACTCTTTCGTAAGTATCATTCCAACGGTTGATGGCTAACATAATAAAACGCTTATTAATCGCCCAAGTATCTGGTAAAGTTGTGATAAATGAAGAGTCAATCATGTTCCATTTTTCTCTATCATTTTGTTGTTTCTGATACAATACTTGATAAATGGCACCTCCACTTTCACCTACAGTAAAAGAACCAAACTCTGTAAAAATATTTGGAACATCTACTTCTGCTTCTTCGCAAGCAATTTTAATCTGATTGATAATTTCATCAATCATGTATTGATAATCATATTCGAAAGTCAATGAATTTTTGATTGGGAAACCACCGCCAATGTTCAATCCATCTAAAGTGGGGCATTCTTTTTTAAGAGCTACATATACTTTAATACACTTTACTAGTTCATTCCAGTAATAAGCATTATCGTTAATCCCAGTATTAATAAAAAAGTGCAACATTTTAAGTTCCAATTTTTTATTCTCTTTAATCTCTTTCTTGTAGAAAGGAACTATGTTTTTATAACCAATTCCTAATCTAGAGGTATAGAATTCAAATTTAGGCTCTTCCTCGGCTGCGATACGAATTCCTATTTTGAACTTGTTTTTTATTTGCGATTGCAACAAATCCAATTCTTCGTAATTATCGATAATTGGAATGGTATTTTTATGACCATTATTAATTAATCGAGCAATATTTTCTACGTATTGATCTCTTTTGAAACCATTACAAATTACATAAGTACTTTTGTTGATTTTGCCATTTTCTAGCAAATTTTCAACAATATTGATATCGAATGCAGAAGATGTTTCTATATGGATATTGTTCTTAAAAGCTTCATTCATTATGTACTCAAAATGAGAACTTTTTGTGCAATAACAGTAGTAATATTTTGCCTCATATTTGTTTTTTTCCATCGACTTACGAAACCAGCTTTTGGCTTTGTTGATGTTGTTGGAAATTTGAGGTAAATAGGTGAATTTTAATGGCGTACCATATTTTTCTACTAATTTCATCAAATCAATATTGTGAAATTGTAGATTGTCCTTATTTAATTTAAATTCTTCCTGAGGGAAATAGTACGTTTGATTGATTAAGTCGGAATATTTTGTATTCATTAGTTTTGAATATTTATAGAAATTAATTAAGCATTTAAACTAAATCAATTGCTGTTCAAACTCTAATGTTAGCGTACCTAATCTGTAGTTTTTCGTTTTCTGTTTTTATGTATTGAAAAGGATCAAAATTAAAGCAACCAATCATAGTATAAAAACGGTGGAAAGATTTAATTAAAAATCGTTCTTGTTTGTTTTTATCCCCTTTGTTATTGCTATTTTTTTGATTTTTTTTCATCGATGCAAATGTAAAAAATAATATATACGCAATGCAATGCTTTTTATTAAAAAAAAGATTAAGATTTGTAATCTTCGAAGGCTTCAAGAATCAATTCGTTTTCAACCAATTGATTTATTTTTATGGCTCCGATACCTTCAATTAAGGCGAATTGAATGGTTCCGTATTCATTTTTCTTGTCGTGAATCAATAACTCTAAGATTGGATCAAGATCATTTTCTTCAAAAACAATTTTATCGTAGATACTATTTATCGTTTGTTTTATTTGTTGGTATTCGGCTGTTGAAATTAGCCCTTTTTTCAATGAAATAAAACTTTCTAAAATCATTCCTATCGCGATAGCTTCCCCGTGCAGTAAAGTCGTTTTGTCTTTGCTTTCAAGGAAATAACTTTCGATGGCGTGTCCCAAAGTATGACCGAAATTTAAAGCTTTTCGGATACCTTTTTCAGTAGGGTCTTGCATTACAATCTCATTTTTGATAGCTACAGAACGATGAATAAGAACATCAAAATCAGCAAAATCAATCGAAGTTAGGTCTAAAAACTTTTCCCAATAGTTTTTGTCATAAATTAATCCGTGTTTTAGCATCTCGGCGAGACCTGAACGCATTTCGCTTTGAGAAAGCGTTTCAAGATAAGCAGTGTCGATTAACACCATTTTTGGTACATTAATAACGCCAATTTGATTTTTTAAATTACCTAAATCCACACCATTTTTACCTCCCACAGAAGCGTCTACCATAGATAAAAGCGTTGTTGGAACATGAATAAAGTCAACTCCTCGTTTGAAAGTTGAAGCAACAAAACCTCCCAAATCAGTCACTACGCCACCACCAACATTAATTACTAAAGATTTTCTATCAGCACCTAATTCGGTTAATACATTCCAAATTTCAATACACGTTTCTATGTTTTTATTTATCTCTCCAGCTTCAAATTCAACGATTTCTATCGTCAAATCAGTTTCTAGATAAGGTAAAAACTTTGGCAAACAGCTATCGGTAGTATTGCTATCAACGATGATAAAAAGATTAGAATATTTGTTTTCTTTCAAAAAAAGATTCAAATGTTCATAGGCGTTTTCATTAAAATAAATAGGGTAGTTGTTGGCTATAATAGTTTGCATAATTTCCAAATTATTTGAGTCGCAAAATAAGGCAATTTTTAGTTAATAGAATTCAAAACTCTAGCTATATTTGCATTAAAATTTAACAAATAATGAAAGATATATTCAATAATACACAAGTTGCCTTTGCTTTAAAAAGTGATACAGAACTAGATAGAGCTTATTTTTTGTTTAAAATGATTGCTAGTGAACCTTTGGTTAGAATTGGTACAGCGGTTACAAATTTTGCTATTAAAGCTAATTTACCAGTAGAAAGCTTGATTAGAGCTACTGTTTTTGATCATTTTTGTGGTGGTGTTAGCGAAAATGATTGTTTGACGGTTGTTGATAAAATGTATACCAAAGGAGTTTCTTCTGTTTTGGATTATTCTGTTGAAGGAAAAGAAGAAGAGGAGCAATTTGATGCTGCTTTAAAAATGACTTTAAAGACTATTGAATTTGCTAAAGAAAGACTGGCGATTCCTTTTGCGGTGTTTAAACCTACTGGTTTAGGGCGATTGGCTTTGTATGAAAAATTAGGTGAGAAAAAGCCTTTGACAGATGAAGAAACTATAGAATGGAATAAAGTTGTTGAACGATTTGATGCTGTTTGTAAAGAAGCTTACATTAAAGATGTTGCTTTACTTATTGATGCTGAAGAAAGCTGGATGCAAGATGTAGCAGATGATTTGGTTACCGATATGATGCGTAAATACAACAAAGAAAAAGCTATAATATTCAATACGCTGCAAATGTATCGTTGGGATCGTTTGGATTATTTGAAGAAAATACACGAAGAAGCAAAACGTGATCAGTTTTTTATTGGAATGAAATTGGTTCGTGGTGCTTATATGGAAAAAGAAAATCTTCGCGCTCAAGAAATGAATTATCCAACGCCTATTTGTGCGTCAAAAGAAGCATCTGATGAGAATTATGATGCAGCTGTTGCTTATATGATGGAACATTTGGATAGAATGTCAATTTTTGCAGGAACTCATAATGAATTGAGTACATACAAATTGATGGAATTGATGGAGAAAAAAGGTGTAAAAAGCAATGACAACCGAATTTGGTTTGGTCAATTGTATGGAATGAGCGATAACATTAGTTACAATCTTGCCGAAAACGGATTTAATGTTGCAAAATATTTACCTTTTGGTCCAGTTAAAGACGTAATGCCGTACTTAATTAGACGTGCAGAAGAAAATACATCTGTGGCTGGACAAACCAGTCGTGAGTTATCGATGATAAAAGCTGAGCGTAAAAGAAGAAAAGAAAAATAATTCATTCAAAACAAGAAGTGGTGGAAGCCACTTTTTTTGTAGTTCGCATTGCAATGATGGTTATAATGGAGGCTAATTTTTTTTAAAAAGGAAATATCTTATATTTGGCACTCCAAAAATGCTTTTGATACTTATCTATTAAAAGATTAAGATTATATAGTTCTTGAAAATAATTAATCTTTTGAAAGTGAAATCAGCTTTTTCTGAAAATAAGAAGAAATTGAGTAAACCATTTTCGAAAAACAAATATTGACTAAAAATGAAATTACTAGAAGGAAAAGTTGCCATAATTACTGGTGCAAGTCGTGGAATTGGAAAAGGAATAGCTGAAGTTTTTGCAAAAAACGGTGCTAATGTTGCTTTTACATATAGTTCATCTGTTGCTTCTGCAGAAGCTTTAGAAAATGAATTGAACGCAATGGGAATCAAAGCAAAAGGCTATCAGTCTAATGCAGCTGATTTTGAAGAAGCACAAAAATTTGTTGATGCTGTTTTGGCTGATTTTGGAACAGTTGACATTTTGATTAACAACGCTGGAATCACAAAAGACAACTTGTTAATGCGTATGTCTGAAGCTGATTTTGATTTAGTTATCGATGTGAATTTGAAGTCGGTTTTCAATATGACAAAAGCGATTCAAAAAACATTCTTAAAACAACGTTCAGGTTCTATCATCAATATTAGTTCTGTTGTTGGTGTTTCTGGTAATGCTGGTCAAGCCAATTATGCTGCGTCTAAAGCAGGTGCTATAGGATTTACTAAGTCTGTAGCATTGGAGTTAGGGTCAAGAAACATTCGTTGTAATGCCATTGCTCCAGGTTTTATCGAAACTGAAATGACTGCAAAATTAAGTGAAGATGTAGTAAAAGGTTGGAGAGAAGGTATTCCATTGAAACGCGGAGGTTCTACTGAGGATGTTGCCAATGCTTGCTTGTTCTTAGCTTCAGATATGAGTGCTTACATTACAGGTCAAGTATTGAACGTTTGTGGTGGAATGCTTACCTAAAAAAAGTATTCAGTATTCAGATTTTAGTATTCAGTATTGAATCTGAAAACAACTCAGAATATTGATAGAATATGTTACAATTATAATTAAAATATGACAACAAACACCCTTCTATTACTGATTCTTTCAATAGTTATAGCTGCTGTTTTGTCGTATTTTCAATACCTATATAAAGCCAAAAGTCAATCTAAAGTGTATTGGCTTTTGGCTTTTTTGCGTTTTGCTTCGATTTTTGGTCTTCTATTGTTGTTGATAAATCCTATCATCAGTAGAACAGAATTAGAAATTATCAAAACACCATTGCCAATAGTTGTCGATAATTCTAGCTCAATTTCTTTTTTGAAAGCTAATGCACAAGCCGAAAAAGTGTATGAAGCATTGGTTTCCAATAAAGACTTACAAAATAAATTTGAGGTACAACCCTTTTTGTTTGATGCAACGTTGCAACCATCAGATACCTTTAATTTTAAAGGAAAACAAACACAGTTGGATGTTGTAGCTAAAGATTTGAAGAATTTGAATAAAAATCTTCGTTACCCCACAGTGTTGCTTACAGATGGAAACCAAACCTCTGGAGACGACTATGTTTATAGTTTTGATTCAGAAAACAGCGTTTTTCCTGTCGTTCTGGGGGATACCACTGCTGTTTTTGATTTAAAAATCAGCCAGTTGAATGTCAATAAATATGCATTTTACAAGAATAAATTCCCAGTAGAAGTTTTTGTTCAATATTCTGGAAAGCGTTTGAGTACGGCTAATTTTTCAATTTCAGAAGGAAAAAACACGATTTTAAAACAAGCGGTAAGTTTTACTGCTGGGCAAAGAACCGCGACAGTTACCGTTTTTCTACCTGCAGATAAAATTGGCTTGCATTTATTCAAAGCCAACATCACTGCTGGTGTAAAAGAAAAAAACAATTACAATAACACCAAGAATTTTGCTGTTGAAGTATTGGACCAAAAAACAACTGTTGGATTGGTTTCGGCAATTAATCATCCTGATTTAAGTGCTTTTAAACGCGCTATTGAAACTAATGCACAACGTAAAGTAACTATTGTTAAGCCACAAGAAATCAAATCATTGTCGGATTATAATGTTTTGATTTTATACCAACCCAATACAAGTTTCAAATCTATTTTTGATGGTGCTAAAGCCGCTGGTATTAATACATTAGTTGTTACAGGAATGACGACAGATTTTAATTTTTTGAATCAACAACAAAATGATTTGGATTTTAAAGTCACCAATCAGAAAGAAGATTTCTTACCGTCATTCAATACAAAATTCAATTTGTTTGCATTGGAAAATATAGGTTTTGAAAGTTTTCCTCCCTTGGCACATCCTTTTGGTAACATTACCGCGAAAGAGAATGTTACGGTTTTACTTTCTTCCAAAATACGAAGTATAGATACAGGTTTGCCTTTGTTAGCATTTACTGAAGCAGGAGGTAAACGAGCTGCGTATTTGTTAGGAGAAAATAGCTGGAAATGGCGATTACAATCTCACGTGGACCAACAATCATTTGAAAAGTATGATGTTTTTATCGATAAAACCATTCAGTTTTTAGCTTCAAATAGTTCTAAAAAAGCGTTGGTGGTTACCCACGAAAATTTTTATAATTCTGGAGAAGCTATTGCAATCACTGCGCAGTTTTTTAATAAAAACTATGAGTTTGATGATAATGCGCGACTAACTATTTCTGTTACAAACGTAAAAAATAAGCAAACCAAAAATTATGATTTGCTTAAAGGAACCAATGCTTATCAAGTCAATTTAGATGGACTTTCCGCTGGAAGTTATACCTTTACTGTAAAAGAATTGAATACCAAAACTAGTTATTCAGGGCGTTTTGAAATTCTAGATTTTGATATCGAAAAACAATTTGTTGCTCCTGATTACACCAAATTATCCCAATTGGCCGAGCAAACGAAAGGGAAAGTATTTCTTCCTTCACAAGTTGAACAATTGATACAACAATTGCTTGCAGATGAATCGTACAAAGCGATTGAAAAAGAAAATGTCATCAAATCACCTTTGATTGATTGGATTTGGCTTTTAATTTTGATTGCAATTTGTTTAACAACAGAATGGTTTGTGCGTAAATATCACGGGCTATTATAGTTTTAAATGGACTTTTTAAATGTAACAGATGGACTTTAGGCTAAAAGTATTTTATACCGTAGCAATTCGACTTAATTTTACTAAGGCGGCTGCGGAATTGTATATCAGTCAGCCAGCCGTTTCAAAACACATTCAAGAACTAGAAGAGACTTATAAAACGAAGCTTTTTGAAAGAAATGGTTCTAAAATTGCCTTAACTCCAGCTGGACATCTTTTGTTGCAACATACCAAATCTATTTTTGATATTTATCGTGAGATTGAATTTGATATGAGCTCTTTTGTTACGAAACGCCAAGGATTATTGAGACTTGGAGCAAGCACAACACTTTCGCAATATGTTATTTCTCCAATTTTGGCACAATTTCACAAAAAAGAAAAAGGAATAAGTATTCATTTGATCAATGGCAATACAGAGCAAATTGAAAATGCTTTACTCAACAAGGAAATTGAAGTTGGAGTAGTAGAAGGGCAGTCTAAAAATCAGTCGATTAAATATGTTCCTTTTTTGAAAGATGAATTGGTATTGGTTTGTAGAGCCAATCATCCTTTGGCACAAACTAATGAAATCGCTATTGCGACCTTAAAAACACTTCGTTTGGTAACTCGTGAAAGAGGTTCTGGAACACTTGAAGTTATTGAATATGCCCTAAAACAACGAAATGTCAAATTATCCGATTTGCAAATCGAGATGCAATTAGGTAGTACAGAAAGTATTAAGTCTTATTTATTGCATTCGGATTGTTTTGCTTTTATATCGATTCACGCTGTTTCTAAAGAATTGAAAAACAAAGAATTAATTGTTTTGGATGTAGAAGATTTAATTATCGAACGATTTTTCTATAGCATCACTTTAGTTGGAAAATCAGATACTTTATCGGAATTGTTTATTCAGAATATTTCAGACTATTATAACTTGTCGTTATAGTCAATTGTATTTTGGTATTGGCTTTTTAAATGCATTCGTCAGACCTTTGTAAAGTAATTTTAAACTACTTTACGATGGATACTACATCAAAACATAGCGCTGTTGCACCCACACACTTTTTAAATCTTTCTAGAACCAATCAACAAATTCTTTTTGTTCTTCTCTTAATAGTTTGTCTTACTTTTTCTGTATCACCACCCATTGCATTACTTCTGGGGTTATTAATAGCGAATCTTTCAGGGCATCCTTTTTTGCATTTAAATCACAAAGCGACTTCAGTTTTATTGCAATTATCCGTTATCGGACTAGGTTTTGGAATGAACTTACACAGTGCTATAGCAGCTGGAAAAGAAGGATTAGTTTTTACTATTGTTTCTATTTTTTCTACTTTATTTCTAGGTATTTTTTTAGGTAAATGGCTCGGAATTGACAAAAAAATAGCACATTTAATTTCTTGTGGTACAGCAATCTGTGGGGGAAGCGCCATCGCAGCCATAGCACCAGTAGTGGAGTCTAAAGAAAATCAGACTTCAGTAGCTCTGGGAGTGATTTTTATTTTAAACTCTGTGGCTTTGTTTTTGTTTCCTGTTATTGGACATTGGTTACAATTGTCACAAAATGAATTTGGATTATGGTGTGCTATTGCTATACACGATACGAGTTCTGTTGTTGGTGCTGCTAATAAATTTGGAGCAGAAGCACTGCAAGTTGCAACTACAGTAAAATTAGCTAGAGCTTTGTGGATAATTCCCATTGCTATTGGTTCTTCTTACTTATTCAAAAATGGAAAAAAGAAAGTCACTATTCCATATTTTATCTTCTTATTTATCTTGGCTTTGGTGGTAAATACTTATGTTCCAGCCGTTACAACAGTAGCTCCATTTTTGGTTTCGGTATCAAAAGTTGGTTTAACTATAACTCTTTTTTTAATAGGAGCGGGGCTTAACTTTACAAGTCTAAAGCAAGTAGGAATTAAACCTTTATTGCAAGGGATTCTATTGTGGGGTTTTATCGCTGGATTGGCTTTGTTGGTAATTATGAATTATGCTCATTAATATTCTTATTCCATTCATAACGTTCCAAATAAGAATTTTTCTTTCGATTGAGATAATAAATTTTTAATCGAAAATAGTCGTAAAACAAAGCGATGAACAAAAATAAGCATCCCAAGAAAAGGGTTTTTAATGCTATGATTTGGTACAACAAGCCACCCACAAAACAACCCAAGAAAAATAAAGTGATAATGGATACTCTCAGAAAAATGTTTCTTTTGAGTTTTTTCTTTTCTTCAATTTGGGTGTAAAAAAACAATTGAGACAATTCTATACCCAAATCTGTAAACAAACCCGTTAGATGTGTTGTTCTTACGGTTGATTGCGAAATGCGAGTTACTAAGGCATTTTGAAGTCCCATTGCAAAAAGCAACGTAAAGGCAATTATTTTCCCCTGAAGGTTTGTCGCATCAGCTGAGGCTCCGAATAATCCAATAATAAATAATAAAAAAATTTCTATCGATAACGGAATGACGTGTGAGAATTCGGGTTTTGTTTTGGTGACTAATTCTACAATAAAATTTGAAGTAAAAGCTCCTAATAGAAAGAAAAGAATGAATACAAAAAAAGCAAATGCTGCCAAGTATTGATGTTCCATTATTTGCTCAGAAAAGTAGGCGAAATGTCCTGTTACATTTGTGGTGAGTACTTGAATCTCGAGTATTCCAGTTACATTTACAACTCCAGCCACAAAAGATAGTAGGGTTGCTATTCGTAAATTATGACTGAATGTTCTACTTTTTCCTTGGTGGCGAAACATAGTTTGATTTTTATCAAATTTACAATAAACCCTTCAGAAATCATTCTTTTTGATATTGCTTATTTTTTAATATTTCTGAGCAAGTTTGATAGTAAGCAATGGTTTCATTGATGAGTTTTTGGTTTGGATTTTTTAATATAATTTCATCATAATGCGATTCATAAACCTTCGGAACATTTGAATTCAGAATCATTTTTAATTCGAATTGTTTTACTTTTTGTTTAGGAGACAAAATAGTTAATACTTGCTCTTTTATTAGACCTAAATCCTGATAAGTAGCTATGAAAGCTCTTGGTTGATAGTTAGGTTGTAGTACGTTTTGTCCATAAAATTTACTTTTATAATCAAAATGTAACAATCCGAAAACGGTAGGCATAATGTCAATTTGAGACATCAGTTGGGTGTATTTTACAGCTTTTGGTTTACTCGGATTGTAAATAAAAGCTGGAATTCTGTATTTATCTAATGGCAATTCAATTTTTCCAGCGCTTGAAGCACAATGGTCGGATACAATTACAAAAATGGTGTTGGTAAACCAAGGCTGTTTTTTTGCCATTGCAAAAAATTGTCGCAAGGCATAATCCGTATATTTTACGCCGCCTTCACGAGATTTAGCATCTCCTGGAATATCAATCTTGTTATTCGGATAGGTAAAAGGCCTGTGATTACTAACAGTCATCCAATGTGAAAAGAAGGGTTTTCCTGTTTTTGCATCAGCATTCATAGTTTGAATCGCTTTTTTGGCCATATCTTCATCGCAAGCGCCCCACACATTGGCGAAGCTAATTTCACTTTGAGTAAATGTTTTTTTATCAATAATGTTATAACCATTTCCTCCAAAAAAAGATTCCATATTATCAAAGAAAGCATCTCCGCCATACAAATAATTTACTTTGTATCCTTTCTTTTTAAAAATTGAAGCTGTAGTAAACTTATTTTTATTGTCTTCTCTTTTTACCACACTTTCACCAGCTGTTGGTGGCAAACAAAGTGTCAAAGCCTCTAAGCCTCTTACGGTTCTATTCCCAACGGCATACAAATTGGTAAATTCTAAGCTTTTGTCAGCCAAGCTATCCAAGAATGGGGTGATATTCTTTTCATTGCCGTATCGTTTCATAAAAACTGCGCTTAGGCTTTCAATAGTAATAAGCACCACATTTTTTTTAATTTCTAAACTATCAGAAGTAATAGTTCTCTGAGTAGTTGTTCCTTTAATTCCTGGTAGTAAATTGTGTAACAGAGTATATGCTTCGTTATTTGGCAATGTTTTGTAAAACTTAAAATAATCCAATTCGCTGTTCATAAATGCCAAATAGAACTTATAAATTCCGTTAGATTGTAGTTCATTGGTAAAAATATTGGTCGAATTTTCTTTTTTAGCCAAAGAAGGAATTGCCCAAAAGGAAAGAGCAAATACACTCAAGAAAACTAGAGATAAATTTATTTTTTCTTTGAAAGTTGGTAGGTCACTCAAATAGCTTTTCGTTCTTTTAACAATAAAAAAAGTAATGATTCCAACCACAAGAAACAAGGCGGTAAAAATAGGAATCACAGGATAGGATTCCATAATGTTGCCAATTACTTCATTGGTATAAATCAAATAATTGACTGCAATAAAGTTGTACTTTACTCCAAATTCATTCCAAAAAAAGTATTCACTAATGCCGTTTTGTAAAAGTAGCAAAACATACAAAAAGATAACAAAACTAAACATCCACAAGCGTAAACGCTCACGGTATTGAGGTAAAAATAAAAACAAACCAAAGAATACGGTCTTAATTCCAACAAAGGCAATTCCAATTTTAGGTAAAGCGCCACCGTATTCATCCAAAATAGTATTTCCTAACGTTACATAACCCAATAAAGAGAGAAGTAATCCAAAAATGATATAACCGTAAGGCTTGTTGTATTTTGAATTGGAGAGGAAAATTAAGTAAAGCCAAAGAAATCCACTGGCTATAGTAAATACAAACACATCTGAACAAAGTCCTAGTCCATAAATTTTAATTCCTTCTAGAAAAGTAAAAGAACTTTGTGTAATGGGATGAACCATCAAAACAGTTCTCAACACAAAACTAATACTAAGATAAAAAAGGGATAGATAGTAAAACGGGGAAAATTTTTTTAAAAATGGCATTCTTTATTTTTTTATTCAAAATTATACTTGTCTTGCTGCAATTGGTTTAAGATTCATTTAAGATTGACTTAAGATTTGCTTAAAGTAAACTAAAATTAAGATTCCCTTAAAATAAGTAACAACAAGTTGAGTTTGACTACAAATATAATACTTTTACTTTATGAATTTAACAAATGTTTATATGAAGAATGCAATGCTACTTTTATTTCTTTTTTTGACCGCAAGTGGTTTTTCTCAAAACTGGAGAACCAATTTTGATGAGGCAAAAGCAGAAGCTACTAAAGAGGACAAAAATATCGTTTTGGTATTTTCTGGTTCTGATTGGTGTGCGCCTTGTATGAAGTTAGATAATGTAGTGTGGAAATCAGAAGCCTTCAAACAAGAAGCAGAAAAGAATTGGGTCATTTATAAAGCCGATTTTCCAAAGAAAAAAGCCAATCAACTGGCACCCGATTTAACCGCTTCTAATCAAAAATTAGCCGAAAAATACAATCGTGGGGGAAGCTTTCCTTTGGTTGTATTGCTTGATAAAACTGGAAAAGTTTTAGGAATGACGGGTTTTAAAAATGTTCCTGCCAATGATTATATACAATTAATTCATTCGTTAGAGAAAAAATGAGAAACGTAACTCTTATATTCCTGTTGACATCCATTTTCGCTTTTGGGCAAGTGACTCACAAGCGAAAATTGTATATGCTAGGAAGTCCTTTTGAAATGACTGTCGTTGCTAAAGATACAATTCAAGGTAACATCTATATTGATATGGCTGTTGCCGAAGTAAAGCGCATTGAAAATCTAATTTCAGATTGGATTCCAACCACACAAATATCTCAAGTGAGTAAAAATTCAGGCATTCAACCCGTAAAAGTTGATAAAGAAGTCTATGATTTGGTAGAACGCGCTATAAAAGTATCACAGCTTACTTCGGGAGCTTTTGATATTTCTTATGCCTCTATGGATAAAATTTGGAAATTCGACGGAAGTATGAAGGCTATGCCAACTCCCGAAGCTATCAAACAATCGGTAGCTAGAATTGGGTATCAAAAAATTGTTTTGGATGCCAAAGCACAGACTATTTATTTGAAGGAAAAAGGAATGAAACTGGGTTTAGGCGGTATTGGTCAAGGATATATCGCTGATAAAATCAAAGATTTATTGCTGTCAAAAGGTTGTACTTCCGGAATTGTAAATGTATCAGGCGATATTAACGCTTGGGGCTATCAAACGACAGGTAAACCTTGGACAGTCGCCATTGTTAACCCAATGAATAAAAATAAAGTATTTGCTACTTTCCCTCTCGAGAATAGTTCGGTGGAGACTTCGGGTAGTTACGAAAAATTTGTGGTTTTTGACGGCAAACGCTATTCTCATATTATCGACCCTAGAACGGGTTATCCAGCACAAGGGGTGGTGAGTGTTTCTGTTTTTGCTAAACAAACTGAAATTGCAGATGCTCTTGCTACTGGGATTTTTGTTTTGGGAGTTGATGTAGGCTTGAACTTAGTCAACCAGCTAAAAGGTATTGGATGTATAATTGTTGACGATAAAGGGGAAATACATACCTCTAAAAATATTGATATTAAAAAATTTAACTAATGAAAAAATTACTTTTTGCTAGTATACTAGTAGCCGCTTTACAATCTTGTACTTCTGTAAAAGAATATGAAAAAGTAGCTATAAATGACCCTGATATGAAGCTTGCAGCAAGAGCATCAGAACGTTACGAAACCACTTTTCAGGTCTACAGAGAAGCTTCTGCTGGGGCTAATGGAGGAAAAACTGGTGGTGGTTGTGGATGCAACTAAATCCTCAAAATAATTTATTTAATTGAAATATAGATAATGAAAAAAGCCTTATCCATTCTATTACTGAGTATTGTTTTCTTTGCCAATGGGCAACAGAAAGACTCTACAGCAGTTGGATTTAAGAAAAGAGTATTAGAAACCACCGAAGTTGATTTCTTGTTAAGCTATTACAAACAAGATGGGATACATTCAGCTGTTTCTGGTGGTAGCGGAACCGAAAACTTGACAGATATTACGGCTGCAATAGTGGTAGCAATGCCATTAAGCGATGATGAAGTACTTACGGCTGACATAGGTATTTCTGCTTATTCATCTGCATCATCAAGTAATATTAATCCTTTTGATAGTAATACACCAAACCCTTGGCAATCTAGTTCGGGAGCATCGCAATCAGACCAATTGACCAGTTTGGCTCTATCGTATTCTGCAAGTTCTGATGATAGAAACACAATTTGGAATGCACACGTTTCTGGTTCGGTGGAATATGATTATTCTTCTATTGGATTTGGTGGTGGAGTTACCAAAGAATTTAATGATAAAAATACAGAAGTAAGCCTTTCTGCCAGTGCGTATTTGGATACGTGGAAACCTATTTATCCGAAAGAATTACAGGATTATAAAAATAATGGAGATAATTTGAACGGTGGAATATTTGATTATTTTACCATTACTGGAAATACAGCTTATAATCCGAGTCAATTCGAATTTCATAAGGATAAGAAAAGAAATTCCTATTCTGTATCGTTAAGTTTGTCGCAAGTGATTAACAAAAAATTGCAAGCATCGGTTTTCTTGGATGTGCTACAACAACAAGGTTTATTATCTACGCCATATCAAAGGGTATATTTCAAAGATGTGGCAGCTTCCTTTATCAATAATTTTCAATTGGCCAATGATATTGAACGCCTACCAGATTCAAGATTTAAATTACCAATAGGAGCGAGGTTGCATTATTACATCAATGAACGCTTTGTGTTGCGAACCTATTATCGTTTCTATTCTGATAACTGGGGAATACAATCACATACCGCTAGTATTGAATTGCCGATTAAGCTAACGGATCGCTTTACGGTTTTCCCTATGTATCGTTATTATACACAAACGGCTTCAGACTATTTTGCGCCTATCAATACGCATTTATCTTCTGATAGATATTATACTTCAGACTATGATTTGTCTGCTTTTGATGCCAATCAGTATGGATTTGGGGTCAATTATACCGATATTTTTACGGGAGCAAAAATTTGGAAGTTCGGCTTGAAAAATATTGATTTTAGGTACAATCATTACGATAGGAGTGATGGTTTGAAAGCTGATATTGTATCACTTGGATTCAAGTTTTTAATGCAGTAACTATGAAAATTCTTATTGTAGAAGACGAAGTTGGAATTGCAGATTTCCTCAAGCAAGGTTTAGAAGAAGAAGGCTATACCGTATTGGTAGCTTATGATGGAGAAGCTGGTTTAGCTTTGGCATTAGAGCAAAAAGTAAACGTAATTTTACTAGATTGGATGCTCCCGAAAATGAACGGAATAGACATTTGTAAAGCCATTCGAAAAGCCAATATTCAAACGCCTATTTTGTTTTTAACTGCTAGAGATACCGTACAAGAAACGATAGAAGGTTTGAAAGCAGGAGCAAATGATTACATCAAAAAGCCTTTTAGTTTTGATGAATTAATTGAACGAATTAAAATTCATTTTAGAAATACCGCTTCCAATGATATATTGGTTTTGGGCAACATCAGTATTGATCCGTCCAAACATCAAGTGCTGCTGGGCGATCAAGAAGTTAATCTTACGCAACGCGAATATGAATTATTAGTATATTTAATCAAAAATAAAGGAAAGGTTTGTACTCGAAATCAAATCATTGAGGACGTTTGGGATATTCATTTTGAATACGATACAGGAGTTATTGATGTTTTTATGAACGCCATCCGAAAAAAACTCAATCTGAACAAAGAAGAAGATCTCATCAAAACCATTCGTGGCGTTGGCTATATTGCTAATGATTAATTTCACATAAATATGTTTTCATTTTCATACAAAGACAGAATTGCCTTTAACTATATTTTGAGCACTGGGCTCTTAATTTCTCTAGTTTTCATTGTGATTTATCAAAGTATGAAATACAATGTGAACACGCATATCAATGAAGACATTCAAACTGAGGTTCAAAAGCATTTAGAGGAAATTGAAATCGATCGCAACAATACGTATTTAATTCAAGTCGATCAATGGCGTGCTAGAGAGCATAACACTGTAAATGTTAACCCTGTTTTTGTTCAGTTTTTTGATAGTAACAATCAATTAATTGACAAATCTCCCAATTTGAAAGGCTTGCAACTTAAAATGTATAAAGAGTCTTTTGACAACAAATTCATTGATACCTATTTAAATAAAACGCCCATTCGTCAGATTCAAGTTCCGCTGTATGACGAACAAAAAATTGTAGGTCATCTATTTGTAGCAATGTCATTAGATGATGCGCAAATGATTTTGACCAACTTGCGCAATACCCTTTTCGTTTCTTTTCCTTTAATACTCATTTTACTTTTTCTTATTGCTCGATTGATTGCAGGTCGAAGCATAAAACCTGTTACTGCCATCACCGAAACCTCTAGTAACATCACAAAAGACAACCTAAAAGGACGCATCGTTTTACCTCAAAACAAAGATGAACTCTACACGCTTTCTAAAACAATCAATGATTTGCTGGATCGAATAGAAAATGCCGTAGAGCGAGAAAAACAATTTACTTCGGATGCTTCACACGAATTAAGAACGCCGCTAACGGTTTTGAAAGGTACTTTGGAAGTATTGATAAGAAAACCGAGAACACAAGCAGAATACGAAGAAAAAATTGCATACAGTATTAAAGAAGTCAACCGTGTAAATAACTTGGTGGATCAATTATTGTTATTGGCGCGTTTCGAAAATCAAAAACAACAATTAAAAATTGAAAAGGTGTATTTGAACGCATTGATTTTGGATACTTTGACGATGTATTCAGAAAAGATAAAATCAAAGAAAACAACCGTTGTTAGTCAATTTACTGCTGATTATTATATCGAATCCGATCATTATTTAGTCGCGATAATTATTGGAAACATTATCAGTAACGCCATCAAGTATTCAGGAGAAAATACTGTGGTCACAATTGATTTGAATAAAGACGAAAAAGGTACCCAATGCATCATTACCGACCAAGGAATTGGTATAGCCAAAGCCGATTTGGATAAAATTTACAATCCTTTTTATCGTTCTAATGCGACCAACCATCCTACGATAAAAGGTTCTGGATTAGGACTTTCTATAGTGAAACGAATTGCAGAATTACTACCTATGGATATTGAAATTTTTAGTGAAACTGGTAAGGGAACTAAAGTAGTCTTAAGTTTTCATTAATCTCTTTTTAAGCCGTTCTTAAGATATTTCATATATTTACCACTTACTTTTGTACTAAAGCTTGATGCTGTAACCCTTTGAAAGTAGTTGGATATGTTTGTCAAAAAAATAACGACCCTTTTGTTTCTATTTGTTTTTGTGTATTCCTACACAGAAATAGGACAGTTATTCAAAATTCCCAATTTGTATCAGCATTATTTAGAGCATCAAAACCACAACCAAGAACAAGCTTTTTCGTTTATCGATTTTACCATCAGTCACTACAATAATTTAAACAAACACACCGATACTGATGGTCACGATAAGCACGAAAACTTACCATTCAAAAGCCAAACCATTAATCTTGATACGGTTGTCTTGGCTTTTGAGGAACCTCAATCTATTTTTACTTTAAAAAATCCTGTGCCAGTAGTTGTAAATCAATCACTTCCGATTTACAAAGAATGGTATATTTCTAATGTATTTAGTGCTATTTGGCAACCGCCTAAACTAGTTTAAAAGTTATTTTGTTACTAATCATCTTTTTGATAAGTACTATTTTGTGAGTTATTGGTTTTCTAATGATTCTAACGTATAATTTTTAATTTACTAGTATGCTGAATAAAATCATAGCATTTTCTATCAACAACAAACTCATTGTATTATTGTTTACTTTGAGCGTGTTCGGTTTCGGATTGTTTTCTGTATTCCAAATTTCAATCGGTGCTGTGCCTGATGTTACCAACAATCAAGTGCAAGTGATTACCACTTCGCGCAATCTCTCTACTCAAGATATAGAGCAATTTATTACCTATCCCGTAGAGATTGAAATGGCCAATTTGCCCGGCGTAAAAGAAATTCGCTCTATTTCAAAATTTGGATTATCGGTCGTTACCATTGTTTTTGATGACGATTTAGGAACGTATTTGCCTCGTCAATTAATCGCCGAAAAGATAAAAGCGGCTTCCGAAAAAATCCCCGAAGGTTTTGGCACACCCGAAATGGGACCAATTACCACTGGATTGGGCGAAATTTATCAATACACTTTGGAAGTAAAACCTCAGTTTAGAAACAACTATTCCATAACCGATTTGAGAACGATTCAAGATTGGATTGTCAAACGACAATTGTCTGGAATTAATGGAGTGGTCGAAATCAATACTTGGGGTGGTTATTTAAAACAATACGAAATCAGTATTCGTCCTTCGGAATTGAAGGCGATGAATTGTAGCTTGACCGAAATTTTTACCGCTTTAGAGAAAAATAACAGCATTGCAGGTGGGGCTTATATCGAAAAGACGAATCAAAGTTATTTCATTCGTGGCGAAGGAAAAGTCAATAGTATTCAGGATATTGAAAATATTGTGGTTAAAAACACCAATGGTCTTCCTGTTTTAATTAAAAATATCGCCAAAGTTCAATTTGGCCACGCCAATCGTTTCGGTGCGATTACTGGAAATGGAGAAGGAGAGAAGGTACTCGGACAAGTGATGATGCTAAAAGGAGCCAACTCAAAACAAGTTATTAGTGATGTCAAAGATAGAGTAGCTGAAATTCAAAAATCACTACCAGAAGGAGTCTATATCAATGGTTTTTTAGAAAGAAGTGAATTGGTTGGAAAAACTACTTTTACAGTAGCGGAGAATTTAATTTTAGGCTGTTTGATTGTAATCTTTGTGGTGGTTTTATTGCTAGGAAATTGGCGCTCTGGATTGGTTGTAGCTTCTGTGATTCCGTTGTGTTTGCTGTTTGCCATTTCGTTTATGAATATTTTCGGAATCGATGCCAATTTGATGAGTTTAGGTGCAATTGATTTTGGTATTATTATCGATGGAGCTGTAATTATAGTGGAGTTCATTGCCTTTCAAATTGCCCAAAATTCGGCACATTTGGCTGGGTTAAACAAAGAAAATCGCCAGATTGAAATTGACCAAATCACCTATAAAAGTGCATCCAAAATGATGAATTCTGCCATTTTTGGACAGTTAATCATTCTGATTGTTTTTATTCCTATTTTGTCTTTGTCAAGCATCGAAGGAAAGATGTTCAAGCCAATGGCTATGACGTTTAGCTTTGCTTTATTGGGCGCGATGATTTTCTGTTTTACTTATGTTCCTGTTGTAGCTTCGATGTTTTTAAAACCAACAAGAGAAAATCCAAACTCGATTTCAGAGAAGCTCATCCGAAAATTAAATTCTTGGTATCTGCCTTCAATTACTTGGGCTTTGGATAATACCAAAAAAGTATTGTATGGAGCCCTAGCGTTATTGGTGTTTTCGGGTATTTTATTTAGTACTATGGGAGGTGAATTTATTCCCACCTTAGACGAAGGAGATTTTGTCATTCAACCCGTTTTAAAAACTGGAACTTCTTTGACCAAAACCATCGAAACCACTACTAAAATGGAGAAAATTATTTTGAAAAGTTTCCCAGAAGTAGAGCAAGTCGTATCTAGAATTGGTGCTGCCGAAGTGCCTACCGACCCGATGTCGATGGAGGAAAGTGATATAATTGTGAAACTAAAACCAAAGTCAGAATGGGTTTCTGCCAGTTCCAAAGATGAATTGGCCGATAAAATCAAAGAAGCAATAAACGCTCAGATTCCAAATATGGAAATCGAGTTTACACAACCTATTGAAATGCGTTTTAATGAGTTGATTTCTGGAACGCGTTCTGATGTGGCGATTAAGATTTTCGGAACCGATTTGGATGTTTTAGCCCGAAAAGCACACGAAATTGAACGCGCCCTCAAAAAAGTACCTGGCGCTTCGGATGTTATTATAGAAAAAACCGAAGGTTTACCTCAAATGTACGTGCAATATGACCGTTCCAAAATTGCGCGCTACGGTTTGAATATTGAAGATTTGAACGATGCCATCGCGCTGAGCTTCGCTGGAAAAGTAGTGGGAAATGTTTTTGAAGGCGAAAAACGATTCGATATGGTGATTCGTTTAGACCAAACCAACAGAAAGAGTATCGAGGATTTGAAAAACTTATATGTTACGGTTCCCAATGGCGCTCAAATTCCGTTAAATGAGTTGGCTACTATTGAATATGCTGAAGGTCCAGCCAAAATATCGCGTGACAATACCAACCGACGTATTGTAGTTGGAATTAACGTTCGTAATAGAGATTTACAAAGTGTAGTGACCGATATTCAAAAGATTGTAGATACACAAATCAAATTGCCAGCAGGTTATTATGTGCAATACGGCGGACAATTCGAAAATTTAGAAAGTGCCAAAGCCCGATTGCTTATTGCTGTTCCTATCGCTTTATTGTTGATATTTATACTGTTGCATTTTGCTTTTGGCTCAATGAAAGAAGCTTTGATGGTATATTCGGCGATTCCGTTATCGGCAGTGGGAGGAATTTTATTATTGTGGATTCGTGATTTGCCTTTTAGTATTTCGGCGGGAGTTGGTTTTATCGCCCTTTTTGGTATCGCAGTATTGAACGGAATCGTGCTTATTGAACACTTTAAAGAACTAAAACATCAAGGAATGACCGATATGAATGCCTTAATTTTGAAAGGGACCACAGACCGTTTGCGTCCCGTTTTATTGACAGCCGCCGCTGCAGCTTTGGGTTTTTTACCAATGGCGATTTCGTCGTCGGCAGGAGCAGAGGTGCAACGTCCTTTGGCTACAGTAGTGATTGGTGGACTTTTTACAGCTACAGTATTGACCTTGATTGTATTGCCGATTCTGTTTAAAGTCTTTGATTCAAAAGAATTCAAAAGATCTAAATTGAAAAAAGGCAAAAAGCATCTTACTGTTATTTTGCTTTTGTTAGCCAGTAGTTTTGGATTTGCTCAAAATACCAATATGTCACGAGAAGCGGTAATTGCCAAAGCTCTTGAAAACAACAAAGGTATCAAGGCTGCAGCATTGCAAGTCAATAAAATGCAAGAAAATATCAAAAGCAGTTTTACCTTCGAAAAAACAAATGTGTATTATTCGTATGACCAAAATAATTTGGCCTTGAACAATCTACCGCTGAAAGTTTTTGGGGTGCAGCAACGCTTTTTGTTTCCTACCGTTTATGGCGTACAAAAGAAAGCGAATACCTCAGAATTTGAGAAAGAGAAGGCTGATTATGAACTTCAAAAAAATAAACTTTCGCTGCAAGTAGCCAAAACCTATGAGCAAATCGTGTATTGGCAACATCAGGAACGTTTGTATTCTTATTTGGATAGTTTGTACCAAAATTTCTCTAAAGCCAGCGACCGTCGTTTCGAATTGGGCGAAACAAATTATTTAGAAAAAATTACAGCACAATCGAAATACAGACAAATTAAAACCAAACTCACCCAAATTAATTTTGAGAAAAAAGCACAATACGAATCCTTGCAAGCTTTGGTGCAATCCGATGAAAAAATAAGCATTTTAGAGAAAGAATTAGTACCAATACCTACTTTGGATACTACATCAAATAAAGCTATTCATACTGCTTATTTAGAAAGTATTAGCAAAATGTACAAATCTCAAATTAGCTTGCAAAAACAACATTGGCTACCCGATTTGAATTTGGAATATTTTCAGGGACGAAATAACGGTCTGTCGCAATCTTTGTATGGTTTTCAAGTAGGTATTGCGGTTCCTATTTTGTTCTCAGGAAATGTATCCAAAACCAAAGTAGCACAACTAGAATCGCAAAGTTGGGAAGAGCAAAAGCAAAATCAAGAACAAAAAATGACGCAATTCATTCGTCAGCAACAAAATGAAATTGCCAAGTACCAAGAAAGCATCAATTATTACAACGCCACTGGGAAAAAATTATCTGAGGAAATCATCAAAGTGGCGAATAGCAGCTATAAAAATGGAGAAATTGACTTTTTTCAATACATTCAGAGTTTAGAAAATGCTGTGGCCATAAAAATAGAATATGTAGAAGCTGTTCTGCAATTCAACAGCAATCAATTAGAATTACACTACCTTAATTTTTAGTTTAGATTATGAGAAAACAACTGTATATATTAGTGCTTACACTGCTTTTTATAGGCTGTAAAAAAGAAGAAACTACACCAGCAACAACAGAAGACGATGGTTTGGTTAGAGTTACTCAGGCACAATTTCAATCCGCAGGAATGGTGATTAGCAGCCCTGTAATGAAAGATTTTGACGAAACCATAAAAGTATCTGGCAAGATTGATGTACCGCCTCAAAATAGAGCAAAAGTCACCACTTTTATTGGTGGTTATATAAAGAGCACCCAACTTTTGGTGGGCGACAGAGTTAGCAAAGGACAAGCTTTATTAACCCTTGAAAACACAGCTTTTATCGATATTCAAAAAGAATATTTAGAAGTAGCAGAGCAATTAAAATACCTTAAATCTGAATTTGTTCGACAAAAAACCTTGTATGACGAAAAAATAACCTCTCAAAAGAATTATTTGAAGGCGGAAAGTGAGTACAAAAGAGCGATGGCAACCTATCAGAGTTTGAAACAAAAGCTAATTTTGATGCACATTAGCCCTGTTCAGGTGGAGAAAGGCAAATTCACCTCGGTAATAACTATTTACGCTCCTATTTCTGGTGATATTGTGATTATGAATGCCAATGTAGGAATGCTGATGAATCCTGAAGATGTGATTTTGGAAATTGTAGATACAGACCACTTGCATTTAGAATTAGCTGTGTTTGAAAAAGATATTTTGAAAGTAACTAAAGGCCAAAAAATCAAATTTACCGTTCCCGAAGCGACTAAGGAAGTGTTCAATGCCGAAGTACATTTGGTAGGGAAATCAATTGAAGGAAATGACAGGACCATCAATGTTCACGGGCATTTAGAAGACGAATCCAAGCAAAGATTACTTACGGGTATGTTTGTAGAAGCGGCCATTGTTTTTGACACTAAAAAAGGGTTAGCGGTACCTACAGAAGCTATTATTAAAGAAAACAACAAGTATTACGTTTTTACTTTGGTAACCAATAAAAATGAGTATGCCTTCAAGAAATTAGCTGTATCTTTAGGAGAACAAAATGAGGATTTTAGTGAAATACTTCCAAATACTTCCATCAACGCTTCTACTAAAATTTTGACCAAAGGCGTTTTTGATTTAGCAGAATAAAAAATTTAACTTAAAAATAAAACTTATGAATGAAGCACATTTGCACCTAGTGGTGAACCATTTTCCTATTATCGGGACGATTTTAGGATTAGGAATTTTAGTAGTTGGGTTGTTGTTAAAAAACAATTCGGTCAAGAATACGGCATTTTTTCTGTTTATTGTAGCAGCTATTTTTGCTGCAGTGAGTATGGCAACTGGAGAAGGAGCAGAGGAATTGGTAGAAGATATGCCTAACATTGGTCACGATATTATTCACGAACACGAAGAAATGGCAGAAAAATTGGCTATTGCATTGTATGTTTTGGGACTAACTTCCGTAATTGGTTTGTATTTGAATTACAAAAAATCAGCTAAATCAGTTCTAGTAACTTATGTAGCAGTTATTATTGCTGCGGTAGCTGTATTTTTAGGACAAAGAACAGGAACAACAGGTGGAGAAATTCGTCATACAGAGATAAGGACGGTAGCGGTTCCAGCTGATGTTCAAATGGAAGACAAGGATTAATTATAGTTTTAACCCAGAATTCGCATTAGACATCGTAGCGAAACTGAATAATTCAATAAAAGCAAGAGCTCACGGACTATTTTTGAAGAAGGAATACTTTTGTATTTTGAATTTAAAAATGGGAGTAAGTTCTTGGTTTTGAAGAAG